>Ga0183011_10262_pt1 | contig 37286 bp, 28 predicted proteins | sample NAcewD2O_March_FD_122322 | JGI IMG/M metagenome (GOLD analysis project Ga0183011, IMG submission 122322) | Mouse cecal microbial communities from Vienna, Austria - N-Acetylneuraminic amended D2O_March | ecosystem: Host-associated > Mammals > Digestive system > Large intestine > Cecum | place... | reverse complement strand
TTCCCCACCGGACACAACTATGTCTGGTCTTTTTTTATCCATTTTTCAATATAAACTCAATTCTCTTCTGAGAAGAATTCTCGTTTAGCAACAGTAATGTGTCCCTCTTATTAAGACCGTTTTCCTCGATGAACGTCTTAAACTCGCTTAAGCATTCACGACAAGGCTCATATTCTCCAAGCATTGCATAGCCTTCACATTCTGTCTGAACAGCATTTGTTATGTACACAAGCGCCTGGAAGGAATCAATAGCTTTTTGACTGACATCTCTTTCACCCTTCGGAGACAATATCAGCTGAAGGTCACTCTTATGAGAATGCTCGATGATATGACTCATATTCTGTGAAAAATTCCGCATAAGAATTCTCTTCGCATCTGTGGCACTGTTTACCACTCCGATTAGCGCAACCTCTCTCAGCTTTGCATCCTGTATCATCCGTGCCTGCCTCAATTTATCGCGGGAACTTTCAGCCATAGCCAGTCGATCATTCTGAAGTTCAATGTGTATTTCTCTAATAGCGTCTCCGACATATTCAATCTCATCTAATATCTGAGCCATAACAGCATGTGTAGATAGATTGTTCAAAGACTGAGTCAGGTTAGGCGTAAGAGCCATATCCTCCAACCGCACCTGTTTTACAAATCCATCAGCATCTCTGATTGTCGGAAGAATTTCTCCCTGCTTATCAATCGTAAAACGATATATCCCTTTATCTATCAGGTCCTTAACATAGCTATCCATTTTGGCGATCATCACATGTTCTTTATTCGCCATAGCCCCTATGACTTCAGCAATTGCCGGGAGTTTGACCTGAATTGTTTCCCAACTACCAAAATATTCGATAAGGCTTTTATTGTCTTCATAGGAGATCACGCTCAGATCTCCCCTATTAGATTTCCACTCCTCAATATCATATTCAAAAATAGGAACTATCTCATACTTATCTTGTTCGCTAATAGGCCTCTCGGCATCCGCGCTCTGAAAGCCACAATGAGGACATTTTGTCGCTCTATCAGAGATTTTCGTTCCACATTCTGGGCATAGAATCAAACTCATAATTCTGATACTCCTTAACAATAGTTACTTCCCCTGCAGGAACTCTGACATCTTTCCATACCCGCTGATATAAGCACCCTTTTGGGCTCTTGTCAGTGCCACATAAAGAAGACACTTTTCTGCAGTCATTGTTTCCTGCTCACTGACGGAATCTGTATGGTCGATTGCCGAAGCTAACGGAATAATCCTGTTGTTTGCTGCTACAACAAATACATACTGGAATTCCAGTCCCTTAACTCTGTGCATCGTGGCAACACGGATCCCGTCCAGGCCACGATCATCCGCCTTATTTCCCTTGATCTCATAACAGCGAATCCCACTCGAAGTGAAATGAGCGATATAATCATCAAGCAATTTGTGAGTCCTGACGACAACACAGATATTTTTTGCAGACACACCGCCATCGATCAATCCTTTGATTTTCGCCAGGATTGCTTCAAATTCCTCGTTTGCGTTCGCAGTAGCAATTATCTCCGGAACTGATCCGTGCGTAAGGGACTGACAACGGTCCCCTGTGTCGAAGGAGTCATCCAGATCATCAAAGGATATTCCATTCAGCAAAGCAAATGCCGCCTTCCGAATCTCTTCCGTTGTTCTGTAATTGATTCTCAGAACACTGCTTCTGCCTCTGATATTGATTCCACACTTTGACAGAGCGGCTTTGTTTTTATAAATCCTCTGGTGCGCATCGCCAACTATGAAAATATCGTTCTCGTGTTCTTCACCGGCGATCGACCTGAGCAAACGAAACGCATTAGCGCTAAGATCCTGTCCCTCATCGACGATAACGTGCCTATATCGTGTTTCTGAGGATGTTTTTTCTATTAACAGCCTACACTCATACATAGCTGTATTGATATCACGGACCTGTTTTTCCTTCATCAGATTTTGGTAAGCTTCAAACACCTTCCATATCTGCATTCTCTTTTTTCTATCGAGTCTGGTGCCGCGCCCGGTTCTGCTTGCCTTAACATACTTCTCTAACGAAAAAGCCTCCTGGGCTACGACTACGCGATTATATTCTTCTTCATAGAAGCTCACAGGAAACTCCCCGGAAAAGTCCGTTCCTGTCACCGCTTCTTCCCAGAGGTTGTCCGCCTTTTCGTCATAGGCAATCTCTGCCGGATATCCATGCTCACGAAGGAACTGTGATACCCACGCATCCAGATTGATCACGTCAATTCTTCTGATCTCATCCAGCGTACAGATCTTTCGCAGATTATCCTTAATATCAGAGGCAAGGTTTGCTGTATAAGTGGTGAAAAGAATTCTTTCCTTATCCTTCAGCCCTGCTGCCAGATGCTTTGCCCTGTGCATCGCAACAACAGTCTTTCCGGTTCCTGCCCCGCCTAGTACTCTCGCAGAACCAGAATAGTTTTTATTCACAACTTTCCTCTGTGTCGGATGAAGAAATACTCTCCACTTCTCCAACGGCTCTGCCATGATACGGCGGAGCTCCTCTTCCCCTTCGACTACAACAAAGGATTTCAATGACAACGGGCTTTCCAGCGCATCTGCCAGATTCTCTGCTGGTTTACTACCTTCCTTCTCTTCTTTGAAAAGTTCAATTACCTCATCAACGGGGATGCCTTCTACCACCCATGACAATGCCTCAAAAGTGTCACTGGCAAAGCTGCCTTTCTTGGCATAGAACTCCTGTGCATCTCCAATAGATCTAACAAAGGGAATCTGTTCTTCCGGAACTCCAAGCTCGATCAAGCCCTCATCCGTAAGTTCCGCAAACAGTACAAAGTCCTGAGCTGCAGGCTCCACAACCGGCGTGGTTACAATATCAAATACTTGAATAGCACCGGTCTTTGGATTGATCTCACACTTTTTATTCCGTGCCCAAGCATAAGCTTCATCATGGTGATCAACCCACAATAGCAGATAAACACCCGTCTCAGGCTGTCTTACTGTTATCCCACGGTATGTATCATCAATCCGCACGGACCAGATTTTTTTATCCAAACCGCCATTGATTTTCTCATAGTTGATTCCCGGAGACTGAGGATTGTTGCGGAACTTATTTATAAATTCCGTAACCTTCCCTTGGATCTGCCTCGGCAATGCTGCAAATGCCGTCAGGAAATCTGCAGATATGGCTACCTTTGTTGCTGCCTCCATCTATCACACCTCCTTGAACGTATCATCAATCTCATCCGATACGGTAAATATCTTCCAACCTGAAGCTTTGGCCTTTTCAATATCTGCAGCCTGCTCTTCAGTCATAAATCCTATCTTTTTCTCAATCCACGCCAACTCTATTTCAGCAATGACTTCTCCGGATGCATCTGCCAGTTCATAACCAGCTTCTTCAGGAGCAGGAATGCCACGCGCCTTACACTCATCAGCAATACTCTTGCTGATATCATCAAACAGCATGGATTTAATTTCATCCCAGGCTTCCACCGATACCTCAGCCGGCGTGACATCCTCTGCTGCAGTTTCAAGCTTGCCACTAGGCAATGCTGAATACGTCTGATTATCGAGTCCTGTGTAACATACCGCAATGAACTGATCATCAAACTGCATCACATTGGAGAACTGCCAGAAGCCATTCCATTCCTGTTCATACTTATCTGTTCTGGAATCTTTACGATCATCCAGCACCGCACACACTGAAACAGCTGCATTTCTGTCAGCCTTCATCTTAGCTGCCAGAATTCCGGCATACATGTAAAGATGAGTATTATCACTCCGCGGAATCCACGTTCCAAAGAACGTTCCCGGCTGTACAAAATCATCCTCTGTATAATGAGTCTGCCCGTTCACCTTTCCGGTAACATCGTTCCAATTGATGAAATCTATGGAACTTGCTGCCTTAGTCGGTTCCAGAAGCGACAACGATATACCGTGTGCGTGCGCTGCAAATAACTTATCAGAACCATCCATTTCCAGATATCTCATGAGCAGTTCCATCGCAGACATTTTGTTCGGTTTTAAAGCATCTGCTTTTGCTGCACTGATCGTCGGCTGATACATCTTTGCACCGGATGGCATCTTCTCATACGTCAAGGTCGGCGTGAAATAGTCTCCTTGCTGGGTAAATACAGACTGCACGTCTCTCCAGCTAAGGCTCCATACACGATATCTTCCGCTTCTCCGAATCGCCTCTCGTTTTAAGGTATCATCTGCGACTTTATCCTTATGGTAGATAAACCCGTCTGTGAAGATAGCTACCGGAAGCTTATCTGATTTCCCGACAGGGCTAATGATGAAGTCCGGCTTGCAGCTTACTTTGACGCCCTGAGTAGCATCAAGCAATACCTGAGGCTCAATCTCCCAGGTCTGATCATTGATCTTTAATATGTATCCTTCCTTGCCTGAAATAAGCGACTTGGAAATATCTACTTTGCGGTTCTCATTTCCCATCTGAGCAAGTGCTTCAACAAAACGTCGCTCCAGCTCACTGTCAAACAAAGAGTTGACGGGAACGCTGGCCAGCTTCTCAATCTTTGTCAGATTGTCTTTTCCGCTCAAAATAGAACGCAGGATTCGGATTGCCGTGCTACGTGATATATTGCCGATATTCTGGCTCTGTCTATAAGCATACAGGCAGTGATAGCAGCCATCCTTCTGCGGATCCTCCTTGCAGGAGCACTGCTCCAGTTTCTGGAGAGCACGCTCAAAGATGTCGATGAGCGAATTCTTTTCGTTCATCAACTGCTTCAAATATCCTGTACCGCCAGGAACGGAATCATATATTACAAGATACTGCTTCCGGTAATCAGCATCCGGGACCGGCACCTCACTTACTGTTGCCCGCAGGTGATCCACGTTGCCAAAGTATTCCTTCATTCCAAGCATAAAAGCGGCTGTAAATGACTCCGTTCGTACATTGGAAGAATCCATAGTAGTCGCCGGAATCAGAATACGCAGCGCCTCTGTTGCAAACTCGCGATAAAGGAACAAACACTCTTCAAATGGATCGTTACTGAACGCCGGCATCTTCCTGGTCTTGCAATAGAATGTATGCACTTCCTTCCCATGATCCGGCTGAATCTTTCCACAATATTTACAGATCTTGAAGCCCTTTCTGACATCCTCAACACCGGATACAGAAAGCTTCTCTCCCACCATATCGCTCTCACCGAAATTGATCTCCCTGAGAGTAGCCTTCTTTACAAACTCATAACCGAATGCAAACTCTTCATTATCCATCTGGTAAGCGCTTGAAATATCATGGTCTTCGTCTACATCTACAAGCAGTTGCTTACAATAAAATACGTTTGACCGATCATCGCTTTCATCAGAAATAAGGCTCTTGGTATAATCCATGTTGGAGTAGACCATCTGCACTTTCAACATGTTCCGAACCTGCCCGGAATCCGCCCATGCCGGGCTACCGCACTGCGGACAACATGCGGTATTCTTTCCTGCCTCTTCAATCTGTGCATGAGAGCAGTTCGGACACAGTCTCCACTTTGCGGACTGAGAGCTGGTCAGATCGATCTGGTCTATAGTCAGCTTTCTTCCATCAACGTAAAAGCTGTTGTTCGGAGCAAATTCACTGATAGCTGCAGAAGCACTGCGACTGTATTCATAAACAGACTTCCTATATTTTTTCTTTGCTTCACCTTCGCCAGAATCTGCTTCATCCTTACGATAGAGAACGGCTTTCAGAATGATGCCGGCCTCCGGGAAAGCATAGTTAGGAAGCAGGCCCTCATCCGACAAGAAATTGAACACATCTTTCTTGTTCAGTTCCTTTAACACGTTGATGAGAGCTGCCTGCTCTGCCTTCAGTTCCTTTATCTCATCCTCATAGGAAGAATCTTTCGGCTTGCTTTCCAGATCCTTCACCATATCCTTCAGTTGCTTAATGCTTGCCGACAAAGAATCCCTCTGCTTTTTCATTGCCTCAAAAGCTTCAAGGATGCTCATATGCATCGGACTCTTTTTGAGACGGTCTCCCTGAGCAAATTCTTTCAGTTCCTGCTTTGCCGTATCATCTAGGTACTGAACAAACAGTTGAATGAAAGAATTCAGCAGATGCGTAAGATTGTTCTGCACATAGCTTAGGAAATTAAACGGGAACATATCCATCGGATGGTTCTCCAGTTTTCCAAGGATAATACCGATATTTTTAGGGATAGACTGTTCCGGTACTCCGCGCTTCACCCAAGAATCCATGCAATAGGCAACAAACTGACGCTCCAGAACAGCAGAAGCCTTCAGGAAAATCTTCGGTGGCTGTACATTGCCTTCCATCATATCCAGCGGATCCGCATAGAAGTACAGATCATGCGGTCTTGCAGCTGCAACAGCCAGCGTTAATGCATTTCCATCTTTTCGTCCCGCACGTCCGGTACGCTGCAGGAATTGCGCCTGAGCCGGAGGCATACTGCAAAGGATGACGGTTGAAAGGTCACCGATATCGATACCCATTTCAAGTGTTGGCGTACAAGACAGAACATTCGGATCCCAGACCTTCTGTCCGTCTTTACTCCGCTTGAAATCCACCTCCAGAGCTTCTCTGTCATCCCTCTCCAGAAGTCCGGTGTGCTCCTTAGCATTTATCCTGGCGATATCGCCGGATGTAAAGAGCTTCCCATAATAATCCAGCTCATCGCTCTCTGATGCTTCAAAAGAGCCGTTGCAAACGCTTCTCGTGCAAGGTGCTCCTTCCCATAAATCCTTATTCTCTTCAGAAACAGCATGGCCGATTCCACAGGTATCGCACTTAAGCTGAATCACCTTATCTGTGATATATACACGATCCTTATCCAAGCCATAAACCACATAGTCCGGAGCAATCTGAATCGTTACTACCAGACCAGACTTTACCAGTTCCTCCAGAATGATCTGACTGATCATAGTAAAGGTCGATGGCTCAATCATAAATTCATCGCAGCATGAGGAAATCCAATCCGTATATTTTCTTTCAGCCACCGTATCGAAATTGAAATTCCGCTTTCCCGTGGGATTATTCTGCTTAAAAATGAATCGTGGTGTATTTCTTCCGGACTGCCTTCCGGGCATCCAGCTCACGCGATCATTGGAAAGCAGATAGGTATTTCCGTTCTCTTTCAAAAACAGATAGAATGCATCATCATCAAATGCACCATTCTGCCGCATGATACTTACATAGCCTGCAACCATCTGCTCATATCGCTTCGCAGAAGTGTTCGGCAATGATCCGATCTCGTTAGTCACACGCTCCTGCACATTTCCGGCAACCTCAAGAAGCTCTTCCTCCTTGAAAGAAAGGCAAGAACAACCCGATTTCTCCAATGTGCGTCCTATACGGCTTGTAAGTCCGTATTCAAGCATGATCTCATAGGAGATCCTTTTTTCTATATCTGACATCAGCTTTTTGGCAAGTGCATCCTTACCCAGCTTACGATTCTGGATCATTTCCTCATAGGCACGCATCCAGGTCATATTCGGAGCGATAAAGAAGCTGACAAAGCTTTCATCGTCCATCTGGTCATGCCAGTAATCGATGAACCCTTTTGTAAAATCAGCAAGCGACTTCCCTGCACCGCCGTTTTCTACATAGCGCTGCAGTGCGCTTCTAAAACCAAATCTCCATGTTCTGGCATTAAAGAATCCGGCTCGATGTGCAGCATCCTGAACATTGTCGGAAAATGCCAGCGTCTTTTTGTCATCATTGAATTTTGATGCAAACAGCTGTGAGATACTCGTACTGATCTCTGTAGCACTCCGAAGACCCATCAGGGAGATACCGCGCTTTGATCCACAGAACGGGCAAACAAACTGCTTATGATTTTTAGAACCTGAGGTTTTGATCGGATTCGGAATCAGGACTTTAACTGTATCAGCTCCGCAATTATCACAGGAGGCAGATGCGTCCTCGCCAATCTTTACCTGCAAACACTCAGGGCATAACTGGGCTTCTATGAATCCCCACGGACGATCGTTCTCCTTATGCGGGAACATCATCACGATTTTTTCATCTGCCTTAAAATACAGGTTATAGAATGCTTCCAGGCTTGTTATGGTAGCATTCATACGCTCACTTAGTATCGATGTCCATCCGGTAGCTCCACAATCACGACAGTTTACCACAGGCAGATATTGCTTCGCCTGTTGTGTATTCAAGTCGTGTGCGATAGAGTATGTGACCATCTTCGGCGACACCTTTGCCACCAGACGACGCAGTTCTCTCATCCAAAGCTGAACCTGAACATTTAGGAAAGGCCTCAGACTTTCCGCCGATCCTGTTCTGGCATAGGAAACAAGCGCCAGAAGTGCATTTACAGCCTCTGCCGGGTCTTCCATCTCTTTCAGTGCCGGATAATTGACCTGCAATTCATCAACAATTGCTGATACTTGATAATAATTTCCCTTTATGAAGGAAATCATCGCCTGCATAAAGCTATGATGCATCAGCTGTTTTCCTAAAGCGATTTTTCCCTCTGGTGTTGAAATATCAATATCAGGAAGATTCATCCATGCCTTTACCGCCTCAGCGATATAAGCTTTCTCGTCATCCTGCTGTGTCAAAGTAGTGAGTTTCTTAACTTGTTCATCTGTCGGAATAGTAAAATCCGTGATGTCAGAATCTGCAAAGAACTCTGCCGGTGAAAGTCTATCCTCCGTGATGACAGCATTCTCCTCAAACGGTTCTCCAAAGATCTCTGATGCATATTCCAGGATTCCCTTACCGTTATCCTTAGAACCCATCGTTGCAGATGTTCCGATGCAACAAAGATAGCCTGCAGGTGTCCACAAACGTGATTTCAGACGTCGAAGCAAGCAGGCAAGATCTGTGCCCTGAGCACCATCAAAAGTATGCAGCTCATCGACAGCGATATATTTCAGTGTATCCGGTGCGTTATCTTTCCAGAGTCCGGCATCCTTCGGACGAACAAGCAGATAATCCAACATCTTATAGTTCGTCATCAGGATATCGGGCGGCGTATTAAGCAATGTCTCATGATCTGTGATGACGTTGTCTTCGCTCATCATACGGCTCGGAGTATGCTCACGGCCACCCACATACATGCCAACAGTCACGTTTCCCCTAAGCTCTGGGCTTTTGTGAATAAGACCTGCTATACGTCTTGCCTGATCCGTCGCCAGCGCATTCATCGGATAAATAATGAGGGCTTTAATGCCATTCTCGCCACGATGCTGATAACAGTATTCCAGAATAGGGTACAGAAAACACTCCGTCTTACCGGAACCTGTTCCTGTTGCGATCAAAGTGGATTGTCCATCATCTCCAGTCAGTCTCTGAAAAGCTGTATCCTGGTGCACATACGGGAGGTATGCAGGATGGATTGCCTCAAAGCAGTCCGGCATCTTCTCTGCCACCCGGAAAGGAAGACGCACAGATACATAGGGTTCATGATAAACAGAATCCTTTGTCTCCAGCATATTTCTTACAGAGCCCCTGAAAGGCTCATTCGTCATCGGGAATGTGGTTTCTATATAGTCCCCGATTCCTTTCTCTAATTGTTTTGCAAGTATGGATGGTAACATACTGCACGACCTCCTTCGTTATTCTGATATGTTTGTACCACCTACAAGTACAACTTCCCATCATCGGGAATACTATCGGATGCAGATATTAGCTTTTTAACATCCTTGCTCTTTGATAAGTATTCTTCTTTACTGTGGTACAAGGCATATTCTGCATCAAATTCTATAGAATCCGGTAATAAAGCAATCCTTTTTACACATTTACGACCCAAAACAACCTTGTCCCGATACGGCATATCTGTTTCCAAGTGAATGTAATACTGAATTTTCTCACGAAACCGCTGATCAGAAGATATGTCACTGATCAGCTTTGCCCACTTATTGCATCCTCCAGCCGCCACGCCATTATCATAGAAAAACAGAACCGCGTATTTCTTCAGTACTTCTGTAAAAGGAACGATGAGTGCATTAATAATAACGCATGCAAAAAAGCCGTTTTCACTTCCATCCAACAAACCATCATATATGCGCTTAATGAATGAACCAATATCATTTATGTGTTCATCCACATTACTACTTGTCACTTCAAATTTTGGTAACTCTAGCTTTCGTGCATCAGATTCAAGATAGGTAATAAATCTTTCCGTTTTCTCTTTCAGTTCATTGAAATCCCTCTGGCGAACATATTGTCTGAACTCCTCCATGTTTGAAGAGATATATTCCAGACCAGACAATGTGCGCTGAAATCCCGCATATGTCATTGAATACACCTCTCCTATAGCTGCATTGTTCAGCCAGCCAATCCTAGAGATCTCCTGCATCCCCTCTTCTGAAAGCTGCAGTTTTTCACCAATATGCTTGATTTTTTTATCAGCTTCAATCAAATGTGTCTCATCACTAACCATTTCCTTCAATTCATCCAATGTAAATGAGAGAGGTTTTGCCATATCCATCATAGTTCCATCAGGACGCCTTGCTCCACCCGTGCTAATAGCAACCTCTCCTGATTCAATGGCTTTTTCTGCCTCTGGAGAGTGCGAATACAGGTAAATCCTTCTATTCTTATCTTCATTATGATTCATTATCGCATTCTCCTTATCTCCTCCGCTCTCGCTGCTGTTGCAGTAAGCCCATAGAATAAAGCCATTCGCCTGATGCTACATTCACGAGCCTGAGCCTCTAAATTCTTAAAATCAGATCCAGTACATCCTTGTGCATACAAATCTCTTACCTGAGAATCAGGGTGGACTCCGGAAAAGATTTGATATCGAATTAACTGAGCGGATTCATATTGCTTACAGCGTTCCTCATCATACAGCGCCGTCTCATAAATCACATCTTCTAAAGCCTTCTTCACCCAAATACGTATCATTGTCGATGACTTTAATAATTCAATCTTCCCAACAAGATTCTTTTGAATGTAATAGTACTTACTCGATAACAACCAATTGAGATCCGTCATAGAATTAAACATGAACTCTCTATCAATATCTATCCTTTGTCGGTTTTCTGTTTTCATCTCCTCAAGATTTCTGCAAAACCTGGAAAGTATTTTTCGAGCATCGTGTCCAAGCTCACTATCAACTATATATCCATTTTCTGCGACAAAATCTTCTGCTGCATATATCAGTAATCCTTGTCCCAAAATATAATCTGTGCCATTAAATCCTTTCTGTGCAGATGAAATAAGCTCTGCTTTCGTTTTATGTAGGCCGCAAACGCTCGATACTGAGGCATCGTTGCACTTTGAAAGGATGTACTCAACATAACTCTTTGTCATATTGCCGTTACCCCTTATTCTTGTACACCATATTTTTCTTCAAAGAACTTCCATGCGATTTCGTAATCCTGCTCTCGATCGCAACGGTCGAATGGAGCAACATATTCAATCGTTCTTTCTACAGGGCCTCCTGGTATAGTATCATCGGTAATGGTACGGTAGAATTTTTGACCAGCGGGAGCATCTTTTATTCCGTTTTCCCACTCTTTACGATCAAAACCGACGCCTGTCATACTTCGATTATTGGTAAACACTATACGTCCGTTCGAATCATACCAAGTATCTATTTCATATTGCTTTGATACTGCAAATTGCAAACGATAAATAGATTTTAATTGCTTCAGACTCATTCCTATTGCCATAGCTGTTAAAACGTCAATCTCTACGAGCGCTTGTCTTCTTTCATAGTCAGTTCGCAAAGCTACATTTCTTTCCCATTTATCCGGCAATTCTTTCTTCGGTAAACGTATATCTTCTTTCGCCCACGAGATACACTTTTCCATGTATTCCAGACTTTTTTCATACACAAGTGTGTAATTCTTGGTAACGGCGTTTAACAGTATCCCACGTGTGATAATTGCGGTATCATATTTGGAGTTCAACACCGGGAACCCAGATGCAGCAGCAAAATTAAAGTTTGCTTTCCCCATAACCTTTACATAGAAATCTAACGGTATTGATGCCCAAGAAGAACCTGCTATAAGCAAGTCCCTATAATTAGAAAATGCTACCCCAACAAGCCCATTAATGTGCCCATATCCTTCAGGAATAATAGCAACATTAAATGTTCTTTCTTGCTTCAGATTAAGCATTTTTCTTGACACTAATCGCGGTAAAGAATGATATTTAACTCCCCAAATTTCCGCATCTCGACGGATGTATTCTTCTAAATCAACATCAATCGTGTAGTTAGTTCTAGCCATGTAGTTATCGGGTATAGCGGTAAGATCAACTACGTCATAGTCACCTTTTTCTTCACAGATAGCTCTAGGGGTCTTAAATACAGGATTACCTACAGCAATATGGGGGCCAGAGCATATCATCTCCGCTTTTTCACTTGGAAATGTTGTATTTCTACGTATCGTGCCATCATTCTGTGCATATGTTTCATGCCACATCTCGCTCATATATATATCAACATTTCTTAAAACACTCGGATAATCTGCAAACCGCTGAATAGTTTCTAACAATTCTTTTGTTTGTAGTGCCAGGAGTTTAGCAGTATATGGGTTTGCATCATCATCTGATAATGCCGCCAAAATTGACAATTCTTTTTCTCCATATTTTAGGACACGATCTGGATGCCCTTTGACACTCCATTCTCCATTTTCATTTTTTATTCCCTCTGCTTCACCAACTGCCTCTTCATAGCACTGATCAATAGCACTAGGGTCAAACAGATTTGATATACTATGGAAGCATGAGTTTTTTAATGAGCGCGGCGATCCATAAACATTAAGGCTAAATACAGTAGGGTGCCCTACCTCTGCAAAAAGTAGCTTCTCATTCACAAACTGATAATGTCTTCTTAAACGAGGATATAGCATTATTCGAAGAGCATCACCTTTAGGATCGTCATACACCCCATCAGGATGTATAAAAGCGCTTACCCCATCCTTACTTCCAAACCGCCAGGCTTGTGGTAAAAAGCATTTAAACAAATTGGTTTGTTGTCCACGTAACTCATCATAGTTTTGGATTGCATTCAAAAACGCTTGTTGTCCTGACTGCATTTCAAATTCATTCAAATAATTCCTCCGCGTAACTTCATTACTTAACGCTTCAGATCTGTGATGAGTTGTCTGTGTTGCAGACAGCTTCTTCACAGCAAACATAGGATGACGATCTGAAAGAACCCCTTGTTCATTCCACTCGACTTTGATCCAGGGCGGATTTCCAATAACCAGATCGAATCCACCTCTATCAGCAAAAAGATCAGCAAATTCCAGTTCCCAGTGCATGAAATGGTTCTGTTCCGCAATCTCATAGGCAAGATTCAACCTTGGATTTTCCTTGCGAAGGCGCGGAATATCTACCACAGAACCTTGTCCGTAAGTTGCAACTATATCCAACGCAATCTGCTCCATCTCCGAAGGGAACAGAGACAACTGTCCTCCCTTTGCAGCGTTACTTACATTTACAGAAGCCATCGTGCCTTCCAGTATCAAAGACATGTCAAAGAGAAATTCGCTACGACTAGGCAGTAAATCCGCTTTATCAATAGGCCAGAACCAGAGCGCACACCAATAATCCATAGCAAATTTCAGTCTTGCATATGGACCGGCGTTTCTCATATGTTCGGATTTATAAAGTTCACTCAGGATCTGATCCTTCTGTCTAATAGTTGTATGGGAATCTGTAGCATCATCCTCATATCCATAGACAGACAGAGAATCCTGTGTTTTAGCCTCCACCTCTTTTCTCAGATTGATCTGTGCTTCCCACAATTCATCAATGGCAGTAGACAAGCGGAGCAGCGTTACCAGATCATCTTCATTGTATGGCTCTGTGAACTTCTTGCTCCACTTAGCCATAGCCTTAATTTTATCCGGTTCCAGAGATTTGATGACTTTATCGGAATAACTGCACATGCCGGGATCGCCTAACAGGAAATGATATACCTGTTTTCGCGGCATGCGTTTTGTTCCAAGTGGCACTCTGTCGGGAGCATTCTCATACCACCGTAGCCCCTTTGATGTAGTGCTGAGGGATTCCACACGATATACTTGTCTTCTTGCCCCAATCAGCGAGTTTCCATTGATCAGCTGCGTTCCAAACCACGGCACAAAGCCACCTTCGTAAATCGTATTCAGCCAGAGTGATACTTCAGCCAGTTCTACAGCGACAGGATTCAGGTCGATTCCATAGACATTCCTGTCTGCCATATACATCTTGACCTTCTGCAGTTCTTTCAGCCGGTCATTTGCAGGGATCATTTCCCTGCGCTCTTTCTGTTTTTTATCCAGATACGCTTCCGCAAGCTGCGTAATGGCTTCGTTCAAGAATGCTGCGGAACCCATTGCCGGCTCACAGATGGTCAGATGTAAGATTTCATCTGCAGTCTTTCCTTCCAGCAGCTCTTTTAGGGCATATTTAACCAGGCATTTCGTCAGGACTTCCGGTGTGTAATAAGAGGCAGACTTTTCCCTTTCTCTGCCGGCAAGACGGTATATAAAAGTTCCCTTCTCGTATTTGCGGAGCTGACCTTTCTTATACTTTCCATCCGGATCATTCTTCTCATATCGAACGCGTTCGTCTTCGGTATACTGATCCAACTCATCTTCAGTAACAAAGTAACCGACGTCCAGTTCGTTAAAGCTGTCTCCGGCACGCTTTACTTCAAAGAGTGTTGTCTCAGCTATAAATCCACGGTACGAGAGCAACGCCTCATACACGGATCCCATCTGGTTGATTCCAAGATTCGCGTAAGATATACGCCCACGCCTGTCGTTCCGCCGCCCAGTCTCGCGAGTAAGACTCATAAGGTCAATGATCCGAAGCATGCAGGAATTGCGAAGCTTCGACTTTGAGATCATCTTTGTGTATTCAGGATCAAAGATATGTGCTTTCAGCGGAGCGATCACGAACATATCGTGCAGGCTCTCTTCCTGCGAATACTTCAGCAGGTCTTCCTCAGACTCCGGATATCCGCTGTAGATCAGATCATACAGTTTAGAAAGAGTCTCATGAAGGAAATACCCACTACCGACTTCAGCCACGTCATCACGGATATCATCAGCGATATCTCTCAGATTATCTAAGGAGTATCCGGACTTATATGTCAGATTCTGGATCGGCGCATATCCAAGCTCAGGTCTTGCCTCAATAAAGAGCACAAAAAGCATACGGTACATGTACCGCAGGCATTCTAACGTCAGGTCACCGGCATCTACCGGATCTATTTCCAGGTTTCTCCCCTGACGGGTAGCCATGTCGTAAAGTACTTCGTTTCCAAGAATCTCAATGCTTTCACGAAGCGCATACTTCAGGTCCTGTGATACGCCTGCAGCATGCTTCTGGGAATTCGCATCCAGCTCGTCCAGGAGTGCTGTTCCGTCTTCAGGACACAGGCTATTTCTATGCAGAAGAACTGCCATCGCCTGCAGTGTTGATTCCTCATGACGGCTGAATATATCTTCCAGTTCAAATTGCAGATATCTCTTCTCATTCCATTTATTACGGTCGATTAAAGCTATCTGATTCATTCCGATCAGCAATATGAACCTCGGAGGCTCCGCCTGACCAAAGAGAATCTTAGTAACGAGATCTTCATTCGGGATATTGGTAAGTACATTGGCCGGTACGGAATACAGCCCTTCTTCTACTACTTCATCTGCAGCAAAACAATATTTGTCTAAAATTGCAGCTTCCTTATCATCAGAGGTTGCAAGCAGAATCCATAAAGCCGGTGCTCCATTCGCCTTGGTAAGTTCCAGATAAACAGGCGCCTTCAGCGTATCATCAATCTCAATCCACTCCGGCTTTGCCTCCGGATATCCCAGAGCTTTTAAGTACATATCAGCAAGCGTGCGAATATTCACCAAAGTCTGGGTATCAAACTTTGAGCGAAGAAAACGGTCATGAACTGGGTAATACTGACGCGCAACATCACGCAGAAGTGCCCACGGTGTCCTGATCTCTTCGCTTTCCTTTGCTTCCGCTCTCCATGCAGAGATCGTCTCAGAAGCGTTCTCTTCGAAGATTGATGAGAAATAATGATTCGTGTAGTACTCGTTTTGGTTGGTAATTCCGGTTAAATCCATGCTCATCTTGTTACCCCCTTCATTACCGCCATAATACGAGTATAAGGATTATTCTGTATCGACATGGTGTCTGTAACCCAGGTCGTAAATTTATCAAACAGTTCATCTACCATACGTTCCTGCTCGCTTTTCTTTCTTTCGCTCTCAAACAAAGACAGCTGATAGTATTTATGACGTGTTTCCAGTTCAGCCAGCTTGTCCAATTCTTCATCCAGAAGCGGATTGATATGGCTCTGATAGCTCTGATAGTACCCATCCAGGTATTTCTTTGCGTGTTCAACAGCATCTGGCAGCAATCGTTCTGCCGCAGCCACATCAGCCTCAGTCAGACTTGCGCTGTTCGGGATTTTTGTGCTTCTGAACCCGGTATGCGCAAGCAGCTCATTCATACTCAGACTTTTTACAAATTTGCCATTCTCATACTGCAGCCCAAACCACTCATCTACCAGCGGAGTGGAACGCTTGTTAGGAATGCTTCCCGTAACGATGAAGATGGTCTCTTCCGGTTTCATCTTATCCGGAATGCCAACAAACGGAGCTTCTCCACGTCCGTACAGCAGTCCACCTTTATCATTTACCCATGTAAACAACGGATGCTGCTTCCAGAGATACTGAACCTTTGGCCAGGCTGTTTCTGCCATGTTATTCTGCATACTTCTCTTCATTTCTCCCATGCAGAATTCCTTATCATCGGACAGCCTTAAATAATCTCCCTGCGGCATAGCCTCATCTGGGAGAAGCGCGGTAAGACGTTTTCTCATATCCGGCGTTACTGTCACTTCCATGCCGGATACAGACTGAAGCTTTTCAACCGGATGGCTCTCAGACTGGTTAAGATAACTCATCGCCAGGTAGAGATAATCGGCATCCGAAAACAGAGTCTCATCATTTTTGACTTTCGCCGGTTCGCTTGTATCAGCAGAAGCTGCCATCAGTGCCTCGAAAGGATCAAACTCTGCTTCACCGCTATCCAATGTCTCTGAAAATGCAGCAGCATCTGATCCGTTCTCTATTGCATCGGATACCACTAACTCTTCATCTTCAATGGAGAATTTACCAAGCAACAATGCCGGATCTCCGATATTCTTCAGTGCCTGCTCTTCCTTGGTAATCAGAATCTCAATAATCCTCATATCACCCTTAATACGTGGATTATTGCTTTCAATCATCATATAGCGGATATCCGGACGCTTCTGCTGCCCATAACGGTCGATACGCCCGTTTCTCTGCTGGAACACCATAAGCGACCACGGGATGTCAAAATGGATCATCCTGTGGCTGAGGTAATGCAGATTAAGTCCTTCTGATGCGACATCCGAAGCAACCAGTACTCTGACCGGAGCTTCCTCTCGCCCAAAGTTCTCAACAATTGTCTGCTGCTCTGCGTCGCTCATAGCGCCTGAAATTTCCTGAATCGCATTGGCCGGCATTTTAAGATCCTCGCGGAGTCTTGCCGCCAGATATTTCATGGTCTCAATGCGCTCTGTAAAGATAACAACACGGTCATCTGTTGCTCCGGTCCATCCGTATTCTTTATCTTTCAACAAAGTCAGGAGCTGTTGATACCTTGAAAAGTCCGAAGGAGTAATATTCTCCAACGCGCTCTTCAGTTCTTCCAGTGCGCGGATATCCTTGATCTCGTTGTCTGAGTACTTCTTACGAAGCTTGTTAAGTCTGGCATCAATGCTCTTGATGCAGGCTGCCGGGCTGGAAAAAAGCGACTTCTCCAGACTGGTCTTAAAGAGCTGTCCTTGAGCTCTTGTTTTACTCAAATCCATCTGCAGCTGCATCTCTGCAAAAAAATCAAAAGCAATCTCTTCCTTTGCTGATGCTTTGCAACGCTGTAGCTCAATTCTTCTTTCCAGGAACGATCCGCTGACCTGATCCTTCACATCCTTCTTGAAACGACGCACGCACAGACCTTTAATATCATCCTTGGTATAATCATCCGGATTCGCGATAGCTGTAGGATCCAGCATATTCATCAACGATGCAAAACTCTTCGCCCGTCCATCATGCGGTGTCGCTGAAAGCATAATCATAGTATCTGAACGATCTGCAAGCAGCTTAGCCAATCTGGAACGCTGCGCCTGATGATCGCCACGCTCTGCAACATTCTGAGCCTCATCGATTACAATGATGTCCCAGTATGCCTTCTCCAGATGTGTTCTGTATTCAACATCTCTCTTCAGCGTATCAATGGACACAATGGTCTTGTCGTAATAGCTGAATGGGTTATAGTTTGATGGAAGCTTCGCCCTGATATCGTGGATCTTCTTTGAATCCAGACGCACCAGCGGTATCGTGAAGCGATTCCACATTTCTTTCTGGAACTGCGTCATCATGCTCTTAACCGTAACAACCAGTATCCTCCTGCCTTTTCCTCTGGCAATCAATTCGCTCATCAGGATACCGGCTTCCAGTGTTTTACCAAGGCCAACTGTATCTGCAATCAGGATGCGCTGACGCGGTCTGCGAAGCGAAATCTGCGCAGGTTCAAGCTGATAAGGCATCAGGTCCATAGCCGCCTTATCTCCGATATGTAAATCTGTATCTGTCGGGATCTGCTGCCTCCACTGACTTTCCAGATACAACTGTGTCCGCCGGAAGAAAGATGACCCATCAATGACAAGCTTTACATCCTTCGGATCCACTACTGCAATCTCTTCCAGATCAGTCAGAAATACAGCCTCTTTGTCCTTAACTAATGGCGATACGCCAACACAGTAAAGGGCATTATTCCCCATGTTGTTCTTTTCGACCTTCTTAACCATCCATTCTTCATCTCGAATGATGGTCCTCATCCCTGGTGCGTAATCTACCATAACAATCTATCCTTTCAATCTTCCGCATGCTGTTCAGAAGACATATCCTTTTCTTCCACAGGAACCATCTCCATGATGTCAGAGAAATCGCATTCCAAAGCATTGCAAATCTTCACTAGAACATCTGTCGTGATATTCGCGTTCTTTCCAAGCTTCGCAAGTGAAGCTGTGCTGATTTCGCTCTTATCCTTCAGTTTTGTACGATTCCACTTTTTATCAATCAACAGTTTCCAAAGTTTATCGTAACTAATAGTCTTTTTCATGGTCTTTCCCTCTTTATTCTCACATCCAATGTGCGTTACTCTTCTTCGGGATTTCTTACACTATGCAGGAATCCATAACGTCCCTGCTCTTCATCCATCGTAAACGTTATCCGATTCGCATTCTGATAGTTTACCGTATCTGGGAGCTCATTTTCGGCTACGATCAGCTGGTTATTGCCACAATGATCGATAATGTATTGAATCAAAGATTCTCTCATTCCCTTTGTGGCCTTCTCACTTTCCTTGATGCTGTATTTCTTTTCCTTTAGAGACAGGATCGGCGAATCTAACACAAGAAAATGTGACGCATACTTCCCGCTGCTCTCAAGGTACTTCATCAGGTTGAAAAGCATTATCGTATTCAGAAATGCACGATATCCTTTACCCTGGTTCTTCTTATGTCTTCCTCCAACAACAACATCAGCTGTATTGATGTTCAGATATGACTCTGGCTTTCCGGTATAAGCGCAATCTTTTATCATTTCATTGACGGACTCACTCAAGTCCTTCCAGATATTTTTATCAAAGTTCTTCTTTGCATCAAACTTTGTCGCAGTCTCATCCTCTTCATTTTCCTTCTCGAAGACATCTGTTCCCAATTCCGTTGACATATATGCAATGGACTGCAGTTGCTGCCTTACATGCTGAATTCTACGGAACTCTGCGACAGCAGCTCTGAGCTCTGCAGCATGAGGTCTGAGATTTTGATTCAACAGTTTTGTAATATTACTGTTCTGAGCATTTAATGCCTTCAGCGTTTCTTCAAGTTCTTTTATCTCTTTTCTGGTATCTGTCTCCGTTACTTCCAGATCACCCAATTGCAGTCTGATACGTGCAAGCTCGGATTTAGCAGATTCAACGTATGAAGTACGATCCTCTTCCTCTGCATCCATCTCATGCCCGCAGAACGGACAATTATCCTTGTGATGAATGGTCTTCCCCTTAGCGTCGCCATCCACGATAAAATTCAATCTCTTAATATCAGACATATATTGTGAATGGAGTGCCCGATATCTATTGCCCAGGAATCTGGCTTCCTGAAGCTTTGCATTCACTTCATATATTTGTGCAAGTAACTTCCGGCTTTCCTCAGAAGCATCGACAATCTGCCTTTCAACCTTTTCTATTTCAGCCACAAACTCGTCTATCTTGGCATCAATATCTACGCCATCATCAGCAGCCAAAGCTTCTTCGAGCTGTTCCTTCTGTTTTGACAAGTCCGCTATCTTCTGATTCAGGTAACTAATGACCCCTGCCTTCCGGGTAGCTCTCTTCTCTAGCTCCTCAACGCTGATTTTGGGCAGGAAACGGTTTAAATCATCGGCTGTAAGGAGATAGATAAGCGAAGTCAGACTCTTGGTAATCTTGGAATGATCCGGATTATCAAGCGGAGTTCGCTTTTCAAATATATTTTCTTCACTCAGGAAGAAGAAATGAAAGATAGTTCGAATAGTCATTTCTTCATCCGTCGGTGCCTGCGTTGCGATAATTTTAGGGACTTTATCGATACCTATAAGACTCAACAATAACGTGCTGTATTCCCCGTTACCAACTTTATATTCGTCTTTGTCTACTCCTGGAAAATCAGAGTATACTTTTACAACGTTCGATCCCTTATCACCGCTGCTTCCGTCTTCTATCTTTCTTTCAGCCTTAAATGAATAACCATCGTCAGACTCCATTTCCAGCATGACAGTGTCGTAACCGGTATCATCTTTTGAAAAAGGTACCTCTTTCCCGGCAAACATGAAGTCAATACAGCCAATAACATAAGACTTTCCCGTATTAGAAGGTCCTTCAATAAAATTAACGCCATCCTTAAATGGTACTGATGAATACTCAACCTTCTCTCCGGAGGCAGCAATCTTTGTAATATAAAATCTGCTCATTGATGACCCTCCTGTCGATAAGATTTTCCGCCGAGCTTAAATATCTCTGCAATCAGTGATCTCTCGGACTTTCCTTTGGTTGCATTGATTACAGATTTTGCGGCTTTCCTGTACTCACGAGCATATTCACTCGTTAGAGCACCACTGTAGTCCTCCCCTTCCGGGGTGATGATATATGACAGACCATCCTTGTAGCTGACAGCCTCTGCATTACCGTTCAAAACAAGTTCCTTCAACGCTTCCTTTACAAGATCCCTTTGTGAAGCAAACTCGCTGAACTTTAGATCATTATCGCCATTAAGATTCTGCTCTGATAAGCCAAACGGCTTACTGTATATCGTCATAAAATCCACCGCATAGAGCATGTCCAGCGTCTGCGGCATATCATATTCATCCAGTAATATCAGCAGGCGTAAAGAGTTTTCAAACGTTGAATTAAACAATCGGTCCATCGTCGTCTCTCACCCACCCTTCTATAGTGCCGTCCTTAACAAGGAAGTGACATACCCCTTTTTTCTGGGGTACGCCTACCCAATCTGTATCTCTCAAAAGCCAGCATCTATTCGAATTAAAATCTCGTACTCTTCTCAACACAGCTTTAAGTCGAGCCAAGCCGCTTTCTGCAGGATCCTCATAATCATCCTTGATATATTCATATGTTTCACTTTTCAGCAGGTCGAACTGATCCTCTTTGTCGTAAATATCTCGTGTGCTACGTCTGACAGCCTCTGCAGCAAAATAGTACTTACGCTGTTCTGAAAGATGCTTCTCATACTTCGGATACTCTCCGATTCTATCCATAGGAAAGGTTTTTATGTTTTCTGCTTGAGCATAAGCTGCGGCAAGTGCTGTCGTATATTCGTGCTCTTCCTTGATTATCGTTTCCGGTATTTCCGCATCCTCCAGCGGATGTCTCTTGTATTCCTCTAACTCTGTATCCAGCTTGGCCTTTGCCTCAGGTGTAAGGACATTATCTCTGGTAAGAGAATACAGGTAGACTTGTCCTAAGAATTCATCAAATGTTTCCTTCTTGCCCAAACGAAGAAGCTCATCTTTTTTGCTGTCAGATATTTTACCGTCTGCCTTTATATCTCCCCTAAAATGAAAGATAATTTCTTCTTCCATTCCTGGCATAAAGTGCCGTGTGACATTCTTTTTGAAAAAGGCTCCAATTGATGACTTAACTTCAGGATCTTGCGAATGGCCTTTTATGATTCTAAGCGGATTGCCCTGTGGTGCCCTGTTCACAATTTTGCTGGCAGTACCTTTCCCCACTTTGCTTAATGTCATCCCCAAGGGTTCAGCTACACCTCTATAAAGAAGCTCTATGAGTTCAGGATCACTGATCTCATCAACAAAAGCATTCTTTATTTCTGCCACTACCGTGGCTAAAACCAGCTCCCGCAATCAGCTCACCTCCTCAAAAAGAAACTTTATGATAACTTTATAGGAACCGCTCTAACCCCTTAAAATACTGACCTTTCAAGGTGTTTCGGATATAATGACAGTGTGGGAAGAGACACTCTCCGAACAAAGCCAATACTCCAAATGACAGTATAGCACAGTTCGGGTGATAAGTAAATAAATTATTTGCGTTCGCAGATAAATATTTCATTCGATTCCCGCTGCAATTCCTACTCCGGGCAGTAGGATCACAACCAAATAACCATTAATGCGTAATGCAGCCTGACCATCGGTGGAAAGGATGCAAACCGAAACGGATTTTCCGTTCGATTTGTATGCCTTCCACCGATTTTATTTTGCGTACAAATCTATAACGTTCACAGCGACATAGTTCGGGACCTTCCGTTTCGGCCCTGGGTCGAAGGAGGGCCCGAATTATGTTTCAGAGTAAAAATTTCTCAAGCAACGAAAACCAGAGTAAATACGGAAACAAGAAACCGTACAACAACATTCCGCCAGCAGCGAACGAAGAGCTTGCACCGATGCTCATGACGAAGGAAATGTTCAAAGACAAGTCCATCATCAGAGACAACATCGAGACCTGGAATATCAACGGTCACAAAATCCCCGTAGCTTTCGCTCCTATCCAGGCAGGTACCCTTGATAATTGGATGAGATTCTTCAACGCTCAGGTTCGCACATATATTGCAACCGGCGGCACAGAGGATTTTCTCAAAGAAAATGGTCATGAAGACGATCTGTCTTACAACAAGTTTCAGGACGATGCTGAAGGCGACGAAGATCAGAGTGGTTTTGAACCCGGAGAAACACCTTCTCTCGAAGACACCGTACTTCTCGGTATCATCATCAAGGAACTGATTGCAGAAGTAAAAGGCATCAACCCCAAATACGGCAGAATCCTTGAACTTCTCGGCCAGAACCGTTCAAAAGGCCAGATCCTCGAAGAATTAAATCTGGGCAAAAGCCAGGGATACGCCGATATCAAGGCCGCCCAGAAAATGGCACGAGACCTTTACTATAAAGATTGATTCATTGAGATTGCTGACCAATTAAAATAAAGGGAGAGCGGCATGCCCGGATGCTGCTCTCCTTTTTGCTGTGTGCCTCTATGTTCGATTTTATCTCTTAGACGGTCTGCCCTGCATCTGCCACCTGTCGTGACTCTGTATGCTCCGGACAGCCTGCTTCAAACTATTCGCACGACCGTGCTGATGATATGGATGCGATGCCTTATGCTTGTGGAATATGATACATGTTCCCGATGTCGGATACTCAGGATTATGGATGAACCAGTAATGTCCGGTATTCCGGCTCATAATCGTAACATCGAAGGCATCTGTGAAGATGATGGAAAAGTACTTAGGATCAAGAGCAGAGAGATCAGTTGCATCAAACATAGTCTTTCCCCTGTCCCTTAACATATTCTGCCTGCCGCTCTGCGACAAACTGAGCATGAAGTGCCTTCTTCTCCTTCAGGAATTTTTCATGCAGTTTTCTGGTTTCCTTCTCCATAAACGCCTTCTCTGCCTCGATCATCTCCGCTCTTGCAGTGTCCAAGCTAATGATGAGCTTGCCGTCCTCACATCTGACCAAAACCGGATCTCCAATGTGGAACCCGGCAGCCTCCAGCCACTGGCCCATCAACCGGATCGACGGGACAGGCTTGTAGTTGTGCCCGCTCAGCGCACAAACCTTCAGTTCTCTTTCGTTCTTGCTTGCCATGTGTTTGTCCTCCTTTTTCAATCGACTCTTTTGACTTGAAACAAAACAAGCTGCAGATCTCGGATCCTGTCCGCATCTGCAGCTTATCTATTCAAATTCCTATTCGATTGTGAGGCTGAACCTTAGGTGGTAGAATTTTTCCCTTCGTTCTTGATGCGATAGTAGTCTGCCATCTCCACATCAAGCGTAATATAGGACTCTTTCTTCTTGCTTTGGGTGTTGCCCAAGAGGCACACGGTCTCCACATGCACCGTCCCCGGAAACATATCGACACAGCACATCCTTTCCACCCTGTACCCCATATCCAAAAACACTTCCAGATCCCGCGCAAAGCTTGTGGGTTTACACGAAATGTAGATTAGCCGTTCCACACCGTAATCAATAATTTTTTTGAGTGCTTTCGGGTGAATGCCATCGCGCGGCGGGTCAAGGATGATGAAATCCGGCTGTACTTCAATCTCATCCAACACCTTTAACACATCGCCCGCAATAAATTTGCAATTATGTAAACCATTGAGTGCAGCATTTTCCCGTGCGGCAAGAACCGCCTCCTCCACGATTTCCACACCGATGACCTGTTCTGCGACCGGCGCCATCATCTGAGCAATTGTTCCGGTACCGGAATAGAGATCATAGATCACAGGCTTACGCCCGTGCACCGTGTGAATCTCACCGATAAACTCCCGCGCCGTCTCATAAAGCACTTCCGCGCCTAGGCTGTTCGTTTGAAAAAAAGAAAACTCTGAGATTCGAAATCTTAACCCCGACAATTCCTCATAAAAATAATCCTGCCCATAAAGCGTTTCCGTCTCATCACTTTGCACGACATCCGCCAAAGAGTCATTACTGGTATGTACGATTCCAACAATTTTACCGTCAAGTGACAATGCCAGTAAACGTTCACTGAGTTCTCTTAAATCCTCCCCATGCTCTCCCTGGGTTGTCGTGATGACTGCGATCAGCAGTTCTCCGGTACGCGCCGCTTTTCTCACAAGCAGATGCCGCAGATAACCTTCATGACGCAGTCTGTGATAAAAAGACAGCTTTTGTTCTCTCGCAAAATCCATGACCGTACGCAGGATTTTACGATAATCCTCATCGACAATACGGCATCCCATAACCGGAACAATATCATAAAAGCTTCCTTTTTTATGCATACCGAGCGACAGCGGGCCGTCCTTATACTCATCGCCAAATGTAAATTCCATTTTGTTGCGGTAACCAAACTGACGTGGGCTTTTCCGGATTCCCTCATACTCAGGGAAGTCCAGTGTATGCGTCTCCCTGCCGCATCCCCTCTGATTTATGTTATCTTCTGCTCCGCATACCACTCTGTCGGTGCCAACAGCGGCTTCTCCGTCCCCGCTTACAACTTCATCAGCATCCATATCAGCAAACGTCCCGTCAACACCGCGCACAACGCCGTCAACATTCATGTCAGCAAATGTCCCCTCAAGACCACGCACAGTTCCTTCAGCATCACCCCCGTCATTCGTCCTGTCACCGTCATTTTCCGCACTTCGCTCCAGCCGTCTCTGTTTTTCCATCACCGGCTTCATCAGTTCCAAAACCTGCTGCTCTTTTAACTTCAACTGTTCCTCATAAGGCATGGTCTGATAGCTGCATCCGCCGCACTCTGCCGCATGCAAGCACTGTGCTTCTATTTCATATGGCGCGCGCTCCAAAACAGACAAGAGACGTCCTTCTGCCCTCCCATGCCGGACTTTCTGCACCATCACTTCGACTTTTTGTCCGGGCAGTACGCCCTTCACCTCGACCTGTCCCTCTTCGCAGCCCACAATACCTTTATTCGGAAAAGTTACCTTTGATACGATTCCTTCTATGACTTGTCCTTTTTTCATATCCTATCAAAAAAGCGGGATGACTCCATCCCGCTTCCCTCCATTGTTTGTTTCTGTCAAAATCCACGGCTTTATTTGCCAGACATTCATTATGATACCCTTCTGTGCGCTTCCGCGTACATATCAATCAATATTTGAATGTTCACTTTCAAACTTCAGCCCGCCAAACACTATCGTTTCTTCCGTCCCGGCATTCACAGTACGAAGCCGATCACTGATCAGCCTTGTCATCCTCAGCTTCCTCATCAGCCTTATCTTCTTCATCCTCTGCCTCGTCTTCAAACTCATCGTCGAAATCGTCTTCAAAGTCCTCAAGATAATCCGGTGTAAAGTAGCGGTATACCGCATATGCGATACCTGCGATCGCCGCGATCACGCCGATGATCGCAAGCACCCAGAGAAGCACATTGCTCTTTTTCTCCGGTTCGGGTTCCGGCTCCTTCTTGCCAAGCAGTTCGCCAACCTTGATTGCGCTGATCAATTCTTCCAGTTTTTCTTTTCTCATGTCTTTTACCCCTTTTCTATATTTTTCGATCTGATTTCTTTCTCATGCAGCCCGTTGTGCCGCAAAACAACTCTTTTGCACATTATACCACTAATCAAATTGTTTTACTACGATTATTTGTGAGATTTTTCCGGTTTTGTTCAAAAATGATCCGCTTTCACTTCAAACTACATAACCATCTTTGTAAAATCTTGATGCCTTCCTTCACAGTTTTTTCAGCTTCGCAAATCCGGCGTACATGATTTTGGTTCCCGCTCCGTCAAAAGAAACCGTAACTTTATAATCCTTCGGCTCTTTCTCTAATTTCAGCACGGTGCCGTCCCCGTATTTCATATGATGCACACGGTCTCCGACGCCATAATCCACACCACCCGTTCCTGATATCGCTGCTCCGGTCCGGATGCCGCTTCCTGCACCAAACAGCGGCTTTGCCATCTTCGCTTCCCCGCCGATCCCGTACTGCTCCTTTAATCGGGAATCCCCTGCATTCCCCTTCGGCTTTTTTAAGTCAAACATACGATCGCTGTATGCCCGTCCCTGCTGTCCTCTGTTTCGATAGTCGGAAGGCGCCGGGGCTGTATGTTCTGCCCGTCCGCCGATACCGGCCCCAGCATTCCTCTGCCTCTCACGCTCCTGCTGTTCATATCGTTCCACGAAGGACGCCGCCGACATGCCGGCTGTGCCGCCGTCTCCATAACCACCGCTTTCTGATCGTCCGAATCCATTGCCCCTGACACTTCCGAATCCTCCGTCTGTCTGCCTGCCGAATCCGCCGCTTTCGCCCCGGCTTCCGAATCCTCCGTCCGCCCGGGTCTCCCGCTCTCCAAATGTGTCTCTTCTATCGGCACCGCGGCTTCCGAATCCGCTTCCGTAACTGCTTCCGAAAGAATCATCCTCATAACCGTCCTCGTCATACGCATCCCATCTGCGCTGTTTTAACGGGCGGTTGTCCAAAAGCTGCGGCGGTATTTCCCTGACAAAGCGGCTGACGTCATGGTACTGCGTCTCGCCGCGCAGCATACGCTGTTTGGCACAGGTAAGCGTCAGTTCTTTTTTCGCTCTCGTAATTCCGACGTAGGCAAGTCTGCGCTCCTCCTCCAGTTCCGCCGGATCATCCCCGTAAACAGCCATGGCTCCCGGAAAAACGCCGTCCTCCATTCCCGCCAGATAGACATGCTCAAATTCTAATCCCTTCGCGCTGTGCAGCGTCATGATCAGCACACGGTTATCCCCGTTTACATTGTCGATCTCCGCAACAAGCGCAACCTCCTCCAGAAATTCGCTGAGCGACGGGGCGTCATGCGTATCCATATAGGCGACTGCCTTACTGATCAGCTCGTCGATATTGCCGATCCTGTCTTTCGCATCCTCTTCATCCGACGCTTCCAGCTCCCGCGCATATCCGGTCGTATCCAGCACCTCTCTGATCAGGTCGTCCACGCCGTAGCCTTCCTTCTGTTTTGTCCGAAGCGCCTGTATCATCAATACAAACGGCTGCAGCTTTGCGGCGCTGCGACCAATCGTGTCGATCCGGTCCGCCTCGCAGAGCGCGTCGAAAAAGCTGATCTCATGCGTATCGGCATATTCCTGTATGCGCACGATCGTCGTCGCGCCGATTCCGCGCTTCGGCACATTGATGATGCGCTTGACCGCCAGATCATCCTGTCCGTTATCAATCGTCTTCAGGTAGGCAAGAATGTCCTTGATCTCCCTTCTCGCATAGAAGTTCTGCCCCCCGACCAGGAGATACGGAACCCCCTCTACGACCAGACGTTCCTCGATCAGACGGGACTGCGCGTTTGTCCGGTAGAGAATTGCGCAGTCCCCATAATCTAAATCGCCTTTTCTTCTTTTTCGGCAAATATCATCTGAAAGGAACTCCGCCTCCTCATAGGCGGTGTCAAATTGTCTGAAATGCAGCAGAGCGCCGCCCCCCTGCTCGGTCCAAAGGTTTTTTTCTTTTCTGCCCCTGTTATTGCTGATGACTGCGTTCGCTGCATCTAAGATATTCTGCGTTGAACGGTAATTGCGCTCCAGCTTGATGACTTTCGCCTCGGGGAAATACTGTTCAAAATCAAGGATATTCCGGATATTGGCGCCGCGGAATTTATAGATCGACTGGTCGTCGTCCCCTACAACGCACAGATTATGCGCGGAGCCTGCAAGCTGCTTGATCAGCAGGAACTGCACGGTGTTTGTATCCTGATACTCGTCCACCATGATGTACCGGAAACGGCGCTGATAAGCTTCAATCACCTCGGGACAGGCCGAAAACAATTCCACGGTCTTCATCAAAAGATCATCGAAATCAAGTGCATTATTTTTGCGCAGCCGCTCCTGATACTCGGTATAGGCGCGCGCGATCTTCTGCTTCTGATAGTCTCCCTGCGCATGAAGCGCATATTCCGCACATGAAATGTTCTCGTTTTTTGCAGTAGAAACAGCCGAAAGGATCGCACGTTCTTTCAGCATTTTCGTATCGATCTGCAGGCTCTTGCAGACCTCTTTCATGACGCTCAACGAATCATCCGTATCGTAGATCGTAAAACGGTTATCATACCCGATCCGGTCGATATATCTGCGCAGGATGCGAACACAGCTTGAGTGAAACGTCGCCACCCAGATGCTCTCCGAGCCGATGCCGACAAGCTGATCGACACGCTCACGCATCTCTCCCGCCGCTTTATTCGTAAAGGTGATCGCCATGATGTTCCACGGGTCAACCTGACATTCCTCAATCAGATAGGCAATGCGGTGTGTGATCATGCGCGTCTTACCGCTGCCCGCACCCGCCAGACACAGCAGCGGCCCTTCCGTTGTAAAGACCGCCTCCTGCTGCGCCTCATTCAAAGTATCATATTTGCTCATGCTTTCTCCTAAAATTTTCCTTCGCCCGTTTCTTAATGGAAGTCGGGCGTTTTGTATTTATACTTCCATTTCATAAAGCGCCAATGAATTTCCATTGTTGTAATCGATAATATCAACAATCTTAAATCCTGTCCGCAAATATATTTTTCTAACTATTTTTTCATCAAGTCCCGTATCTAAACGAATGTATGTTACACCATTCTTCCTACATTCTGCTCTTATCGCTTCAACAATGGATTTTGTCATTTCCCGGTGTGCAAATTCCCGCCTGACACACAATTTATGTAGGTAAACAGCCTCGTCTGGCGGCCTGTTTCCCCAATATGCTGCATTACTATTTTGAAGAATAAACGCACATGCAATTTGACCATTCACTTTTCCCACACAAAAATTTTGCGGTTTTGCTTCTTCTGTGATCAATTCTTCCGGCGTCAGCCACTCATCCAGCCAGACTTTGAATCCTTTATTTCTTCCCCATTCTGCAACCTCTTTCATTACAGCGATTGCCTCATGGACTTTATTATAACAGATTTCCACGTTTTCCAACATCCCAGCCTCAAAATCCCGATTGATCGGCGCCATAATAGTTGTCGTAAAGAAGCAAGGGCAGTTTCCCGCCCTTGCTTCTTTACGTAAGGAACATTCCAATGGAAGCACTGATTAAATCAGTGTTTCCATTTGTCTTCTTTCATCGCCTGCCGGCTGCCGCTCACTGAAACAGCTGCGTCCCGCAGTTCCCACAGAACCTGGATCCGGTCGTTGCCGTACCGCAGTTCGGGCAAAATTTCGGGCTTGCCGTCGGAAGCGCCCCTGCATTTCCGGCAGAGGCATCCTGCTGCCCTGCGTTCATCTGATTGACCATCTGCTGTCCCATTGCCATGCCCATCTGCATGCCGACCATCTGTCCCGCAATGCCCGCGCCGCTTCCGCCGCCTCTTTCCATCGAGTTTGCCGCTGCAATCTGCTGATAGCGGTTGACGTCGCCGACCATGGACTGGGCAGCCGCCTTCTCCTGCATTTTCTTGACTTCTTCAGGATAAGAAAAGCTCTCAATCTTAAAATCGGTAATGCCGATTCCGATTTTTCTCATGTCCATATCAAGGTCGGACTCAATGCCTTTGGCGATGTTGCGCGCATCCGCCTGCAGATTGAACATATCATGGCCTTCTTTGGAAATCCACGACATCAAAAGCTGATCCAGGCTTGCCACAATGCGTTCTTTTACATCGCCTACCGTATACATCTGACGGACACCTGCAAGTTTGTCAATGACGGTCATCGTATCGGCAATCCGGCAGTTAAACGTACCGAATGCACGGATCGGCATACCGCCCGGCAGTCCTGCCGCCGGAAGATTGATCGCATTCTTGGTTCCCCACTTGCAGAGAATCTCTTTGGTATTGATAAAGAGCACCTCTGCACGCAATCCCGAGTTAAACCCGAACTTAAATCCTTTTAATGTAGAAAGAAACGGAATGATCTGGGACTCAATGTCAAACTGCCCCTCATCCGTAAAAATGCCTTCCACGCGCCCGTTATATAAAAAGATGGCATCCTGCCCCGGGCGAATGATGAGTACGGATCCTTTCTTGATCTCGGAGTTATTCCATTTCCAGAATAATACCTCAGCCTGACTTTCCTTCCACTCCACCACATTGGATAACTCTCTTGAAAAAAATCCCATTTCAGTCTCCTCTTATAATCCATTCTCGACACGGTTCCGCCGCCCTGCGCAGCTATGCTGCTTTATGCGTTCACTCTGTGCGAATTTCCCGCTTCATGCACTCACTCTGGTACGGCTTCCCGTTTCACGCATTTCTCCGCAGTTCTCAAAGCTGCTTACTGCATACCCATTTCCGCTTTCAATGCAGCCAGTTCATCGTCCACATCGCTCATGCGGTTGCTTGCATCGTATTTCTTAGTAAGGCTTTCCACATCGTTGCTCGCGCTGTTCGCGTTCAGCTCCGCCATCGCATCCGCCTCGTCAAGCATCTTGTCTACCTTTGCCTCCATGCGCTCAAATGCCGCAATATTGCTGCCTGCGTCCGCAACGCCGCTGCCCATCTCATTGATCTTCTTCTGCGTCTCGGCAACTTTCATCTTTGCCTTGATCATCTCACGTCTGGAACGCAGCGTGGAAATATCGCTCTCCAGTTTATTATGCATTTCACGCATCTTCTTGGAGTTCTCGCATGCCAGCTCATACTGCTTTACAAGCACCTCCTGCGTAGCCGTAAGCTCCGATTTCTTCTCCAGGAATCTGCGCGCCTCGTCGTCGCTGCCGCTTGCAACTGCTTTTCTCGCATACTCTGCCATCTTGGCGATCTCTGCCGCATTATCATCCATCTTTCTCTTTGCAGCCTTCTCATCCGCCATGATGGAGGCCGTCTCCGCTTTTACCTTTGCCATATCATTCTCTAAATTACGCAGATACTGATCGATCATTTTCTCCGGATTCTCACATTTGTCCAACAGTGCATTAAAATTTGCTGCCATAATGTCCTTAAATCTTGAAATAATACCCATTGTAATATCCTCCTGTCCGTCGTCCTTTTACCGCCTGTTCAACGCGGGCTTTAGACGCGCTACGACTTTATTATATACGAATTTTATCTGCCTGTCTATGACGAGTCATGGCAAAAAATATAATATTTCCATAAAAAATGAAATTGCAACCAGCACTGCAGCGAGTCGCAACCGTTAGGCGCGCACCAGACATTTTCGCAAAAATCCGGTCTTTTTACCTGCTGCTCCGCAACGTTTTCTCTCAGGTTTTCCAAAAATCCCCGCCGCATATCCCGCCATTTCGCCCCATAGCTGCGCCGCTTCCAAGGCAAAATCACGCTCTGTCACCGTTTTTGCCCGCGGCAATATAATAGAGTAAGAAAAACACTGCGGGCTTCCCGCCCAAATCAAAAATTATGCGACGAAAACTTACCATGTTTCTTCTGATCACGTCAATGCTTCTCTGCACGCTGTGCGGCTGCGGCAAAGATACAAAGGATACCTCCGGACTGACAAAAGTCACCTTAAACGAGGTTGCGCATTCCATTTTCTATGCACCGATGTATGTGGCGTTCGAAAACGGATACTTTACGGAGGCAGGCTTAGACGTCACGCTTGTGACCGGATACGGCGCCGACAAAGTCATGGCAGCCGTACTATCGGGAGAAGCGGAAATCGGCTTTGCCGGATGCGAGGCGACGATCTATACTTATTTGGAGGGCGCATCCGATCAAATCGTGAATTTTGCGCAGCTTACCCAGCGCGCGGGCAACTTCCTCGTTTCCCGTGAACCGATCGAAAACTTTACATGGGATATGCTCATTGGGCAGGACGTACTCGGCGGCCGCGCGGGCGGTATGCCGGAAATGGTGTTTGAGTACATCTTAAGAAAGAACGGCATCCAGCCTTCCGAAGTCAATATTGACCAAAGCATTGATTTCGGTTCGACCGCCGCTGCCTTTTCAAGCGGGCAGGGCAGCTTCAGTGTCGAATTTGAACCGCATGCGACCGGACTGGAACAAAAGGGAGACGGCTATATCGTCGCTTCACTCGGCGTGGATTCGGGCTACGTTCCCTACACCAGTTTCTTCACCAAACAAAGCTATCTGGATGAGAATGGCGATACCGTGCAGGCATTCACCGACGCGCTCCAGAAAGGTATGGATTATGTAAATTCCCATACAGCGGAAGAAATCGCTGCCGTGATCGCACCGCAGTTTGCAGAAACAGACTTAGAAACCGTAACCACGATCGTCAACCGCTATCTGGAACAGGATACATGGAAATCAGACTTGATCTTCAGCGAGGAAGCCTTCCTTCTTCTTCAGAACATTTTGGAAGAATCCGGTGAACTTCCCGAACGTGTTCCCTACGAGAAACTTGTCACCACGCAGTACGCCACGAAAGCGGCGGAGTAAGCAATGCATAAGCACACGTTGCATGCGGGTATGCGTACTGCATACCATCGCACGACGCATCATGATGCACGCCGCGCGCACAGGTATGTAAACTTCACTTTAGATGCAGAACAGGCGGGAGCATTTATTGCTTCCGCCTGCCTGTTATTTTCCGAATGGCAGCCAAAGACAAAGCGCACCGCCCCCGGATAATAACCTAGACGGCTGGATACGCTGAGCATGATCCGTTTACGGCAGATGCGCACAAGTTCCCCGATCACCCGCTCCTGATTCGGGTAAGTATAAGAAACCGGCGCGTCAATAGAAATAACAAGGTCAAACGCCCTGTCTTTATACGCACCCAAATCTTCCAGCGCTCCTTTGACAAAAGTGATCCGGTCGAGACCCCCTTCCTTTCCGGCTAATTCTTTCGCCTTATTGATCATAGGCTGCGAAATATCAAAATGGGGCACTCTGCAGCCCTGTTTTGCAAGGAGAATAGAAAATCTGCCGCATCCGGCACGTTCCACAACCGTTCGGATATTTTTCTGCTGATCGTATCCATCACTCCGCCTCCGTTTCCTTTTTCTGACCGCCATGATTTTCGCGAAGCAGCCGTTGCCGCGGGCGTTAGACATTTCCCCCGCGCCAAACGCTCTTTCGCGTATAACAATTACTTATATGATAGCAGACCATCTCGCCCTTATCCACCTCATACATTTTTATGATGGATTCCTGTACTTTTCCCTCCGCAGCATGTATAATAAAATTCTCCTGCGGGAATAGAGAAGTTTAATCACAGCCGTTTATGCGGCAGAATGAGAGGACAACCATGTATCTTGCAAGCGAAAACCGATATGAAAAAATGATCTACCGCCGCTGCGGACAGAGCGGCTTAAAACTGCCCGCCGTCTCCCTCGGTTTCTGGCAGAACTTCGGAAATCAGGGCTGCTTCGCAAATATGGAGCAGATGGTACACACGGCGTTTGATCTCGGCATCACGCACTTTGATCTTGCCAATAATTACGGCAATCCGTACAACGGCAGCGCCGAGGAAAATTTCGGCAGAATCTTAACAGGCATGCGGCACTACCGCGACGAAATGTGCATTTCCACAAAAGCAGGCTATGAAATGTGGGACGGACCTTATGGGGATAAAAACGGCTCCCGCAAATATCTCACCGCATCCCTCGACCAAAGCCTCAAGCGGATGGGACTCGACTATGTGGATATTTTCTATCACCATGTGTTTGACCCGCACACGCCGCTCGAAGAAACCGCGCTTGCGCTCGACAACGCCGTCAGACAAGGAAAAGCCCTGTATGCAGGCATTTCCAACTACAACAAAGAACAGACTGCAGAAATTACGGCGATCTTTCGTGAGCTGCGCACGCCGTTCATCATCAATCAGCCGTCCTATTCCATGCTGAACCGCTGGATCGAAGCGGACGGGCTTGACCGGTATGCACACGATAACGGAATCGGTCTCGCTGTCTTTTCTCCGCTTTATCAGGGATTTTTGACCGGAAAATATCTAAACGGCATCCCCGCTGACTCCAGAGCCGGCAAAGGCAACGCGGAACTGAAAAGGGAATTGGACGATGCGATGATTTCCCGCTTAAACTCCTTAAACCGCATCGCGGAAAAACGCGGTCAAACACTCTCGCAGATGGCGCTGTCATGGGTGCTTCACAATGAAGCGGTCACAACCGTGCTGATCGGTGCAAGCCGCCCCGGACAGATCACGGAAAATGCAGCCTGCATCCAAAACCTTGCCTTTACCGTAGAGGAAATTTCGGAAATCGAGAAGATCCTTGCAAAATAGCGTGGTTTGAATTTCTTATATAGAGATACGAAAAGAGCCCCGATACCCATTCCGATCTTCGAATATCGGGCGCTCTGTCCACGCGTCGAATCTCCGGCGTCCTGCTGATCAGTCAGGCAGATTCCGGTACGATCTCAAATCCGCATTTCAAATGTGTTTTCAGAGAAGGTTCGTTATCCCTGCCGACACAGTCGCACAATCTGATAGCCTCTTTCTGTTTTAATTCCTTAATGACTCGTTTCAGGATTTGTGTGGCATACCCCGCCTTCTGAACGACGGATGAGTCTCGAGCGCTTCGATATAATAAAGCCCTTCATCCAACTTAGAAAGTCTGAGCGCACTGCCCCACATGGCATCGCTCTCCAAAATGCAGTATTCACTTCCCTCTCTGGCATAAAGTTTGCAGCGCCCGCTATCTCACACACCATATCATAACCGCCTGCTGAACTGCGAGCAGATTCTTTTTGAATGCATACCCCGCAAAATATTCCGACTCTATGACATCATCCGAGACTTCCTCCCCGCGGTAAAACGGCGGACAGGGATTAAGCAGGGCATTTGGATTCGCCATATCCATGACTTCTTTTGTGATGCGGCAGTCCTTAAAATCCTCCATCGCCTCTGCCGGAAGAGAATCTGTACAAATGATATCCTTTCCTTTGACTGCCGCCTTTACATCATGATATACACTTACACCCTCCATCTCATAACCTGCCGTGCAGCATTGCGACAGATCAAAGCCCAAGACGTCGGCTGCTTCCTTCCATGCCAGACCGATATTGCCTGATTTACCGCAAAACAAATAATGATCTTTTTCAAAATGCTCTCTTATTTGGGACAGGGAATATAAGTCCGACAAAATCTCACAGGGATGATTCCGGTCAGTCATCGCATTGATGACCGGAACTTTAGAATATTGCGCGATCTTTTCGATCAGATGCAGGCTTTTGTGCCTCACGATCACGATATCCGCCCAATTATTTAAGTACCCGCAGACGTCCCTTATCTCTTCTTTTTTATCCAATGCATCGCCCGGAAACAGAATGGGCTGACCGCCCAACAGATAAATCCCTTTTTCAAACGTGACCCGTGTCCGGATACTCGATGCCGGAAAAAACAAAACCACACTCTTTCCGTTCAGGAATCCGTTGTACTTCCCGCCTGCAATCTCATCCGCGATTTGAAAGATCTCGTATATATCGTCAGCGCGCAGATCTGTCAATCTTGTCAGACTTCTCATCAGGTGCTTCCTCCTTCTTCTACAAAGCCTTCCTGTCCGTTTTACTTGTTCATCTTTATAAATAGTTTCCGTCTTTCCGGAAATCCTAATCCATGATATAATAACCGCAAAAGGAAACAAGCGGCTGCGGAGCAGACATTTGTTTTCCTGCGGTTATTACCGAGCAAAGGTTCGGCGCAAGCAGAACAAAAAGCGCGACAGCGCGGCTTTGCGAGGATTTGTGAACGCAAAAGGAAAACAAGCGGCTGCAAAACAGACTTTTGTTCAAAAATCAAACAGAAAGCGGGACATTTTTCATGGGAAACGGAATTTCACCAGAAACTGGTTCAGATCTGAGTAATATCATCGCACAAACAAAGCAGATCTGCTCAGAGCTGCTTACGCAGGCTCATCTGGAAAAACAAGATATTCTTGTCGTCGGCTGTTCGTCAAGCGAGATCGCGGCGCACCGTATCGGTTCTTATTCCAGTGCCGAAATCGGCGAGGCTGTTTTCCGGACGATTCAGGAAATTGCAAGTAAACAAGGGATCGCACTCGCCGCACAATGCTGCGAACACTTGAACCGCGCGCTGATCGTTGAAAAAGAAACGGCAAAACGCTGTAATTTTACGATCGTCAGTGTCATACCGCAGTTAAAAGCGGGCGGCTCGTTTGCCTCCGCCGCCTATCGTCTCATGAACGATCCGGTCGCAATCGAGACCGTGCGCGCACAGGCAGGAATCGATATCGGCGACACGCTCATCGGCATGCACTTAGTTCCGGTCGCAGTTCCCGTGCGCACTTCCCTGCATGCGATCGGCGGCGCCCATGTGGTCTGTGCAAGAACCCGCCCGAAATATATCGGCGGCGAACGCGCTGTATATACATCGGTGCGCTAGATTACACCACTCTGCAATAACGCAAAGCAATACCCCCGCATCACTACCGCATTAATGTATAATATGACAAATGATGCTGATATACAGC
>Ga0183011_10261_pt1 | contig 37428 bp, 37 predicted proteins | sample NAcewD2O_March_FD_122322 | JGI IMG/M metagenome (GOLD analysis project Ga0183011, IMG submission 122322) | Mouse cecal microbial communities from Vienna, Austria - N-Acetylneuraminic amended D2O_March | ecosystem: Host-associated > Mammals > Digestive system > Large intestine > Cecum | place... | reverse complement strand
CAAGAAAGCATCTAAGACACCTTCGACCATATCCCATTCTTCCTCACTTTCGATATCGTAGAGTTCAGCATCCTTAGCTTGACCATCTTCATCAGGGTTAAAGGAGAAGGCTAAAACATCAACTTGTTCTTCAGGTTCTGAACCGGCTGGGATCAACAAGATATAAGCCTTGCCGTAATCTTCTGATTCAAATGTGAATAAAATTTCGTATAAAGTTTCGTTGCCATCTGCGTCAACTAGTGTGATCATCTTTTCTTCTTGTTCACTCATTATCAATACCTGCTCTTTCTTATAATTCTGAGAGTAACTTACCTTTGCTATCAAGATAGTTTTGCAAGATCAAGCTCGCAGCTAGTTTATCGATCACTTGCTTGCGCTTCTTACGTGAAGTATCAGCTTGTTCAACTAGCATACGTTCTGCTTCGACCGTTGTCAATCGTTCATCACAAAAATCAACGGGCAAAGCAAATCTTTCTTCTAAAAGTTTACCATAATTTTTAGAAGCTTCTGCTCGAGGTCCTAAAGTATTATTCATATTTTTAGGTAATCCGAGAACAAAACCTTTAATGTCATATTTTAAGACCAATTCAGCGATCCGTTCGATCCCAAACTGTTCTGCATCTTCATTGATCCTAACGATCTCAACACCTTGAGCTGTCCAGCCCAATTCGTCACTAACTGCTACTCCGACGGTTCTTGAACCTACGTCTAGCCCCATCAATCGCGCCATTAATTTTCTTCCTCCTTGTTGAGATATGAACGAACCAACTCTTCGATTATCTCATCACGTTCATGTCTTCTGATCAGATTACGCGCATCATTTAACCGCGGAATATAGGCTGGATCACCTGATAATAGATAGCCCACTATTTGGTTGATCGGGTTATAGCCCTTTTCTTCCAAAGCCGCATAAACAGTTTCTAGCGTCTCGCGTACATCCTTTTTATTGCCGTCATCAAAATTAAAATACATTGTTTTATCCAACGAACTCATCTCAAAACACCTCCGTGATCTTGTCTACCAGTTCTATTCTACTAAACAAATGCTTACGCTACAATGAATATCTCTCAATTTGTATATTACAAAAAGATTATGTTTGTAAACTAAACGTCATGCTAACGAATAAAAGACCTTAGAAATCACCTTCTAAGATCTTTTAACGCTAGATTATTTATCAGCCAACCAAGTCTTGGCTTTAGCTAAAGCTTCACCGATACCAGCTGGGTTCTTGCCACCAGCTTGGGCTAAGTTAGGGCGACCACCACCGCCACCACCAACAAGTGGAGCGATGTCTTTGATCAAATCCCCTGCTTTGATACCAGCTTTGATACCAGCATCGGAAACACCTACGATCAAGTTGACCTTATCCTTAGCTGGTGACGTTGCTAAGACTAACACTTCGGATAGATCTTTTTCTTTCCATTGGTCAGCTAATTGCCGCAATTGATCCATCCCAGAAACGTTGACTTTGGCCGCGATCAAAGTATGATCATTGACTTTAGCAACATCTTTAAAGATATCTTGTGCTTGTTGACTTGCAAACTTAGCTTCAAGTGCTTGTTTTTGTTGTTCTAATTCTTTGATCTGAGCTTGTAAAGCTTCGACCTTACGTGGCACTTCTTTTAATTGCACGACTTTCATTTTAGCGGCTGTTTCTTGCAATAAATTATTGCGTTGTTCTAAGAATTCAAAAGCTTCCTTAGAAGTTACAGCTTCGATCCGCCGCACCCCAGCACCGACACCTGATTCAGAAACGATCTTGAAAAGACCAAGTTCGTTAGTGTTGTCAACGTGATTACCACCACAGAATTCCATAGAATAGTCGCCGGCTTTAACAACACGTACAGTATCGCCATATTTATCGCCAAACAATGCGATCGCACCCATCTTTTGAGCTGATTCAAGGTCAGTGACCACTGTTTCAACTGGTAAATTAGCCCAGATCTTAGCATTAACGATATCTTCAACTTGTTGCAATTGTTCAGCTGTGACTGCTCCAAGGTTCGTGAAGTCAAAGCGCAAGTAAGTTGGTTCCACCAATGAACCAGCTTGATGCGTATGTTCGCCTAAAACATCACGCAAAGCTTGGTCTAACAAGTGGGTCGCGGTGTGGTTCTTTTTGACCTTGTTATGGAATTCACGGTTTACTTCTAAGCGGTAAGTCATGCCCTTAGCCAATTTTTGGCGTAATTTCAAGGTATGCATATTTTGACCATTTGGTGCATGTTGCACATCCATCACTTCAGCGACCACATTACCGTCTTCATCTTTGACCAGACCTTTATCGGCTACTTGCCCCCCCATTTCGGCATAAAATGGTGTCTTATCAAAGATAACTTGCACTGTCGTATCAGCCTGTGCTTCGTTTACTAAAGCATCATCTAAAATGATATCTTCGACGGTCCCTAAAGCATTTAACTCGCTATAACCGACATATTCACTTGGAGTCGTGATATCAGTCAATAAACCATTTTGAACGCCCATGGATTTAGCCCCAGAACGAGCGTTGCGCGCACGTTCACGTTGTTTTTCCATTTCAGTATCAAAACCAGCTTTATCCACACCTAGACCATTATCACTTGCATATTCAAGCGTTAATTCATATGGGAAACCATAAGTATCATAAAGTTTGAAGACACCTGCCCCCAAAAGTTCAGTTTGACCAGCCGCTTTGGTTTGGTCGATCAAGTCATCCAATAAGGCGACCCCATCTTTTAAGGTCTCATTGAAACGATCTTCTTCCATGCGGATGACTTTTTGAATGTAGTCAGCTTGTTCCAAGATCTCTGGGTAAGCCGCTTCCATGATCTGGCCTACGATCGGCACTAATTTATACAAGAATGCTTGATCGATCCCAAGTTTTTGACCATGCATAACAGCACGCCGGATCAAACGCCGAATAACATAGCCACGCCCTTCGTTTGAAGGTAAAGCACCGTCCCCGATCGCAAAGGTCACAGCGCGCGCATGATCAGCGATGACCTTAAATGAGATATCTTTTTCAAGGTCTTGCCCGTAATGATACTTACCACTTAATTTTTCAGTTTCCTTGATAAGTGGCATGAAAAGATCAGTCTCAAAGTTTGTCTTAGCGTTTTGGAAAACAGAAACGACACGTTCTAAGCCCATCCCCGTATCAATGTTTTTATGTGGTAATTCTTCGTAAGTGCCATCTGGCTTGTGGTTGAATTGAGAGAACACGATATTCCAAATCTCAAGGTAACGTTCATTTTCGCCCCCAGGATAGTTTTGCGGATCATCTTCAGCCACGTTGTTCATCGCTTGCCCACGATCGTAGAAGATCTCAGAGTCAGGACCAGATGGACCTTCGCCGATATCCCAGAAGTTATCTTCATCTTCGTAGATATGATCTTCTTTGACACCAGCTTCAAGCCAGATCTTCTTAGCGTCGGTATCTTTTGGATAAACCGTGATGTAAAGTTTTTCGGGATCTAAAGCGAACCAATCTTTACTCGTCAATAACTCCCATGCCCAATTGATCGCTTCTTTTTTGAAGTAATCACCGATCGAGAAGTTACCTAACATTTCAAATAACGTATGGTGGCGCGCAGTCCGACCAACATTTTCGATATCGTTAGTTCTGATGGATTTTTGGGAACTCGTCATACGGTGGTTCTTAGGTACAACAGAACCATCAAAATATTTTTTCATCGTAGCGACCCCAGAGTTGATCCAAAGTAAAGTTGGGTCATCTTGAGGAACTAAAGGTGCACTTTTCATGATATCGTGACCTTTTTGTGCAAAGAAATCTAAATACATTTGCCGAATTTGGGCACTTGATAATTCTTTCATCTTTGATCCTTTCTGGGCTGAAGGCAAAAAAACACCGCTGCTAGCAAGGACGCCTTGGCGCGGTACCACCTTGCTTGCAACGATGTTAGTCGTAACCTCTCAGCTGCTCAAATACGTGAGCACGTTATTTTCATGTAATAATATTAGTTTCAGGGAGCACCAATCAGCTTTTGCAAGTCCTTTCACCCACCGGACCCTCGCTGAAGCAAAACAGCTAACTGACATATCCTGAGTCAATGCAAAGTATAGGCAAAAATCACCCTTTTGTCAAGCTTACGAACGTTGATTTTTACGTTGACCATCAATTCACTTTGGTAATACTTTAAAGCTAGCTTTTAGCCCAATAAATATAAGCAATCACCACAAGAAACACAAAGTATAGTCCACTTATTATTAATAAGCTGATCCCTAAAATTTCCCAAAACCAATATCCATCAAATACTAAACATATCAAAGATACACCACAAATAATTACTCCTGGACTGGTCCATTTACCAGCTTTGATTGCTCCAGCAGAATTTATCTCGCCTTGATCATCTCCCAAAAGATTGCCAGCCATCAACCATAACCACTTTCCACGAAAAAATTGAACACCAATAACAAGAAATGAGCCTCCAAAAAATAATAATAGAGTATTCACTATCTAACTCATCTGCTATATAAAATATGAACAAACATAATCAAACATATCAAATGATTACATTTGAGAAAGAAATATAGCTTTTCCTTTCCTAAATTTTATTTACTACCGTCAACGCTAGTGTTCCCATATCCTAACAAGAGGGTAATGACATTGACTAGCTCAGATAGCTTAAGGGTGTAGCCCACCCCGTTATATTTTCTAGTTTAATAAAGCTAAAAGATTAGCTACTGCATTTTCATCTCGATCCATGATCGCACCACATTCATAACAAATATATTCGTTATGCTTAGTTTTATGTTTTTGATTACCATCAAGACTAATTCTTTCATCACCAGTCTTGATATGACCGCAATCAGAACATCTTTGTGTGCTTGGATAGTATTTATCAGCTAAGACTACTTCTTTATCATACCAGCCAACTTTATCGGTCAATACTTGTCTTAGGTAATAAAGATTGTGTCAACTTGATTATCCATTACTTCTTTTAGTAATTGTTTCATCAAGAATAACACCTTTAGCATGGGAGTACAATAAGCTTTTAAAGCCCCATTGTTATCCCAGCGTTGTAGGACGCCCGATCTTTCAGCTATTTCTTTTGGTTTTAATATCGCCATAATATCTACCTCACATTTTATCTTTCTTGTAGATATTACATCACATTTGATTATATTTTAATGCATTTTAATTAACAGTTATTTCCTCCTTATTCTCTTTTTTTCCGTTCCAATACCGTTACCGTCTCCACATGTGTTGTCTGTTCCTTGAGAATACAATTTTTTATCCTCGTCACTGTTTTGAGGACACAATTTATCTGTTTCTAGTTTAGCATTTTTACGTTTACTTTTAAATTTTTTTCCATCCTTGTTTTGAGTTTCACCTGTTTTGAATATTTGGTTAACATTGCAGGATCAATTTCTCCGTCGCTATTAACTCCACCTACAATAATTTTCTCAACAATACTTTCAAAAACTGTACGATCAAACACCGTAAGTATTTTCTGTGAAGATAGCAAGTGCTTAAACTCAGTTAGTCTTTTCTTTACATCGATTTCTGATTTTAAGGTTGTTTCAATATTTACCTTCTCTTCTGCTAGAAACACTTTTTCTGAGGAAATTTCATTGTACTTTTCATTGTATATAGTATCACTAATTTTCCCTTCGAGCTTTAGATTTACAAGATTCTCCTCTTTTTTGAGTAATGTTCGAAGTTTGTTTGTAATCCTTTTTAGTTCCTTGTTAAGGCTATTGTCATTCAATTCAGATTCAATCGTTTCAAGTAAGTCTGTCATTAAATTTTCATTTGAATGATAGAGTTGTCTATAAGCTTCCATGAAAGCCCCCTCAATAGCGAGCTCTTCTAATCCTTTACTATGCTTACAAAATTTCTTTCCTTTCTTTAATGGATGTAACGCAGTGCCACACAACTTTGCGATAATCTGAACGGCAGTGCCAACTTCTTCTAGATAATATTGAACCACAAAAACCACATTCTAACATGCTACTAAAAGCGGCTCTCCTCATCTCAGGTGGGCACTCTTGCAAGCTGCCCAGAAAGTTGCCCGATATTCACCTGCTTTCAAAGCTTATTTCAGAACTAAATTAGAACAAGGGAAGCATTACAACGTCGCCATCACCCATGTCGCTAAGAAACTCATCAGAATACTATTCTTTCTTCTCAAAAATAATTGTCCTTTTGACGAAAAGAAAGTGAAATAAACCTGAAAATTCATATCCCAAACCCTCGAAAAATCACTTTTTCAGAGGGATTCTTGTCGTACTCTAAAACTCATTTAGGGAAACAAAATATTTTTCAGACGGAACTATTGACTTTTCTTATAGTTTGTCTTTCAGATAGTATAGTGTAACAAATACAAGTATATCGTAAATTTTAGCCAATTCACCAAGTTCTGTGTAAACGCTTTTATTAAGATGCAAAAAATGGGAATACACTTTCCTAATGATATCCCATAAAACTGAAACCACACATTAAATCTGTTTCACTGATCTTAATATTCATCAATAAACAACTTATCATATTTTCCTCTTATCAAGTCAAATTTTTGATCAGCTAATAAATGTTTGACTCGCTCATATGATTTCAGATACATATCATGACCACTGTTCAATTCGTGCAAATATCCGATCTCGGCATGCTTTAATAATTGGTAAGCTTCAGAGAAATCTGTCAATGAGATCCCATTTTTTATCTTCTTTCTAGCTAAAGCCAAGCAAAGACTAGGATATTGTTGCAATTTATGATAGCACCCCAACAACTCACTTTTCTCATGTTCTGTCCCTAAGATAAAGCTGACCGCTTGATGATAATAATATTCCGACAATTCATCATCTTGAAGCCCCCACTTATCACTCTCGTAGATATCGCCCAATTTATAAGCTGCGTCAATATTTTCTTTTAGTACTGCCACCTTGAAATAAGCTAGTGCCAGATCTAGGTTTTGTTTAATATGTCTACCGTATAGATAGCAATATCCTAAATTTGCCATTGCTTGCGCATTACCTAATGTTGTAGCCAAATGATAATACTCAACAGCTTGCTCATATTTACCTAAAGTATATAAATTTGCCCCTTTATCAAGCAAATATTCATCATCACAAGTTGTTAGTGCTGTAAGATCAGTTGCTGTAAGTCTCAATTTATCAGTGGCCATAATACTTTCTCCTTATTCTCTTTTTTTCCGTTCCAATACCGTTACCGTCTCAACATGTGCTGTTTGTGGGAACTGATCGACTGGCAAGATAGGTTGGGTGACATCATATCCAAGTTCCATGAAACTTTGCAGATCACGAACTAAAGTTGCCGGATTGCAGCTGACATAAACGATCTTTTTAGGTTGCATCTTAGCTGCACTTTCGATCAAACTTTGCGTCAAACCTTTACGTGGCGGATCGACCATGATCACATCTGGCTTGATCCCTTGTTCTTGCCAAGTTGCCATCCAGTCCTCGGCATTACCAACTTCAAATTCTAAGTTATCCAAATTATTTAAAGCTGCATTTTTCTTAGCATCCGCGATCGCTGCTTCAACGATCTCGACCCCATATACTTTTTTAGCATGCTTGACCATGGACAGTGAGATCGTCCCGATCCCACAATAAGCATCGATCACCGTTTCATTTCCCGTCAAGCCAGCTCGCTTGATCGCCTCTTGGTAAAGTTTTTCAGTCTGAGTTGGGTTGACTTGATAAAATGATCTCGCTGAGATCTCAAATTTAAGCCCATTCAACTGATCGGTGATATATTCTTTGCCCGCTAAAACCTGAGTCTTGTCACCTAAGATCACATTGGTCTGCTTGGAATTGATATTTTGTTGCAAACTCACCACATCAGGACAAGCTGCCATGATCTCATTTACGATCGCTTCTTTATTTGGCAGCTTATTAGTCCGCGTCACCAAGACGACCATCACTTCTTTAGAATAATGTCCACGCCGTACCATGATATGCCGTAAGATCCCACTGTGTGTAGCTTCATCATAAGCTGTCACTTGATTTTTTTGTAAGATCGCCAACACTTTTTGGATCACTTCATCGATCCGTTTATCTTGGATCAAGAAATCCGTTAGCGGCAAGAAATTATGACTGCCGCGCTTGAAAAAGCCAGCTGTCAGTTTTCCATTAATTTCACGGACTGGTACTTGAGCCTTGTTACGATAGGCATATGGTTCTGCCATCCCCAAAGTTTGTTCGACTGCTAGGTCAGCTAGATGCGCCTTTTGCAACAGATCACTGACTAGTTTTTGTTTGAATTTCAATTGAGCTGGATAAGCTAAGTGTTGTAAAGGTGCGATCCCCGTTTGTGAATAAGCTTTGCCTTTCCCCGTGACCCGATCAGGACTGGTCGTTAAGCGTTCGATAACTTTAGCATAACCAAAATTTTTGCCGACCTTTAACACATGGAGTTTTACTTTTTCACCAGGCAAAGCATCATCACAAAAAAGTGAATATCCTTCGACTTTAGCGACACCCATTCCTTGGTAAGTCAGATCCACGATCGTCGCTTCTAATTTTTGATTTTTAACTACAGGTAATTTCCGTTTCATTACTTATCCTCGTTTACTTTGATTTTAATTGCCACTATCTATTCTACCAAGTCCTAGCTGACAAAAAAAGTCGCCTAGCCTCTTAGCGCTAATTTTAGCAGGCGTAAAAGTTGTTTTTGCTCAGTCAGATCTAACTTAGCTAAAGCATCAGCGTGGGCTTTTTCTAATTTAGGTGTGATCTGTTCATAGATCTGACGCCCATTTTCTGTCACAAATAGCTGCTTTGCTTTACCTACTTGTTTTCTTTTGATCAGATCCAGTCTTTCCATCTTTGTGATGATCTGGGTGATATTTCCCTTAGTGACGACCAAGGTAGTAGCTAACTCCTTTTGAGTACGCCCAGTATAGTTATATACATAATTTAAGATATCGTATTGTGCGTTAGTTATGCCAACTTGTTGTAAAACTGCTGCACTGTTAGCTAGTAGTTGGCGCTGAAGTTGGCTAACTCGCATAAAGATCAAACTCTCGCGATTCATATTATCACCCCTTACAATTAGTAAATTTATATATAAACTATATTTTTGTCAACTATCATTGCAAAAAAAGAGTGGCGTACCACTCTTAAGGCTTATCATGTTTTTGATGCCACGCCTTGATCTGTTCTAGGCGTTGCTTGAAACGGATCTCGTTTCCTTGCTCAGTTGGCAGATAATAAGTATGCCCCACTAAATTATCCGGCATCGTTTGCATTGTAGTCAGTTTGTCCTTGGTAAAATGGGCTAACTCATAACCTTTGCCATAGCCTAATTCTTTCATCAACTTGGTCGTCCCATTTCTGATCTGCAGTGGCACTGGTTCATTTAAAGTCTGTTTGACATCTTTAGCAACTCTGGTAGTCGCTTTATAAACAGCATTAGATTTAGGTGCCAAAGATAGATAGATCACTGCTTGGGTCAAATGTACATTACATTCAGGCATTCCGATAAATTGACACGTTTGAAAAACATTAACAACTAAATTCAAAGCATTGTTATCAGCTAAACCGATATCTTCACTAGCAAAACGCAACAAGCGCCGGGCAATATATAACGGATCTTCACCACCAGCTAGCATCCGATTCAACCAATAGATCGCTGCATCAACATCACTATTACGCATGGATTTATGCAGAGCTGAGATCAAGTCATAATGGTCTTCACCTTTCTTATCATATTTGAGTGTCTTTTCCCCTAAAACTTGACTCAACAGATCATCACTTAGTTCTAAAGTTCCATCTTGGCTGACATTTCCATTATCAACTAGCATCTCTAATGTATTTAAGGCATTTCGCGCATCCCCGTCACTAAAGAGCGCGATCTGCTCTAATAATGTCTTTGAAGCAGTGAGCTCTTTTTCAAAGCCTACTCGACAAGCACGGTCCAACAGCTCAACTAATTGTTCTTTCGTCAGTTGCTTTAAGACAAAGACTTTCAATCTGGATAAGAGCGCTGAATTGATCTCAAAAGATGGATTCTCTGTCGTTGCCCCGATCAAAACAATACTCCCATTCTCCACAAACGGTAAAAAAGCATCTTGTTGCGCCTTATTGAAACGATGGATCTCATCTACGAAAACGATCGTCTTTTGGCCATAAGCAGTATTAGCTTCGGCTTCTTGCATGATCTTTTTGATCTCTTTGATCCCACTTGTGACCGCACTAAATGAGATAAAACCTGCTTTAGTCTGCTTAGCGATAACTTGTGCCAACGTCGTCTTTCCTACACCGGGTGGACCCCACAAGATCATCGAAGTTACTCTATCTTGAGTGATCAATTCCCTTAAGATCTTACCTGGTCCTAATAAATGCGTCTGCCCGAAAACTTGCTCTAAATTCTCTGGTCGTAAACGACTGGCTAGCGGTTCATTTACTTGGTCCTCAAAGATCGATCCTTGTTGCATGCCCTCACCTCCGTTTATCTGTCGTTTCCATTTTATCATACCGAACATTAGTTTGTAAAAAACAAAACTAATGTACTTGCTCTAACAAAAAAGCAGCCAGTTACTTTGAAGTGAACTATAAGGCAAGCTAAATTTAACTAAAAAACTCGTTGCTCCAAATCAAAACAACGAGTTCTTAGCTACTTATCTAATTTGATATTGTCAGATTCATCAAGTTCTTGAACACCATCAACAAAGTTTTTCTTGGCTTCGTCCATACCTTCATCTTCTTTGACTTCTGTGATCGCCCGCTTTGGGATCGCTTGGGTATTGGCAAAGATCTCAATATGGCGCTTCAAGTTCTTAAATTTCATCGGCGCATCCCCACCGTATTCACCATCAATATTGATCATCATTTTTTCATCGACTGGCTTAGCGACCAATTTAGAGGTTTTAACATAGAGGATATTAGCGTCATTGATGTGTTTACCACCGTTTAAGACCATTGTGATCAAGCGCATCATTTCTAATAGATTACTCGTCTTGACCACGATCAAGGTAAATTTTCCATCATCTAAACTGGCGTCAGGTACGATCTGTTCAAAGCCCCCGACTGAATTAGTCAAAGCTAAGAAAAACATCGATGCTTTACCATCGTAAACACCATCATCATATTCAAGGTGCATATTGATCGGTTTGACTCGGGGCAATAACTCAGCCCCCTTAACCAGGTAAGCCAAGTAGCCAAAAAGGGTCTTGAATTCAGATGGCACTGCATATGTCAATTCACTCAAGAGACCACCGGCAGCAATGTTGACAAAATACTTATCATTGGCCCGTCCGATATCCATCTTGACCGTTTTACCATTGGCGATGACTTTAGCCGCTTCGATCGGACTTTCTCGCGGTATCTTTAAAGCCCGCGCATAGTCATTGGTCGTACCGGCGGGAATGATCCCCAACTTTGGCCGGTGTTTTAGAGGGGCGATCCCATTAACGACTTCATTGATCGTGCCATCACCACCAGCTGCAATGATCAAGTTAAAGCCTGCTTGAGCTGCCCGTTTAGCCTCATTTTGAGCAGAATTAGGCTCAGGCGTCGTTGCAAAGGCACTCGTTTCATAACCAGCACGTTCTAAAATATTTAAGATCTCAACTAGATCATTTTTTAAAGCTTCACGTCCAGATGTCGGATTATAAATAATTCGGCAACGCTTTTGCATAATTATTCCCTCATGGCGCAGTTTGCGTCTATCTTTCCTTTAAACTTGCCATCAATAATTTATTGACAACTTTAGGGTTAGCTTTACCATGGGTCTGTTTCATGATGTTACCCACTAAGAAGCCAACTGCGCGATCTTTACCATTCTTAAAGTCTTCGATCGATTGCGCGTTGTTGTCCAATACTTCATCGATGATCGGTTGTAATTTAGCTGGGTCAGATAATTGCACCATACCTTTTTCTTCGACCCATGCTTTTGGCTCAGTGTCATTTTTGATGATCTCTTTAAAGACCTTTTTAGCGATCTTAGATGAGATCGTTTCGTCTTGGATCAACTTGATCATTGTTGCCAAATGTTCTGGTGTCAATGCCGTTTGACCTAACTCAACTTTTTGAGCATTCAAATAAGCACTAACTTCCCCCATCAACCAGTTAGCCGCTAATTTAGCATCCGCTCCCGCAGCTACAGTTGCTTCGTAGAAATCAGACATTTCTTTTGTTTGCGTCAAGACACCTGCATCATATTCAGTAATGCCCCAGTCGTTGACATAACGTTTTCGACGAACGTCAGGCATTTCTGGGATCGAACCTTTGACCTGTGCGACCCATTCATCAGAAATATGGATCGGTGGTAGATCAGGTTCTGGGAAGTAACGGTAATCGCTCTTACCTTCTTTGACACGCATCAAGATCGTTTCACCACTTGGTTCATCAAAGCGCCGTGTTTCCTGTTGGATCTCACCACCAGCCAGCAAAACACGTTCTTGTCGCTTAGCTTCGTATTCCAAACCTTTTTTCACGTGTTCAAAGGAGTTTAGGTTCTTCATTTCCGTCTTAGTCCCAAACTTAGTTGAGCCGATCGGACGAACTGAGATGTTAACGTCAGCTCGCATTGAGCCTTCTTCCATCTTCACGTCGGATACCCCTGTAAATTGAATGATCTGACGTAAACGTGTCAAGTATGCGTAAGCTTCTTCTGGCGAAGCGATATCTGGTTTAGATACGATCTCGATCAATGGTGTACCTTGACGATTTAGATCGACATAAGAATAACCATCGCCGGCATGCGTGTTTTTCCCCGCATCTTCTTCGACGTGCATCTCTTCGATCCCGATCTTCTTTTTAGTTCCATCTTCAAGCTCGATCTCAAGCCAACCATCGTGACCGATCGGTGTTTGGGCTTGTGTGATCTGGTATGCCTTTGGATTATCTGGATAGAAGTAGTTTTTGCGATCAAAGTGGATATCCCGTGCGATCTCACAGTTAAGTGCCAAGGCCGCACGCATCCCATATTCCAAAGCACCCTTGTTCAATTGTGGCAAGACCCCTGGGTAGCCCCAATCGATAACATTAGTATTCGTGTTTGGTTCTGCCCCGTAAACTACTGGTGCGGGAGAATAAGCCTTGGAGTTTGTCTTCATTTCAATGTGGACTTCAAGTCCGATCGTTGTTTCAAAGTTCATTAGTTTTGCCCCCCGATCGTTGGTACTTGTTTGTGGAAGTCGGTTGCTTGTTCAAAAGCATAGCCCGCTTTATACATCGTATCTTCTCTAAATTGTGGTGCGATCAACTGCATTCCGATCGGTAAACCATTAGAGAAGCCAGCAGGAAGCGACATCCCTGGTAGGCCAGCCAAGTTTACCGGGATCGTCAAAATATCATTCATATACATCGTGATCGGATCATTGATCTCATCACCGATGCCATAAGCTGTAGTTGGTGCTGTTGGTCCTAAGATCAGGTCATAGTCGCTAAAGACCTGTGCAAAGTCTTGGCAGATCAAAGTTCTGACTTGAGCAGCTTTCTTGAAGAAGGCATCATAAGTTCCAGCAGAAAGTGAGAATGTCCCTAACATGATCCGACGTTTAACTTCATCACCAAAACCTTCAGAACGTGAACGCACATAAACATCTTCTAAGTTTTTAACATCTTGTGCTCTAAAGCCGTAACGGATCCCATCAAAACGTTGTAAGTTAGATGAAGCTTCAGAAGAGGCAATGATATAGTATACTGGGACTCCATACTTGCTGTGTGGCAAGGAAACTTCGTCGACTGTTGCCCCCAAACTTTCAAATGTCTTGATCGCTTTTTTGATCGCTTCTTTAACATCTTTTGCGACACCTTCACCAAAGTATTCTTTAGGCACTGCGATCTTCATCCCTTTGATATCACCATCCAAGCCTTGTGTAAAGTCAGGCACTTCACGATCAGAGCTTGTAAAATCACGGCTATCATGACCGCTGATCGCATTTAAAACATAGGCATTATCTTTGACCGTGCGTGTCAATGGTCCGATCTGATCTAAGCTAGAAGCAAAAGCGATCAAGCCGTAACGAGAAACACGACCATAAGTAGGTTTGACCCCAACGATACCATTATATGCTGCTGGTTGTCGGATCGAACCACCTGTATCTGAACCTAAGGCGGCTAAAACTTGACCCGAAGCAACAGCGGCTGCTGAACCACCAGAAGAACCACCAGGGACCTTAGTTTGATCCCAAGCATTCTTAGTTACTTTAAAGGCTGAACTTTCAGTCGAGCCACCCATAGCAAATTCATCCATGTTGACTTTACCCACATTGATCATTTGAGCAGCAGCTAATTTTTCCATAACTGTTGCATCATAGATTGGGTCAAAGTTTTCTAACATCTTGCTGGCAGCCGTGGTCCGCAAGCCTTTTGTCACGATATTATCTTTGATCGCGATCGGGATCCCGGCTAAAACATTAGCTGGGTCGATCCCATTTTGGTCAAGTTCTTTAGCTTGCTTTAAAGCAGCTTCTTCATTTAAAGCTAGGAAAGCAGCGATCTGTTGATCACGGTCTTTGATCGTCTTGAAAGTCTCTTTTGTCAACTCCTCTACGCTCAAATCTTTGTTGACCAATTTTTCATGTAAACTGGTCAGATCAGTTGTAAAATAATCCATGGGCTAGCCTTCCTCACTTTCATCAATAATCGCTGGCACTTTGATAAAGCCATCTTTTCTTTCAGGTACATTTTCCATCAACAATTCACGATCGGTCCCTTTGACTGCAATATCTTCTCGCATTACATTAAAGGCATCCGTCACAGTTGTCGTTACCGGTACATCTGTCGTATCGACTTCACTTAGTTGTTGTACCATATTGATGATCTGGTCCATTTGACCGGTGAATTTTTGTAATTTCGCATCGCTAAATTCAAGCTTTGCCAAACTTGCAACGTGCTTTACTTCATTTGCGCTGATCGCCATCTTCATCCTTCTTTCTTGCATATCTGCTTAATATTTTAGCATAGATCTGCTGACATTTTTATAGTCGATTTTATTCTAATCATCAAAGACATGAGTATAAAAGCTCCCACTATCTTTTTCACGAGCTAGAAAGGCTTGAACTTCCCCATCTGAGCCCTTGATCGTGATATCGATCGGAATATCACCTGGCAAGTAGGTCTTTGCCATCTGAGAGACAAACTGTGTAAAGCTTCTGATCTCAGTTTCACTGTAAAATTGAGTCGTGATCTTAACATGTAGTTCTTGGAGTGATTTATTATTATACTTAGCTTGAGCTGTTACCCCAGCTAAGTTAGGGAAAAAGCTTTGTGTCTTATTTTTGAAAGCATTGAATGAACTTTCATCATTATCGTTGACTGCACCATTTGCTGATGTTGCTGGCAAGACTGAGGTTTGGAGGTCGGTTTCTTTCCAACTTCCCAAAGTATCGCCATCACTCACACTATAAGCATAGAAAGTTCCCCCGACCAAGCTATCATTAGGGGCTTGTTCATACATACAGATCAAGATCGGCACATCTGAAGCTCCATCGAGTTTTCTGACCCGTTTCAAAACTTCAGCTGCCGCCTTTTTTCCCTCTTCTTCCATTTTTTCCTTGGAGATATTAGTGGTGTACACCGCACCATACTGTTCTTTTTGGTAATAATCCTTACGATTCATTCCGATACCGATCGTGATCCCAGCTAATTCTAGTTTTCCATCGGTCTCTTTCATGTAATCTTGTTCTTCGATCTGTTGGATATAGATCGGATTCCGTTTGTCTGCGTCTTTTTCTCCATTATCTTCAGGATTTAGACCAGTCGGATTATCTTTTGATCTACGCCCTAACCAATCTTGAACAGTGCCTTTGGTCAGCAACTGTCCTTCACGGAAAATGTAATCTTTGGTAGGAAATTCTTCTTTAGATAAAGTCGTCATGCCACTTTCAAAACTCTTTAGATTCAACATATTTTCTGAATTTTGAATGATCCCGACACCGCGCGCCTTACTCGTCAAATAACGCCCATTTTCGATCACACCTTGATAATCAGAGGTATCCGCTTGCCCCGTAGTTTGGTAACCTTTATTGGATCGTTGCGTTGCTTGCGTGACTGAATTGCCAGAGCCACTCCCTAAATTACCACAGGCTGAAAGTAACATGGTACCTGCACATAAGCTAACTAATGCTAAATACTTCTTTCTCATCAATTGCCTCCTGTTTGCCGTAAAAATTCATCTTCATCAATAATTTTTATTCCTAGTTCTTGGGCCTTAGTCAATTTGCTACCAGCATCATGCCCTGCAACTAAAAGGTCGGTCTTTTTTGAAACGCTCCCTGTTACTTTAGCACCATGCGCCTCCAAGAGCTGTTTAGCTTGCGCCCGCTTGATCTTGTCGAGTTTTCCCGTTAAGACTACAGTCAAACCATTTAAGGGATCAGCGGCTGTTTGTTTAGCTAGCTCTTCTGCGCTTTGACCTAGGAAAGTTAAATTAACACCAGCAGTAGCAAATTCTTCCAATAACAGATCGACTTGTTCATTTTCAAAATATGTCACCACAGCATCAGCGATCGTTTCACCGATCGAGTCGAGTTCTACGATCTCTTCTACTGTTGCTTTCTTTAGAGCGTGGATCGTCTTAAAGTGTTGGGCCAAGATAAATGCTACTTTGGCTCCTACATGCCGGATCCCTAAACCAAACAACAAGCGCTCCAATGAATTAGCTTTACTCTGTTCGATCGCTTGTAATAGGTTATTAGCTGATTTTTCTTTGAATTTATCTAGCGTCAATAATTCATCAAAAGTCAAATTATATAGCCCCGCCGCATCTTTGATCAATTTCTTGGCGAAGAGTTGTTCGATGATCCGTGGGCCTAAGCCATCAATATTCATCGCATTTCGCGACGCAAAGTGAGTCAAACTTTCTTTTAAGAGTGCGGGACACTGCGGATCGATACACCGCAACGCAACTTCGCCATCCAAATGAACGAGTTTTGCTCCACATTCAGGACATTCTTTTGGGATCACATAAGGTTCACTGGAAGCTGGACGTTTAGCCAACACAACTTCTGAGATCTCTGGAATAATGTCACCTGCTTTGTGTAATTTGACAGTATCACCTAAGCGGATATCTTTTTGTTTTAGATAATCAGGATTGTGTAAGGAAGCTCTTGAAACCACGGTCCCCGCTAAGGTCACTGGATCCATCACTGCCGTTGGGGTCACCACTCCAGTCCGCCCCACCGTCCATTCGATCTCACGGACGATCGTTTCTTGCTCGTCTGGTGGAAATTTATAGGCGATCGCCCAACGGGGAACTTTGACTGTATTTCCAACTTCAGCATGGATAGCAAATGGATCGGCTTTGATCACGATCCCATCGATCTCATAAGCTAGCTTTGCCCGTTTAGCATGATATTCATCAATATAGGCATCGATCTCAGACATTTCGCTAGCCACGATCGCTTCTTCGTTGACTTTAAAGCCCCATGCTTTTAATTGCGCTAGAGCTTGACTTTGGGTCGTGATCCCAAATTTTTCAGGTTCCATCAAGTAGTACATAAAGACACTTAAATTACGCTTGGCTGTTTCTTTGGTATCTAATTGCCGTAATGAACCAGCCGCAGCGTTTCTTGGATTAGCAAAGACTGTTTGGCCTTGTTCTTCACGAGCTTTATTCAATTTTAGAAATGAATCTTTAGGCATATAGCATTCACCGCGGACCTCAACGTCGATCGGTTCACTTAAACGTAACGGGATCGCCTTGATCGTTTTTAAGTTTTCCGTGATATCTTCACCGATGATCCCGTTACCACGTGTCGACCCCTTGACAAAGACACCTTTTTTGTAAACTAACGAGATCGCTAAACCATCGATCTTTAATTCACAGCTATACGCAAAAGTCGTTTTTACATTTTCCTCTAATTTTGCTTTGAATTCTGCTAGTTCTGCTTTTGAAAAAACATCACCTAGCGAAAGCATCGGGATCTCATGTTCGACCTTCTCAAAACCGCTTAAAACTTGACCGCCGACACGTCTAGTAGGTGAATCATCAGTTATAAGCTCAGGATACTTAGTTTCAAGCTCGACCAAACGCTGATAGGTAGCATCATAAACATGATCTTCCACTGTTGGTCGATCTAACACATAGTATTCATGGCTCCATTTATTCAATTGCGCACGTAGATCTTTGACTTCTTCTAAAGTCTTTGCTTCCATCTCTTTTACCTCTTTTTAAATCTTAGTGATCGGTGCAAAGGCCGCTAATAGTCGCTTGATACCTTGGCCTGCAAAGGCGATATCAAGTTCGATATCTTCACCACTACCACTGACCTTGACCACAGTCCCTGTCCCCCAAGCTTTATGGGAAACTTTATCACCGATATTCCATTGTTTCTTTTCAGCTCCAGTTCCTTGGCTTTTTTCAACAGTTCCAGCGGGTTTACGGTAAACTGGCTTCTTAGCAAAAGGAACATCGACTTTGGTTTTTGGTTGATAATTAGCTAAAGTTTCGTTATCACTTTGCAACAATTCATCAGAGATCTCACTGATAAAGCGTGAAACTTGGTTGCTTTGGCGTCGTCCATATAGCATCCGCGAAAAAGCATTTGATAAGTAGAGTTCTTCTTCAGCTCGTGTGATCCCAACATATGCCAAGCGTCGTTCTTCTTCGAGCTCACTTTCATCCATCACAGCACGACCTAATGGGAAGATCCCTTCTTCTAAGCCCATCAAAAAGACCGTTGGAAATTCCAACCCTTTTGCGGCGTGTAACGTCATCAAAGTCACTTCATCTGGATCTTCATCAACGCTATCTTGATCAGAAACTAAAGCTAGATCAGCTAAGAAATCAACGAATGGATCACTATTTTCTTCTTCTGGTTCCCAGCTTTCATCAAATTGCTTCGTTACAGACATAAATTCTTCTAAGTTTTCTAGGCGACTTTGATCTTCGAGCGTATTTTTAGCTTGCAAGCTTTGTTTATAGCCCGATTCATCTAAAATGAGCTCCGTCAATTCAGTGATATTTTTAGTTTTCTCTAATTCATTAAAACGCCGGATCAACTTAGCAAAACTTTCTAATTGCGTAGCTGCCTTGCCACTTACGCCAGTCATAATGACATTTTCAGCTGCTTCGATCAAGGAAAGACCATTCATCTCAGCAAATGCTTGCAATTTAGCCAAACTAGTTGCTCCGATCCCCCGTTTAGGCTCATTGGCAACGCGCGCAAAACTCAAGGAATCATTTGGATTAGCAGCTAAACGCAGATAAGCTAAAATATCCAAGATCTCTTTACGATCGTAGAAACGGTGAGCTCCCACTAATTTATACGGGATATTAGCTTTCACAAAGATTTCTTCGATCACACGTGACTGGGCATTTGTACGGTATAAGACAGCAAAATCACCATAATGCTTCCCTTCAGCGCGCATTTTTTGCTGGATCTGTTTAACGACATAAAAAGCCTCATCATTAGCATTATCCGCACGATAATAATGAATCTTTTCACCGTCAGCGTTTTGCGTCCATAAAGTTTTAGCTTTACGATTGATGTTATTTTCGATAACTTCATTAGCAGCTTGTAAGATCGTCTTAGTCGAACGATAATTTTGTTCTAACTTGATCACAGTTGCATCGGGATAATCTTCCTCAAAATTCATGATATTTTCCATGTTAGCCCCACGCCAACCGTAAATACTTTGATCAGCATCCCCTACAACACATAGATTACGATATGTTTGAGCTAACATGCTGACCAATTGATATTGTGCTTCATTAGTATCTTGATATTCATCCACATGGATATAGTGGAATTTCCGTTGATAAAATGCCAATGTTTCTGGTGATTCTTTAAATAACCGGATCGTTTGCATGATGAGATCATCAAAATCCAAAGCTTGATTATTTTGCAACTGCTCTTGGTATAATTCATAAGCATCACTTACCACTTGTGAAAATGGATCAGTTGCATCTTTTCTTAGTTCTGCTGGTGTCTTTAAGTCATTTTTAGCGTTCGAGATCGCACTCAAAACGGCCCGAGGCTCGAACTTTTTGACGTCAACGTTTAAATTATCCGCTAAAATGTGTTTCATTAAAGTCCGTTGTTCACTCGTGCTTGCGATCGTAAAATTGCGATCATAGCCGATCTTTTCGGCATCACGGCGTAAGATCCGTACACATAAAGCGTGGAAAGTCGAGACCCAAATATCTTCTGCACCTTCAGCGATCAACTTGTTGATCCGCTCACGCATTTCACGTGCTGCTTTATTGGTGAAGGTGATCGCTAAAATATTCCAAGGATTTACATTTTTTTCTTCGATCAAGTAGGCTACACGGTGGGTCAAGACCCGTGTTTTCCCACTACCGGCACCGGCCATGATGAGTAGTGGCCCCTCAGTGCAGGCTACAGCTTCTGCTTGCTTATCATTCATGCCATCTAATAAGTTTCTTGCTGTCAAAATTTTCAAATCCCCTCTAAAATTTTCAATCAATGCCTATTATAGCAAATATTACAGCCCTATTCTTTAAAATTACTTAAATCTTAGCAAACAAGATGCAAAAAGACGCCGATATAAATACCGTGCGTCTCAAAAATCCTATTCAACTATTTCATTTTCGGCTGTGATCTCATCCCAGATCCCAGTAGCTTCGACTTGCTCCTTAGCATTTTTGCTCGAATCTGCGGTCACTAGGACATAACCTTCTGCTTTAACAGGATGAAGCGATTTAGGATAACGGAAATAATTATAATGCCAATTATCCTTTAAGACCCATTGTGTCCGCAAAGCATCCGTATCCTTAGTCTCGATCATTACCATCTCAGTCGGTTTTACCAAGTTAGGTTTAGCCAAAGGGATCTGCGCTAAGGCACGTAAATGTTGTTCAAACATTGTAACATCGGTAGCCTTATCAAATACATAACCTGAAGCATATAACGCAGGAATGATCCGTTTGATATACAAAGCACCACTCTTCGTCAAGAAAAATTCTGCTTGCAAGACCCCAACATAATCCAATTCTTTGACGATCTCAGCCGTCAAGCGTTTGACCTCAGTAGCGACTTCACCATCTAAAGCTACCGGTGTCAAGGTCGCATGCAAATGGTGTTCGCGATAATAATCTTCTGCGATCGGAAAATACGTCAAGTTACCATCTTTATCTCGGGATAAAGTCAGTGACAATTCCTTTTCATATGGGATCCATGACTCGAGAATATATGTTCCTAGATCGATTATATCTGCACACTTAGCAATATCTGTTTGCTTTTTGATGATCTGTTTACGATGTTTACCAAACCCTTTTTGGATCGGTTTTAAAATACATGGATAACCGATCGAGCTAACTGCTTGATAAACATCATCTAAGCTGACGATCGTAGCATACGGTGCAACATTGATATTTAGTTGTTCAAAGAAAGCCCGTTCCAATAAGCGATCTTGCGTGATCTCCAACGTATCACTACCTTGTGGGACTCGTGTGAAACGTTGTAAGAATTTGACCGCCTCAACATCGATAGTTTCTGAGGTATAAGTTACTAAGTCACACCGTTGTGCAAAATCTTGGAGCTTTGTTTTTTCGTTTAACTTACCGACCATTTTTACATCAGCTTCAGCTAACACAGGATTACTTTCGTCTGAACAATAAACGACCACAGTAAAGCCCATTTTCTTGGCTGTCCGTGCTAACATGATGCCATTGGGATTGCCTCCGATGATCCCTAAAGTATCGCCTGGAAAAAGGATCTCTTGTTCCATTCTCTCACAACCTCTCGTATCACTAATACTCACTCTCTATTTTACCACATTACTCAACAAGACAGTATTTTGACAATGTAAATTTTTAAAAATATATTTTGCGCTACCTAAACAAAAAAGCAGGTTTCTACCTGCTTTGTCCCTTTTATTTATCTACCTCTTCTAAAACACGCACTTGTTGCTTGATATCTTTTTTAGCTAGTCCTTCTCTACCTTTGAAGGCTAAATTCAATAAGACCGAACTTAAACTTGCGACCACGATCCCATTACCTAAGAATAATTGGACTGTACGTGGTAAATTTTGGAAAATATTTGGATAGATCGAAACACCCAGACCTAAACCGATCGAAACAGCCACAACTAAAATATTTCGTTGGTCAGTAAAATCAACACTGGCTAAGATCCTGATCCCTTGCACACTGATCATCGCAAACATTACTAACATCGCACCACCTAAAACCGGTGTCGGGATCATTGTCGCTAACGCCCCAGCTTTAGGCAAAAGCCCTAACAGCATCAAAAGTCCTGCCGACCAATAGATCGGACGCTTAGTCTTGATCCCTGAAAGCTCAAGCAAACCAACATTTTGTGAAAATGTCGTGTATGGGAAAGTATTGAAGATCCCACCTAAAATGACCGCCATTCCTTCAGCTCGATAGCCGAGTTTGAGGTCTTTTTCAGTGATCTTTTTATTCAAAATATCCCCTAAAGCAAAATAAACACCTGTCGATTCGACCATGGAAACCAAGGCGATAATGATCATCGTAACCGAAGATGACCATTCAAAGTGAGGCACCCCAAAGTAAAAAGGCTGTGGTATATGAAACCATGGTGCTTCATGTAACGGTGCCAAAGAAACTAGTCCCAGCGCTGCGGCTACTAAACTACCGCTCACTAACCCCAATAAGACTGCGATCGAACTCAAAAAGCCCTTTGCAAAAACTTGGATCGCTAAAATCAAGATCACTGTCACAAAGCCTAAGCTGATATTGGTCAGTGACCCAAAATCTTTAGCACTAGCATTGCCACCACCAATATTTTGGACTGCGATCGGGATCAATGTCAGACCGATAACAGTGATCAGCGTTCCTGTCACTACCGGCGGAAAGAGGCGTTTGACTTTAGAAAATTGGCCTGAGACCAAACAAACAAAGATCCCAGCTACGATGATCGCCCCATACATCGTCTGGATCGTAAATTGGCTCCCGATCATTTTTAACGGTTCGACGGCTTGGATCGCACAGCCTAAAACAACGGGTAGACCGATCCCAAAATATCGATTACGCATGAGCTGAAGCAAAGTTGCTAACCCACACATAAAAATGTCGATCGAAACTAGGTATGTCATCTGTTCAGTGTTAAAATCCAAGGCTGTCCCGATCAACAATGGAACCGCCACCGCTCCAGAATACATCGCTAATAAATGCTGTAATCCTAGTAAAGCCGCCTGAGTGTTATTTGCTTTTTTCATCATGTTATTCCCCCACAAAGTGCACTTTATCGTCTTCAAAAGAAGCGATCCGCGCAAGTGATTCCAATCTTACCCCACGATCTTTGATCAACTTAGCCCCATCTTGGAACGACTTTTCAACCACTATCCCAGCCCCAACGATATGGGCGTTAGCTTGTTGACAGATCTCAAGTAAGCCCAAGACTGCCTGACCATTAGCCAAGAAATCATCGATCACTAACACTCTGTCAGTCTCTGATAAAAATTTTTGATCAACTGAGATCGTATTGGTCACTTTTTTAGTGTATGAATAGACCTCAGCTACATAAACATCATTATCCAAGGTCGAGGGCTTTTTCTTTCGCGCAAAGACCACTGGAACATCCATCACAAGGCCCGCCATGATAGCTGGAGCAATTCCTGAAGCTTCGACCGTCAAGATCTTTGTCACAGCCTCATCTTTAAATAACCGTTCAAATTCTTGGCCGATCTCATACATCAACTGTGGATCGATCTGATGGTTCAAGAATTGATTGATCTTTAGTACATTTCCTGGTAAAACAACACCATCTTGTTTGATGCGTTCTTCTAGTAATTTCAAGCTATAGCCCCCTAAAAATAATAAAGACCAGACTTTAAATAACAAAAGTCTGGTCTCCTAACGTTTTTTACTCATAGTCCAAGATTTACGGTCTTGGGTAGAAACTCGCCAACCAGATTATGGCATTATATAAGTAACCTGTAGCTAGAATAGCATAACTATTTTTCGTTTTCAAGCTCAAATATTCGGTTTTTACACCAAAACATCTGATCTGTATCATAAATCGTATTGATTTAAGTTGTACTGTTTGATCAAGGCGATCAACTTTTCGGCATAATCGGGATCAGTGGCATAACCTTGATTTTGTAATGCCCATGCTGCTTGTTCATAATTTTTAGCTTGCAGTACAGACCCATAATGGTCGGTATTCCAGTCCGTTCCATTAACAAAAAGTTGCGTATGCGCCTTGACTGAGTCTTCCCAACTGCCGTAGACCGCAAAAGTATCTCTGATCGTGGTCCATTGTCCATCAACATATTCTTGTGTCGTCATCAAAGACCCATTCGGATTTTTGATCCCAAATAAGTTATTATACTTAGCAGAAAGTTCGCTTTTGCCCCAATCGGACTCTAAGGCTGCTTGAGCTAATGTGATACTAGCTAAAACCCCGTATTGTCGCTGTTCTGCCTGAGCGATCGGAGCAAGTTGCTTGATAAAATTTTGTTTAGCTTGTTCATCATTTGAAATTGTCGCTTGCGGTGTCTCACTGGTAGCAAAATATTTATCTGCCATGCCCGTAAGAAAGGTTACCGCTAGTAGCACTATAAAACCTAAAAAAAGTAACTGTGAGTAATTTTTCTTTTTTCTACGTGCCACAAAATACCGCCTTTCTAAAAAATCAAGAACCTACGCTTTTAATTTTCTCAGTAAAGGAAGCGCAACACTTGGAGCTATGATCGCTGCTAAAGCTGCCTCTGGTAAACCATTTGTTGCCACGACCCCCAGTAGATAAGGCAATAAAGCCGCCACATCCAAGGCATACATTGCTGGTGCTTGTCCTTGGTAAAAAAGATAGATCTGACCCAAAACTAACACTGTATTAGTCAATGAACCTAAAACTGCGGCGACCCCGGCCGCTAAGATCTTCGAAGATAAGCGTTTAGATAACCACATAAACGTATAACCAGCCACGACCCCGATCAAGATCCGGGGCAAAACAGAGACCAGTGGATTAGTAAATACGATCGTTGCCAAGGGACTCGTTGGCCAAACAAAGGCACGAATAAAAGTGATCATGCCCCAGACTCCTCCGACGAGCGCACCATCTTTAGGACCTAAAACGAGTGCAGCAACGATCACAGTGATGTGGATGATCGTCAAATTAAGTGGTCCGAGGGGAATATAGCCCAAAAATGGAATGAAATTTTGGATAATAATGATCGCTGTAAATAGTGCTAAAAAAGCGATCCGTTGCGTTTTTTTTCGTTGTTTCAAATTAAACTTCCTTTTTGTGATCTTTTTATAGATTATATTATCCCACGTTAAATATTACAAAAGAAAAGTTTGCTGATCACTTGTAAGTTTATTTTAGTCATTTTTGGCTACGATGCAAGGACTTTTCCAAAAATTTAAAAAAGCAGTTCTAATGCTCAAAACACTAAAACTGACTTTAGATCACGCTAAATAAATTGTAAGATCGCCATCAAGATCGGTACTACGACTACAAATAAAACCGTACTCATTACGACCACATCGGTTGCATATTTAACATCCCCATGAGCTTCTTTTGCCAAAATAGGCAAGACAGCTAACATCGGAGTTGCCGATTGAACAACTAATGTTTGACGCATCAATGTCGGTAAGTCGATCCCAAAACTTGTGCCTGCTTTGATCAATAAGATCAACACGAGCGGGGATAACACAAAACGCCCCAATAACGCTAAGCTCGAATCGCGTTCGAAGCGGAAGTTGTTCAAACCTGCATCACATAATACGATCCCGATATAGATCAAGGATAATGGTGTCACCAAAGCTCCGACATAAGACAAAGTTTGACCCATAAAACTTGGTACTGGGATCCCTAATAGCAACCACACGATCGCAACGATAAAACCAACTAATGGCATTGGTAGGACCTTTTTCCAATTGATCTTATGAGCTTTCTTTTGACTCTTATCGACCGTTGGATCATCATTTGAGATCAAGTAAACACCAAAGGCCCAAGTTGAAACGGTATTGATGATGTAATAGATCAAGAAATAACTCATTGCCTTTTCGCCAAAAAGCGCATTGTTCAAAGGCATCCCGATAAAGATCGTATTTGCGTTAACGACCGCATTCATAAAGATCCCGCGCCGACCTGGCTTGATCTTTAAGCCTTTAACTGCCAACCAAGCGATCACATAACCAATGATCACACCCAAAGCTGGAAAAATGATACCTTTTCCTAAACCTAAGAGACTTTCACGCGTCAAGTGATCCATCACACCCATAAAGATCGATGCTGGCAAAGCGATCTTGGTGATCAAAGATGCGATATTACCTCCAAATGAATCGGCAAACCAACCTGTTTTACGTAAAATATACCCCAGTGCCATGATCAATACGATCACAAGCACACTTGAGACGGAAGTTAAAAAAACTGCCATAATAATTCTCCTTCTTCTTGTACCAAAGATAAAAGACCAGCGAGTGGCCTTTTATCAAATTATTAATATTTAGGTTCCCACTTCATATCAGCCACAGCCTTCTTAGCGTCTGTCACGCCAGCAAGACCTTGGTCGATCGCTGATTTTGCTACGACTTGAGCAACTGTTTGTGAGAATTCTTGTAACTTAGAAACTGGTGGTAACACCGCAGCGCCCGGTTGATCTGGATCAACGATACCCCCTAAAGCGTGGGCTGCATCGGCCAACATTTTTTCGTTTAAGATCTTAGCTTTAGCCGCGATCGCACCAAAACCAACACCTGGATAGACTAAAGCATTGTTTGCTTGGCCGATATTGTAAGTTACCCCGTTATATTCGATATCACCAGCTGGGATACCAGTTGCAACTAAAGCACGCCCATCTGTCCATTTCAAAAGATCTTCTGCTTTAGCTTCAGCCAAACGGGTTGGATTAGACAATGGAAAGATCACTGGTCGTTTCGTGTGAGCTGCCATTTCCTTAACGATACTTTCAGTGAAAGTACCTGGTCGTGTCGATGTCCCGATCATGACCGTTGGATGAACTGCTTTAACGACAGCTTCTAAATTGGTCAATTCATCAGCATTATCAAATTCACAGCATTTACGCACAAAAGCTTTTTGCCCTGGTGTTAGACCTTCTGTGTCTTCAAATAAAAGACCTTGTTTATCGACCAAGTAGAAGTGCTTTCTAGCTTCTTTCTCACTCAAACCTTCGCGAACTAATTCATCAAATAACATGTTGGCGATCCCGACACCAGCTGTCCCTGCACCAAAAGTCAAAAAGACCTGGTCAGTGATCTTTTCTTTAGAAATATTCATCGCACCCAAGACACCAGCAAGCGAAATGATACCTGTGCCTTGGATATCATCATTGAATGTCAAGATCTTATCTTGATATTTTTCTAAGATCACGGCTGCATTTGAACGTCCAAAATCTTCAAAATGCAATAAGCTTTCTGGGAATAGCTTTTCTGCTGCTGCAACAAATTTGTCGACCATCGCATGATATTTTTCACCGTAAACACGTGCATGGCGGTTACCGAGATAAAGCGGGTCATTTAATAACGTTTCATTGTTCGTTCCGGCATCAAGTGAAACTGGTAAAACTTGAGCTGGATCGATACCGGCAGCGGCTGTATAGACCATCAATTTTCCGACTGCGATATCAACACCGTTAACGCCCCAGTCCCCCATACCAAGGATACCTTCAGCATCTGTTACAACGATCAAACGAATGTCACGCCCGTCAGCAGCATTTCTCAAAGAATCTTCAATGCTATCTTGATCATCGACCGAGATAAAAGCTGCTTCTTGAGGACGCGTGAAGATCTCACTATATTGTTCGATCGATTCAGCGATCACTGGATCATATACGACTGGCATAAATTCTACGATGTGTTGTCCCATCAAATAGTAGAATAATGTTCGATTGGTATTAAAGATCGTCATCAAAAATTGGCGTTGTTCCAATTGGCTTGATTTGCTCTTGAATTGACCGTAAGCTTGGTCTGCTTGTTCTTGTAAAGTTTGGACCTTCGCTGGTAAAGCACCTATCAAACCGAGTTCTTTACGTTCTTCAACTGTAAAAGCTGTTCCTTTATTTAAAAATGGATCATTTAAAATATTCATTGTATCTGCCATTGCTATCTACTCCTTTTTCCTAGATCTCAATTGATGTCACTCATTTTAAAATGGTGTGATTTTTATAGTCAACTTTGTGGTACACTATTAATAAAATTAATATGAGCTTTTAAAAAGCTGTCAAATCAAGGATCTGAAGATGAATATTAGAGATTTTGAATATTTCCACCAATTAGTCAAAGAAAAAAATTTTTCTAAAGTTGCTCAAAATTTTTCTGTTAGTCAACCAACTGTCACGTTAGCGATCAAACGGCTCGAAGAAGAATTTGAAACAACTTTTTTTATCCGTGATCGTTCACACAAAGAATTACTGGTCACCCCTAGTGGCTATCAGTTCGACGCACATTTAAAGGTGATCTTAAATGAATTAACTATTGCCCAAAAGGAAGCCTTACGCGCTAAACAAGAAAAACTACTTTTTGGACTACCACCGATCATTGGCAATTATTTTTTCCCAAATATCGTTTCTAAATTGATCGCCACGGGGTTGATCGAACAACTTGAGACCAAAGAAGCTGGTTCACAAGCTTTACTTAAACTTTTATTAGATGGATCACTTGATTTTTGCCTCTTAGGCTCACTTGAACCTTTGACCCAACCCGCCTTAAAAGCCGAAACTTTTGCCCAAACCTCATTTAAGATCATCGTCAGCAAGCAACATCCATTAGCACAAAAAAAGGCCGTCTATTTTTCTGAATTAAAAGACGAGCGCTTTATCGTGCATAATGAAGGCTTCATTCACGATAAAGTCCTCAAACTTTTAGCACAAAAAGAACACTTTCGGCCTAATGTCATTTACCGAACTAATTACGTCCATGTTTTAAAATCCATGGTCGCAAGTAATACTGGGATCGCCTGTTTGACAGACATTGCGCTCAGTCCTAACGATGATTTTTCCGTTTTAGATCTCCTAGATGAACATCAGCCCAAATTCTTACTCTCGATCGTTACACGTGCGACCCAAGTCATGACACCTGCTAAAAAGCAGTTGCTAGACATCTTGCATGATACGGTCTATCACAGCCCACTTGGAAAGGAGACACAATGACTTTAGCAAGATTTAACGCGCCACAACACCAATATTTCAAACTAGCCGTGACAGAACTCAAAGCACAAAAGAAACGCTCCCACTGGATGTGGTTCATGTTTCCACAATTACGTGGCTTAGGTAAAAGTCAGACTGCTTACCTATATGGAATAGCTGATCTCAATGAAGCCAAAGCCTTTTTAGCCGATCCATATTTAGGCAATAATTTACGTCAACTATGCGAAGTCCTTTTACAAGTTCCAACCAATGACGCTAAAATGATCTTTGGTTTTCCCGACGATCTAAAGCTCAAGTCGTCAATGACTCTCTTTGCCAAAGCCAGTAACGAGCCGATTTTCCAAGCTGTACTGGATAAATTTTTTCATGGAACATATGATCAAAAGACACTCGAATTACTAAAAAATATGTAAAAACATAGCTAGCCCCCACCACAAATGATCGTGATGGGGGGCTAGCTATACGGTACTGACTGCACTATCGCACCCATTATTTATTATATACTATTCTTTTCGCAAAGCTTCGACTGGGTCTAATTTTGACGCACGATCAGCTGGCAAAAGCCCTGCCAACATACTGATGACTACACTGATCATGATACCTGTCAAAATATAATTAGTCGTCATCATCACTACTGGCACCTCAAACTGAGCTATCGTAAAATGGTTCACTAATACTTGCAAGACCCAAGTCAACACGACGCCAAGCATCCCCGAACTCAGACCGATCAAGAAGGCCTCTGAAACAAAGATCCGCCGAATATCTTTTCTTCTAGCACCTAAAGCCTTTAAGACCCCGATCTCTTTAGTCCGTTCAACTACCGAAATATTTAAGACCACTAAGATCATGATCGCTGAGACCACTAACGAAACTGCTGCGATCGCGGCTAAGACATAACTGATCACATCCATCATTTGGGTGAACATCTCAGTCATCGTTTCTTGCATTGAGCCACTAAAGCCGAGCTTTTTGACTTCATTTTTGATCTTTTCGGTATTATTTTTATTCTTAGTGTAAAGATATACAACATTAGGCTTTAACGTTTGGCCATTTTGCGCAAAAATATCTTTTAGATCGCTATAACGTACGATCGCAGTGCTGAAATTAGACCCCTGCTGTTCATAGGTCCCACTGACTTTTAATTTTTGTTCGATTTGCTTACCATCGATCGTTAGTTTAAATGTTACTTCTTTACCAACAATGTTCTTGGCCAAAAGATCGGCTGTTCCCTTATCAAGTAAGACCTCATCTTTTTTAGGCGCGTTACCCGAAACGATACTTGATTTGGTGATATTGCTCGACATTGTTTGTAACGTCATGATCATAGCATTTTTATCACCATAACTAACACTGTTTGTACCTAATGAAAGGGTCGAATAGCCCCGCTCAAGCCGATCGACGTGTTTGATAGCTTTAAGTTTTGTGATATCTTTTGTTGTAAAATCATTATCAGTTCCTGAGCCCGTCAAAGCTGCCATATTATTTTGCTGTATTCGACTGATCTCTGCATGATCGTCCATAGCTGGTTGCTTAGCGGGATCGGGCATCATACTTTGACGATGCACTTCCGTCACATTAGGATTAGTGTAACTATTCATCGTGTCTTTGATATAAGTAGTTACGCCTCGTCCGATCGATAGCATCAAAACGACCGCCATGATCCCAATACTAGTCCCAAAGGCAACTAAAGTATTCCGACCCAATTTGGCTTTCATATTGAGAAAAGCTAATCTGATCGCATTGAACAAGCTCATATTTTTGACCTTGATAGCGTTATATTTTACTTTCGTCGCTAAGGGTTCTAACTTACCCGTCACCTCATCTGAAACTAATTTTCCATTATCGATCCGCAAGACCCGCGTACAATGAGCAGCTACGCGATCTGAATGCGTCACCATCAAAACTAGCTTACCACTTTGAGCGATCTCTTTGATCAAAGCCAAAACATTATCCGTTGTTTCAGCATCTAAAGCTCCCGTGGGCTCATCAGCAATGATAACATCTGGATCATTGATCAAAGCCCGCGCGATCGCAACGCGTTGCTTTTGGCCACCAGAGATCTGACCTGGCTTTTTATAGAGATGGTCTTTTAAACCCACTTTCTCTAATAGTTCCTTAGCACGTTTGACCCGCGTCTCCTTATCGATATTAGACAAAGTCATCGCTAAGGCAACATTATCGATCAAATTCAAATGGGGGATCAAGTTAAAGTTTTGAAAGATAAAACCGATACTTTTCTTATGGTAATCAGCTAATTCTTGTGCAGTGTAGTCGCGCAAATTTTTACCACGATAACTGATCTCACCTTCAAAGTCAGAATCCAAGCCACCGATCAAATTCATCAGCGTGGATTTCCCACTCCCTGATTCACCGACGATCGATACTAATTCACCGGTTGAAAAAGTTGCATTGATATTTTTCAACGCCTCAAAGGTGCCACCCCCAGCCAGTTTATAAATTTTAACGACATTTTTTAATTTTAAGATCTCCATCCTGCCCATCCTCTCTGTATCTTCCCCCTCACCATAATTTTAATATTTAATAATTGAGCCGTCTACAAAAAAAGACTAGCGACAATTGCCCCTAGTCTAAGACGATTTAACTATGCATGTGCTCTTCTACCCAAGATAGCTGACACAATAAGGACCAAGATCACTGCACCAATGATCGATGGAATGATCGCCATTCCTGCAAGTTGTGGTCCCCAAGCACCTAGTAAAGCTTCACCTAATGATGAACCGATCAGACCAGCCAAAATGTTGCTGATCCAGCCCATCGAACCACCATTTTTCGTCAAGGCCCCTGCGATCGCACCAATGATCGCACCAACGATCAATACCCAAAGCCAATGTAGCATTTAGCTCACCCCCTTACTTATTTTCGTCATCTTTTTCAAATTTTTCTTTTAGTTTTTCAGCGCCCTGTTCGATATCTTCCTTTAAATCAGCTGCTTTTTTGCGTGCTTTACCTAACAAGCCTTGTGCTTTACCTTGAGTCTTACGCACTTTGTCATCAGTCAATTTTCCTTCAGTTTCTTTGACTTTTCCTACGGCTTCATCTTTTAAGCCTTTTAATTTTTCTTCACTCATTTTTTGTCCTCCTATTTATTATCTTGTTGCAATTCTTCTTTAGTTTTTACGTCGTTGATATGCATTTCAAATTTCACTAAATTCAGTCCCGTCATCTCGCGTAAGGCTTTTTGGACTCTGCTTGAGACCTCTTTAAAGATCGTCTCTGCACTTTTACCGTATTCGATCGTGGCATCCATTTTGATCGCCACTTGCTTTTCACCGACATCTGCTTCGATCCCCTTGGTCTTATCGGTTCCTTGGGTCAGCTTATCGGTAAATTCACTAAACATGTTTCCATCAAGCGAAATGATCCCGGGAACTTGGTTTGCTGTGATCCCTGCAATTTTTTCGATCACTTGATCATCAAAGGTCAATTTCTGTTCTAACTTTTCTTTTTCCATATCGCTTACCTCGCAATTTCTTTTTTTCCCTAGACAATAGTAACTTTTTGATCATAATGATATGGTTTAAGTTTTAAATTTAAACGTCTTAGTTCGATATTCAACATCTCCTTTAAATCACACCGCACAGTTTGGGTGAGTTGTGACTCTAATACTGTAGGATCGGTCGTTTGTGATAACATCGCAGCAACAACTACATCAGCTTGCTTCCGATTAGACAACAACTTGACCTTGACTTCAATGTTAAACAGATCATATTTACCAAGCGTCAAACGAACATTATTCTCAACTGCTTTTTGATCGATCTGAACCTTACTAGCATGATCGCGGTGGATCGTCATACTGCCCTGTGTCGTCGGGCGACTGATCGTCCAACTAAGCCACAAAACTGCAAGTACAACTAGATATATCCCAAGACCTAAAATGACTTTTTGACCTAAGTCAGTCGATAGATAGTCAAAAATATTTTGAAAGATACCTACCTGTGGGAAAAACCACCAAGCGATCACGATGCCTCCTAAAGCAGCTTGGAGAAACATTACAAAACAAATACTCCATTTGATCCATGCTTTCATGACATCACGCCTTTCTTGTTCCTACCCTAACCCTAACAGGTATCTCAACATTTTGCATGTCATTTCACACAGAAATCAAACTTCTTAACTTAAAATAAATAATATTTAATTTTTTATTATTTTTTTAAAAAAAGAGACTTTTGCATCATAAATGACACAAAAGCCTTAAATCATCATTTTTGTTCAATTCGTTTAAAGAAAAAAGTTTTTAACCAATTACGATTTTTCTTTAGTTGTAAATAAGCTACCACTGCAAAAAGCAATGCTCCGATAAAATTAGCGAATAGATCGCCCATTGTATCCATCAACGCAGCTCGTCCAACTAATGGACGTCCCGCCTGCATATAACGTTGAAGATTCATACCAAAACTATCACACGTAAACTCATAGAATTCCCATAACACACCACAAAAAACCGCAAAGGCTACACTATACATACCAATAAAAAAAGGTGAGATCTTCGCAATAGCATCCTCTGGAACTAACGCGCCAAAAGCTGAAAAAGCAAACCCACCTAACAATGCACCGCTTAACAAATGCAGACCTTTGTCCCAATATGGAACACTATAGAAGTGGTAAACTGTCCCTAAATAAACTGAACCGTAAATAAAAAGAGCAAAGAACAAATACAATGTCGGTGGTAAATAGATCTCCAAGCGCTTAGCAGCCCACTTGGGGATCAATACGATAACTAAACCTAATATGATCTCAAGCGCCAAAAACCAAGCCGCTCCTTGATCTGCCGTAGGGCCTAATAAGGCATCTTTAACGGTAAGTCCAAAGGATAATACCATTGAAATAACGACGAATAGTAAAAATATATTCAAGCACCGTTCACTAAAACTGCTTTTTTGCATGATTTTCTTCCCTTCAAAAAATACTGCTATGTATTAATTAAAGGATAAGTACCCAAATTTAGCAAGCAATTACCATCAAATCGTTGGAAAAAGTCCATAATTTTTCGTTTCAAGTACCTTAGTTTTGATCTTGCGTTCCAACAATCCCTCTTGTAGTAATGGTAGTTTTAGGCGTGATTGCCGGTCAAGCAAGAAAACGACCATTTCTGCCTCACAGACTCCAAGTTCAGCAACAGCAAATGCAACAAGCTTCAAATGTAGATCTTCTGTCAACTTTTTTAATGCTTGATCTAACACTTGCTGTTTTGAATTATTACTCTTGATCAGTAACATATATATTCCCCCTAATTTTTAGTAAAGCAAAAAGGGGACCCACATCAGGTCACCCTCATGACAATAAGTTTGAACAAGCTCGATCTAAAAAGATCGATTTTTTGTCATTATAACTCATAATGACAGAAAAATGTTTTATCAGATTTCGACTGATTTCAGGACGACAAGCTTTTAACGCCCTAAGGCTGATACAGTAGTGCTTCACTACTTAACCTAAAACTTGAAAATGACAGGATATAAAAATTATGCTATGATTGTGTCATAATTGATCAAAGCTAACCAGCTATTGTTGGCGCAATCGCTGGTATAAGTTTTAATATCGTCAGTGGACATGGACCAATATACGGGAAAGTAATATTGATCTTTTTAACAGTGCAAACAAAATAGAGACAACCTTTAGATATACCTAAATCCTTTGCACTATGAATATATCACTCTATAATAGGTATGTCAATAAAATGTCTTCATTTTGCACCCACTTTTTTCCATTGACACTTCATCTGGTCAAATTGATAAAGGAGGTGTGATATGAAGTCAACGATCCCCGAAGTTATCATTACACTTCGAGAAAGTCACAACCTATCGCAAGCACAATTAGCTAAATTGATGGGGTTAAATAAAAATGTTATGGGACGGATTGAGCATGGTGATCGCCCGTTACGAGCAGAAGAGATCTTAAAATTAGCTGAGATCTTCGATGTTTCAACTGATTTTATCTTAGGGAAAAAGTCTGTCAATGTTCCTAAGGGAGAAACGCTTTATCACAAACATAATGAACAAACTGCAAAAGATCTAGCACGCAAAATCAAAGACTTGATCGATCTTACTGAAAATGAACCTGATCTAAACTTTGATGGTCTACCTTTAACAACTGATAATCGCAAGTTACTTGCTAACGCCCTTGAGATCGGTTTAGAACTTAGTCAACGCAAGCAAGCAGAGCATTATGGTAATAACTAGAAAAGTTCTCTAAATTTAGAGGACTTTTTCTTTTACTTTTCTGTTGTAAGTGCTAAACTAAAACCAAACATATGTTCAGGAGGGTTGCAAATGGAACGTTTATTCGAAAAAGTCATTGCTCTCAAACGATACGACCGCACTTTTGATCCCTATATTCTCTGCGCTACTTTAGATATTGAGATCTTATATTTTGAACTCGGCGATATTTTAGGCTTTAAAACCACTTACTGTGATGTCTCATTGATCTATCTCAATCAACAACTTAACACCGCTACGCAACGTTTTGTAGTCGCACACGAACTAGGACACATTTTGCTTCATAAAGGGATCAGACCGCTACTGCTTCAATATACATCCCATAGTCGTTTCATCTCACACTTTGAAGCCGAAGCCGATCGATTTGCGATCATCTTACTTTTATGTCATTACTACGCCACAATGGACCTAGAAGTTGGTCCAGATACATTGATGTGTGAACTAGGGATCCCTAAACATTGTAAGGCATTATTCTTAGATACGTTTTCGCAAATGCAATTACAACATCAGCGACTTGCGCAATTACTATTTTAAAATAAAAAAGCCACGGTCAAAACCGTAGCTTTCATGAAATATCCTAGTTTGTAAAACCGTATTTCTTGTTGAAGCGATCCACACGACCATCGGCTTGTGTGAATTTTTGCTTACCTGTGTAGAATGGGTGTGAGTCGCTGGAGATTTCCACACGAATCAATGGGTATGTGTTACCGTCTTCCCATTCAATTGTTTCTTCAGTTGTCTTTGTTGAACCAGACAAGAACTTATAGCCTGTAGCTGAGTCCATGAAAACAACTTTGTGATAATCTGGATGGATTCCTTGTTTCATTCTAAGTTCGCTCCTTTGCCCTGATCCATTTGCTGGGTCAGAGTTATTTTCGTGTTATACAACAAATAACATGATAACACGAATCGAAATTTGTTGCAATTAGCTTTTACGATTTTTATCATCTAAATTAAAGAGGTCCCGTGAACATTTGAGCTTACGAGACCTCTTTAAAAGCGCTTATCGCTATATCAGCGATCGGAATTTATTCTTCGTCACGTTTTTTACGCTTAGCAACTCCAATACCAAAGAGCCCAGCAAGCATTGACAACATTCCCAGCGCTGAGGCTTTTTGACCATCAATGTCACCTGTTTGTGGCAACTCATTTGGTTTATTTTCAGCATTTGCTGGCTCATTAGTTGTACTCATCGGTTTAACTTGCTCATCAGTAGTAGCTGCAACATTTGGTTTAGTTTGCGGTCTTTGTACCATTTCCTTTGTCTCACCAACGATGATCAATTCAGCTTCAAGCACTTCACTTGATCCATCTGGATATGTCACTAATAATGATACTTTTACATTTCCGGCTTTAGAAACATTTGGTTCACCATTCCAAGTTACAACTGTTCCAGTTGGTAATTCATTTAAGTTAGAGATAAATTCTTCTGGAGTAGGTAATTTACCAATTTCGCTAGTGATCGGAACAACGACTGGTTCATTGATCTGCGCATCTGTACCCACCTTAACTGGTACTGTCACTTCTTCTGTCGTGCCATCTGGATACGTTACTACTACCGTGCCTTCTCTATGGCCTGGTGTCGTTGTATCCACTGGTTCTTTCCAAGTAACTGTCGTACCCTTTGGTAATTCATCCAAGTTGGCGATTCCTGTTGTTGCTTCTGGTGTACCACCGACTGGTGTTTTTACTTCTTGGGCTGTTGGTTCATTGATCTGCGCATCTGTACCCACCTTAACTGGTACTGTCACTTCTTCTGTCGTGCCATCTGGATACGTTACTACTACCGTGCCTTCTTTATGGCCTGGTGTCTTCGTATCGACTGGTTCTTTCCAAGCAACTGTCGTACCCTTTGGTAATTCATCCAAGTTGGTGATTCCTGTTGTTGCTTCTGGTGTACCACCGACTGGTGTTTTTACCTCTTGGCCGTTTGGTGTATAAATATCTGCATCCGTACCCACCTTAACTGGTACTGTCACTTCTTCTGTCGTACCATCTGGATACGTTACTACCACCGTGCCTTCTTTATGGCCTGGTGTCTTCGTATCGACTGGTTCTTTCCAAGTAACTGTCGTACCCTTTGGTAATCCATCTAAGTTGGCGATTCCTGTTGTTGCTTCTGGTGTACCACCGACTGGTGTTTTTACCTCTTGAGCTGTTGGTTCATTGATCTGCGCATCTGTACCAACTTTCACTGGTACTGTCACTTCTTCTGTCGTACCATCT
>Ga0183011_10247_pt1 | contig 38862 bp, 10 predicted proteins | sample NAcewD2O_March_FD_122322 | JGI IMG/M metagenome (GOLD analysis project Ga0183011, IMG submission 122322) | Mouse cecal microbial communities from Vienna, Austria - N-Acetylneuraminic amended D2O_March | ecosystem: Host-associated > Mammals > Digestive system > Large intestine > Cecum | place... | reverse complement strand
AGGATGATCTTCAAAGGGTTATGGAAATTATTGAGCAAGCCCGAGCGCAATTAAAAGAAAAGGGTAATCCACAATGGCAAGATGGTCATCCTTTCCTAAAAACGATGAAAAGTGATATTAAAGCTGGTTATAATTGGGTGTTAATTGATAACCAAAAAATTGTTGGGACGGCTACTTTACAACTAACTCCGGAACAAACGTATGAAGAGATTAAAGATGGATCATGGTTAAAGCCGAATGAGCCATATGCGATCATTCATCGACTAGCAGTTCTTCCTTCTAAAAATGGTCAAGGTTTTGGAAAATACATCTTTTCTAACTTACTTACGGTTGGTTATTTGCAGGGAGTAAGGAATTTCCGCTATGATACGCATTATAAAAATATTCCCGTCCAAAAAATAGGCCAGGAGATTGGCTTTATAAAACGCGGAACGATTTATATTGATGACAAAATTGACAATAAACATATGGGGTTTGAACTGAATTTAAAATAAAAAGTCCAGCTGCCCTAAACGGTTATTAGGACAAATGAACTTAATATTCTTTTCCTGTAATTATTTAGCTTAACTATTTTGCTTTAACTAATTTCATAACGCGACAGGTGCTCCATGTCATTGCGATGATGACAATGATGGTAGTAACGGTACTGCCGAGCGGAAATGAATAATTTAGCAGAATTCGGTAAATGATAAAACCAATCAACCAGAGAATTAGGTTAGTCCATTGGCAATTTTGTTGACGATAATCTACTTTCAAAATGAAGTAATCTGTAATTTGAATCGCAATCATTGGTGCAAAAACTGAGCCAATAAGGTAAAGAAAATTACTGAAGTTATCCATAGGGAAAATTAATGCACTAATTGTTCCTAGAATAGTTGCACCAATTGCGGCCATTGTTCCCGACCATTTATTGAAAATCGTTTTTGAAGAAACACCAGCAGAATAAGCGTCCATAAATGTCGTTGTGATTGTGGAAAAAATAATGATAAATAAACCGGCAATTCCCAAGTCGGCCCGTAAAATAATCGTGGCGATGTTAATGTCATGGGTAAGGATAGCAGCTCCTAAACCGATGAAGGCCATCCAACAACTAGTCAGGCCATAGACAACTGCACTAATCCCGCTAGTTGGCACGGGTCGTTGAGCAACACTGGTGTAATCACTAATAAGTGGCAACCACGATAATGGCATGGCGATAACTAGCTCCATCCCCTGGGCCCATGACAATGCATCAGTTGATGAACTAACAGAATGGTGGGTAAAAATTGCTGCGCATAGGAGGCCGCTTAAAATTAATAACGTCGAGATGGTTACAAGATTAAGATAATAAAGGTGCCGAACCCCAACGAGCAGCCAACCAATGATCAGGGCGCCGATTAAAATGACCCATAATGCTTGATTAAGGTGCCAGACCCCATTGGCTGCTAATGCACCATCATAAATCATGATTCCGGTCCAGCCGATCAGTTGGAGAACGTTCAATAAGGCAAAAAACTTACTGCCATTTTGCCCAAAACTAATTTTTGCAGCATTCATTGAACTGAGACGTTGCTGACCGCCGATAATTCCAGCTAAAAATAGCAAAAAACAGCCGATAAGGTGACCGATGATAATTACGGCGATCCCTTTTGTAAAACCAAGGGGTGCCAAGTAAGTCCCGGTTAGGATTTCGGCAATTGAAATTCCAGCGCCACACCAAATCATGCTGTTTTCGGTAATTGTTGTCTGTCGTTGCATAATTCCACCATCCTTATGTTTAATTTGATTAAGATAGTGCAAAGTAAAAAGCGACCAGTAATCACTATGATCCTGGTCGTCCTCTATTAGTTCTTCCTACGTTGGCATTATCCAAATCAGGTTCATTGGGTCGAGACGCATAGTCCCCTCTCAGCCTGTCTGCAAGCTCCCCGTTTATGCAATTTAATTTAATCTTAGCAAATCTCCGTTGAATGTCAATTAATGATCTTAATTTACTGATTAAGCCAGACACGTCTCCTGTGATGTGATATAGTAAGGGTGTAATTTTTTAAGTAAAGCGAGGGAAGATCATGGCTAAATACACTGTTGAATTAAGCGAAGAAGATATCCAAATGATCAAGGATTGTCATTCAAAGAATCCTTCTATCATGAAGGCAATGAACGACGCTAAAAAAGTTGAGGATTAATAGGTAGACTGGAAAGGATAGGGAAGCATTCTTTCTGGTCTTTATTTACGTTTCGGGAGGATAAAATTGAAAAAATTAATAGGAGTTCTTGCGGTTGCTAGCTTGGGAGTTGCCTTAGCTGGTTGTGGCAACCAAAATACGCAAAGCAGTAGCAATACCGCAAAGACTAATTCAGAAGCTAGTAGCAATCGAAATACTACTACTAATAATACAAGCAGTAGTAGTGAGTCGCACCACGATAGTTCATTATGGAATAATCAAAAGAATGAGCAGTTGGCATCATTTATGCAAAAATGGGGACCAACAATGCACCAATCCTATGAACAATATGATGGTCAAAATGAATTGAAGGTTTCAACAGGAATAACATACCCTGATGGTTTGAGTAAAGAATTAGTAGAAGGACAGTCTGGTTTGATTGGCTGGGCACCATCAGGCAAGGGTGATTATGAATATAATGTTGTTGCTATTTATAATCATGATGGGACAGAACCGCCATTACCGAACCGAATTACGTACTTTTTTGCCTTCCATAATGGCAAGCCGGTTGTGTTAGTTGATCAATCGAATAATGGTGATCCAGATTGTCATCCAACGACTAATACGGATCTGGAAAGTAACTTTGAACGAATTGCAAATCAATAATAAAAGAAACAATCCCGCCATCTGACGTCATGGTGGGATTGTTATTGGAAAAGCTGTCTCTAAATAGAGATTGTTTTGTAACTGTGTATTAATGAATATTCTATCTAGAAAACAACGAATCCTTTTTGAGAAGAATGGCGTCATCAAGCAACGCAAAGATTATTACTGTGCGCTCAACGATGCATCTAAATCGCCAGCTCGTGACCCCATTCCCTAAAAAGAAAGTGATAAGTAAAGCTAAGACCATACTAATAACTTTATTTATCACCTCTATATTAACACGTTATAAAATATTTTATAGTATAAAATAATAAAATTGGATAGAGATAGATATTCAAAAACTGAATGGAAAAGAATAAAATTTAAATATTGGATTTTGGAATTGGATAGTTCTAAACTATTTTTAGAATAAAGGAGGCAATTCCAATGAAAAAAGCAATTTTTGAAAAAGCAGGTCAAATGAAGATTGCTGATGTCGATCGTCCAACAATTGAAAAACCTGATGACGTGATTATTAAGGTAGTGCGGACCTGTGTTTGTGGTTCCGACTTATGGAACTTCCGAGGAATTAATTCAGTTGAAAAAGATTCTGAAAACTCTGGTCATGAAGCAATTGGAATTGTTGAAGAAGTTGGTGAAGATATCACTACTGTCAAGCCTGGTGACTTTGTGATTGCTCCATTTACTCATGGCTGTGGGCACTGTGCTGCTTGTCGCGCGGGCTTCGATGGCTCTTGCCAAAGTCACAGTGATAACTTTAGCTCTGGTGTTCAAGCTCAATACATTCGGTTCCAACATGGTCAATGGGCGCTTGTTAAAGTTCCAGGCAAGCCAAGTGACTACAGCGAAGGAATGCTTAAGTCCCTCTTAACTCTTGCCGACGTTATGGCTACTGGTTACCACGCTGCACGAGTTGCTAATGTTAACGCTGGTGATACGGTTATTGTAATGGGGGATGGTGCTGTTGGTCTTTGCGCGACCATTGCTGCTAAGATGCGGGGCGCTAAGAAGATCATTTCTACTAGTCGTCATGCTGACCGTCAAGCTCTTGCTAAGGAATTTGGTGCTACTGACAATGTTGCTGAACGTGGTGACGAAGCAGTTCAAAAGATCATGGAACTCACTAACGGTGCCGGTGCTGATGCCGTTCTTGAGTGTGTTGGTACTGAACAGTCTACTGATACTGCCATGAAGGTTGGCCGTCCAGGTGCTATCGTTGGTCGAGTTGGCTTACCTCATACGCCAAAGATGGACATGACGTTGCCATTCTACAACAACACTATTGTCGGCGGTGGTCCAGCATCAGTAACTACTTACGACAAGGACGTATTGTTGAAGGCTGTTCTTGATGGTGACATTAACCCTGGTAAGGTCTTTACTAAGAGTTTCGACCTTGACCAAATTCAAGAAGCGTATGAAGCAATGGATAAGCGTGAAGCAATCAAGTCTTACATTATTATGGATGGCTTTGAACGCGACTAATGTTTAAAAATGATTGAAACGAAAGAGGCTGGGGAACCAACCTCTTTACTATTTTAAAGTAAAAAATCAATAAGCGTGCTAAAATACTGTGATAGAGAATAAGCGTAAACGGGATGATAAAAATGCGTCGGTATGTATTTTTAGCACTGGCAATTGTCTTAAACTCAATTGGTCATTCAATGACGATTGTAACAAACTTAGGGAGTATGCCCTGGCCAGCCTCGATCGTTAATATTATGCATATGATGGGCTGGAACATGACAGAGACAATTTTTACAGAGGGGCTATTTGTCATTGGCCTTAATATTCTTTTGGTTGGCGAATTTGTTCCTAAAGAATTTGGCTGGGAGTTAACATTTTTAGTTCCGTATAGTATTTTCATGCAACTATTTGCGAACTTATGGCGATTTTGGGGAATTGATACGATGAACATTTTTCTGCGTTTCGGTTTTGACCTGCTTGGCTTAGTGATTGCTTTTGCCGGGTATGCCCTTTATCAACAGTGTGATTGTTGTTTTCACCCGCATGATAAGTTGACAGTTTATTTAAAGCGCCGCGCCAGTCTTAAATTCACGAAGTACTTTAATATTATTTTGCCCGTTATCATTATCTTGTTATGTTCTCTTAAAAATCATGCAATCTTTGCTTTTAATATTGGAACGGTGATCGGCTTTTTCTCCCAGAACTGGATTGTCAGTTTCTGGCAGGAACGCCTCGAACCGTGTTGTCATTTCTAACTTTATGGAATGGGGATGATTAAATGCGCCGATTTTTAGTAGCACTCTTAGTCGCTGGCATGATCGGAATTGGCGATTATCATGTCCTAGCTGATGCAGATGCGCCTTCCCAACCTTTCCAATCATCATTTTTTAGTCAGGATTCTTCTGATAGTAATGATTTTCAGTTTTCTAATGGCGGCCAACGACCAAGTGCAGAACGGCTAAAAATCCCAGAAAATACACCGACACCACTTGAAGGATTTAGGTGGAAGAAAAAGAATATTACTATTTACATGGAAACTGCTGATCCAAAATTAAAATGGGCTTTTCGTGATGCAGTCAAAAAGTGGAATAAGACGAAAGCAGTTCATATCCGCTGGACTAAGAACGAAGATAAGGCCAATATTATTGCGGCTGATGGTGATCTAGCACGAAATAATACGGGAAACAATGGCGTTGGCTATACAACATCTGAACTCGGCTCAACTCGGACGGAATATGACCCCACTACGAATACCTTGCATAAGGCAACTTCAACTTTGGACCCTAATCAGTTAGATTATACTAATAAAGAATTTCGAAGTGAGGTTGCCCAACATGAACTGGGACATGCACTTGGATTGGCTCACGCTCCAGAATATGAGCATAGTGTGATGATCCCACGAAATATCAAAAACGGAATAACTAAAAATGATGCTAAAACGTTAAGAATGTTATATCATGAATAATTTTGAAATAGGTGTTGACAATTAGTAAGGATAAGGATATTATAATTACAATTAAATTAGAAATTGCTTAGAAAAGATGAGTAATTATTTAATGCCATTACAGAGAGCTAGGAAAGATGAGAACTAGTATGGTAACGAATAATGAAGATGGTCTTGGAGCAGACTGATGCTGTGAGCATACGTGTTAGCAGCAAGCGATTAGCACCCGTTACCGTGCTGGAGTATTTTTATGTACTTCTTGCGGGTCTTATTGTGAGATAAGGCTAAATTAGGGTGGTATCACGTTAATTAGTATTAAACGTTCCTAGGAATTGGTTAGATTGCCGTTCCTAGGGATTTTTTAGTTCCAAGATTCATTCTCATCAGGCAGAAAAGGAGAGATTTATTATGGCTAAAGTTGAAAGTTTTACATTAGATCACACAAAGGTTAAGGCACCTTACGTTCGTTTAATTACCGTTGAAGAAGGGCCAAAGGGAGATAAGATTAGCAACTATGATTTACGGTTAGTCCAACCAAATGAAAATGCAATTCCAACTGCTGGTTTGCATACGATTGAACACTTGCTTGCTGGCTTGCTTCGTGACCGCTTGGATGGGGTAATTGATTGCTCTCCATTTGGTTGCCGAACTGGTTTCCACTTAATTACATGGGGTGAACACTCAACTACTGAAGTTGCCAAGGCCTTGAAGTCTTCACTTGAAGAAATTGCCTACAAGACTAAGTGGGAAGATGTTCAGGGAACAACGATTGAATCTTGTGGTAACTACCGTGATCATTCATTGTTCTCTGCTAAGGAATGGTCAAAGAAGATTCTTGATGAAGGGATTTCAGATAAGCCATTTGAACGCCACGTGGTTGACTAATAATAATTTTGGTAAACGCTGACTAAGGATTTCTCGAGAATAACGACATGTCGGATCCCGTTGGCTATTGCGATTAGTTATGATGAATAGCGAAAACAAAAGTAAAGGGGTAGTTATGATGAGAAAGAAAAAGCATACTGGTTGGTGGATTGTTGGTATTGTAGTAGTGATTTTGGTTGCGGCTGGACTTAGTGTGGGCGCTAATGGTGGGTTTACCCGCAACGATGAGATTACTGTTGGAACGATTGGCCCAGATGTGCAGGTTTGGCAACACATTGCAAATAGTAAGCAGGCCAAAGATGAAGGCTTGAAGATTAAGGTCAAGAGTTTTACTGATCCCGTAGCCTTAAACCGGGCGACTGCTAGTGGTGAAATTGACGTTAATGCTTTCCAATCATGGTCATATCTGCAAGCTTATAATAAGGAAAATAAGAAGGCACAGTTAGCGGCGATTGGAACTACTTATTTAGAACCAATGGGCTTATATTCAGATAAGTATAAGAGTGTTAAAGACATTTCAGATGGTGCCACGGTTGCGATCGCTAATAATCCAGCAAACACGGCGCGTGGTCTCTTGCTCTTACAAAGTGCAGGGTTAATAAAATTGAAGCCGGGCTTTGGAGCAACCAGTGGAACCAATGAGATTGCAGCTAATCCAAAGAACCTTCAATTTAAAGAAATTGATGATACCACCGGACCACGGGTATTAAAGTCAACTGATTTAGTATTAATCGGTAATACGATTGCGTTAACTGGTCATTTGAATGTGTTGAAAGATTCTATTTATCACGAACAAGTTGGTCAAAGCACGAAGAATAACATTAATGTTTTAGCAACTGCTAAGAAGAATCGTGATAATAAGGAATATAAGAAGTTAGTTAAGCTTTATCATAATAAGCAAATTCAACAATGGATTGCTAAAAAATATCAAGGAACAAAGGTTAATGTTGATAAGCCATTAAATTATCTTGAAAATTAATAATTAAATTATAATTAGCTAAAAGATGACATTGTGGTAATTTTAAGCCCCTTTTATTCGTAACACTCGAATGAAAGGGGCTTTATTGCGCACTTATATTGGTGAATTAAAGATTATTATGAAAATTAATAATTTTACCCAATCGCTGAATAAATAGTTCTATTAAACAAATTAATAAGAAACGAGTATAATTAAAGTAATAAAAGTTTTAGATTTAAACACGAGGCATTGTTTGAGTAAGGGAGCTAAAATTATGAAATGGGAAAGAAAACTTGCACAAAGCATAGTTACGATTGTTTTACAAGCACTGGTTGCACGGCTTGTGTATCACTTATTTGCAAAGAAGCAACCGAAAGAAACAACGAAAAGCAATGACTGATGTATTGTGGTAGCGGATGGGATTAAGCGTAAAGCGACCATTCGTTTTTTTGTTAATTTTGCTCTTAACAATGCCAAGTATAAATTCTGTTGGCCTTTAAATTAGTAGGATGATAAAAAATTAATTTAAAAGAATTTGGATTGGATTATAATTATAGATGGATAAATGACTAAGAGACGGGGGATATCTTATGGGTAAAAATAATCCTTTACGGAGCATGACTCCCAAAAATAAGAATTATAAATTATACAAAGCAAAAAAACAGTGGATTACTGCCTGTGCTACTTTTATGCTGGCTTTTGGAGCAACTGCGGTAGTAAATGCTAGTGTCCAAGCAGATACGACTACCCAGGCAACAACTCAAGCAAGTGGCAGTACTGCAACTGAATCGGCGCAACTGCAAAGTTCCGTGACTGAGAGTGCTCAACAATCTGGTGAAACGAAGAAAAATGTTGTAGCTAATACTACTGATACTTCTAAAACCAGTGAACAAAAAGCTACAACTGCTCAGGGTACTGAAACTTTAAGTGCCGCTTCTGTTGCAAATAAAACTAATAGTGAAGAAAATAAAAATGCTTTTCTTGCTCTCAATGTAAAGATTGCTGATAATGCTACAACAACTCAAGAAAATACGACTGCGGCAGCAACAGCCACCACACCTACTACTAATGGCGGATATGATTCTGCTACGTGGGGGACACTAGATACTTCAAAGTGGACGGGACAAAATACAACATTTAATGGAACTGATTACTACCAATTAACTGGCTATACAGGCGATCAAACTCACATTATTGTACCTAATGAGGCCGACTTTGCGGCAGCTAGCAAATCAACTAATGGTTTGCAAGTGGCAATTTCGAATAATTTGCTAAATCAATGGAAGAAAGCTACTACGATTGCTATTAGCAAGACCGATGATAAGAAAGTAAAGCTTGCAAGTAATAACTTAAATAATACATTCCAAAGTAATACACTGACCAACTTAGATGCCAATAATTTAGACACCAGTAGTGTTACTTCGATGCAGAATACTTTTAATAGTGCCACTAAGCTATCCTCTTTGACTGGAGTCAGTGATTGGAATGTTTCTAATGTAACAAGTATGGTAGCAGCATTCCATAGTACGCAGAGTTTGACTAGCTTAACTGGTTTGGAAAACTGGGATGTTCAGAAAGTTACTAACATGAGCAATATCTTTAATGAGCAAGGTTCTAACAATGCTTTAGATCTTTCTCCTTTGAGCAATTGGAAAACTAGCAGTTTACAAAACCTCAATACTGCATTTGCTAATAATAATTTTACCAATCTGCAAGGTTTAGAAAATTGGGATGTAAGCCATGTAACTAATATGGGTAATGATAAGCTGATCGATCTCAGTGCATTAGCTAATTGGGATACGAGTAATGTGACAGATTTGAGTATGATATTTAATCTTAATTCTAGTCTAGCTATTCTAAACGGCTTAGAAAACTGGGATACCAGTAAGGTAACTGATCTTACTGCAACTTTTGCTAATGAAGGATCATTGGTTGATGCAAGTGCGATTGCTAACTGGAACACGAGCAATGTTACGAACATGTCCAATTTGTTTACTAATTCAAATGCTCAATATGTTGATCTTTCTAAATGGGATTTTAGCAAGGTAAATAGTGCTTCAGATGTCATTCGTAATGTTAAGACTGTGGTTTATCTTGGTGATAACTCTACAATTACTGCAAACAACTTAAATACTTTAGGATTTGGTAGCGTAAGTCAACCAATTATTTTGACTAGTGGGGCTCTTTACACCCTTTTATCTGGCAAGAATAGTAATACACACACTATCACTATTAATAATGCTAGTGGCAGCCAACTTACTACTATTTCTGTACCGGTTGTTTACGATGCCAGTTCGGCAAGTAACATGACTGATGCCGTTACTAGTTACAAAGACATGGTTGATCAGAAGCTTGAGGATTATATTACTGAACATAACTATGTATTAAAGAAAATCTCGTCTGATCCTATTAATGACTTAACTGGTCACAATAATCATTTGGTTAACTATGCAGACGCTACATATCAAGTTGTTACTATTCCGGCAGATCAAAAGAAAGAAATTCAGATTCAAGATAAGACTATCTACAAAGGAAATAGCTTAACTGCTAAAGATTTAGTTGCTAATAGTACAGATTTTCCAGAAGGTACTACATTTGAATTTATTGATAATAGTGAACCAAATTGGAATAAATTAGGGACATATGACGTTAAAATTACGGCAACTTACCCTGTTACTGTCAACGGTCAGCAATATACTGCCGTAACTGCTCCAGCTACTGCGAAGGTGACTGTGACTGATCAAATGCAGTTTACCATTACGTACTGGGATGATACGGAAAATAAAGAACTTAAGCAATTCACATGGGAAAAAGCACCTAATGGCGGCTGGAATCAGATTTCATTTCCAGGTATAAATACTGGAAATTATCAATCTGTTAGCGTAATCGGCGTTCCGGACGACGTAATTTTAGCTGGTGATCGCTGGGTGCCATTTTCTAATCCTAATTGTAATTGGACGATCCCCAATGTTACCTGGCTTACTACGAACAATCTTGAATCTTTTAATGGGCGTCTTGAAGCGATAGGAGAGCCAGCACATGCTGCTATTACAAGCGAAGAAGCTAACAAGATTGCCGCTTCGTTATATGGTGCGAATATGACGGTTCACCTAGTTCATAAAACACAAGATGTAACCAATACTGATCCAGCCGCCCAAGAAACACGTACTGTTACCGTAAATTACGTTAAGACAAAAGTTAATGAAGACGGTACTTACACTGAGGATGGTAATGCCTTTACTTCTGCAGTTCTAGATGTTTACTATACTCGGCAAGCTACAAAAGATTTGGTAACTGGAACTGTTACGTATGGCCCATGGCAATGGAATACTAAAAAAGGTGATAGTAATACACCTGGTTACCATGTAGTATCCGGGACTTGGACTAATTTACCGCAAGAGTGGGCTACGGTAACTGCCAATGTACCAACCTTAAATGGATATACAGCTTACACTGATGGTCCTGCTACAAATACTAATAAAGTTCCCGCTAATCAATTTGTTTTCCCTACTTGGAATGGTAGTGATGACGGTACCAGCGATACTTCTAAAGGCTCAACTGCATATACTACGGCTGCATCTCTTTATGAAGCTCAACCTGTTCATACTATTTTCTATGTTCCAAATAAAACTGAAGCTAGAACAATAACCGCTAAATTTGTGTATGCAGGTGGTGATAAGAATGGCCAATCAGTTGCACCCGATGCGCAGATTCAAGTCTTCTTCAAACAAGCTGGAACCATTAATGCTTCAACCAATAAAGTGGTTTATGGAGATTGGACTTGGGATAAGACGGTTGGTAATGAGGACAACTTAGGTTTCCATGTAATTTCTGGAAATTGGAATATAGCACAAGATGGACAATTTACTGTTACTCCTCCTGATGCTGGCAATGACTATGTAGTAGCAAACCTCAATTCTACAGGCACATATACTACTGTAAATTTTGCTAATCCAAATTATAATTCCAATACGGTATTTACTACTAATAATGCTTCTCAGTGGTATGTTCGTAATGAATTGACAACTTACTATGTGCCTAAATCGTTAACCGAAAAAACAGTTAAACGTGTGATTAATATGTCAGTACCACCTGCAGGTGCAGGTCAAAATATAGATTCAACCATAACACAATCAGCTACGATTACTAGACCTGTTAAAGTAAATGCTGATGATAGCGGAGTAACATTTGATGGCTTTGATGGTAGTGGCTGGACTACAGGTGAATGGGATCGCTACAAGAATATGCCGGTTCCTGATAATTATACGAAAGTCATTAAACAAATTGTTACGCATCCTGATGGGACAACTACTGAAACAACATTAAATATTCCAAACTGGAGACCTATTCCAGCTCAAACTGTTACTATCGATACACTTCCGACTGTAATTAATATAACCTATACGGCAACTGCAACAGCATTTTTGGCAGGTACTAATGAGTCAACTTATACCGGCAGTCCAATCACTCTTGATGACCTTAATAATGGGGATGGTGACAATCCAATTTATGCTGGAGTTAGTGGACCAACTGGAAATGTATATTATTTACAGGCTGGAGATGTTGAATTTTCATCTGATAATGGTCAAGCTTGGACGACTGAAATGCCAACTAATGCAGGCACCTATGAGTTACGTTGGTCAGAACAAGGTAAGCAAAATATTATAAAAGAATTTGGTAATAATAGTATTAAATGGGTAGATGCTCAGGGTAATTCAACCTTTACCAGTACGGCAACCTATATTATTAATCCTAAACCAATTACTAATGTTACTGTTTCAGGGGATCAAAGAAAAACTTATGATGGTCAAGGAGCTAGTGTAGATAGTGCTGACTTAACAATTAGTGGTACTGGTACTATTGCTGGTAGTACACTAACAGCCAAAGGTCTTGTTGCTAGTGACTTTGATTGGTATACCTTTAACGGCAATAAGCTTAACGCTATTCCAACTGATGTGGGTAGCTATGAAGCTCGGTTGAATTCTACTGGTCTTAAGAATTTACAGACTATTAATTCAAATTACAGCTTTAGTACTGCAAGTGGCACGATTAAGTACACTATTGATAAAGCAAAAGCTATTGCGACTATCGGCGGTAGTTATGAACGTGATTACAATGGTCAACCAATCAATGGTACAAGTATTTATAATCAGATTACTTGGGCAGGAAGAGATATAAGTAATAGCAAAGACTTTAATTTAAATCACAGTATTACTGCCAATGACTATGCTTGGTACACCAAGAGCGGCGACCAATATATCAAATTGCAAGGTCAACCAGTGAATGCAGGGGTTTACTATTTGATTTTGAACAAGGACTATAGGACAACATTGGATAAGGCAAATCCTAACTATGATATTTCAAAAGTTGGAGGAGCATTCGTTTACACAATCAATCAAGCTCAAGCGGGTTCGGTTGCCTTTAATGCTAGTGTTCAAAAGATCTACAATGGTTCAGCTGTTTTAAACGGTGCTAGCTTTAATACCGCACCATCAATTGTAATTAAAGGTGTAGATGGAAAAGCACTGGCGGGATTAAACAATTACACTTTTCAATCTGGCGACTTTGAATTTATCGACTCAACAGGTAAAACTGTTTTGGTAACAATCAATAATAATGGTCAAATCTCTGGACCAATTAATGCTGGTACTTATACTATTCGCTTAACCCAAGCTGGTCTTGAGCGAATTGAACAAGCTAACCCTAATATTAACTTTGCTAATGTTAAGCTAGATGATACTGGCAGTGGTACTTTGACAATTAGTCAATATGTTCCAAATCTTAATTTGAGTGGAAATGGCTCTAAGATATATGATGGTCAGATAGTAACTTCGACTGAATTAATTAAGCAAGATAGAGATAATACAATTACAATTAAATTAACTGTGCCAAAACAAGGTGGTGGAACCACTGAGGTCACCTATGCTTTCAATCCTAAGATGGATTACACAGGAGATTATGACTGGTACAGCAATGGCGCTAAAATTAATGCGCCAAAGAATGCTGGTACTTATGTCATCAAACTTAAAGCTGATCAAGTAAAGACTATTCTTGAAGACTTGGTAAGCCGAGATTCTAACTACAGCTACTTGAAAGGTAACTTGGACTTTAATAATGCACAAATTACCGGACAAGCATCATACACGATTAACAAAAAGCCCCTTACTGTTTACCTAGACGGAGAATCATCAGCTGTTTACACAGGTAGCGGTGCCGAAATGCCTTTGCAAGACTTAATTAACCACTTAGAAGCTCATGGCCTTGTAAATGGTGAAACTTTAAACACTGATACCTTTGACAAGGCTGACTTCCAATGGTACGTCAAGAATGCTGATGGAACTTATTCTGTTTTCACTGGTAAGGACGCACAAGGTAATACAGTTCAAACGCCAATCAATGTTGGTACTTACTACATTGGTATCTTGCCAGAAACATCAACCAATAGTGGTATTGATACTTTACAGCGTGATAATACTAACTATGATGTAACTATTGACTATAGTAAGTACTATCAATTTGATATTACGCCGGCTAAAGGAACAATTACTCTTAGCGGTAGACAAACTGATACTTATAATGGTCAAGCTCACAACATTACAGGTTACACATTGACAATCAGTGGTGTTGGTTTGCCTAGTGGTCAGACCGTAACACTTAAAGACGGTGATCTTGAATATTATGTTGATGGCCAATGGACAACTAGTGTTCCAAAGAATGCCGGCACTTACCAAGTTCGTTTAAGTGATAGTGCACTCACCGAATTGGAGCGTTCTTACACTAACTTCTCATGGACAAGTGATAATGTAATAAATAACGCTCAGGAATATGTTATTAATCCAACTCAAGTTCAGGTATCGTTTACTGGTGAGCCCAAGCATGTTATTTACAATGGACAAGGTGTTTCGGTTGATTATGGTAGTGACGCTATGAAGGGCTACTTTAACATGACCGGTCTTGTTAATGGCGATAAGCTTATATATCCATCTTTATCCAGTGATCAATTTGAATGGGTAGATTCAGCTGGTAATGTAATGACTACTGTTCCAGTTAATGTGGGCACTTACACATTGCGCCTTAAGACCACTAGTGACATGGATAAACTTAACTCAAACTATAATTTTGTCTTTGCTAAAGATAGTGCTGGTAACGATATCAACGGTTGGCAATGGATTATTGATAAGGCGACGGCAACAATTACCTTTACTACTGGTAATCAAAATACGCCATGGACTGGTCAGCCAACTGTTCTTAATCCAGATAACTTTGCTGTTACAATTTCAACTAACAATGGTCGAACATTGACTGCTAGTGGATTAGAAGCTAGTGACTTCCAATTCTATGACCAAAGCGGTCAAGCAATTTCTACCCCAACTGCTGTAGGCAATTACATTATTAAGTTAAAGCAAAGTGGCTTGGATAAGATTGAAAAAGATACGGCCAACTATACTTGGATCAATAACGCAAATGGTAGTTATGAAATTACTAAGGCTCAAGTTTCCATCAAGTTAAATGGAGAAAGTTCAATGACTTACAATGGACAAGCAGCTAGCTTCCCAGTTAATAGTGATGGATCAGTAAAGGGCATTACAGTTACATTAAGCAACGGTAAAACTTACACTCTTAAGCCAGGTGACTTAGCCTTTGTTAATGGCAACGGTGAATTCATTGATGCACCGGTAAATGCTGGTGATTATAAGGTAACTTTGTCACAAGTAGGTTTAAATAATATAAATAAGATTGATGGCGAAAATTACCAATACACACTCGATGAGAATGACAAGACTGCTAACTTCACTATTGAGAAAGCAGATGCGACAATTGTTCTTAATGGTACCGGTACGCATGTTTACAACGGTCAAGCCGCTTCAACTAATGAAGGTAGTTACACTATTCAATTACCAGGTCAGACTGCTTCAACAAATGTAAATGCAGCTAACTTAGTCTTTGTTGATGGTGCCCCAACTAATGTGGGAACTTACTCTATCGCGTTAAGTGATGCTTATAAGAAGCAATTACAAGATATTTATGGCAATAACTACAACTTAACGTTTACTAATGGAAGCTTTACAGTTACCCCCAAGACAGTTAATTTGATTTTGAATGGTTATTCATCTCAAATATATAATGGTCAACCAGCCAAAGTATCGAATATTTCAAACTTAACCTTAACTTGGGGTGACCACACTACAACTACTGCTCCTGGTGATGTTAAATTCACTTTATCAGCTGATGACTTAGAAGTAGTTAATAAGAATGGTCAAACACCAACAGCAGCTAATTCTGCCAGTCAAGAAAATAATCCATATTATGTTCAACTGAAGAATTCAATTTTGAATCAATTGAATGATCAAAATAAGAATTATAAGTTTGTAATCGGCGACACTTATGCTCGTTACACGATCTATGCTAAGAAATCTAATGTTACCTTTACTGGTAAGCAGTTTGCCAACTATGGCTCAAATCCAATGCCAGCAATTGATCCAAGTAATTACACTTTAACTTGGACTGATATAGATGGTCACAGTCATAATATTGAAATAACTGCGGATGATTTGACTGTTGAAGTGCCAAGTGGTGTTCCAACTGATAAGAACGGCTTACCATTAAATGCTGGTCAATATGTAGTTAAGGTAAAACAAAGTGTAATTGATAACTTTAATGCTCAACATCCTGACTACAAGTTATCAAACGATCCAAACACTAACGCTTGGTATGTTGTAAAACATCGTCAAGTTTCATTTACTATCAATGGGACACCAAGTTCTACTTATAATGGTCAAGCAGTTTCGCTCAAAGATGGAAATTACTCAATTAGCTTTGGCCCGATTTCTGGTAACCAAAATAGTGGTGTTCTTAGTGGCGACCAAAATGCATTCAATAGTATTAAGTGGGATGCAAGTGACTTTGAATTTGTTAATGGAGCACCAACTACTGCTGGGACTTATCAAGTGTGCCTTAGTTCTGCAGGACTGAAGAAACTTCAAGAGTTTGCAAATGGAGCTACAGGTAGCAACTATGATTTCAGCTCTGATGTTACAGTTGATAATGGCCAATTTACTGCCAGTTCAGTGACCGCTAACTACACTGTAAATAAGAACGAGTTGACAGTATCTTTGACTAATAAAGATGATAAGGTTCCTAGTTCCGTTATCGGTAAGTATGACTTAAGTGCGGGCAATTATACATTGACAATCACACCTACTGAAACTATTTATGGTACAGATGGTAAACCGCTAACTTTAACTTATAATTTGAAAGATACTGATTTAGCTTACAAGAATGGTACACCATCTAATATTGGTACGTATGATGTTCAATTGACTGCTGCAGCTATTAGTGACTTGGAACAAAAATTTGGTACAGAAAATTACACTTATAAGTTATCTCCAAGTGCTACCCATGAAATCACTAAGGGGACTGGTATGATTACCTTATCTGGTGGTCAAACTGAAACTTACACTGGACAACCAGCAGTCTTAAAACATGACAAGTACTTTGTCACAGTAACAACAAATATTTATAGTGATAGTTCATACTTGAATGCTGGGGATATGCAATTCCTAGTCTTCTATACCAAAAATGCAGATGGAAGCTACACTCAATTAACAAATAAGCCAACTGATGTCGGTACTTACTATGTTGGATTGAATGAATACATGATTAAGAAGATTGAAGATGCAACTGGTAATAATGGTGATAATTACAATTGGAGTCAAAATTATGCCACTTATGTAATTACCGCTGCTAAGGGTACTGCGAGCGGTTCATATACTAACAGTAGCACATACAACGCACGACCAATTGGCAAACAAGATATTACAGTTAATGTTGATTATCCAGGTGCTAAGAGCAATACTTACACTTTGCAAGAGGGTGACTATGAGTATGTAAATGAAGCAGGTTCTGCAGTTGTTGATCCTACTGATGCAGGAACTTATACTATTCGTTTAACAACTGCTGGTGAAAATCACATCAAGCAACTTGGTAACCTAATAGACGCTCAAGGAAATATCACGAAGCAAAATGTAAATTGGACTGTTAACTTTGCAGGTTCATACACCATTAGTGCAGTCCGAATGACAGTTACTGTTAATGGCACTCAAAATGAAACTTACAATGGCAATGCTAAGACGATCAATATTGGTGGACCTAATGGCGTTAACGTAACAATAAGCGCAGACGGTTTGACTGTGCCAACTATTCCAACAACAGGTGTCAATGCGTTAACAGCTGATGACTTTACTATTAAGGATGCTCAAGGCCAGGTGGTAACTGATCCAACTAATGCTGGAGCTTATAAGGTTTATTTAAATAGCAAGGGTCTTGAAAAACTTGGTAAATTGTCAATAAACTTTACTGTTCCAGAATGTTTGGAACAATCAGCTGATTTAATTATTGCGCGTCAAAATATCAATATTACTGAAGGCTCAGCTGGTAAAACATTTGATGCACAATCAGCTGCCTTGACAGAAGAACAGTTTGCTCAATATAAGAAAGCAATTACTGATGCTGGTTATAGTGTAGATGGCTTGACTATCGATGGTATCGACTGGTGGTTCGATGATACTGTAGATTACGGTACACAGGGTAATCAAACTAACCCAATTAAAGATATCGGTACTTATAACTTAAGATTAAATGCTAAGGGCCAAAAAGAACTTGATAATGCCAACCCTAACTACAAACTTAAAGTCGGTGACTTCCAGTACGCGATTTATCCAGAAGTAGTTCATATTGAAGTCGACGGTACTCAGAATGCTGATTGGGATAACCAGGGCGTAGCAATTGATCCAACTAAATTTGTACCTAAGTTTGTTGTTTACGGTGGTAAAAATGGGGATCAATTAATTACTAATCCTGTTCGTGATGATGGTCAACCTTTGACTCTACCAGCAGGTGTTCAGTTAGTTCCTAGCGATTATGAATTTGTTGATGATAATGGTAATGTCATTACATCATTTAAGCGTCAAGATGGCACTACTTCAACTAATCCATTTAAGGTTGGAACTTACCATGTTCGCTTAACTGAAAATGGCTGGAAGAAGCTAGCAACACAATCAACTGATAACGTGAAGTATCAATACGACAATAGTACTGGTACGCTTAATATCAACCAAATTACACCTGAAATTAAACTTAATGGTGCAAATTGGAAAACTTATGATGGTCAACCAGTAAGTTTTGATGAACTAGTTTCTAAAGATCCAACTACCAATCAACTAGTGATTTATGTTGGTGTATCTGCTGATGGGCATACCATTAACTTACCTTTGGATCCTGGCACTTATGATTGGAACAGTAATGGTCAATTATTGAAGGTTGCGCCAAGCCAAGTGGGTACTTACACCATTACTTTGAATAAAGATAAAGTAATAGCGTACTTAAACAATTGGATGGCTAATAACTCTGATTATCAGGGTGCAATGAAGATTTTAGCTGACAATATTGGGGGTAGTGCTTTATTTGAAATTAAGGCTCGCAATATTGCTAAGCTTGAGGCAGATCCTGCTAGTGGTAGTCAAACTTATACTGGACAGGCTGTGCAAATTGACTTGTCTGACATAGTTGGTAGTCTTAAGGCAACAGACAGTGATGGTAAAGTTTGGAAGCTTAATACTGATACCTTGACTTTGGATGATTACACTATTACTGATTCAAATGGCAAGATAGTTACAGGTTTCCCAGTCAATGTTGGTACGTATACATTTAAGATAAATGAAAAGGGAATTGCTACTTTAGCTTCTGCTAACCCTAACTTCACAATTCCTAATGAAATCAATGGCTACAGTTACACTTATACAATTAATCCAGCTGAAGCAAGTGGAGAGTTAGCTGGTACTAACTCTGGAGTTTACACTGGAAAGCCAATCACGACTGCTCAAGTCAATAGTAATGGTCAAATTGTGGTAACTGTCGACTATCCAGGTGTTGCTATTAGTAATAAGACTTATACGCTTAAAGATGGCGACTATACTTGGAGTACAGGAAATGGTTCTGCTCCAACTGATGCTGGTAAGTACACAATTGCTTTGACTAAGGATGGTATTGCAAATATTGAAAACTACATCCGTGGTTTAGCTGGTACAGGACAAGACAATAAATCAAATGTAGTATTTGCTGAGAACGCTATTACCGGTTCAGCTACTTTTGAAATCGTTCCTAAGTCAATTAGTGATGTCACTATCTCGGGCAAGGATCAAGAAAAGACTTATGATGGTCAGCCTGCTAGTTTAGATGTAAAAGACTTAACGATTAACGCTAATGATCTTGTGACTGATAATCCATTATCAATGAAAGGTATTACTGCTAGCGACTTTGATTGGTATGATGATAAGGGCAATAAGCTTGATACTGTTCCAAACGATGCTGGAGTTTATGAAGCTCGTTTGAAGTCTTCTGCTCTTCAAACATTACAAGCTGACAACCCTAACTACAGCTTTAATACTGCCAATGGCACGATTAAATACACGATTAATCAAAAAGCAGCTACTGACACTTTAGTTGGAAATGGTAATAAGGTTTACAATGGTCAAGAAACTACGGTTAGTGATGTCCTTAATTCAATTACTTGGACGCCAAGTGACTTAGTCGATGGTCAAAGCCTAGACCTCGCTGATTTGACCGAAGCTGACTATGCTTGGTACACCAAGAATGCGGATGGAACATACACTGAAATGTCTGGCTTACCAACTAATGCCGGCACTTACTACTTGAAGCTTAAGGATAGTTCGATCGCTAAGATTCAGACTGCTAACCCTAACTATAGTTTTGCTGCTGACGCAATTAGCGGTGAGTACACTTATGTGATCAAGCAAGCACCAGCAGGTGGGGTATTAACTGGCGCCAACTCACGTGCTTATAACGGTCAAGCTACAACTACGGCGGAAGTAAACAGCAATGGGCAGATTGAAGTAACTGTAAGCTTCCCTGGTGTTACTGATGCTAATAAAACTTATCTTCTTAAAGACGGGGACTACACTTGGAATACTCTGGATGGTAGCGCCCCAACTAATGTGGGAGAGTACACCATTATATTAACGAATGATGGTATTTCCAATATCAAGAATTACATTATTGGTTTAGCTGGTCGCGGTCAAAATGACCTACCCAATGTCGCCTTTGCTGACGACGCCTTTACGGGTAGTGCTAGTTACACCATCAATAAGGCAGAAGCGACCGTTACCATTAGCGGCAAGGTCGAACAGACGTATAATGGCCAGGTGCTTAACGATTCGACGATCTATGGCCAAATTGTTTGGTCTGCTCATGACACAACCAATGACAAATCTTTCACTTTGACTCATGATATTTCGACGAGTGACTACTCTTGGTATACCAAAAACGGGGACCAATATGTAAAATTTACAGGTCAACCAGTTAATGCTGGAACTTACTACTTGATTTTTAACAAGGATTATACTGATAAACTGAATCAAGAAAATCCAAATTATGACTTTACTAGTGTTAATGGTGCCTTTACTTATGTAGTTAACAAAGCAACGGCTACGCTTAATATTGCTGGTAGTCAAAGCACTGACTACAATGGCCAACCAGTCACGATTGATTACAGTAACTTCCCATTATCAATTACCACCAATAATGGCGTAACGGTCGACCTGCCAGCAGGCGTCATCTTAGGGGCGGACGATGTAGTAATCACTAATGCCGCCGGACAAGTAGTAGCACAACCAACTGCTATTGGTACTTATACGATTACCTTAACAGATAACGGTTTGAAGAAGTTTACATCACAAACTGACAACTATGATTGGACAACTGCCGGTAGTGCTACTTTATCAATTACGAGAAAGACCAATGTTTCCGTAACCCTTTCTGGAAATGAAAAGCTTGTTTACACCGGTGCTGTTGCGGTGATTAATCCGGCTGACTTTAAGATTACGTTAGGTAACGGCTTAACTTATGAATTGCAAGCTGGTGATCTCCAGTTTGTTAATACTGCCGCGGGTGCTAATACCAATGTTGGTACTTATGAGGTGGAATTATCTGCCCAAGGCCGCGCCAACATCGCTAAAGTTCAAGCTGATAATTATGGTTATGACTTTAGTAAGGCAGGACTAGGAACCGTGACTATTACTAAAGCTACGCCAAGTGCCGCCCTCAGCGGGGATGCTGAAAAGTCCTATAATGGCATGCCAATCAGTGGCTATACTCCAGTAGTTACGATTACCGCTCCGGGAAATAATTCCGTAAGCTTGACTGCCGATGACTATGAATGGGTTAAGGATGGTCAAATTTATCTTACTGCCCCAAGTGATGCCGGTACCTACACTGTTCAATTGACGCAGAGTGGTATTGCTAAAGTTAAGGCCGTAAATGCCGCGAACTTAGACTGGTCAAATGTCCAGATTACTGGTAGTGGCAGCTACATTATTAATCAAGCTAACGCGTTGATCACTTTACCAGCTACTAGTACGCAAACTATTACTTGGACTGGTAATCCAGCAACAATTGATCCAGCTAACTTTATTCCCGAAATCACTACTAATAATCCAAATGAAAAGACAATTGCTTTGCCAAGTACATTACAATTAACGGCAAGTGATTATGAGTTCCTGCAAGATGGAAAAGTGATTTCGACACCGAGTGAAGTTGGCACTTACCAAGTTCGGTTGACCCAAGCTGGTTGGCAAAAAGTGCAAAATGCGATTGCTGGCAATGCTAACTACACTTGGAATTACCAAGGCGAAGGCAATTATCATATCGAAAAGGCAAGCGCAACCATTACTCTTGATGGTTCAGCTTCAACAATTTACACAGGAAATCCAGTAGTTATTCCAGCTACTGATGGAGTTGTTAACAGCATTAATGTGAAGTTATCAAATGGCCAAACTTATGTCTTAAAGCCTGCAGATCTTGAATTTGTAGATAAGCAAGGTAATCAAATTCCTGTTCCAACTAATGCAGGTAGTTACAGGGTAAGATTAACCGAGGCGGCCTTAGATCAAATTCAAAAGCTTGAAAATAACCATTATAACTATACTTACAATAATGATGCGGTAGACTTTATAGTTGAAAAAGCTACCGCAGATGTAACTACTTCAGGCTCCTATGATGTGGTTTACAACGGCCAAACTCCTGAAATTAAGGTGGACAAGATTGCTAACACTATTACTACTAACAATGGTGTAAAGCTTACCGCCCCAACTCTATCTGCTGGCGACTATGAGTGGGTTGATAAAGATGGAAAAGTAATTGCTAACCCAGTAAATGTTGGTACTTACTACTTGAAGCTTAAAGATTCTAGTCAAAGTAAGATTGCCACTAACAATAATTACACTTGGAACTTCAATGGTTTAGCTAGTGTCACAATTAATAAGGCAAATGCAACTATCAGTTTTGGTGGTAGTCAAGAAACTACTTATACGGGAAGTGTAGTAGCATTAGATCCTGGTAACTTTGAAGTTAAACTTTCTAATGGTCAAACTTACCAATTAACTGACAAAGACATTCAAGTTATCGGTAATCCAATAAATGTTGGTACTTACCAAGTTGAACTAAGCCAAGCTGGTATCGCTGCAATCAAGGCAGCTGATAGTAACTACAACTATAGTTATAATGGCAGTAAAGGATCATTAACACTTGTGCCAGCTAAAGTTACTGCAACAATAAGTGGTTCTCAAACTACGCAAAACTTAGAGCTTGATCCTAGTCGCTACACGGTCATGGTAAATGGTCAAACTATTACAGGGTTGACGACAAGTGACTTTATCTTCAGTAAAGATGGTAATCCAGCTCAGTTAACTGAAGCTGGAACTTATGACGTTGAGCTTAGTGGGGATGCAATCAGTAAGATTCGTCAAGAAAATCCAAATTACAATATTACCTTTAGTTCAACAGCGACATTTACTTTGGAAAATAGTAGCCAAACTATTAACTATGTGGATACTGACAGCAAAGTAATTAGTTCAACTAATATTAGCGGTCACATTAAGGGAACTAAGCTACCATTTATTCCTCAATTCCCTGCTGGTTGGGTAGCAAGTGATCCAAGCAGCGTGCTAACTGAAATTACGCTTGAAAATGGAATTACTACTATCAAGATTAAGCATGGCGTAACCAATGTTGATCATACAAACCCAGTTTCAGACGGTGAAAAGACAGTAACAGGTTCAGTAATTGATGGGGCACATGAAAATGATTTGAACCAGACGATTACGAGAACGATTGTTGTAACGAAGCCAGATGGAACAAAGCATACCATTACCCAAGAAGGCAAGATTTACCGTGACGCAACTTACGATAACGTTACCGGTAAAGTAACTTATGGTGAATGGTCAACCGCTAAGTGGGATGCATACACTCCCGAAACTATTCCAGGTTACACGGTAAATGAAAACGTTGTGCCAGAAGTTGAAGTCAAGAACGGCCAAAAGAATGTGACTGTCAACATCACTTACACCGCTAATGAGCAAAGCGGTAAGATTTCCTACCAAGATGCAGCTGGTAATGAGATTGGTTCTACAACAATCACTGGTAAGACGGGTGAAACCATAACTGTCACCCCCGAAGTACCAGCAGGTTGGGAGATTGTTCCAGGTCAAGATGTTCCAAAGACTGTCACAGCTACTGCAGACGGAATTCCAATGGTAATAGTTAAGGTTGAGCATAAGACGGTTGTTGTTGCTCCAGAAACTCCTGCGACTGACATTCCGACTGGTAAAGTTCCAGGTGATCCATCCAAGAACTACCCGACAATGGAACAACTAACAGTTACCCGAACGCGGACGATCAATATTAAATATCCAAGCGGTGAAGAACAGTTGATTCCACAAAAAGTTACATTTATCCGGACAGCGATCTTTGATGAAGTAACAGGTGAAATTAAATACACTGAATGGCTTCCTCAAGGCACTGCGCAATGGGCTAGTTATCAACCTACAACTGTTACGGGCTATGTACCTAGTCAAAAGATTGTGCCAGCAATGACGGTAAATCCTGAGACACCAAATGAAACGGTTGACATCACGTACGATAAGATTCCGGAACCACAGGAAGGCCAAGAAATTATTAGTTACCAAGATGCAAATGGTCAAGTAATCCATACACAAACTGTTACTGGTGAAGAAGACAGTGATGTTTCCTTCAAGCCAGAAGTTCCGACGAATTGGCAACCAACTGGTGACCTTCCTCATTCAGTAAAGATTACTGGCGGGACAACTGTGATCGTGATTGAGCCAGTTACTGTGCCAGTTCAAGAGCATAAGACGGTAACGCGGATAATCGTTGAGCACCTGCCAAGTGGTGATAAACAAACCGTGCAAACAATTGTCTTAACCGGAACTGGGACTAAGAATTTAGTCACTGGCGAAGTTACTGACGTTAAATGGGATCATGGTAAATTTGCGGCCTTTACTCCTGCAACCGTACCAGGGTACACGACAAATATGAGTATTGTTCCTGAGATGGATGTCACAGCAGCTAGTGGTGACAGTATTGTCAAAATTAACTACATTCCTAATGAACAGACGGGGATGATTATTTACCGCGACGAAAATGGTAGTGATATTAGGCAAACTGTTCTCCAAGGTAAAACAGGTGTGACAGTGGCAGTCAACTTAACTGTGCCAGACGGTTGGCAACTTGTCCCTGGTCAATCAATTCCAGCAACAGTCATGGCTACTCCTGATGGAATTCCAGATGTTGTCGTTTTGATCAAACATCAAACGATCATTGTAAAGCCGGGAGAAGAAGCTCCAACAGGAAAAGTTCCTGGTAATCCATCAACAACTTACGAGAAGATGGAATCTCTAACTAAAGAGGTAACACGAACTATTACCGTTAAGCTGCCGGATGGACAACGCCAAGTAATTACACAGACTGTTACATTTACCCGGACGGCAACATTTGACGCGGTTACTGGCAAGGCAACTTATAGTGCTTGGCAAGTTGATGGCAGCAATGAGTGGCCAGCATATACGGCACCAGCAATTAATGGTTATACCGCTAGTCAGGTCGCTATTCCAGCTGAATTGGTTATCCCTAGTGACGAAAATCAGAGTATTGAGATTGAATACACTAAGAATAATCAACCAGTAGAACCTGATAAGCCAGTAACGCCAATCACGCCTGATCAGCCAACGATACCGACTAATCCTGATCAACCGGCACAACCGACTGAACCATCAGTACCGGCTAAACCAATAGCACCAACAAATAATGGTGATAAGGTAATGCCTGGTAATCAATTACCAACTGAACCGGTTGATCAAGAAAAACAACAGGTTTCAAATCAACACTTTATCTCACACCAATTAACTCAGACTTCATCAAAAGAAAAGTCAAAAGCTAATATTCTTCCGCAAACTGGTAATGATCAAAATAGTGGTTCTATATTAGGATTCGCATTTGCTGCTCTGGCAAGTATCCTTGGTTTAACTGGTTTGAAGAAGAAACGAGAGAAATAGCGTTTTAGTGTAATAAGAAAAATAAGCTCTCCACTATTTAGAAATTCTAAATATGGGGGGCTTATTTATATTTTGATAAAACAATTAAGGAAAGAAATTATTTATTAATATGAAAAAGCTTGATCACTATTAGAAGGAAAAGATTTTAAATTCTTTATCGAGTGATATAGCAAAAGCAAAATGCTTAACGATTAACAAATGACAAAAGTTTCAGTTGTTTAAAAAAACTTAAACATTTTTTCTGACTTTAAAAATACTTAAAAATGCCATTATATAAAGCTTCTATCAACTGATAACGAAAAATGCGGTTTTTGTTTTTCAAAAATCGACAAAAGAATAGTTGTGTTTTAAAGCAAAACAAGTAATATAGAAAAAGTAAGCAAACAATTATTACAGTCATTTATTATATTTATTGCTGGCGCTATAAAAATATTAAGGGGGAAAAGTTGATGTTATCACGGAATAATCATCAGGAACAATTTAAGAAGTATGAACCTAAAAAACAACGGTTCACCATTAAGAAGTTATCTGTTGGTGTAGCCTCAGTTCTTTTGGGTATTTCTTTTGCAAATGGTGTATCAGCTGATACAACTGATGCTAGCGCAGACACAAATGCTAATAATGGTGATGGTTCAGAACAAACTGACCACAATTTAGTTTTAAATTCTGCTAATAATCAAACGTTAAAAGAAGCAACTGCTGCTAATCAAGCGAGTGGTGCAACTGCAACTTCACAAAATCCGGCTGGAGATGTACAAACCCCAGCTGCAAATGAATATGAAGCTGCCGTTAATGCTGCAGTAGCTAGTCAAACAGCACAAAATAATACTGTTGAAAGTGCAGCTGTTGCAAATTCAGCAAATAGTGTCACAACTTCAGCGGCCTCAGTAACGCAGCCAACTAGCACAAGTACTGTCAGTCAACAATCAGCTGCATCACAAACTGCTGTTGAAACAAGTGCAGCTCCAGAAAGTACTGTTGCTGATACGCAAGACGCTTCAACAGCTACGCAAACATTTAGCCCACGTAGTTTTGCGCTAAATGATGCCGATATGGCCCGCTTATTAGGAACGTCATTAGTGGCAACAAATAGTGCTACTCCTGTAAATATAGATTCCTACACTCCAAACTTCAATCTCACTGAAAACCCAGAATATCAACAATATTTTGCTGCTATTCCGGCTGACCAATATGCTTTTCAATCCTATGAAGTGTTAACTACGGGTCAAAAGATTATCGTTACTACTGATCGTAATAACATCGGTGACAATCTTAGATTCTACAACGTTAGAAATGGTAGCGCCCAACTTGTTTATCAAATAAGCAAAGATACCCAAATGGATGGAAAAGGCACTGTTAAAAGAAATCACCCAAGCTTACAAGGAACGTATACTACTGCGGGAGTAGCCAGTGGTTCAACATATCAGGGGGGACTTATAATTGGTCCCTTAATCAGGCAAACTCTGTAAATTTTGCGGGTCTTGGTAATCTGAAGATCGGACGGATTGATATCACTCCTGGCAATGGTAATTCGCCAGTGGACAATGGTACGGGGGCCTTTGTGACCGATGACGCTCATCGGATCACTATTACTTGGGATCAAGGACGGCCAATTGCTGACAGCATTATCCCAGGCAAAACTTGGAACAGTGCGGGCTCCAATATTCCCGATAAAGTTACGCAAAATATTTGGTATGTTGATGCTCAAACTGGGAAAGTTCTTAGCCACAAGGTCAGTGATGAAGCATTTAATGGCTCAAGTTACGATTCCACTGGTAATAAATTACCAACGATTACTAAAGATGGCAAGACTTACCAATTAGTTGATAGAGCTTCAGATGGGCTTTATAATTCAAGTGATTTTACTGACATTTTGAAGAAGCAATTAACTACTAATAATGGCGTACCAATTACTGTTGGTGATTTACTTTCAACTCCACTTAAGGGAATCTTAGGTGACGGTCGGATTGGTAATATCAGAGCTTCGATTACTAATTATCAAGGGACTCGTGCCTATACTAGATTGCAGACGAAAACTGACGGGACCATTGACTTAAACACTTATCTTTTCGATGCTGGTTCGCCTAAGGGGGCGTTGATCCCTGGTTTAAGTCAAGCTAACGTTGCGCCAGGCCAAACCGTGATGGGAGCACATCTTGCTGATACTGGTAGTGGTGCCTTTTACAATGGTACTAAACCAGGCAATCGCGACATTATTATTCTTTACAAGGCTGCTACTCCTGTTGCTAACAAGCAAAATGCTAATATTACTTTTGTTAACGATGATACTGGTGCAAGTTTAAGCCCACAACAAAACACTAGTGGGGATGCAGGTTCACAAATTAGCTTTGACAACGCTGCGTCAACAGTTAATAACTTGATTAACCAAGGTTACGTTTACAACGGTACTACTGGTACTGGTGTAACTAATGGTGCAGCTAGTGGTAGTTTCACTAGTATTAGCTTCCCAGTTTATGACAATGATGACAACACGAACCAAGCATTTGTTGTTCACTTTAAGAGCCCGGCTCAAACTACTACTTACCACCAAGGTGTTGAAGAATCTAAGACTATCCAACGTACTATTAACTACTACGACAAGGTAACTGGTGCACGGATTCCTTCAAGCTTAATCGCCCAAAACCCAACCACTGATTCCGTAACTTTCACGCGGACACAAGTATTGGATCAAAATGGTAAGGTTGTCGGTTACGGTACTGTTGGCAGCGATGGTAAATCATTTAGAACTCAAGATTGGCACACTGCTGAAGGCTTGACTACTGATGAATTTGCTGCTAAGAAGTCTGCGGACCTTTCAGCATTCCACTACACTGCTCCTGAATTCCAAGATGGAACTAGTGCAAGCAATGTAGCAGCCCATAAAGTAACACCAGATACTCAAAATCTTGAATACAACGTTTACTACGGTCACCAAACGCAACAAGTTACAACTAACCAAGATGTAACCCGTCGTTTCCACTACATCTTTACTGATGGCACTACGCCAGAAAACCACTTGACTCCTCAAGCAGACCAAAAAGTAACCTTTACTGGAACTGCTACTAAGGACTTGGTAACTGGCAAGACTGGTGATACTGTTTGGACTCCTGCAACTGGTACTTTAGCGCAAGTTGCTGGTCAACAAGTAGCTGGCTACCACATTACTGGTAACGTAAATGCTAACGTTGATGGTAGTGCGAATGCCGTTACGGTAAACCCAACTTCTGGAGATATTGATGTAACGATTGTTTACACTCCAGATGCTAAGACACCAGATACTCCACAAAAAGCTAAGGTTACTATTTACGATAAGACTGAAAACAATAAGCAATTGTCTGCTTTTGAAAATAACAATGGTACAAAGGGCAGTGCAATCAGCTTTGACGGTGAACCACAAACCCTTCAAGCTTACTTAAATTCAGGCTACGTATTTGATAGCGCAACTGATGCCAATGGTAATTCAATTGGTACTGCCTCAAACATTACCTTTGGAAACTTTGATAGTGTTGATGGCAATGTTCAAAGCTTTAACATCTACTTAGTTCACGGAACTGATACTAAGACTGAAAGTGCAACAACTAATGCGCACGTTCACTATGTTGTTGCTGGTAATGAAGCTAATAAGCCAGCTGCCCCAGCTGATAGTCCAGTTCAAACAATCAATTGGACTCGTACTAATACTACTGACAAGGTTACCGGTGTAACTACTGAAGGAACTTGGACTCCAGACAAGAACGGCTTCACTAGTGTAACTTCGCCTACGCTTACGAACTACACGCCAGATCAAGTGGTTGCTAACTTTACTACTCCACAACCAAATCGTGATCAAGTAGTAACTGTTGTCTACAATCCAAACCCAGAAGTTGCGCAAAAGGCTGACTTAGTTATTTACGACAAGACTGATAACAACAAGGAACTTAACAGCTTCGATAATAGTGGTAAGACTGGTACCCAAATTTCATTTAGTGGTTCTGCAAATTACGTTGCGGACTTAATTGCTAAGGGTTACAAGATTGACAGTTTTGTAAATGATCAAAACCAAACTTCTAACCCAACTTCATATGATCAAATTAATTTCAAAAACTTTGATAACAACAGTGCTAGTGACCAACACTTTAAGTTGTACTTAGTTCACGATACTGAAAACGTAACGGACAAGAAGACTACTACTTCAACTGTTCACTATGTTGTTTCAGATGGTAAGACTAACCCACCATCCAATAACACGCAAACAATTACGTGGACTCGGCCAGGAACTAAGGATAAGGTCACAGGTGTAACTACGCCAACTGGTAACTGGACTACTCCAGATAACTACACGGATGTGCCTACACCAAACCTTGATGGATACACTCCAGACAAGACTAATGTTCCAGCACCAACTCCAGATCCAAACCAAAATCCAACAACTGTCGTTACTTACAATCCTAAGACTCCAGATGCACCAACTTACACTGGTACTACTGAGACTAAGACTGTAACGCGGACGATTAACTACTATGACCGGGTAACTGGTGAAAAGATTCCAACTAACTTGATTGCTGGTAATCCAACAACTCAAAACGTGACATTATCACGGACACACGTTGTATCATCAACTGGTCAAGACATGGGGTATGGGACTGTTAGTGCTGACGGTAAGACCTTTACTAAGGCTGCTACTGCTGATGGTTGGAACACTGGTGACTGGGATCAAGTAACTTCACCAGATCTTTCAAACGCAGGTTACACTACTCCTGATTTAGCACAGGCTGATCGTGTAACAGTAAATTCTGCTACTAAGGATGCAGTGGTTAATGTTTACTACGGTCACCAAACTGAAGTGATTACGCCAAAGACTCCACATAACCCTGGTGGCAACATTAATCCTAATGATCCACGGAATAACCCAGCTGTTTACCCAGATGGTTTGACTAAGGAAGCTTTAACTACTGAAGTAACTCGTCATATTAACTATGTTGGTGTAAATGAAGATGGCACTACTACGCCAGTAAATGGGGCTCCAGATGGTAAGAGTACTTACACTCAAACGGTTTCCTTTGAACGCAATGCCGTAATCGATAAGGTAACTGGTCAAATCTTAGGCTACAGTACTGATGGCACTACTAATATAACTACTACTGATAAGGATCGTGCTTGGACGCCAACAACCCAAAACATGGATTCTGTAGCTTCTAAGACTCCTAGTGAAGTAGGCTATGACAAGGTTGATATTTCAACTGTTGGGGGCGTAACTGTTTACCCAGGTCAAAAGGTTAACGATGTCACTGTCACTTACACTAAGAACAAGACACCTGAAGTTACTCAAAAGGCCACTCTTGAAATCATTGATAACAATAACGCTAACTCACCTAAGCAATTAGCTGCATTTAGTAATGAAGGTAAGAGTGAAGATCAAATTAACTTCGCTAACTCAAATGAAATCCTTCAAAGTTACTTGAGTCAAGGTTACAAGGTTCAAAAGACTGCTGGTAACCTTAGTGGGGATGCTCAAAGTGGTTACACTTACCCAACTTACGGTAACACTGCTCAAGACTTCAAGATTTACTTGATTCACGATACTGAAGATAAGACGGAAACTGCTACAGCAACTGCTCAAGTTCACTATGTTGTTGCGGATAATGGGGTACAAGCTCCAGCAGATAGCGATCTTCAAACTGTTACTTACACTCGTACCAACACCATTGATAGGGTAACTGGTGCTACTGTAAAGGAAGGTACTTGGCAAGCGGACAAGAACACATTTACTGATGTAACATCCCTAGACCTTTCTAAGGATGGTTACACTCCAAGTCTTGAAAATGTTCGGTTTAACGCTCCAGAACGTAATGTAAATCAACGCGTAACTGTTGTTTACAACCGTTCTGCTCAAGCTGCGGACTTACAAATCATTGATGATAATGATCCACAAAACCAACGAGTACTAGCTACTTACTCCGCTGGTGGCGAATCAGGTAAGCAAATTAGTTTTGACGGTTCAAACACGCAACTACAAAACTACTTGAACCATGGTTACACATTTGAAAAATCTGAAGGTCAAGGTATAAGTGGAGATGCTCAAAATGGCTTCACTTACCCAAGCTTTGATAACGATTCTCAATCTAACCAAAGCTTCAAGATTTACTTGAAACACGCAACTGGTAACAAGACTGAAACTGCCACTACGACTGCTCATGTTCACTACATCATGGCAGACGGTACAAAGGCTCCAGATGATAGTGCAACTCAAACTATTAACTGGACGCGGACTAACACTGTTGATCAAGTAACTGGTGCAATTGTAAATGAAGGTACTTGGACTGCTGATAAGAATGCCTTTACTGATGTTGATTCACCAGCAGTAACAGGTTACACGCCAGGCACTAAGACTGTAAAATTTGCTACTCCAGAACGCGGTGTTAACCAAGTAGTAAATGTTGTTTACACGAAGGATGCTCCAACTCCTGAACAACAAAATGCATTAGTTGTTTACCAAGACGTAAATGACCCAGCTCATCCTGTTGATTTAGGACAAAGTGATCAATTAACTGGTCAAGCGGGAGATGCAATTAACTACAGTACTGCCGACAAGATTGCTGAATATGAAAAACAAGGTTATGTATTAGTATCAAATGGCTTTGATGCAAATGGTACTAAGCCAAGCTTTGACAATGTGAACGGCAATACTCAAACCTTCTATGTAACATTTAAGCATGGCATTCAACCAGTAACGCCAACAACCCCAGGTACACCAGATCAACCAATTAATCCTGATAATCCAGATGGTCCTAAGTACCCATCAGGAACGGACAAGGCTTCAATTGATAAGACTATTACACGGACTGTTCATTACGAAGGTGCAGATCAATACACACCAAATGATGTTCAACAACCTGTACACTTCACAGCGCGTGGTGAACTTGATAAGGTAACTGGTGAATGGATCACTCCATTAACTTGGTCAGCAGATCAGACGTTTAATGGTGTAACCACGCCTAAGATTCCGGGTTACCATGTCGTAAGTGTTGATAAGGATACAACCGACAACCAAAATGTTGCTAGTGCCAAGATTAGTCACACGGGTGCAGATTACACTGTAACAGTTAAGTATGCTAAGGATGCTGCACCAACGCCAGATACTACAACTGGTAAGGTAACTTACATTGACGACACTACAGGAAGTACTTTGAAGACTGATTCGCTTAGCGGTAATGTTGATGCTAATATTGATTACACTACTCAAGATAAGATCAACAGTTACATCAACATGGGTTACAAGTTAGTATCTAACAACTTTACTGATGGTAAAGAAGTCTTTAATAAGGATGCTTCTAAGAACAACTTTGAAGTTCACTTGGTACACGGTACTGTTCCAGTAACACCAGATAACCCAGGTACGCCAGATCAACCAATTAATCCTAACGATCCACGTCCACAAAATGAACAACCTAAGTATCCAAATGGTACTAGCGAAACTGACCTTACTAAGGACATTACACGGACTGTTCATTACGCAGGTGCTGGTGAATACACGCCAAATGATGTTCAACAACCAGTACATTTCACGGCAAAGGGTGTCCTTGACAAGGTAACTGGTGAATGGACTGCTCCATTAACTTGGTCAGCAGATCAAACATTTAATGGCGTAACTACACCTAAGATTCCGGGCTACCACGTTGTAAGTGTTGATCGGGATGCAAATGGCAATGATGTAGCTTCAACTACAATTGCTCACACTGGTTCTGATTACACAGTTAATGTTGTTTACGCTAAGGATGATGTTCCAACTCCTAAGACGCAACAAAACGCTCAATTGATCATTCGCGATGTAACTCCTGGTCAAGAACAAGACTTAGGTAGTTACACTCAACCAGGACTTGAAGGCGATGCAATTAGCTTTGGCAGTGCTCAAGAATTTGTTCAAAACTTATTGAACAAGGGTTACGTTTGGGATGGTGCATCATACAACGGTGCTAACTTAAACGCTACTAACTACGCTGGAATTAACTTTGGTAACTACGACAACACTGATGATAAGAATGGTATCAGTCAAAAGTGGGTAATCAACTTAGTCCATGGTGTAACTCCGGTAAACCCAGATCATCCAGATGACAAAGATGGTTACACTAAGGAATACCTTGATCGTACAATTACACGTGATGTAACTTATGTTGACGAACAAGGTAATGCAATGCCAGGATTAACTCCTGAACACCAAGAAGCTAAGTTCCAAGGTTCTGGTTACTTAGATAATGTAACTGGTAAGTGGGTAAATGTTGAAAATGGTAAGATTACTGGTCTTGCTGATGGATTGACTTGGACTCCAGATACAGATGCCAACTTTGCTGCAATTGCTGCGAAGACTGCTGATGGTTACCACGTCATTTCTGTGAGCGGTAATGGTATTTCAGGATTTACTGTTGATGCCAATGGTGCGGTTACTGCACAAACTGTAAATCGCGATACTGCAAGCTCAACGATTAAAGTTGTTTACGCTAAGACTCCAGAAGTTCCAGTACCCGCTAATGGTTCGATTATTTACATTGATGACACAACTGGTAACCGACTTGAAAATGCAACGTTTGGCGGTAATGTTAGTCAAAAGATTAATTACACTACGGCTGACCGAATTGCTAATTACGAAGGCCGCGGTTACAAGCTAGTATCCAATAACTTCAAGGATGGTAATGAATCATTTACGAATGGTGAAAACAAGTTTGAAGTTCACTTAACTCACGATACGACTACTAAGGACGTTACTAAGACCGTAACGCGTGATGTAACATACGTTTACAAAGATGGCAGTCAAGCAGATACGCCGGTTAACCAAAGCTTTACTTTCAATGGTAAGACAGTAACTGACCGCGTAACTGGTGCTGAAACGACAAGTTGGGATACTGACGATCATAACTTCGATGCCACTAAGTCAATTGATACTACTAATTACCAAATTATTGGTATCAGTAAGACAAATACTACTGCTAACGTTGATAGTGCTAATGGTGTGGTTGCAAGTGAAACAATTACGCCAACTAGTCAAAACAGCTCAGTAGTAATTACATTGGCTAAGAAGGTAACTCCGCCAACACCTGTAAAGCAGGGGACGATTGAAGTTATCTACCATGACACAACAGATAACGTTGATATTCCAGGTTATGGCCAACCTCAAACAAAGGAAGACCAAGGAACAGCCTTTAACTACAATCCAAATGCTAAGGACTTGCCAGCTCTTGAAAACAAGGGTTATGTCCTTGATGGTGAATTGCCAACTATTCCAACTGAATACACTGATGGCAATCAACGAGTAGTAATTAATGTTAAGCATGGTACGCGTCCTGTAACGCCAGAAAATCCTGCTAACCCAACTGATCCTGTTGATCCACAACACCCACAAACGCCAACACCAAGTAATCCAAACTTATCTAAGACTGATCTTGAAAAGACGATTACACGGACTATTCAGTACCAATACACTGACGGAACAAAGGCACCTGCTGATGTTGTTCAAACCGTAAACTTTACTGGTGAAGGAACAATTGACTTAGTAACCGGTAACCTTGTCACAGTTGATAAGGATGGCAATATTCTTAACCAACGTGGTAAGATCACTTGGAACCATGACTCACAAGACTTTGCTAATGTAGCTGCAATTAACCATGATGGTTACTATGTATCAAACGTTAGCGAAAATGGAACTACTGCTAAGGTTGATGGTACGGCAGTTGCTGGTGAAACAGTAACGCCAACTAGTCAAAATAGTACGATTGTTATTACTTTGACTAAGAACCCAGAAGTTCCAGTAGCCGCTAATGGTTCAATTACTTACATCGATGACACAACTGGTAACGTTCTAGCCTCAGCAACATTTGGTGGTAATGTTGGTCAAAAGATTAATTACACTACGGCTGATAAGATTGCTAATTACGTAAGTCAAGGCTACAACTTAGTATCAAATAACTTTAATGATGGTAACGAAACCTTCGCAAAGGATGGCAACGTCTTTGAAGTTCACCTTGTTCACGCAACTACGCCAATTACTCCTGAAAACCCAGGAAAGCCAGGTCAAGAAGTTCCAAATCCAAATGACCCAGAACATCCACACAAGATCCCGGCTAACTTTGTTCCACAAACTTTGACTAACACTGTAATGCGTGATGTAACATACGTTTACGAAGATGGTAGTCAAGCAGAGGCACCGGTTCATCAAACATTTACCTTTACTGGTAACGGTGTGGTCGACCTTGTAACTGGTCAATTAGTAACAGTTGAAAATGGTAAGATTACTGGTGCGGGTCATATTACGTGGAACGCTGAAAACCATGACTTTGATGCAACTAAAGCTATTGATACAACTCAGTACAACATTGTTAAAGTGAGTGAAAACAATACCACTGCTAATGTTGATATGAATAATGGGGTTGTAGCTGGTGAAACGATTACGCCAACTAGTCAAAATAGCTCAGTAGTAATTACATTAGCTAAGAAGCCAGTAACACCTACGCCAGTTCAAAAGGGTACCGTAATTGTTAACTATGTTGATAAGACAACGGGCAAGACCCTTGAAACGGCAACTTCAACTGGTAATGAAGGTTCAAATGTAAATTACAGCACGAAGGATACGATTACTAAGTACACTAACCAAGGTTACGAACTTGAACATGATGGTTATCCAACAGGGACGGTAACTTACACGAATGGTACAGTTACTTACGAAGTTGACCTTGTTCACGGAACTGTTCCGGTAAATCCAGATCAACCAGGTCCCAAGACACCTAATACACCAATTAATCCAGACAACCCAGATGGTCCTAAGTATCCGGATGGTACCCAGCCAGAACAATTAACTAAGACCATTACCCGGACGATTAATTACGTTGGTGACGGCCTCAATATTCCATCAGTTGAAAAGAGTCTTACTTTTGTAGCTAATGGAGTACTTGATAAGGTTACTGGTCAATGGGTAACTGTTGATAAGGACGGCAAGATCACTGGCAATGCTAATGGTATGACTTGGACAGTTAAGGATGGCAATGCTGATGAAGGTTCCTTTGATGAAGTAGCAGGACCTCAGACTGAGGGTTACCACATTACTAACATCTCTGCTTCAAACGAAGACTTGAGTGACGTTAATAGTAGTACAGGTACAGTTGCTGGCAAGACAATCAACCATACTAATGGCAACATTGTAATTACCATTAACTACGCTAAGAACCCAGTAACACCAACCCCTACACCAGCTGATCAAACAGTTGTTGGTAAGCAAATTGTTCACTATGTTGATGGTGATAACAATAATGCTAAGTTATTGGATGACAATACTAATGACACGTTTGTATTTACTAAGTCTGGTGAAACGGGTACTTGGAATGCTGATAGTCATAAGTACGCTAATGCTAATGCCCCAGTAATTGATGGCTACGTTGCTGAACAAAAGACTTATGAAGGTCAAACGGCAACTCCAGGGGATGCTAATAAGGAAATTACCATTGTTTACCACAAGATTGGTAAGATCATTCCAGTTGACCCATCAGGAAACCCAATTCCAGATGCTCCAACCCCTAGTTACCACAATGACCCAACTGATCCTACGAAGGTAACGCCAAATGAACCTACGCCAACTGTTCCTGGCTGGACAACTAATGTACCAAATGTAACGCCTGATACACCAACTGGCGACACAAAGGTACCTTACACCAAGCCAACACCAACACAAGACAAGGGTTCAATCACAATTACTGTTCATGACGTAACTGATAATACTGATTTACCAGAATACGGTAAGACAAGTGGTAGTCAAAACGTCGGTACTGAATTCAGCTATGACAAGACTGGTACGTTTACTTCCCTTACTAATAAGGGTTACAAGATTGTTAATCCAGATGTAACAATTCCAACTGGTATTACGAAGGGCGATCAAAACATTGTAATTTACGTTGAACACACAACAACACCAATTACACCTGAAAACCCAGGAAAGCCAGGACAACCAATTAACCCTAATGATCCAACTGGTCCACAATACCCAGATGGCTCTGACCAAGTAACGAAGGACGTAACACGGACAATCACTTACGTTGACAATAACGGTAATAAACTTCATGACTCAGTTGAACAAACTGCACACTTTACTGGTACTGGAGTTATCGATAACGTTACTGGTAAATGGGTAACACCAATTACTTGGAATGGAAATGGCGACTTAAGCGGTCAAAATACCCCAGTAATTGATGGCTACCATGTAACAAGTGTTAGTCGTGATAGCGATGGTAACAATGTTGCTAAGGTTACAGTTAACCATGGCGATAGTGATTACACAGTTGTTGTTACCTACACGCCAAACGGTAAGATTGTGCCAGTTGATCCATCTGGAAACCCAATTCCAGATGCCCCAACTCCACAATACCCAACTGATCCAAGTGATCCAGCCAAGGTTACACCAGATGAACCAGTTCCAAGTATTCCTGGATTCACTCCAGAAGTACCAACTGTAACACCAACTAATCCTGGAGAGGATACACCGGTAGTTTACACACCTGATACTCCGGTTACCCCAGTTACAGTTCAAGGTAAGGTAACATATGTTGACGATACAACTGGTCAAACAATCTCTACTGATAACTTCAGTGGTAAGGTTGGCGATAAGATCACTTACACTACCGCAGATAAGATTAGTGAGCTTGAAGGTCAAGGTTATGAATTAGTATCTAATAACTTTAAAGATGGTAATGAAACCTTTACGAATGGTGAAAACAGTTTCGTTGTTCATTTGAAACATACTGAAACAATTGTTACTCCAGAAAATCCACATGATAGTGGAGAAGAGAGTTACACCACTCAAAAGACAACAACCTTTACTGTTCATTACGTTGGTGCCGGAGATAAGACTCCTAGTGATCG
>Ga0183011_10246_pt1 | contig 39042 bp, 34 predicted proteins | sample NAcewD2O_March_FD_122322 | JGI IMG/M metagenome (GOLD analysis project Ga0183011, IMG submission 122322) | Mouse cecal microbial communities from Vienna, Austria - N-Acetylneuraminic amended D2O_March | ecosystem: Host-associated > Mammals > Digestive system > Large intestine > Cecum | place... | reverse complement strand
ACTTATGTCTGATATGGAGTCATCAATTCGTCAGATGTACTTCGATATGTCAAGATATGAAACTGTCACAGCCGAGAAACTCCGTAATGCCTTTATGGGGATTGTTCCGGAAAACCAGACGCTCATAGGGTTATTTACGGAACACATAGAGGAATGTCGTGCCCTTATAGGAATAAGCAAGACCCCTGCAACCGTCCAGAAATATGACCGCGCATTACGCAGAGTAAAGGAATTCATCAAGTTCAAGTATCATCTTACGGATATGCCACTGCGCGATGTTAACCACAAATTCATTGTGGACTTGGAGACATATCTGCGTACAGTAAGCGGATGTAATGAGAATACCACAGCCAAGTTCATCCAAACATTCAAGGCGATTATCATAAAAGCCAAAAACAACGGTTGGATTATTGCTGATCCGTTTGCCAACTACAGAATCCGCATCAAGAGAGTAGATAGAGGCTATCTCACCGAAAAAGAGATTGCCACTATTGCTGAGAAAGAGTTTCCGACAAAGCGGCTGGAGCAGGTGCGCGACATATTCATCTTCTCATGCTACACCGGATTGGCGTATATAGACATAAAAGAGTTGAAGAAAGAACATATCCAAACTTCCTTTGACGGCAATCAATGGATAATGACTCACAGGCACAAGACGGGTACCCCGGTGAATGTGCCCTTACTCGCAATCCCACAGGAACTGATCAAGAAATACGAGGGGCAGGCTAAGGACAGTCTTCTGTTCCCCGTGTTGAGCAACCAGAAGATGAATGCCTATCTGAAGGAAATAGCCGTTGTATGCGGCATTGAGAAGAACATCACGTTCCACCTTGCCCGTCACACCTTCGCCACAACCGTTACACTCTCACATGGTGTACCCATCGAATCAGTATCGAAGATGCTGGGTCATACCAATATTCAGACTATGCAGATATACGCCCGAATTACCAATCAAAAAATAAGTAAGGATATGGCAGCACTCGCCGAGAAAATGGGAGGAAGCCTTGGGGTGTCAGCGTCAATTTCTAAATGAATGTTAACAAAATTCATAAATAAAGGTGATATAGGCCTCTGAAATGGGGTGTTTTTATCCCAAAAGCATCAAATCTTATGGGTATATAAGGAAAAAATATATTAAAAGGAGCCGTAGAACCTGTTTCTGCGGCTCTTTTTTTTGCCCATACATACCAATTTCCTGACTTCGTCATTGCGTCACCCTAAACGCCTAAATAGTCCAACAGCGGTTGTAGAGAGCGGTGCTCAGGCGTTAGAATCATGGTCCGAGTCATGATTTTGTCGTTAATGGGCAACTTTAGCCGAATCGTTGAGATCGTTTTAGCGATTTTCAGTACTGAATCGACGCTGAGACCCATACCCAGAGTATGCAGTATTCTCTCCAATTCTTTGTAAACCTTAAAAGCGACAAAACATAGGCATACATGAGCCTCTATTCTCTTTTCAGTGAAGTGAAAGATGGGGCGCGTCTCGATTGTCCCCTTTGAGACTCTGAATGCCCGCTCCACCACCCAAAGTCCGCGATACTGTGCCACAACATCAGGTGCGGTCAAGGAGGTGTTGGTGACATATCCTTTCATGCCGTCCCATTTTGCATCTTCTGCTATTTTGTCCTCATTGATGGATACGGCCACATCGTTGTCTATCTTCAGGAACTTGTTGTAGCCCCGCTTGTTGATTTTGTCTTTGGTTATTTTGCCTGAGGCAAATGACTTGCGGAGCCGTTCCACTCCTTTGCGACGGTTGAATTCATCCTTGGCAGCCCGCCTGGAGCTGTATGTGACTATGAGGCGGTCTCCGTTTTCAAGAGTGGTTTCATGACAGAGCCCGTCCTCATGTGGAAGCGACAGGATCCATTCCTTTATTTGGGGTGCGCTTTTCTTTATTCTCGCTCCAACGATGAAATCATATCCGCCGCTACGCAAAAGTTCAATATTGCGCTTAATCATGAAGCCGGAATCAGCCACCACTATGAAATCATCTATGCCAAAGCGCTGTTTAAAATCATCAATGACAGGAATCATGGTGTAACTCTCGTACTGCGCTCCATTGAATAGGGAATATGCCAATGGGTAGCCATTTTCGCAGACCAGCAGCCCGAGGATAATCTGGGTTTCCGCTGTCTTGCCATCTTTTGAAAAACCTGGCGAGCGCAACACGTCTTCTCTGAAACTCTCGAAATACAGCGATGTCACGTCATAGAACAGCATCTCCACCCTGCCTCCAATCACTTTGAAAGTATGCTCGACACTTATGCGCTGCACCGTATCCTGCTGAGTGTTGTAGAGCTTGTCCAGATAGCGGTAGATTTTGCTCAGATTAACGTCCTCGTCAAAGTGACTTTTGAGATATTCGACAGTTGCCATCTTGCTCATGGGCTGGCATAGGCGTGCTATGACCAGTTGTCTCAATATATTGTCCGTTATACAGTTGAAACCTATTGAATCATATACCTTATCAAGAATCATCTTCGCTCCGTTGAGCAGCACGGAATCAATATTGTTAAGGAAATGCTCGGCATCGGAAATCTCTGCCGTCTTTCTGTCAATACCCTCAAAGTCTATGCGACGTACACCATTATACTCATCAATCCACTTGCGTCCCTTGTCCATCAAGGCCGCGATGTCACCGTCGCCATTGGCAATGCCAACGGTGTGAAGCTCCTTAAACCTACCGCCGCGCTTATCAACGATAACGATGCTGGTTGAGCCTGATCTATTCTTCTTTTTGCGCACAAACATGCGCAAAGATAGCGAATTTTCGCCGTTGCGTCACCCAAATCACCCAATTCTAAAACCTATATCTCTAATTATCAATGATATTTATTTTTAACCCTCAAAAAGTGACGAAGTCAGGAAATATGTGTTTTAGACGATGAATATTGACGACATCCGTAATATCTCCCTTGTGGATTTCCTCAACCACCTCGGCTATCAGCCCACCGGACGCGACAGCAAAGGTCTATGGTTCTATTCTCCACTGCGCAGTGAGAGAAAACCATCGTTCCATGTCAACCCGAAGAAAAATCTTTGGTATGATTTTGGCTCCGGAAATGGCGGCGATATATTCTCCCTCGCAGGGGAAATAGCCGGAACAACCGACTTCATCCGTCAGGCGGAGTTCATCGCCGAGAAGATGCAGATGCCGGTGGAAAAGCCTTACAAGCCGATGCCATTCAAGGAGGAACCTACATTCTCCAATGTGGAAATCTCAAAGCTGGAGCATCTGGCATTGTTGAAATACCTCGCAGACCGTGGCATACCGAAAGAAATCGCCCAACGATACTGTGTGCAGGTGGACTATGAACTTCACGGTAAGCAATATTACGCTATCGGCTTTGAGAATATGGCGCACGGATTTGAGTTGCGGAATCCTTTCTTCAAGGGGTCATTTCCACCGAAGGCTATAACGCATCTCGCCAAAGGAAATGCCAGATGCTGCCTATACGAAGGCTTCATCGACTTTCTTTCAGCGGAGAAATTCGGCTTCAACGACTATAACGATGTGATTGTGCTAAACTCCGTGGCAAATCTCGGCAAGGCAATCCCGTTGCTCAATGACTATTCGGTGATACTCTGTTTCTTCGACAATGACGCCGCAGGACAAGCCGCCTTCTCCAGACTTGAAAAGGAGTTCAGCACAAAGGTCTGCGACAAATCTTCCCTCTACCCAAACCACAAGGATCTCAATGATTACCTTATGGCTCAAATCCAAAAACAAAACAGAAAACCAAAATTAAAACTCTGAAAGACAATGAAAACAATTCTCAATAAAATCGGCGCAATCCGCGTCACCCCCGTCCGTTTCTTCGGATTCTGGGCAATCCTTTTTGCCCTCGTGTTCGCTCTCTCGTCATGCAATGACGACCTTGACGTGCAGCAGTCCTATCCCTTCACCGTCGAGGTGATGCCCTACGGCGACAAAATCACAAAGGGTCAGACCGTGGAGCTGCGCTTTGAAATCAAACCGGAGGGCAACTATGCCAATACCCTCTACACAATCCGCTATTTCCAATATGACGGCGAGGGAATACTCAAACTCGTCGATGGTCCGGTGCTGACAAACAATGACCGTGTTTTACTCGAAAACAAGACCTTCCGCCTGAACTATACCGCCAAATCCTCCGATGCCCACAAATTCCTCGTGGTGATTGAAGACAACTTCGGCTCTACACCATGGGAACAGACCTTTGAGTTCAACGGAAAAGACTTCGGCGATGACAACAGCGGCGGAGGACTAATAGTCGGTCCCATCGTTCCAATCAATCCCGTAATCGTCACAGAAAATCAGTAAAACAATGAGAAAAATACTGTATATCATCATCGCGCTCATGGCGACCTTGACCGCCTCTCAAGTCCATGCCGCGACCCAAAGTTGCGCCCCAGCGCAACAAAAATCTGCATCAAAACCCAAGCGAAACATCATGGACTTACCGCTTGTAGAACGTGCCATCTTGATTATCAAAAAATTTGAGACGCTACACGATTTGCGTCATCTTCCTTATTGCGGATATGGTCACAGAATATGGCCGGGCGAGAAACTGCCGAGATATCGAGCCTTGACCGAACACGAAGCAGACGCGCTTCTCCGCAAAGACTTCCGCAAGCTCTGCAACATGTACGCCCATTTAGGTCGAGACTCCGTGTTGGCCGCTGCCTTAGCATACAACATCGGCCCCGGTGCCGTCAACAAAAGCACCTTCTACAAAAAGCTGAAGCGAGGCGACCGTGACATCTTCCGCGCCTACACCTCCCATTGCCACTACAAAGGCAAGTTCCACAAAGGCCTCTACACCCGACGCCTCACCGAACTCGCCGCCCTGTACGTCCCATAATCAAACAAAATGGTCTATGTCTTACTGATTTTCAGAAGGGCATAGACCATTCTTTCAATCTGGAATATCCAGTTTTATATCATTCCACACTCAATGAAACACTACTATTCGTTTTTGTTAACTTAAAAATTAATCGTAGTAAAGTTTGCCCTGACCATGACATTTAGGACAACCGATTCTTTCGTAAGCTTTACCATTCTTATCCATCCACACTTCAACATATCCTTTTGCCATACAATTAAGGCAGAGGGATTCTTCTTTAACTAAATTTCTGATTCGATTACGAATAATTTCAGTTTTTGGCGACACATGATGCGCATTATCTGGCAAAATAAAGGGAGAAAGTGCAATCTTATTGATTGAAATAGAATCATTCCCATATAAAGCCATATAGTCTGTATATATGAGCGTCCTCTCCGACCTATATTGAAGAAATTCCTCATATGCTTTGGTTAACGCCTCATTGAATATATGTCCAATGCCATGACAATCAAAGCAATCACTATTCAATCCGTTGCATGACGGACAAATAGGTTGTGACTTAGAAATCTCCTTAATTCTATTTACAATTTCCATGCGCCGGTTTCTTAGTTTTTCCAATTCATCAATATAATATTGTTGTTCATGTACCTTTCTCCCTTCTCGTACTATCTTACATCTTACTTCGTAAAGTTTATCGGAACGCTCTTTCTCAAATTTCTCTTTTTCTTTTTTTGTTTGTTCCAGTCTATCTCTTGCTGCTTTTCCTTCTTTCTGCTCTTCAATGGACAATTCTTTATAAAGATCTAATGCTTCGGGAGTTAGCTTATGGCAAAATCCTTTGCATTTATCACAAACCACTTTCCCCAAAGAAATCGTATAAGGATTCTTTGGGAAAACGTATGACTCTTTTCCATCCACATATCCGGTTCCATTACATTCCGGGCAGGTAGTCCAATAGCGACCAGAACTTTTATAAATTGTCTTAGGGGATAATGGAGGTCCCTGACTGCGCCGTGCTTTTTTGTGGGTGCCACCTTTTGCTAATTTACCTATGAGTGCAAACAAGCCTACGACCAACAAAATATATATCCATGTCGGAGACTTATGATAAGGATCATCAGCCATTCTTCCATCGTATTCAGCAAATGTATATATGGGAATGAATAAGCCAAGCAATATAGTGGTTAAAATCCTATTCATATCAGTCAATGTTCCATTCCGCCTCAGGATTCCCATCAAAAGCTTCACGGTATCCTTCATTTTCAAAATATCTTCGTTCTTCCTCTTCCTGCATGGCTTGATATTCTGAATATCTACGTTCGCTTTCTTCATTTTCCCATTCTTCAATTTCTTCTTCCCACTTGTCAACGAACTGTATTAAAGAATCCATTCGTTGGTCATATTGGGTGTCAGGAGCATCTTTCAATGTCCTGAGAACATTGGGGGAAACTCTTACTCGTTTCAATCGAATGAGGCCATCGATATAAGGGAAATCTTTTTCCAAGAGTTCCTTGATAGTCATCCTCTCGGAATGTTTTTGAATGCCATGAAGTTCAACATAACGAGTTCCCCAATATGGGCTATTGTCAAGCACGTATACCGAAGACCCCCATATACTGAGTTTTCCATCTACAGAAGTAATGTCTCTATAAATATGGTGAGCGTCATTAGCCACCCAAAGTTTGTCAAAGAATGACTCGTTTACAATATCTTCGTATTCATCTTCCCATTGTTCTATAACGCCAGAGTCAAGATGAAAATAGTTGTGTCTACATAACTTAAGCAGAGTTTGGCGACGATTGTCCATCAAGTCATATATATCTGAACCAGCGAAGTTCCCAACGCTTATGATGCCATGAACATCATTAAAAAAGTCTGGGCTTTTGGTTAATTTTGGTCTCCAATCTTCAATTCCATGTGGAAATTTATCGTATCCCACAGATAAAAAATGAACTTCGTCCTTAGGCAAATTTGGATGATATTTTTGAATTTTGGCCTGTTTATGTGCATAAAAGAATATATCACTGCCTCGAATTTCAATTCTATCTACATTGTTGACAATTAATTGTCTCTTTTTCTTAACGCTATAAAGACCTCTGTTGCCAGCGTTTATCCACGGATCGTCTTCCCATTCATCTTCTGGTGAATAATCATAGCAGGAAGACCAATCTGAATTGCAAGATTCTCGATATTCTGCTGCTGGATCCACTTTGTGAGTTAAAATATAATCAGGGGAAATGAACTCATCAAAGCCTTCAAACTGAGCTCTCCCAAGAAAATTGCACTCATTATCCATGATTCCGCCAATATAAATACGGTCAAATGGATGTGCCTTATTTACCATATCGTCATCAATGTCATATCCACTCCCACAATCGTCCCAAAATCCATAATATAAAACTTTGTCAGTTGGTTTTCCTTGAAAAGAAAGTCTTTTGAAATAAGGACCATTGAAATAATCCTTGCCGTCCGGGTGAGTTTTTCCATCCAAGAAAAATTTTTTACGTCGTTCTTGGTCATATTTGAAGTCTCCGAAGTCCAGCAATGGCTTGTTACCAAACCGATCCATCAAATAAGAATAGCCATACTCATAGTCGAGGTAGGTTATAATACCTACATCCCCGACAAAACCCTCACTGCCATTCGAAAGTATTTGTTCAAAACATTCCTCGTTCTCCCTTATTCGGTCAATTATTTCTTGGGGCACCCTTTCTTCGGGCTTGTATATTTTCGGATTCATTGTTGTATTCAGTTTTCTTATATATATCAATTTTGGAAAAAGGTAAATAATAAGACTATCGATAGCTCCCTTTGTTTTTATCTCCCTAAAAAATCATAATCGCCGTCAAAGCCGTCCGGCATATCTCCATACATACCATCGGTCATTGCATCCCATGAATCTCTTAGATAATCATTATAATCACTATCATCGCAGGAATATGATTTCTCCGGCTCCATATCGTTAATTGAGAACCAGTATCTTCGATGGTTGAATTTTCCGATTCTACTTACACGCATTGGATTAAATTCTCTTGCGACCTCTGTTTTTATCCAATTAACACTATTTTCAAAGGCATAACCATGTAGTGTATTATCATTTTCATTGATATGGTACATCAACAAGAAATGATTACGGAAAGAATGTTCCATAGCAGAACGAGACTCTTCAATTCGTAATTGAATGCCTTCATTAACAATATCCTTTGATGTTAAATCAAATAATGATATAACAAATTCGCCATGGTCGTTCGCCAATACTCCAATGAAGAAATTACCAACGGGATAAGTAAGGGCATGGAACTTGGGAGATACTACAATCTGGTTATTCTTGTCTATTATGCCCACATTATATTTATTATCCATTACAAAGAGGAGATTATTTGAGATTACATCTATTTTGAGATAACTTGTAATGCGTTCTCCTGTGGCAATATTGATCGCCTCACCACCTCCCTTGTCAATAACCCACCCATTCTCGATATGGTACTCATGCTCTACAAGAAGGTTTAACGGAAAGTTGATGCGGTTAATCACCTTCTTATCCTTATCATTAACTTCTTTTGTCCAATAAATTTTAGTACCATGTTTTATTTGAAGGCTTTCCCCATTGGTTTGCGGCAATAGAGTTTTGAGTTCCGGAGTTACAAGAAGCCAACGACCGACTCCATATTCAAAAGAATATTCATCAAATCCGTATTCTTCTGTCCATGTCTTCCATTTTCCGCCAAAGTAGAAAGCCCATATATTATCTCCCAAAGAATACTGTGAGAATCCTTCAATAAGTAATTCCCCTACGGAGTTATAAAGTGCATATTTGCCTCCGAATTTCTTATAATAGTGGTTTTGGCCATAGGTCATAAAACCGCCCTCATAGCCTGCGAGGACATATTCCCCATCAATTTTGATGTAGTCGTATTTCACCGGGACTATTAATTTCCCGGATGTGTCATAACATCCCCATTTAGCATATAGATAATCTACAATGCAGTTTTCTCTCGGGCAACCGCCTCTTGCAACAATAACACGGTCTTCTTCGAGGATGATATGTGAATAGAGACAGGGGACTACCTCTTCACAAGTTTCTGTGTCCAGAACTCCCTTAAGCTCAGAAAGAGCATCGCTCACAATCTCATATTTATCTTTAAAAGGAACTTGCTCCGAATATTTAATACGGCTTTCTCTTCCGTTGTGTTTAAGAATGCCCCAATAGTCACCAATGCGCACATTAAATCCACCATGCTTGCCCTTGCCTCGGAATTGAATTTCATCGAATTTGAAAGGAATAATCACATCATCGTTAAAGTCCGCGAATCCGAATTTATCACCAATTTGACAAAGGATAATTGAATCATGGATGCTAAAGTGACCATTGTATTGATGTTGCCCTCCCAATATACATTCTCCACGTGTATTGAGAAGTTGGGCACATATTCCTTCCTCTCCAAAATAACTCTTATATGAGTTTTGTACCTCAAAGTATATAAACATCCCCATCATTCCATATATAGGCCTAACTGAATGGTATGACGGTAATATATCGATATTTTTCTCTACTCTGAAAAAGCTTTTGCAGTATAGTTTTGGTGAGAATAATTTCACACCCCAAACTCCGTCAACTTTGTAATACAATAATCCTTCTCCATAATACTTTGCCTCATCAAACTCCATTGAAAGGCTATTGGAATCGGAGCCGGTTGAAATTAGTCGGAATTTATCCGCTCTTTGAATCAAATATTCTTCTGAGGTTATAGGAATGACCTTGTCTACATTTTCTTCAAGGACAAATCCGTTTTCAATGCTAAATATATTCTCACCGTTATTATTTCGAGTGACAAATGTATTTAAATTGGATTCTCCTTTTTTACAACAAGCGATAGTTCCTTCAGAAACGAAGAAATCATCACGGACAATTATCTGCTCAAGATTAGTTGTGTCAAGAGGATGATTCTTGCTATACCTGAATGCAACTCCATTCTTTTTGTTCCAATTCCATACCCAATGACTACCAATCTCATCTTTGTTTGACTCGTCAATGATGTTGCCTCTAATTTCAAGATATTCTGAAGGGAGTATGTTGTTTCCGTTAGTCCCAATAATCCCAATTTTTCCGTTATACAGCACAATGATTCCAGACGACATTAGCTTCATATCGTCATATATCTGTAGAACTATACTTTTACCGGTTAAGTCGCGAAGGCCATATTTACCTCTTTTGTCTTTTGAGATTAAAGTGCCATTTGGTGTAATCTGAATGAATTTCAGTTCTTTTTCAGCCACCCACCTTTGCAACTCAAGATTAGGATTTAGGAGAATGAGATTGTCAAGTATGAGCCAATTGTCAAAGGTGTCAATTTGTTGGTCTCTACGCCAAATTTGTATTGGCGTGCTTAACGTTTCATTCTTGCTGTTTTTCCAAATATACGGATTGCCATCAAAATTAAGATGATCCATATTGTGGTTCCTACCCCAATCATATTCAGCGTTATCGTAACATCTGAATGCGGGATAACCAGTTAAAGCAATCGCCCCATACTCTGTCGGAATAACCTCTCTACCATTCCAATCTACGACACCACACATAAAATGGGAATGTGCCCCCTTACCAACGACAACAAAATCTTCGTTCCATGCAAAGATATTATCATATTGTGGTGAGAGCAAGACATCCCCATCAAGAGACATAAGCCCCCATTTGTCATCTTGCTCGAACATGAAGACATCCTTTATTGGAATCTTCACATCCTCATATAAAGGTGGCACAAGTGTTGTCCCACTTTCAAGAGCAAGGCCATATAGAGTTTTGCCTTGTCCTTGTTCAGAAGAAATAATTATAATGTTGTCGTTGGTACTCATTACTCGTGTGTTTGTCCGTTTTCAACAACTTCTCGGTAGTCTTGGTCATCAATAATTTGACGGAGTAGACTGCGGAAGTTGCCTTGGAATCCTTCATTCTGGTTGTATTCTCGATAAAGGGAATCGTCGCTACGACGCATACGCCTCATCACTGTATCGACTATGCGGTTGAAGGCAGCATCGGCTTCATCACGGTCGGGATTGCCAACAATCTGTGACTGATACTGGGGTGTGGCTATGATTTCCCTTGCCACACGATACATCTTCACCCGGCGCTCGTCGGCAGGTGCATCCCAGCCGCTGAACCATCTCTCATTGAAATTGGAGATGATTATGTCAAGCTGTGAACGGGAGTCATCATTTGTTCCGGCACCGGCCATATTTGGCGAGTTGGGGTCAAGGACGGCTCCTGCGGCATCAAGAACAATCTTCTCGTTGGATGCGGTGCGACGCAATGCGTAGGTGTTCATGTCAACACTTTCGAGCAAATCGCTCAAATCATCTCCGGGAACCGTAACTTTCAACAGTGGAATGAGCTGGCGCAGGAACCAGTACAATTTCTCCCACTTGATGTTCTCAAACGGCATGATAGCGGCTATACGTGAATACACTTTGACGAACTGCTTGCATTTGATTTTGAAATCGGGTTTGCCGTTCTCATCCCATTCTATTTCATTCTCGAAGCGTTCCACGGATCGGTCCAGTATAGGCGACAGTTCATGAGCCTCTGCCCCATGCTGATAGAGGTCGTTGAAAGGATTAACATCATCCTCTTCCGTAAATACTCCGGCATCAAGTATGGCCGCACGGAGATCATGGAGTACATTGATGTTTGTTGGCTCGGAAAGGGAAGTGCATGTAAAGAAGGGGTCAAAGGCAGCCTTCATATCGTCAAGTTTATTATAGAAGTCGATAACGAATACGTCATCGGCTGTCTTTCCAAGCTTAGGAGAAATTCTGTTGAGACGGGACAAAGCCTGCACTGCCAAAACGCCGTCAAGAGGCTTGTCGATATACATTGCTGAGAGTTTCTCCTGATCAAACCCAGTCAGATACTTGTTAGCTACAACGAGTATCTGATAATCATTGCAGTCAAGCTTCTCCGGTGTCTGCACATCGGGGAAGCCATTTATTCCGGATTCGGTATATGAAATGCCATCGACTGTTTTCTCTCCGGAAAAGGCGATAATTGGTTTGTAGGGCAAATGTTGCTCCGCGATGATGTTGCAGAGCGCCTTGTAATAGCGTATGGCACATTCAATGTCGCGTGTCACCACCATAGCCTTTGCCTGTCCTTTCAGACAACGTGCACGATACACTTTTGCATCGAAATGTGCAAGCATCACCTCGGCCTTCTCCCGAATGGTCTTCGGCTCACGCTCCACTTTGCGGCGAAGTTTTTTCTGAGCTTTCGCCTCGTTGTATTCCGGATTGTCCTCAATAGACTTGGCAAGTTCGTAGTAACTCGTATACGTGGTATAATTCGACAGAACATCTATGATAAAACCCTCCTCGATGGCTTGTTTCATTGAATAGAGATGGAATGGCTTGAAACCTCCATCCGCCTGCTCTACGCCAAACCGTTCAAGTGTCTCACGTTTCGGTGTGGCAGTAAACGCGAAGTATGATGTGTTGGGGCTCAATTTCCGTTCCTCAATGAGCTTTGCTATAATTGAGTCAGTATCCTCTTGGTCTGAATCGTGGTCACGGTAAACTGTAGCGTTCATCTTATCGGCAGCTATACCGCTCTGGCTGCTGTGAGCCTCGTCAATCACCACAGCGAAGTTGCGGTCACTCATATCGGAAATTGCCCCACAGATATAGGGAAATTTCTGTATTGTCGTTATAATGATGCGTTTGCCATCCTCAATCGCTTTTTTGAGCTGACTACTGCTGTCGGCATGGGCGATAATCTTGTCGCTTTTTGCAAATGCCCAAACGTTGTAGAATATCTGGCTGTCAAGCACCCGGCGGTCGGTCACGATTATCACCGACTGATAAAGCTGCTTGTCAAGAGCCTCGGCACGGACGGCATCAAGAGTTGCCGGACACACCTTTATAAGGTCGAATGCCAGCCAAGTGATGGAGTTGGATTTTCCCGAACCGGCTGAGTGTTGAATCAGATACTTACCTCCAACGCCTACATTGGAAACGGTGTCACTCAGTTTTGACACTACATCGAGTTGGTGGTAGCGTGGGAAAATCAAACCTTTTGCATTTTTCAGCAGGTGTGGCACCTTTTTGTGCTTCTTTGCCTCACCATAATCCACGAGCGCGAAGTTCTGTATAATGTCTGAGAGTGTATCAGGAGTGAGTATTCGCTCCCAGAAATAAGCCGTTTTATGCCCGTCGGGGTTTATAGGGTTACCGGCACCCTGCCCATCGGGAAGCCCTTGGTTGAAAGGCATAAAATATGTTTTTGCTCCTTCGAGGCGTGTGGTGAAATACACCTCATCCTTGTCGAGAGTGAAATGAGCCAAACATCTTGCAAACCTCAGAAGGGTATCTCTTGGGTCGCGGTCTTCTCGATACTGCTTCTGCCCGTCATAACGAGCCGTCTGGTGCGTAGCCGGGTTCTTCAGTTCGATAGTGAAAAGAGGGATGCCATTGATGAAAATCACCATATCAATCTCGTTGCCGGGATGATACTTGCTGTAACGCTGCTGACGTGTAACTGACCATTCATTGGCTGCATACTGCTTGTGGCTCAATTCGCTGTCGCTCAACGAAGGACGGGTATAGAACAAGCGTAGAGTGATATTGTCTATCTCAAGATCGGTTCGTAGGGTGTCGAGTATTCCCTTGGTAGAGAGTTTGCGGTCTATCTCTTTTTCCACGATAGTTTTCAAATCGCCACGTCCTCGCCACTGGTCAAGAATACCCTTCTGGGTTTTGTTGAGGAAAGACCACAGACGAGTGGTGTTGATGGCCTTGTCACGGTTCATTTCATCGGAATGCCCCGGGAGAAAACCGTTGTTGATACCGTATGGGGTGAACGGTTCAGCTGCATGAGAATTATCCCACGCAATGCGCTCTTCGAGAGTTGACCCAGTAAGCCTACGCTCAATCAATTTCTCCAATTCCACTTCAAGCATTGATGTCTGTGTCATATCACTTTTACCTTTCCGGTCACGATTTCGTTAATAATAATGTTTTTACGCTCTCGAAGCAAATCAATGAGACGTTTTTGCTGAACTATGGCTAAATCTATGCCTTTGGTATTGTAATCAAGATATTCCACCAGATTCTTTTGCTCCTCCAATGAAGGAATGGGCACTAAAAAATTCTTCACAAGAGTCATATCTGCATACTGGAATGTGGTAGTATTGGCAGTGTCACGACAATACTTTCCGAGGACATACATATAGTAAAAAATAAACTGCGAGTCAAAACGAGCAGACAGCGATTTGCGAATCTTTAGATTCGCAAATTGCTGATTCGCAAGCGAATCAGCAATTAACATAGCATGTTCGCCTATGGAGGCTGTACAGATAGCCATAATAAAAGAACCGGCATCAAATGTACCTCCGTTATTTAGGGCGGCAGGGGTTATATATTGAATAGCCCTTTCAAGTTTTCTGCCTGATTTACGAATATCCTCCATTCTGAACCAAGGGATAGTTCCATTGCTCCAAAAAGAAGGATTGATTTTTGATGGAGTGTAACCATTCCTGAATTCAAAAACGTGACGAACAGGGATTGTTTCCCAGTGGGCAGGGATTTGGCCGAGCCATTCGATGCCGGATTCGCGGAGAGGCACATTTGGATTGATGCCACGGGTAACGGCCTCTGTAATGATAATCTTGCGACGTTCCTCCAAAGCAGCAATAATCCGTTCCTTTGCTTCAATCGCCTTGTCTATTTCCGCAATGACATTATCCAAATATTCTACGATTGCCTCCTGCTCACAAATCGGAGGAATAGGTATTTGTAGATATTTAATGTCGAACCAACTTAATGACTGTCTTAATCCGGAACCATATCTATAAAGTTCTTTGGATACGTCCCAATAATACAATACGTAATGAAGATATATAGGGTTATTCCCACGTCTCGGAATTAATCCTAAATATGCTCCTGATATTATGCCATGATGCCGAACCAATCCCGTTCGCAGACTAACTTTATCATTTTGAAGATCTGTACATCTAATGATTATGAAGTTTGGGTCTATTATTTGATAATTCGAGTAATTATCCGGAACGAGACCCTCATCTTTGTTTATCTTTGGAATTATACGTCCATAGCTTAATGACAGTACAAAGCTCTCTGAATTGTCCCAATTTTTTCTTTTGTTCTCTAAAAAAATTGCCTTTCCCGGCAATAGTTCCCAATGGCTCGGAATTTCTCCAAGCCATGCTTGCCCACTATTTTTATATTCCGAATAAGTTTCCATCAGTCTTCGCCCTCCTTGTCTTGAAGCAGTCGAGCCTGCTTTATTCGGTTTTGCGCACGCTCCACGGCTTGTTGTAATTTCTGTTCAAGAATGCGGCGGTCAGGTAGTTTTGTAAGATAATCTGCCACCCGGATGTTGCTCTCGTGGAGGTGCATTAGCTCTACATGCTCCTCGTTCTTTCCGGCGCATAAGATTAGACCGATGGGCTTGTTCTCGCCTTCAAGCATCTCATATTTTTCTAACCAGCGCAGATAAAGCTCCATCTGCCCCTTGTAGGCTGCCTGGAACTTCCCTAATTTCAAATCCACAGCGACCATAGCCCGCAGCCGGCGATTGAAAAAGAGCAGGTCGATATAGTAATCCTCATCGTCAACCGATATACGCTTCTGACGTGCCATGAAAGCGAAGTCGTTACCCATCTCTGTGATGAACTTTTGGAGTTCACTAACTATGGCTTCTTCAAGGTCCTTTTCAGAAAAGTTTCCCTCCAATCCGAGAAAGTCAAGGAAATAAGGGTCATGAAACGCAAGGTCTGCCGACATCTTACGCTCATTCTTCAAAAGTTCTAAATCTTGGCGTATTACTTCATCTGGTTGCTTGGCAATTGCCGTGCGTTCATATAGCATACCGTCAATCTTGGCTTTGAGGGTTCTCTTTGACCATCGTTGGTCAGCAGCCATAGTGAGGTAGAACTGGCGCTTCAAGTCATCTTCGATTGATAAAACTTGTAAGAAATGAGACCATGATAATTTGGACACCACTGGTGTCCAAATTGAAATATCAGGAAATACTGTGGCAAATTGTCGCATTCTGTTGAGGTTCTTCTCTGAAAACTCTCGACCTCCGTATTCTTCGGTGAGTTGAGTTGAGAGATTTGCCACGATTCGTTTGCCATAAGCTGCACGTGTACCCTCGATAAACTCCCGGTTTATTCGTTCTCCAATGTGCCAGTACATCATGGTGAGTCCTGAATTGACAGCTAATGCCACTTGTTGACGACATGTATCTATCAATCGACGTATGTCGGTAAGGATATTATCTTGCTGGATGGGGTTCTGAATCTGTTCCATGTGTTATCCGAGATTAAGGAGTGAGACAAGGAGGCGGCTGCTCTCCTTTTCGAGGGTTACAAGTTCTTGCTGATTCTCGGCAAGAGTGCGTAGCGGAGCCGGTTTGTAGAAATACTTGTTGAATGAGATTTCACACCCGATAAGTGTTTTCGGAAGGTCAATCCAAGCATCTGAGACATATGGTTCTACTTCGCGTTTGAAATAGTCAAGAACAGCGTTGGATACCGGCACTTCCTCTTTATCAGAGAGTGACGTGTCGCTTTCATAGTGAATGAAAGAGCCTTTCCCTGATGGATAGTAGCCATAATATGGCAAATCTTCCGGCTTGACGTTGAAAGTCTCCGTAAGCAATTCGATGTCCTTGCTTTTGATCTTGACAGTCTTATCTACAACCGGGGCTGCCTCGGGGTCGGCTTCACTCATTGTCCGAGCAATTGTCTTTAGACCTGTCTTATCTATCAAGATGCCAAGCTCAGACACAACCGTTGTAAGCCTATCGGTAAACAGAGCATAGTCCATGAACACTTCCTGACCAATCTTGTCGGTCAGTCTGACAGCAATCTCCGACAATGCGCGGCGAGATTTCCATTTGTTAGGGTCAATAAGTTCACGGAGTTTCTTGTCGGTTAGCTTAATATCATTACTTTGGAGATATTCACGTATCTCCATGATGTTGTCGTTCAATCCCTCGAACACACGGCTTCCGTAACTGTCGTACAACCAGCCGGAAAGTTCACGATTTCCTTTATCAAAAAGCAGTTCCTCCGCTTTTTCATAATTCATCTGCGAACGGAGACGAAGTGGGCGAAGCACAGTGACGCTAAAGTAGCGGAAGTCATCGTTGTCGAATATCTTTGATGTGACGGGAAAATCGGTCGATGCCTCACACTCCATGAAGTTTAAGTAGGCTTTAATGATATGTCCACGCATTGTTTGGGTTATCTCGCAGTTGCGCTGACCCTGATTTTTGCGCAGGGTTTCAGAGGCTTGCGAAGCATCGATGAGCTGCACCTTTCCGCATCGCTGCGGTTGCTTGAAGTTTGTCAGCACCCAACAATAGGTGGAGATACCTGTGTTGTAGAATATATTGTTGGGTAGCTGGATTATCGCGTCAACCATATCGTTCTCGACAAGGAAACGGCGAATGTTGCTCTCGCCACTTCCGGCATCACCGGTGAAAAGCGAAGAACCATTGTGGATTGAGGCAGCTCGCGATCCTTGAGGCTGAAGCTGGAGTGACTTCATTTTGTCGACAAGTTCCATCATGAACAGCATCTGTCCGTCGCTGACACGTGGCACAGAGGCATTGTTCTCAACCACACCAATATAGTTTGGCAGAGGTACATAAAAGCGTTCGTCAAGAAGAGTTTTCTCATCAAACATCTTCTTCTTGTCCTCACCCCATGATTTCCCATAGGGCGGATTGGTGAGCATAAATCCAAACTGCTTACCTATACGTGTATCTTCGGGGACAAGAGTGTTGTCAAGATGAATTCCTTCCGGGTCAACACCCTTTATGATAAGGTCAGATTTGCAGATGGCAAACGTTTCCGGATTGACCTCATTGCCATTCAATCTGATGGCCGAAGGGTCAACGCCGAGGTCTATAAGGTAATCATGTCCCTCGGTAAGCATACCTCCGCTGCCACATGCCGGATCATAGAGGGTGATGATTTTAGGCAGGTCATCCTTGATGGGTGAGAAAACGAGGTCGCATAGCAAGGCGATAACATCGCGAGGAGTAAAATGCTCACCTGCCTCCTCGTTGTTCTCCTCATTGAAGCGACGCAGAAGTTCCTCAAAGATGCCACCCATGCCGATATTGGTCAAAGCGGGAATAATCAACCCGTCAGGGTCGGATTGTGGTTTATCGGTGAGGTTGAGGTAAGGGTCAGTGATACGTTCAATAATAGCGAGAAGCCTGTCGCGATCTGTCAGTTTGCGAGCTTTAGCATAAAAGTCGAAACTCTTCAGCACCTCCCCGACATTCGGGCTGAACCCATTAAGGTATTCTATAAAATTGTTGTGTAGGGCTTCCTTGTCGCCGGTTGCCTGTGACTTCAGCCTTCCAAGAGTCCATTTACTGGTATTGTAATAGTTCTGTCCGGCTGCCTCCATCAAGGCACCTGTATCAGTGAATTTCTCGCGAGTCTGATATGAAAATTCTTCCTCGACTGCCTCCTTTGTCGGTTCGAGGAGTGCGTCAAGGCGGCGAAGCACAACCATGGGGAGAATGACATCACGATACTGGCCACGCACGAACACGTCGCGCAGCACATCGTCTGCGATACTCCAAATAAGGCTCACCATCTGAGCATGTGAACTATCCAATGCCATAGCTTATTTAGTTATGAATTTGTCGAACAGTTTTTCCCAAGACTTTATAACATCAGCATCGATTCCTTTGGCTTTCAAGATTCTTGTTTTTGTCGTTTTAGCGAGTTGAACCTTGTAGCCATGTTCCAATTCAATTCCGTTAGATTTGGCAAACGCTTCTATCTGGGGAATGATGGGCTTTGTCTTGTCGTAAACTTCTTCGAACTGTTCTTCCTCATCGTCAATGTTTTCAAAAAGTTTGTTAATGCCTTTTTGTAAATATTCAATCGGAATTAAATCTTCAACTTCTGTATTTTCAACATTAGTGAAGGATGCCACTTCCAAAATACTTCCCTTACAATCCTTATACAATCCACTGGTTAATTTTGACTTTGCATCTTTACCGCTTTTGTCGGAGTCCACGATAACGATTGGAAGTTTACCTTGCTTTCCTCCAAGAAGGCTTACTACACCCTGAATTCCTCTGACGCCTCCGGATGGAACAAATATACATTCTTCCTTTGGAGCGAACTTTTTTTCAGCGATAAGAGCCTGTTTAATCGCACTAAGGTATATTTGGTCAGAAGGGCCTTCGACGATTATTGGCTTACACCCTTGAAAAAGAATATCCGATACGCTTAGTCCTAATGCGGCATGAACCGCGTAAATTGATTGTTCATTGAGTTTGTCATCGCTATCCCGAAGATTTGCAGACGCAACTGTATAGCCATCTCCATCAACATATACGACTTTGCATCGGTCAATGTTGTTTGTGTCAACAATGAAGGGCGAATGTGTTGTATGAATGATTTGATTATCCTCGGATAAACTGTTGAAAAACTTGCTCAAATCTTTTTGAGCTTTGGGATGCAATGTTAACCCAGCTTCGTCTAAGAGAAGTATAGCATTCTTATGTTGATATTTACTTTCCACGAGAAAAATCAGAAAGAAGCTAATAAACCATTGAAGGCCGGTGCTTCGTTGGTCAAGTGAAACCTCATCGGGACGCTTGTTGTCTGATACCCATATGGTAAAATAATCGCCATCTGCATTGAATCGAAACTTATAATTTCCCTGCTTCCACCAGTCCGCAAATTCTCTTGTTAATTTGGTCCCGGCAGATTGTAGAAGAATTGTTCTTTCTTCTTTGGCCTTTTCTGCTTTGCATATTTCGTCTTCAGTAGGGTTATGGTTAGTAGTCCGATAACTGTTACCCACACGCTTTGCCGCCATGTCCTTTGGATCAAGGCCAAGTTCTTGTATCTCTTCAGGTTGTAAATCGACGAATTTGAATAAAACACTCATAGTGCGAATCTGCTCATCGCTTTTTTCTATTCCAGCAACAGTACCTCCATTAAGCCAAGTCGTCACATGAGGGAGATAAAGACGAGTTGATAGATTTCCGTAGTTTGAGTAATAGACGAACTTAGGCATGAGATTGACTATTGCCTGAGACAGTTTCTTTCCGTCCAAAACCGTTTCTTGTATATCATCCTCGTCTGACTCATTGTCAGTATTAGGAGCAGCTTCATCTGATTCGATTACAAGTTCTGGAGTGTTTTTAGGGTACGAAACAGTATAGTGACCATCGAAAAAGCGAGTTACTATTACAGAATCAATATTGCTTATTTCTTCGCCATATTCTTCATTGACAGCATCCATATCATCCTCGGTCAACTGAAACTCGGCAGTAATAAATGGAGTTATGTTTTTTTCGTTACGGATTGTCGTCAATCTGCTTACAGGAGCATCGTGTAGAATATCAATATTTCCACCTGAAACCGGATTGAGTTTCCAAAGTGCGAGTAGCAGATTGGATTTGCCCGCTTCATTTACACCAACAAGGGTGGTGACATCTGAGCAGGTAATCCATCCGGAATCTTTCACCGATTTGAAATTTTGAACTTTATATCGAGTTAAAATCATACTTCTATAGTGCCAAAAACTCCAACATAGCATCTGAAGGCCGACCAAAGCCCGTAACGACTACACTGGAGTTTTCGAAATGTTGTTCGGCTCTCGCCGTTTGTTTTTAGTAATTACATGGCCGATTCAGATTTCTCGTCACTATGAACTGCAAAGTTACAAAATTTTCATGACTTATCAAGACTTAATTTAATCGGTTTGAAACCTGATATGAATGGGTTGTCAATGGATATGGTATGCGGAGAGATACCCTCGGCTGATAATGATTCCATCGTTTTGGCGTTTGCAGGAGCATTTACAGGAAAAGAGTTCAATAAAGGACACGCAAATATCGCTGGCGATCATGTGGCAGGTGGAGTGCGCCATAAGGGTTATCGTTGCAAACGTAACACCGGGGCTTTTACTTGGTCGGCTGTCTCCGGCCCTCAATTCCATTATCAAGACTATTCAACTGAACTTGACAAAGCAGCATCTGAGGACGGCATGGGTTTCGCGCAAGAAATGATGATACATAATGGTAAGGCAGTTAAAACCACTCGTCCGATGGGCAATCGAAATGTATTCCGTGCATTATGTCTTGATTCAAAAGGTGATTTGGCATTATACGAAAGTCAAGGAATCGTGACCTTTGGCAACTTCATTGAAGCATTACTTTCGCAAGGTGTGAAAGAAGCCCTCTATACAGATATGGGGCAAGGTTAGAATTACTGTTTCTATCGTCTCAACGCCAATGATTCATCCCCAAAGTATCTACACAACCAACCGTTACCATCCGCATCAAACTTTATAATTCTCAAAATCAAATAGGATTGTTCCGATGCCGCCTGTGGCGGCGAAATTTTCTATAAAATCGCAGTGTTCTGAAAGAATTGTCACTGCGGTTTCTTTTTCGCCTTTTTCTTTCCCCGCCTTGGCTCATGAAAGAAAAAGGCCCCGCCAACTGCTGAGGTCGGCGAAGCCTGGGATAGACTATGGCGTGTCTATGGTTACTGCGGTGTGATTTCCTCAACGACTATCGTGAGCGAGTAGCCGTCATTGTCTATCATCTGAAAAATGGTCTGAGTGTCCTCGGAAACATATCCGTTGGGAAGATAGAGGCTGTATTCCTCTATCTCGGCTTCCTTCGCTTTGAGTGCCTTGTGGAAGTCCGTGTATAGTGTGTGCTTGTCGGTGGTCTCATAGTCGGAGTGTTCCAAAAGGACACTGACAAGATAAAATGTTTGTTTCATAGTAGTTGGGGATTTGTGGGGTTGATGTTATGGTAGATTATGTCACATTCAATCACATCGGTGGGGAGTCCGAACAATGGACAATGTGTGAAAAAAGGGTGATAGTTGCCTTCTTCATCGGCGATTGGAGAGATAATCTCCACCTGCCAATTCTGCATCCATTCGTTGATGATTGAGATTTCTTCCTCGTTGAGTCCGGTCGCATCGCCATTTACGCAGTAGCAAAGTGCCCATTCCGGTATGCTTTCTCTTGTCTTCATTGTCTTTTGGTGGTTGTGACCTCCGACACTGAGGTCGGAGGTCGGGTTGAACTTATGCTGTCTTTCTCTCTTTGAGTAGGTCGGTGTTGTCGCTGATTAGTTTGGCTATGCGGTCGGTGTACTCGCACACTCCGTTGGCAAAGGCTCGGCATTGGAGGATTGAATAATCCTTCAGCGAGATTTCAATGGTGGCGATTGTTTTGTTGCCAATCTTGGCGGTGAACACCAATGAGTCCTTTTTAAGATAGTAGCTTGATGAGCCTACGCAGATATGCTGCCTTGTGCCTTCCTCGTAATACTCGGCTACGGAGTTGAGGGTGTGGACTACGATTTCTCCGTCAGTCATCACAAGTCCGAGATATTTTCCTTTGAGTTTGGCGAACTCGGCTTCATCGGCTTCCGCTCTCTTGCGGTCTGCTTCCATCCGTTCCTTGATGCGCTGACGCTCAACCTTTGCGATATACTCATCGTGGGCGGCTTTGAGGTCGGTGGGTGCTACCAGCTTGGCGTTACGGAGGTCTTTGCCCATACGCTCCAACATCCGTATGTAGTCAAACCACGTCTGCGAGTCGTCGATTTTATATCCAGCTCTCCTTGCTACCTTGAATGTGTCCCAATAGTGGTTGATGTCATGGGGGTGGTAGCAAAGGTGACGTACCAACTCAATCTCTCCGGCTTTCATCAGCGTTTCAGCCTTTGGGTTTGTGAGCAATTGGGTGAAAAGCGTAACGGGATTGATGCGGTGGCAGTATCCCTTGAAGCCGTTTCTTTTCAGCGTGTCGGTTGCCTTGATGCGAGGGTAAACCCATTCATCGGATATGCGTTGGAAAGCCTCGTTGTCCTTGCGGATTTCAAAAGGTGAGCCGAAAGCGAAGGTGTCAAAGTAATATCCTCCGAAAGTGCGGCATAATCCCACGACTGTCTTTCCTCCTTTGGGGTCTATCCAATACTGACCTATCTCCAGATATGCGGGTTTGGCTTCCATGCCCTTGCGGAACTCGGCGAGAAGAAGGTACATCCTCACCACTTGATACTCTCCCTTCGTGGTTATCACGTTGAAATAGGCTTTGTCGGTATAGACTCTCTTGGTGGTGGTCTTGACCTCCAACTTTCTTCCGCAATGTGGGCAGGTGGTCATACCCTCGTCTGCCGTCCATTCGTGTCCGCACGACATGCATACCGCCTTGCCGTTCTTCAGCCGATAGGCGTAATGGTTGATGGTGCTGTTGAACGCCCATTGCTTTTGGGGAGGGGTGAGCGGACGGAGTTGTCCGCTCAATGCCATTATCTCTTTCTGTTTCTTGGTCTTGGGTTTCATAGCTGTATGGTTTTAGAAGTCTTCTCCGAAGAGATTGCCTTGTTGAACATTGATTTCTGACCCTGCTTTGGGTGCGGTAGCCTTCGCTTGTGGCTTTGGCTGGTTCTGTCTGCGGAGTTCACGGAGTTGCTCCTCCCTGTACTGCTCCATAGCCTGTGCCTTCATCTCGGCTTTGTCCTCATCGGATAGTTCCGGCTTGCCCACCACTATGTTGCAGTTGACATTTCCGCAGTCCTCTATCTCGTTCTCGTCAAAGTAATGCACCAATAGGTTCATCACCATAGCGTCATCCACAACGCATAGACCGCTTTTCTGCACTTGGGCGCATAGGTAGTTCACCGCTCCCTCCATTGACTTGTTGGGGTTTGCCATTTTGATAGCGAACATCGGCTCTGCGATGCAACGCTCTTGCAGCATCCGCTGCATTACCTCTATTGCGGAGGTTGATGATTTCATAGTCTGTGCCATAGTCGTAATATTTTATAAAGTGAGTAACCAAAAGATTATCAGTAAGGCGGATATGATTGAGATAACCCAACCCACGCCTCGGAATATCGGTCTGATGAATATCCACAACGCCAAACCGATTGTTGATGCGATTATGAGGATTAGCACCCTTGCAACCCTTTTTATGCGGTTGAGGCTGGAGATGGATGCTTTGCCTCGTCTATCTGATATGTTGTTGTCCGTTTTCATCGTGCGACATTTTTTTTATGCGTCTATCGACTATCGAAGTTTTGCTTGCTCGTTGAACGACCTCCGTGTCAGGCACAAAAGGGATGTTCGCCCTCGGTGGAAAAAATACAAGCTGACCGCAGGGAGGTCTGGAGATTTTTTCTGCCGAAGGGAAAAGAATATCCCGGCCGGACACGTTCAACGGACCGAGCAAGCAATCACTTCCATAGTTGATGGTACGGCAATAAACTGGAGCGAAGACCCCGCGCCGGTGAAAACGGACATCAACATATTGGTACGGAATATTTTGAAATAAATGGTACTGAGAAAAAAGGAATGGCACTGCCCAACCCCGGAAAGGCGAGTCTATGCGTGCAACAGTGAGGCACGAACCGTGGAGCGCATTGTCTCGCCCCGTTGGTTGCTGACAAGCGGAGAGTGGCGCGGCGGTCGTAAAAATCCTTATCAGGCAACGGCGGTCAGGAACACGGGGCAGAGCCGGAAAGTCTTGTGGCCGCGCGTCAGCGTATCGCCACGAGGCGTTGGCTATGCCCGGTGTTCAGCCGTTGCCCATAGGCGTATGCGGACAACGGGTGTTAGGCGAAGCCCGTCACCTTTTGTCGGCATAACGCCGCCAACCCGGAAGACTGCCACACCTCTCTCCGCTTTCGCAGGTACATAAAAACTTACCGCTTCAATCCCATTGTTAGCCTTGAAGCGGTAATAATATTCATAATGTAATTCCTACAAATCCGATTATATGTTTCATGTCTTGTAACAAAGAAGTTGATGGTATAAATTGATAATTCAAACCAGATGTGTTCACTTTTTTTGTGAATATGGAGAACTTTTATTACCTTTGCAACGTAATACAAGTGAATATGGAAGTACGATTTGACAAGCAATATCTCAAAGATTTGTATGAAAATGGCGATGCCGGCAAAAAGCACCGCTTTCAGCCTCAAATCGTCAAACGCTATATAAGAGTGGTAGATCTTATGATTGAATCCAATAATGTGGCGGCTCTTCTTCCGTATAATTCGTTGAATTACGAAAAACTGCATGGCGATAAGGAGGGACTGTCATCCGTCAGGGTTAATGATCAATATCGCATAGAATTTGAAGAGATTATAAACGGAACCGAAGTTATCGCCTCAATTGTAAATATAACAGAATTGTCAAATCACTATAAATGAATTTCAGATGGAAGCCGTACAACAGAATATGATTGCAAACAATCTTACACCTGTCTATGCAACTCATCCCGGAGAGATCATAAAGGATGAACTGGAGTTTCGTGGCATATCCCAACGCAAGCTTGCGGAGGATATGGGCATCCGTTATACTGTCCTGAATGAAATTCTGAACGGTCATCGACCATTGACAGAGAAGACCGCATTGTTGTTTGAGGCTGCATTAGGTATTGATTCAGAACCTCTGATGAGGCTTCAGACCAAATATAATATGCAGACAATAAAACAGGACAAGACCTTTATGGAGCGTCTCTCCAAGTTAAGACATATTGCAGCGTTATAAATTATTAAGTGGAATATGCTTATTTTTGTTATTAAAATCTAAAATGAACCTTCGGACTTGGTAATGTGTCCGAAAGTCACTATTTTTGCATATAGGATTGGTGCTGTCCGCAGAGGCGGCGGCAGAGTCGAAACATGGACAGTAGAAGTCCGGCACTAAATCGGCACAATCGTGAATCTGAATACATCTATCTGTTTGATATAACTGCATTTAGACAGCGTGGTTCAACCCCCTGTCTTTCCGCTTGTAAATATTTAAAATCCTGTAAGTGATTTACTTGCAGGATTTTTCATTATGGGAATATTAACTGAAAATGCCATAAAAGCGCCCCGTTTTGGCATAGTTGTGCTACAGCCATACTACACAATCCGCTATACGGAAAGTGTAGCACAAAACAAGCTAATCTTCCAAAGGCAAACGTCATTATCTTTTAGCCGATATCGCCCTCGTTGGCGAAGCTATAACCCTTGCAATGAGAACAAACTATAAAAATTCAAACTTCGACCAATGAAAAAGATAAGAAAAACGTCTACAAAGATTATGCTTTGCATCTTGAAGTCAAGAACATGCTTTGCCTTGGCATACGGACGTCAACGTCTAACTTTGCAACCCCAAATTCCCAAGGTTCGACACACGAAGTTTTGAAGTAGAATATTATAAAAGGTAATCAATAGCTTAAACATTAAGTCCATCCCGGATTGTTATAAGTGTATGAAAACTTATATGAAACCTACAAAAGAGGTATTGCGGCAACGCTTGACACCGCTGCAATACGAAGTGACGCAGAACAGCGCCACGGAAAGACCATATTTCAATGAGTATAATGACGAATATCGTCCAGGCATCTATGTGGACGTTACAACAGGCGAGCCATTATTTCTTTCAACAGACAAGTTTCGGTCAGGCTGCGGCTGGCCGGCGTTCTCACGTCCGATAGACGATAGCTTGATAGAAGAGGTTACGGATCTTTCTCACGGCATGAACCGCGTAGAGGTTAGAAGCAAGACCGGAGATGCCCATCTCGGTCATGTATTTCCAGATGGTCCACGCGAAACAGGTGGGCTGAGATACTGTATAAACAGTGCGTCATTGAAGTTCATTCCCGAAAATAAAATGATAGAGTTCGGATACGGAGATTATCTTCCTCTTCTACAAAAGTAATCGCCGTCGGCAGGCCGGATTTATCCAATTATAACGGGTACCTCGTTTTAAGAATAAAGCCACGTCATCGGATTTTGCTCCTTTGGGGTGGCTCTCGCTATGATAAGGAATTGTTGACAAACTTTTTACAAAATTATCCTGTGTATATTTGTGTTGCGCATTCAAAACTATCCCGTAATATATTTGCCAAATGGGAGGAGTGATAGTATTTTTGCAATTATATAACTTACAAAGAAGGTCAAAAACCAACAACTATTACGGATGTCAAGGTACCGCAATATGGGGTTAACAAGGATAAGTCATGACAAACAGCAAAAATCTCTATGCCTAAGGAAGAGGTTATGTCCATACTCGTCCTTTACACGAAGATTGACATTAAGATAATAGTCCTCCTTTTGGTCCATCGGTACTGTCTTCAGAAATTGTAAGAAACACAATTCATCTATATGTCTTTTTTCAATGTCCTCAGGCACAATAAGATTATAAACTTCATCTTCCCCATATAGAATTAACTTGATGTCCGTTTTTACTATGGACGATATTTAGCTTCTCAGCAGTTTTACCAAAGCAGATGTATCCGATACGCTCTTTCAGATCACTGACTCCAGCTATTGAATTTTCAATCTCCGCATACATATCGGCAATATGACAATAATGTGAGAAACAATCAATTAACTGGCTCTTGTCATTATAATTTTGATTTATAAATAATGAATCAAGTTTGTCTTTACCTGTCATGCTCATATCAATAATGATTATAAATCAGTATTTCGTGTTGGAAAATAAGTCATTAATTCTACAAATTTAATAAAAAATATGGTTATTTGATATTCATCTAAACTTATTCTTCCTTAGCCAAGATTAAATACTATCCTTTGGTCTGCTTATGGGCATGAACGAAAGGCGAGCAATTGCAGCTCCGGCAGTCCATATCCTTTGATGTCTTCCGGTGAGTGAATGGCGTTGAGGTCAATTTCCATGGCAAACACTCTTTATGAGATTGATGAGTTTGGCTGCGTGATCATCCATCTTTGCATTGACGGCATCAAGCTCCTCCTGTGTATCCAATCCATAGTACATAGACCCGTAGGTACCTACTTGACCCAAATACTCAATACCGCATAGCCAGCAGGTGGCCTTCATTGGGAGTGCCATTTTCTCTATATCCTCTCCCGAAGCCCCCGGCAGATAGTTCTTTTCCGGTGCCCCGCATGTGAAAGAGTCGATGAATTTCTTACCTTTAAGTTTGTCACCGCCGGGTCCGAACGCGAATCCCATCGCGAAGACATCCTCCACATACTTTTTGAGGATTGAGGGGGCGGAATACCACCATATAGGGTACTCGAAGACAATCAGATCCGCAGCGAGCAGACGGGTCTGTTCTTTCTCCACGTCAATTTTGAAATCTGGATAGAGCTCTGCCAAGGTGACAATCTCCACATCCTGAAGCTGTGCTTTCACATCCTCAAGGATTCTCTTATTGTCCATTGACATCATAGGTGCTCCATGGCCATTGATAATAATTACTTTTTTCATATTTTTTGTTGTCAGTTTTATACCTATAACATATAAAGGATGTGAAAAGTTGAGGAAATTTAATTATAATTTGTTGATACTGATTATATTATCATATACTGATAAAAACCTCCCTATATGATTGTCTGCGAGATAGCCTATCTGAATGCAGAGCGAGCCTGAGGGCCGCGCCCAATATGAGGGAGATATTATCACAATACTATCTGTATCCGACAGCTTTTCGAGTAATTCGCTATATATTCCTGTGTTGAAGACACACATTCCGGTTTCTTGACACTTGTTGCAGGCTATACAGCCGGTGACAAATTATTGCCTATAAGTGATTTTATGACTAACTTTACAGTATAAAAATAGAAATGACATGTACACAAGAAAAAAGACTCTCGATCTTGATTGCCCATTACGGCTGGCCATGGGGTTCATCGGCTCCAAGTGGAAGCCGTGTCTTCTGTTTGAATTGCGCAAAGGTCCTCTACGTCCAAGCCAACTGCACAAGTTGTTGAAAGAGACACCTTCAAGAGTGCTGAATCAGACTCTGAAAGAACTTGAGGAGGATGGCTTCGTAAGCAAAAAGATATATCCTGAACTGCCTCCGAGATCGGAATACTCGATAACAGATATTGGAGTCAGTTTTCTCCCTGTGATTGATACAATGTTTGAATGGGGAAAGCAATATAGGGACTCTATTATAAATACCGCGAAATAGAATGTTGGGGACAATAAACAGAGAAGACCGCATTGTTATTTGAGGCAGTATTGTCAACTATATTAATTTCTTTGGTTTAGAGCATGGCATCTGTAATGGTATAGCCTTCAGGGACTTGTCGGTGTGCATCGCACTGGGAAGTCATTTTAGGGACATTGAACGGGAGTCATGTCGTGAACTTTAGCCGGTTAGAGGAGGTGGATTATTGCATTGTAGATACCGTCATCGTCCCCGGATGTGGTCACGTAGTCGGCAATCTCTTTCAACTCTTCGTTGGCATTTCCCATTGCCACGCCGATTCCGGCTTTTTGGATTATTGACATATCGTTGCCCCCATCGCCGAATGCCATTGTCTCGTCGATGCTGATACCTTGTCGGGCAATTATATCCAGTAGTCCGTTACCTTTATTGGCATCTTGTGCCGTTATGTCAGTGAAATCAGGATGCCATCTTCCGGAGATGCAACCTTTTAGATATGGCATTATTTTCTCCTCTTCCGCTTTTGAGATTACGGGGGATAATTGCAGGATGCGTTGGCGGAGAATAGGCTCGATATTGTTGTCGGTCCGTAGATTCTGCACGTTGAGCAATTGACGGAATATGCGCTCGGAGTCCTCATTATTATTATACATTGTAAGATCTTTTTCGCCTACCAGCATGAAGGGGAATCCGATTCTGTCGGATAGCTCAATCATTTTCATCACATCGTCGTGCGGAATAGGTCTGCAAGAGATCACTTCATCTCCATAAAAGCAGAGAGCCCCGTTGGTCGTTATATATCCGTCGATAAGATGTTTTATCTCACTGAGGTTCGTGATAAGGGGGAGAGGGCGTCCTGTGGAGATATAGATCTTCACGCTTTTGGATTTTGCCATCTCAATGGCTTTTATTGTGGAGGCAGGTATATGGTGAGTCTTGAAACTCACCAAAGTGCCGTCGATATCAAAGAATATAGCTTTTATCATATTGTAACACGTTGGCTTGATTCTGGAAGAGAGGTCTCGCTGCAACACCAGTCAGACCTCTTACTTATATCATAACGTTCAGAATTACAAATTTACAAATATTCTTTTATAAAATAAAATCGTGGAATGCCTTTGAGAATGCCGATATTGCCGCCTAATGATACGGTCGTGTAGTCAGGATTGTGGGTAGGGAAATTTCAAGATGACATTTTGCAATGATGGAAACGGATGTGGGTGTTGTCGGATATATGTTGTATAGCATTTTTATAAGAAATAATGTTAGATGTTTGTTATATTGATAAATCCACATAGAAGACATTTAAATTCCTATAAAGATATGGCAGAAGATAGAATCATACCCCCTTCTGAACTGATCATAAATGATGACGGTTCGGTTTTTCATATCCATTTGCGTCCTGAGCATCTGCGGGACAATATATTGCTTGTAGGCGATCCGGAAAGAGTCAACATGGTAGCGTCTTATTTTGATGAGATAGACTATGACATCAGTTCCCGCGAATTTCATGCCATAGGTGGTAGATACAAGGGGAAGGATATAATGTGCATATCTCACGGCATCGGACCCGACAACATAGAGATAGTGCTGACGGAGCTTGATGCTTTGGCAAACATTGATTTCAAGACGCGTAAGGTGAAGCCCCACCACTGCACGCTCAATCTTGTGCGTGTCGGCACGTCCGGCTCTCTGGTCTATGATTTGAAGATAGGGGATTTCGTTGTGGCACAGAAGGCGATCGGTTTTGACGGCATCCTGAATTTCTATGCCGACAGGGATAAGGTTTGTGATCTTGACTTCGAGAAGGCATTCTGTAGTTATGTGGCATGGGATCCGACATGGGCGGCTCCCTACGTGGTGGATGCTGATGCAGATTTGGTGGATAGGATAGGAAAGGACGATATGTTGCGAGGTTATACCATAGCAGCCGTAGGATTCTATGCACCGCAGGGTAGGGAAGTGCGGTTGAAACTTAAAGATCCGCATCTCAACTCGAAGATAGAGAGTTTCAGATATGACGGCCGTCCGGTCACAAATTTTGAGATGGAGTCTGCCTGTCTTCAGGGAATGGCGCGATTATTAGGTCATAAGGCAATGACTGTGTGCTGCATTATTGCCCAACGTGTGGCTGAAGATGTCAACACGGATTACAAGCCGTTTGTCGGAAATCTTATCGAGACTGTTTTGCAGCGTTTCTGATTGTGAGAAATTGAAGAAGTTGATAATAGATTTGAATATTCGATCGGGGGAGAGGTGCTGGAATCTCTTCTCCGATTCTTTTTTTTCTCCGGGTTTTAACCCGCTGATTTATTACATGTTTAAGATGCGGAGAACCGGTTGCCGGGATGACGTAGCAATATGCCGTCAAATTCCATTTCACCGAGAGTAGCCATCAATCTTGGCATGGGGATGAGTGTCAGTTGGTGTATGCGGTCAGCCTGCATCGGTTCGGAACTGTAGCGTATTGTCTCATACACGAGTTTTGCATCTCCGTCAAGTTCAGGGAAGAGATTCCGTTGCCGAGTGTCGATGTTGAGGTCAAGAGGCTGCCATCCTGTAAGTTCTATGAGGTCGGCGGCAGAGGTTATAAGATGAGCTTTCTGCTTTCGTATAAGCATATTGCATCCGGAGCTATACTGGTCGGATATCCTACCTGGAAGGGCCATTACGTCTCTTGAATAGGAGAATGCTGTGTTGGCGGTAGACATCGCGCCCCCTTTCACGTCGCTCTCAACGACAATGGTGACGTCGGAGAGTCCGGCGATAAGCCTGTTTCTCTCAAGGAAACGTTGTCGGTAAGGTTGGTCGCCGAAATGATATTCCGAGACGATTGCACCCCCGGATTGTATTATGGTCTTTGCGAGACTTCGGTGAGGAGCCGGATATATCATGTTGAGACCATGCGCCACGACAGCCACAGTCTTTACGTTGGCATCGAGGGCAGCCTGATGCGCAGCTGCATCAATGCCGAAAGCCAGACCGCTGACCACTACAAGGTCGGGGAAATATGGCGCAAGATCGCTTATGAGACGTTTGCAGAAATCAAGCCCGTAGGGTGTTGACCGCCGGGTGCCGACGAGATTCACGATATGCCTTGAATCAAGATCGGCATCCCCGAGTTTATATAGCACCACAGGTGCGTCAGGAATCTGGGCGAGTCTTACCGGGTAATCATTGTCGAGAAGGGAGAGTGGGGTGATGTGGTGGCGTTCGATAGCTTCCAGCTCCTTCAATGCCCTGAATATCGCCTCGTCGCGCTCCATCTTCTCAAAGCGGTTTCCTTGAGAGAGACGCAGTGCGTGCGCCAGTTCCGCAGTCTCCATAGTGAAGAATTGTTCGGCGGAGATACCTTTGTCGATAAGCGTGCGCAATAATTCAGCATCCGCTTTTTTTAGGAATGAGAACGCGAGTTTCCTTATAAGGTCAAGATCAGGCATATATGGGAATTAGGGAATTGACGTAGGTTTACCGGATATATTTTGCAAACACTTTTGCAAGATCGTCACCACGTGACAGCTTGCCATCCTTCAGCACGACCACAGTCACGATCCCTTGCGCTACGGTCTCACCGTTTGTCTTTATGATATCTTGATGGAAAATGAAGCGCGGACCTTTTCTTTCAAGTCGCAGGCAACTCAGGAAACTGTCGCCGCCACGTAATGACGTGATATATTCCACCTCGATTTTTCTCACCACGGCGTCAATCCCTTTATTATGCATCTCGATAAACGACATGCCGGCATCGGCGCAAAATTTATGTCGCGTATGCTCCATGTAATGAAGATAGTTGGCATTGTTGACTATCTGTTCGCAATCCAGCTCATAGTCTCTTACCTCCATATCCATTATGAAGCAGTATTTCTTATTGTTTGATTTTAGAAGTCTCATATAATTTTTTAGTCGTTGTCATGAATCCGATATTTTATCTTGGGTTCATGTGATGTTTCAAATTATTTATCGGTGATTATCTTTATCGCGTCAGCCATATCGCCATCCTTTTCAAAGGCAGACAGCGGAATCCAGAGGAATCCCCCATCGTCCCCCTCTATAGGAAATATTACGGAATTGGTTCCCGTCTTATATTTGCCCAAACGGGAGTAGGGGATATGTCGGGAAGCGGTCTCTATCAATTCAGGTTCGGATTTGGCATTATCATCGGCATGCTCATTATCAGGAATGGTTTCCGGCGGCGATAACAGAGAGACGTATACCTCGTCAGGAGAGAAAGAGAGAGTATGCGGGATTGCGTTTACCACCGACAACGGTTTCAGACCATGATATATGTAGAAGAAGGCGATGATCATCGGCATGATAATAAATATTATCATCAGAGTGACGACAGTCCACCTTAAATCATAAATAAAAGAGAATATTACGGAAATCAATACAAAAGCGGTTGCCGCTGCAATCCACGGCATACCGTAGAGCCACGTCATCTCTTTTATGAAAGAGGATCTGTTCATGCGGAATACTTTTGTCTTGATCATCTCAAAGGGTGGTTCTTAGTTATGTCAATGATGGTGCTGCTCCAAGAGAGTGGCGCGTTTTACTTTGCATCACGTATCTCCCGAACTTTCCGATATGTCTCGAGATTTTTCGGTACAAGGGTCTGCACATATCCGGTGCCCTCCTTGTTGAATAGTTTTGACATGTCTATATATTTATTGCCGTTCCCCTTTTTTATTGAGAATACCTTTGCCTTGCGTGCCTGTGCCTTATCTCCGATTTCAGAATGACCGTTTTTGGAGAGTCCGCGCAATCCGGGAGCCACTCCGTCAGGCATGCACCTGACCGCTACAATCTCAGAGCAAGGGGCATAGCCGAGACCTGTCCACATGATATATTGTTCGGCAACCTCCTTCGGGGAGATGATCTCAGATTTTTCTATCGGTCGGCATCCCTCGATCACAACAGTGGCAGTGGTTGTGTAGCGTGGGATGAAATCCTGATCCACAATCCATCTTCCTTCCCCCTCGGAGAAATCCTTCTGCATTAGGTCGTGCCAAAAGGAGCGGCTAACAGTCTCCGTGAGTATTTCGGGAGTTATCCCCCCCTTCTCCCGATAGGGAGCAAGAAGATGACAGGCGGTAGCCTCTCTGACGAATCCGAACCCTTCGTTGGGGCGTCCCGTATGGCTGTAGTTGGTGCGGACGATCACTCCATCTTCTGAATCAGAAAGGTTGATACGGTTAAAGGAATGATTATTCGTCTCGAAATAGGCACCGTCGCCGTATGCGTCGATTACACCGAAATTAGCCTCCACCCCCATCGGACGGGGAAGAGTGTCGAGCAGATTTGCAAAATCATCTACCGTGCGGCACTTTCTCAGGGCTATTGTCATCAGATACCCCTCACGGTCCATCTTCGATTGCGGCACGTTGTCATCCTTTATATTATAGGAGGCGGTATTCATGATTGCGAATCCGGCATCGTTCATCCCCATCCAAGCCTCCTCAAGATTCTTGTCTTCGGCATTGAAGAGGGCGACGTAAGAATGTTCACCGGCATTTGTAGCCACGTATTCCACTTTATTGTCGGCTTTGCTGGTATCTCGGTTTTTCCAAAGCAACGGACGTCCGTAGGGATTGGCTTTTGCTGCGATTATGGCAGACGTGCATGCGACAGCATCGACAGCTCCGATAATCGATGCCATAGATAAAACGATAAGGAGAATGTATGTTTTTTTCATTATTTTACGTTTTAAGAATTGGAAGACTGAATTTCCGAAGAAGTCCGTGGCATTTCCCCTCTAATATCAGGAAAATATGGGAGTAAATGGCTCGGCAACTGAAATTTTTACAAAATTAATAAAAACTTTGATATTAAAAATGGAATTTCCAAAAGACCCCAACATTCTTTTCAGTATTATCAATATGAAACTCCGCGACGGTGATTATGAATCGTTATCGGATTTGTGTGCCTCGCTGGGCTATGACGAGCAGGAGGTGGTCAGCACATTGCAGAAAGCCGGTTTTGAATATAATGGTGATATCCGTCAGTTCAGATGATAGATTCCTTTTCGAGAATTCATTATCTCCGTCAAGTCATTTGACTGAAGTTTCGCAAGCTGCACTTCAGTGGTTTAAAGTTTATAGTTTAAGGTTTAAGATTCACGAAAATCCACGAATCTTTTCATTATACAAAATTTAATGATCATAAACCATAAACCATAAACCATTTGAAAGAATAGACTGTAAAAAGGATAGATTGTAAAAGGATAAGCCACCAACGTTTTTTTTGAGTGCAATCATCTGCGGTAGCAGTGAGTGACTGAAACGTTGGTGGCTTATCCTTTTTTAAGAAGTTGTCTAAACTTATTTCTTAACCTTTCGGAATAAGTTTATACAACTTCAAAGATTAGAGATTGGAGTAGGATGGGGTGAAAGTGTCTCCGTATGAGATATTGCCGGAAGAAGCCCCCCTTTTTAACCATTTCACGCGTTGTGCGGAAGTGCCGTGATTAAACGTTTCCGGCACGGCGTATCCTTGTGCCTGCTTTTGCAGATAGTCGTCTCCAATCTTGGATGCCGCGTTAAGACCCTCCTCAATATCACCTGGTTCGAGCGAACCAAACATCTCATTGTCATGATACGCCCAGATTCCGGCGTAGAAATCAGCCTGTAGCTCAGTGCGCACGCTCATTTTATTGGCATCTGTGGTCGACATCCGAGCCATCTGACTATGTGCATCAGAAAGAGTGCCGAGCAGATTCTGCACGTGATGCCCCACTTCATGAGCTATGACGTAGGCAAATGCAAAATCTCCCCCGGCTTTCATCTGATGCTCCATCTGCTCGAAAAATGAAAGATCGATATAGATTGTCTCATCACCGGAGCAATAGAACGGACCGACGGCAGATGTGGCTTGTCCGCAGGCTGATTGCACGGCATCGGTGAAGAGTACCATCTTCGGAGGACGGTACGTAAGTCCCATCTTCTTGAATTCCTGAGTCCACACATCCTCCGTGCCTGCCAAGATCTGTTTGGCGAAGTTGGCATATTCCTCCTCCTGGGCAGTCGGTTTATAATCCGACCGGATCTCGTCGGAAGTGGCGAATGTGCTATTCTGATTTAACACGGAGATAGGATTCCCACCGGAAATCCATACGATAAGGGCGGCAATGATAAGTCCGCCGATTCCACCGAATCCGGCGATTGTTTTAGTCCTTCGGGAAGAGCCTCTCCTGTCTTCCACATTGTTGCTGAACCGTCGTCCGTCAAGTCTCATAATCTGAATTATAAAATATGAAGAAAAATAAAATTACACTCTGACTGCCTTATACCGCGAAAAATTACTAAAACAACAAGTAAAAGGTATGAGGCGATAATTTTAACAAGTGTCCTAATAAGTAACGTAAAAAGGAAGAAAAAATATTATTCATATAGGCTAAATGTTAATCGGTGTTGAATATACTTAAACAGATGTAATGTATCCAACATAAGGTATTCTGTAGCGTTTTATAAGTACAAAAAGCAATGAAGCAATATGGATTAAGTATTCAAGGTTTCGTGAGAAAGTTTGAATGCGGTTTAAGTTTAGTTAGATATAGTTTATAGTGGAATCGTGATAGGGGCGTAGTGGAAGCGCCCCTATCTTTTTTTCTCGGAATGAATCATCATCTTTTTTGTGTAGATTGTTTGTGTGTTTATATATAAATAGGTAACTTTGTATTCCGAATTTTTCATGAGGTAAATATTGCCGTGTGATTGAATTGATTCGAAAAAAAAGGAGATGAAACTTCAAATCTGAACGCAACAACAGAAACAACGAGTAAACAACGAGTTATCTATTTCATTGCAACATGAAATCTAATTATACAGGTATATGGCTGCTGCTTACATGCGCTTTGGCCATAATGATTTTTGTAAGTTTTTCCGACGACATATCGGTAGGAGGATGGACTGTCAAGAAAGCACCGTTTGCAGAAACGATTTATCCATGCAAGTTTACGGATACTGAGCTTAACGGATACCGTACCGTAACGCAAGACAGTATTAAGGATTCCCTCAAAGAATTTAAAGTGGTGGAAACTGACAGTATGCCCAAGTCAATATTTATGTTTGGCGACTCAATGACCTATAATCTTGCCCGCCGCCTTGCAAAATATGCCAAGCAGAACGGTCATGAACTTCATGCCGTTAACTGGGATTCAAGCAATACTAAGATATGGGCGGAATCAGATACTCTTGCATATTTCCTCAATAAGTATAATCCCGACTATATATTCATATCGTTGGGAAGCAACGAGGTCTATTTCAAGGATCCAACAAAAAGAATGCCTTACGTGAAGAAAATACTATCATTGATTGGAGATATCCCCTATGTATGGATTGGACCTCCCAACTGGAACGAGGAGACAAAGATCAACGATATGCTTGAGGCTACATGTGCGCCGGGTTCTTTCTTCCGCTCACAGGGTATGAAGTTTGTCCGCCAGCAAGATCATATCCACCCGACACGAGCTTCTTCCGAACAATGGATGGATAGTATAATGCGGTGGTTGCCGAAATCCGCCCATCCCATATTGGCAGTTACTCCCTCCGACAGCATAAAGAAAGTGCAAAATAAGGTAGTGTTCCTAAAGGCATTAAACAGATAGTAAGAATTATGGAGGATATAAGTAATTTATTTGATCCCAAATATATCTCGCCCATTCAGGAGGCAGCTAAAAATATATGGCATCTTTTGGCTTACGATCCCTCGGCCCCGATGCTATTCTCGAGTGGATTGTTCTGGATGCTCTTCATCATCTTCCTGCCGATTTATGCGATGCTTAAAAACCGCCGGGGGCAGATGGTGCTCTTTGTGGTCTGCTTCTCATTATATTTCTATTATAAGTCGAGTGGCTTCTTCTTTCTGATGCTGATTGCCACGTCAATGGTCGACTGGTTCGTGTCGCATATCATATACCGTCTGAAGGTGAGGCGAGCCAGACTGTGTATGATGTGGTTCTCCATTATAATCTCTCTCTCCATATTGGGATATTTCAAATACGCTAATTTCTTCCTTTGGAACTGGAATCAGATGGTGGAGGGTAATTTCCAACCGTTGGATATAATCTTGCCGGTAGGCATCTCTTTCTATACTTTCCAGTCGATAAGCTACGTGGTTGATGTCTATAAAGAACGTATCGCCCCGACTGAGAACTGGCTTGACTATCTGTTTTTCCTTTCATTTTTCCCCGCGCTTGTGGCTGGCCCGATAGTCAGGGCTGATTATTTCCTCCCGCAGCTTGAGCGTAATGAACGAGCATCCAATGCCGACATCTGGGGAGGGTTGTGGCTCATAATCATTGGCATAATAAAGAAGGCAGTCATCGCTGATTATATTGCCCAATATAATGACCTGGTTTTTGATGAGCCTTCGTTGTATACCGGTGTGCAGGCATTGATGGGTGTATTGGGATATACGATGCAGATATATTGCGACTTTTCCGGATATTCCGATATGGCGATAGGTCTTGCCCTCTTGATGGGATTTCATCTCGGCATAAATTTCGATTCCCCCTATCAGAGCCGGAATCTCACGGAGTTCTGGCGGCGGTGGCATATATCGTTATCATCATGGTTGAGGGATTATGTCTACATACCACTGGGCGGAAATAGAAGGGGAGTGTTCCGCACGTATCTGAATAATTTTCTGACAATGCTTATCGGTGGACTTTGGCACGGAGCTGCGTGGAAATTTATATTCTGGGGAGCAATGCATGGTGTGGGACTTGCCATTCATAAGGCATGTCGTCCTGTGTTAAGTCGCATTCCGGATAATTTTTTGACTATTTTTATAGGATGGTCTATTACCTTTGTGTATGTGTCGTTGCTGTGGGTGTTTTTCCGGGCGTCTGATTTTGCAACATCCGTACTTATAATAGAGAATATATTCCGAGATTTCAATCCGGCACAGATTCCTCAGTTCTTTGAGGCGAGAACGGAATGGTGTGTGATGATGATTATCCTAATAATATGCCATTTCCTGCCGCAACAGTGGGCGGATGTGTTGCAGTCGCTCTTTATAAGGATGAATTGGGTGCTTAAATTGATAATATTCCTTCTGACGGTTCAGCTTGTTGTTGAATTTATGTCGGAAGAGGTAGCTCCGTTCATATATTTCCAATTTTGATTAAGATAATATATAAAAAATACACGAAAAAAAGCCGTCGGGATAGCTCCTAACGGCTTTTTTGTTGTCAAAACGGTTTTATTATAACGTCAGAATTCCGGATAAAGTTCTATCATTAACAATTCTAA
>Ga0183011_10241_pt1 | contig 39697 bp, 32 predicted proteins | sample NAcewD2O_March_FD_122322 | JGI IMG/M metagenome (GOLD analysis project Ga0183011, IMG submission 122322) | Mouse cecal microbial communities from Vienna, Austria - N-Acetylneuraminic amended D2O_March | ecosystem: Host-associated > Mammals > Digestive system > Large intestine > Cecum | place... | reverse complement strand
TGCAATCTGCCGTTTTATTCCCTTGACTTTCTTGTTGCCGTCAAAACCTTTCGGTGAGGGATATGAGGCAGCCCGCACACTTTGAGCGTCTACAACCGCAACACTTGGTTCCGGTGTCTGACCTTCCTGAAATCGCACTTCTGCGACAAGGCTGTCAAGCAGATTCTTGAACTCGCCGATGGCACTCCATGCACGGAAATAGTAATATACGGTCTGCCATGCCGGAAAGTCATGAGGTAGATTACGCCATTGACAGCCGGTCTTGTCCACATATAGAATGGCATCAAAGACAAGGAAAAAATCATATTTGCTCGTCCAATTATCCATTGGAATTGTTTCTTTTATGAAAGCTTTCTGTGCTTCTGTTAAATCAGAGGTGTACATTTCTAAATCCTTTCTTATAATTGTCAACAAATAAACAATTTAGAAATGTCCTCTCCTTTAGCAGAGGCATTTTTTTGATGGACTATCTTAACAGTTGTCATGAAACACCCTCTTAACGCTGACATTCATTGTTGACTCCATACCGTCATAAGAAAATTTATGTGACTTGGGGTCTTCGCCTGTGGTGAATGCCCATCCCTGCGGTTCGATTGCCATAATTGTTGCGTTTGCCTCCGGTGTCTGGGTATAGGGTGCGGCCATAATCATCAATGCTCCCGCATACGTGGTTATCAAAACCGTTTTTGAGTCTGTCTCAAAGATGTATTCAGGTGTCGCAGGCTCAATCTCTTCCGAAGCGATAGTATAGACGCATTCCGTGGTCTTTTTCCCGGATTCGCTGGATGCGGTCACATTTATGGTGGTGATGGTCTCAGCCTGGACTGTCCAGGAAATCTTGTCGCCATTGGTGGCCTCTGGCAATTCAACGCCCTCATCTTCTGTGGTTATCCGCATGGCTCGGCTCCCAGGGAGGTGAAAGTCAGCTCTGTGCCGTCCATCACAGTCAGTTCGGTCTTGTCATCGTTGGCTTCCAGGCAATATTGGGGAATGTAATCAACGGTCACCTCTCCGGGCTGGTCTTCCTCCTCAGGGATTTCATATTTGATAGATATGCCGCTGATGTAGGTCTGTTTGATATTCCCATTGTCAGTGACAGCCTTGCAAGTGAGGACTATCTTGTTTCCAGAGAGGCCGACGGAGGCTGAATGCGTATCGACAGTGTTGCTGAATGTAATGGTGTTGTCGGATGTCTTTTCTCCTACTTTTATGCTCCATACGGCAGGTGTGGTGCTGTTGTTATAGCCTGTCAATGATATGGAGAGGATATTGGCATTGTCAGGAATATCAGAATCAGATAATGTCAGTGTTCCGCCGTTAAAGGTATTAGCGGCGGTGGATGACCCCAATTGAGCTGCATTGCCAGAAGTTGAAGAATAAGCAGTTGCGTGATATGCTTGCCATGTTCCTTTTGAGCTGGTCTCTGTGCAAATCAAAGGTTTGTTAAGAACAGAGCCTCCATTTGTCGCGTCAATGCCGGTTACAATCCAGTCTGCAATTAAGTATTCTGCTTTTTTTACGGTGAGGTTGAAAGTCAGTGTGTCTGATGTCTGAACCTCCTCACCATCTGCTTCCCGTTTGGCGATGACGCTGACTGATGCATTATCGCAGATGCCAGGAATCCAGTCGGCCGAATCATTAGATGCGTCTAAATGTATGGGTGTCTTATTGTTTACAGTGATTTCAAATGAAGAGGCATTGTCTGCGTGGAGCTTGACAGCGGTGCCTTGGAAAATGGTCGCAATGCCATCGTTGTCGATGGGATTATCATCGTATGTTGCGGTAAGTCCACCGAGGACGACAGGACCTGTTGTGTAGTTGACGGTGATTGATTGAATGTATATGCGGTTTGACGAAGAGGAGGAAGACGGCGCGTTTGTGGAAAACGCAAGAGTTTTTACTGTCAATAGTTCGGTAAAATTTGCATATTCAATTGAATATCAATAAGATGCGATAACAATTCAATATCAATGCAAACTATTGTGTATCAGTGCGATACAGCTATGCCTGCTCAAAAATTACCGAACTGTTGTACTGTTGCATCGCCGCTGAATGTGAAAACTTTGTCTTCAAATGTTGTTGATGTGATGTTTTCAGATTTGCCATTCAATGTAAGCGTCGCATCTTCGTCTGAAGCGGAGTATTTCTTGGCTGAAACAATAATCGTAGTGGCATTTGCCTGTCCTTTTTCAGATAACCTGAGTGTGACAGCCCCCTCTGCCTTACTTTTGCCTATGCGTATCCAGGTCTTTTCTTCTGGGGTATTGCCGCCGTAGTAGGCTGAGGTCGCACTGGATATAGGAGATGCCTCTACATATTCCTGAGAGCTTTTTGCTATAAACGTTGTCGCCTTGGTTGAAGTGGCAAGTGTAGTTGGGGTTTTTGCAGTGGAGCTGAAATTTATGGTATAGCTTTCAGAGTGAGCAATGCCTATACCGGCTACCATCAACGCCAGAGGAAGTAAAAGTTTTTTCATACGGTTAAAGATTTGTGTTTTTGGGTTGAAGCTTTAGCGTGATTGACAGGGTCGGTATGCCTACAATCCGGCGCAAAATTAGGCAAAAGGCTGCAAATTACCCTCCCTAATAGTTAAATATAGTTAAAAGATATAATGAAGGGCGGCTTTAAACTTTGTGGGAGTCGGGAGCGTTTAAAGACTGTCGGATGACCGACACGACATATGTAACCTGAAAACAAGTAAAACATAACCTGAAAACAAGTAAATTATGGACAATTCCGCAAAATGTAAACGTCATTGTGTCCGCTTCATATTGAATGTGGCGCTCCAGACTGCTACCCTCGTGACGACGATTCTGGCCGTCCATGAACTCGACCGAATCCACCATCGCCTGAAAAAGATGGAGAAGAAGCGCAAGCTTATCTGACTTTCGGTGAATCTCAGCGGTGGTAGGGAAGCTGCTGCCGGGGCCTGGCGCATAACCAGGCTGGGACATGGAGGCATCCTGTCGGACTGCGGCCGGGGGTGCCTCTGTGGATTCTTGTATTGGGGAGGGGTTGCGATTGAGACTGAATTGTCGTATCTTTGCCGAAGATAAAGACAGTAACTTAAAATCAAAAGGAAACCGGAAAAGGATATGCTGATTTCCCTGTTGACTCTTGGGCTGGCTGTTGCGGGATTTGTCTGGGGACGAATCCGGGCCGATGTCGTGGCGCTGCTGGCATTGGTTGTCTTGGCCGTGAGCGGTGTGATTTCCACTCAGGAAGCCCTGTCGGGGTTTGCCAACCCCATTGTGATAATGATGGTCGGCCTGTTTGTGGTTGGCGGTGCGATTTTCAACACTGGCCTGGCAAAGATGCTCGGGGCAAGGCTCCTCAAGCTCGGAGGAGGGAATCCGACCAAGCTTTTTCTTGTCGTTGTATTGGCCACAGGCCTTATAGGCGGTTTTGTCAGCAATACCGGCACTGTGGCCCTGATGCTGCCAATCGTGGTGTCGATGGCAGCCGCGGCTGGTTCCTCCCCCTCGCGGTTGCTTATGCCGCTGGCGTTCGCCTCAAGCATGGGAGGAATGCTGACCCTTATCGGAACACCGCCCAACCTTGTCATCGCTGAGGTGTGGGAGGAGGCCGGCAACGGCCCTCTGACAATGTTCTCGTTTCTTCCCGCCGGAGTCGTCTGTCTTGTCGCGGGTACCCTGTTGCTGATACCCCTGAGCCGTTCGCTCGCTCGCAAGCGCGGCAACGAAGATTCCCCGGAGGGGAAGCGTTCGCGTTCACCGTTGGAGATTGTGGAGGAATACGGCCTTAACGATGACCTGTGGAGGGTGACAGTCCCATCCACCTCGCCCATAGCCGGACTGACGCTCGGCACTCTCGCGTTGCGCAAGAATTATGACCTCGATGTGCTGGAGCTGCGCACTGGCGAGCATTCGCGCAGGCTGATCAAGAACATAGTGCAGGAGGCCCCCACGGCCACCTCGACTGTCGACCCGGGCGACGTGCTGTTTGTGCGCGGCCCTGAGGCGGGGGTGGAGCTGTTCGCGACCCATTACGGGCTGCAGCTTGACACCAATCCCGACGAGGCCCGCCACAACCTTAGATTCTACGACATCGGAGTTGCCGAGATAGTTCCGATGCCTGACTCGCCGATATTAAAACAGACCATCGCCCAGCTTGATTTCCGCAACCGCTTCAACGTCAATGTGCTGGGTGTACGCCGTGGCGGAGACTACATTACAGAGAACCTGGGCGGCCTTACGGTCAGGAAAAACGATGTGCTGCTCGTCCAGGGGCCATGGAAAGCCATTGACGAGCTGAGCGGCGACACCCGCCGCTGGGTAGTCCTCGGGCAGCCCCTGTCGGAGGCTTCCAAAGTGACGCTTGATTACAAGGCACCGGTGGCGGCTGTCATTATGGCGGCTATGATTGTGATGCTCGTGCTTGACACGGTCCCGGCTGTGATGACGGTGATAATGGCCGCGCTGGCCATGGTGCTTACGGGATGTTTCCGTTCGGTTGGCGACGCTTATAAGACCATCAACTGGGAGAGCATCGTGCTGATAGCCGCGATGATGCCGATGAGTTTCGCCCTTGAGAAGACTGGGGTGTCTGAGATGGTGTCATCCGCGCTGGTCACCCATCTTGGCTCTCTCGGCCCACACTGGCTTCTGGCCGGACTCTATTTCACCACGTCGCTGATGACGCTTTTCATCTCCAACACGGCCACAGCCTTGCTGATGGCGCCTATCGCGTTGCAGAGCGCGTTGGCCTACGGTGTCAGCCCGTTGCCCTTCCTGTTCGCCGTGACCCTCGGAGCCTCGCTATGTTTTGCCTCGCCCTTCTCGACACCTCCCAACGCCCTGGTGATGTCGGCCGGCCAATACACCTTCACCGACTATCTCAAGGTCGGCGCGCCCTTGCAGGTGATTCTCGGCGTGCTTATGATTTTCGTGTTGCCGCTGCTGTTTCCGTTCTGACCGGATGCGGCAGGCTGTCAGGCCTTGTTGGGCAGGGTGAGGATAAACCGTGCGCCGTCGGTGTAGGCGGTGTCGAGGATGAGCGCGCCGCCCAGCATCTCGGCTAGCATGCGGGCTATCGTCAGGCCGATGCCGGCACCGGGGACAGACCTGTCTATCTTGGTGAACCGATCGAATATCACCTCGCTATTGTGCGGGTCGATGCCGCATCCGGTGTCGGTGACCGATATCACCACCTGCCTGCCGTCGGCCGATGTGTCGAGCCTGAGGGAGATTTCCCCCTCCTGTGTGACTTTAGCGGCATTCGAGAGCAGGTTTGAGAGTATCTGTATCAGCCGGTGGCGGTCGGTCAGGATTATGAGGTCGCCTTTTGGGGCCTCTACGCTGAGCCTGACATCTGGGCGCAGCTTGTGCCTTACAGCGTCGGCCGCTGCCTCGCATGTCGGCAGCAGGCTGTGGGGCTTCTTTTTCAGCTGGAGCGTGGAGTTGTGGATTTCGGCCAGCTGCAGCACATCGTTGACAATCGTGTTGACCAGATCGCAGTTAAGCACCAGGCGGTCGGCGAATGTCGCGAGATATTTCTTGTGTTCGTCGCTGGTGTTTTCCAGTATCATCTGGGCATATTCGGCCATGGCCTGCAGGGGGACCTTCACCTCGTGGCTCATGTTGTTGATGAAGTCGGTCTTGAGGTTGTCGGCCCTGCGCGCCTTGTCCCGGGCCTCCTCAAGCCTGGCGCGTGTCTCCATGAGCTCGCGGCTCTCTTTGCGCAGCTGCCTGTTGGCCACCTTCAGGCGTGTGGCTATGACGGCCTTGCGGCGGTTGAGGCGGATGAGGAAGAATATGAAGGCTCCGAGGGCGAGGAGCAGCCCGGCACAGACGATTGTGACTGTGCGCCACATCTGTTTGCGGGCCTGCTGTTCCTGTTCCTTAAGTCGCAGGTTTTCCAGCTTTATCTCATGGACATCATATATCACCTGCAGCTCGCGGTAGCGCTCGAGCTGCCGGCTGTCGAGTTCCTCCTCAAGTATCCTTGCATACGCGGGATAAGCCTCGAGAAGAGCCTGCCGGTTGCCTGTGGCGGTGGCGGCCCCGATATACATCTTCATCATCTGCAGACGGCGGCTTTCGAGATACGGGCTGTCAATGCAGCCGCTAATCAGGTCAAAGGCCTTGCGGTAGTCTTTATGATAGAAATGATGGTAGATTGATGGCAGGGGAGCCGTCGCGTAAGTGGCGGTGGCGCGTGGGGCCGTCCGGGCCAGTCGCATGGCCTCTTCGTAATACTGCTCCTCCTCCGATGGGTCGAGGGCCTCGTGGTTTTCCAGCAGGCGCGTGTAGACGATGTAGCGGTTCGCGTCGTAGCAGCGGTATTTCCTGCCGATTTCGACATTGCGCCTGTCAAGGGCGTCAATCGCGTCGAGAAGACTGCGGCATGCCTGTATGGCCAGGGTGTGCTGGCCTACTTTGGTGTATATCATCGATGCCCAGACGTAATACACATTCTTTAGGGCATTGTTTTCCCCGGGGGTGTCCTCGATAAGTTTCCCGAGGCGGTGGAGGTAGTCGGCGAGCAGGTCGCCTTCAGACAGCTCCGAGAGGTTGAGGCATATGGCGTGAAGTGTGACGATGCGGTCGTCGAGCTTTTCGGCCGGGGTTGCCGATAGCTGCTTGGCAAGTTCCTGGATCTGGGCCACGCGTTCTTCGGCTGTAGCCGCCGACTTGGCGCGGGCCGAGTTGAGCAGTATCCTCACGAACGTCACGGTGTTGTCGCGGTCTTCAGACTGGGGATAGCTTTTCGCCATGCTGATTACCTCTTCAAGAACCTCCTCGTTTCTCTGGTTGTTGTTGGCGATGTTGCGCATCACGTCGAAGGCCACTCCCGGGCGACCTGCGCGACGGGCCGTGGCAGCCAGTTTCTTGCCGTATTCGATTTTTTCAGGGGCGACGGCGAGGTCATAGATGTTGAAAAGCTCGGTGACAGAGTCGTCGGGGGTGGAGAGGCGCGAAAGCACTGTCTGCAGGCTGTCAATCACTTTCTGTTTGGTAGCCTGGTCGGAGCATGCGATGCGCATGTTTTCCTTTTGGTTGCGCGCGACAGCCTGTGAGGTGGTGATTATGAGTGCCGTCAATAGACAAATTATTGAAGGCCAATAGGGTATGGGTGGTTGTGACGACGATGCGCGCATGCTGTGTTATTTTGACTGGCTCAGAGAGTCTGTTGATTTCCACAAAGTTACAATTAATTTTCAAAAATTGCAAAGAAATTCTGACAATGTTGCAATCAGATGATTACGGTATGATTACAAGGGGGGGTAAAGGCCGCGCCACCTCTGCGGCCTGTGGCCGCCGGGGTGGCGCGTGGTGTCGAGCATGGTTCAGAAGACTGTCAGCCGTGGTGGCCTGAGCGGCTTAGGCGGCGGAAGAAGCGCCAGGCTTCACCGGCAAACATCACCAGGGAGGTGGAGCCGATTATTATTGCCCAGTCGACGGCTTTCAACGGCACGACATTGAAGAAGCCGTAGCCAAACTCCACGATGAGCAGCTGGCCGCCGAAGATGATTGCGGCTATCAGCAGGAACTCTCCGCAATGGGCGAAATGCATGGCCGAGCGGCCTGTGGCGAAGGCCCGGGCGTTGAACATGTTCCAGAACTGGAGGAAGACGAAAATGGTGAAGAACAGTGACAGCTCGTAAGGAGACAGCCCCTTGTTCTGAGGCAGGAACGGCACACGGAACATGTCGGTGAGCGTCTGCAGGTCGGTGTGCTCGAAATACCAGAGCAGGCCCAGCAAGATGAAGAAAAACAACGCGCCGGTGCCGACGATCGCCTGCCACATGGTCGGGTTGATGATGAAGGCCGAGCGTTTGCGCGGTTTTTCTTTCATCACCGAGTGGTCGGGAGGGAGCGACGCGAGGGCCATGGCGGCGAATGTGTCCATGATGAGGTTGACCCATAGCATCTGGGTGACTGTCAGCGGCGACTCGGTGCCCATGAACGCGCCGGCCAGCACTATGAGGCAGGCGGCGACGTTGACCGTCATCTGGAACATCACGAAACGGCGGATGTTGAGATACAGCGAGCGTCCCCACATCACGGCGCGGGAGATGGAGGCGAATGAGTTGTCGACGATGGTGATGTCTGACGCCTCCTTTGCCACGGAGGTGCCGTCGCCCATCGACAGTCCGACATGGGCGCTCTTGAGGGCGGGCGCGTCGTTGGTGCCGTCGCCTGTGACGGCCACCACCTCGTTGTTGGTCTGGAGGGCCTCGACAAGGCGTTTCTTGTCGAGCGGGCGGGCGCGGGCGATGATTTTGAGGTCGCCGACACGTTGGAGCAGTTCCTGGTCAGAGAGTTTCTCGAATTCAGGGCCGGTGATTATGTTGCGGTCAGAGTCCTCCGGGGTCCACAGGCCGATCTGTCGTCCGATTTCGCGGGCAGTGGCGGTGGTGTCGCCGGTGACAATCTTGATTTTGATGCCCGCGTCGATGGTCTCGCGTATGGCGGCTGGCACATCGGCCCTGACGGGGTCTGAAATCGCCACGAATCCGAGAAATTCAAGTCCTTGGGCCACAACGCGGTTGTCTGCGATTGCCTCTTCCCCCTCGTCGAGGAGGCGGTATGCGAATCCCAGGGTGCGCATCGCCTGCTGCTGGTAGGCGAGAAGCCGCTTGTCGACAGCCTCTTTCGTGGCTCCGTCGGGAAACTTGCCGCAGAGCGCGTATACGATTTCAGGCGCGCCCTTTATATACAGCACACGGCGGCCGGCGGCATCGCGGATGACGGTTGCCATGTATTTGCGCTGGGTGGTGAATGGCAGTTCCTCCGCGACGGTGCATCGCTCTTTGAGGGCGCGCGCGTCGATGCCTGCCTGGTGGAGCCACAGCAACAACGCCCCCTCCGTGGGGTTGCCCAGGGCTTTGGGATGGGCCGGGTCTGAGAGGTCGAGCATGGCGGTGGAGTTCACCGCGATACCCTCCTCGATGATGTGGCTGAGCGGGTCATCGCCGAGACGCTGGTCTTTAAGCCCGAAGAAATCGGTCTGGTAGACCTGCATCTGGTTCTGGGTGAGGGTGCCGGTCTTGTCGGTGCATATGACCGTGGTGGCTCCCATTGTCTCGCAGGCGTGCATCTTCCGGACGAGGTTGTTGGTCTTTAGCATGCGGCGCATAGAGTAGGCCAGCGACAGGGTGACGGCCATCGGCAGCCCTTCAGGCACGGCCACCACCACGAGGGTGACGGCAATCATCAGCGTCTGCAGGAAATAGGCCAGGAAGTCGATCCACTCAAACTGGAGCTGAGGGTTGATGAAGTACATCAGCAACCTGCCGGCGACAATCAGGGCCGCGATCGCGTAGCTCGCCCTGGAAATCAGTTTGCCGAGGCGTTCGAGCTGCTCGTTGAGCGGAGTCTTGACTGAGTCATCTATCTGGGCGGCTTCGAAGACCTTGCCGTTCTCGGTGTGGTCGCCGACGGCGGTGACACGCATGATGCCGTGTCCCTCCATGATTTTTGTGCCGCGCATCGCCATGTCTGATGGGAAAGTGGCTTCGGGGTCGAAGTCGTCGGGGTCGACGGTCTTGTGGCAGAGCGGTTCGCCGGTGAGGGTCGACTCGTCGATGTTGAGCGACACGGCCTCTATCAGCTGGCCGTCAGCGGGCACCTCGTTGCCGGTGTTGAGGATGACGATGTCATCCACCACGACATCCTTGCGGGGTATCTCCATCGAGTTGCCGTCTCGGATGACCTGCACCGGCTCGTCGTCGTTGACCTGGTTGAGGATGGCAAATTCTTTCTCGGCCTGGTATTCAAAGAAAAACGACAGGCCCGTGGCCAGGATGATGGCGATGAATATCCCTATCGGCTCGAAAAAGACAGCGAATCCTTTGCCGAGCCCGTAATACTCGTAGAATGATATGAGGATAGACAAGGCTCCGGCTACCAGCAGGATTATGATTAGCGGGTCGCGGAATTTCTTCAGGAATGTGATCCATACTGACTCTTTCTTGGCCGGGGTGAGGATGTTGCTGCCATGCTTGAGGCGGCTCTCTTCGACCTGTGTGGAGGTGAGTCCGGTAAGCTGTGGTTGTGTTGACATTTTAGGTAAACGGTTGAAATCTGTGGTTATACTCTTCTCAATAACACTTGGGAGGGGCATGGCGGTTCAGGTTCAGTCGAGAAACTGGCCTATGTGGTATAGCGGACGGTCTTTCACCTCCTGGTATATTTTGCCGACGTACAGCCCGACGGCGCCGAGTGAAATCAGTATGAATCCCCCCACGAGCCACACAGACAGCATCAGCGACGCCCAGCCGTGGACGGCGGTGTGGGCGAAGAGCGAGTAGATGACATACACCCCGATGCCGAGGCTGATGAGAATGAAAATCAGGCCTATATATAGAATGGCGTAAAGCGGCTTGACCGAGAAGGATGTGATTCCGTCGAGTGCCAGCGACAGCATCTTCGACAGGGAGTATTTCGATTTCCCGGCCTGGCGTGGGGAGATGACATCGTCGACGGTGGTCGAGGGGAAGCCTATCTGTGGGATTATGCCGCGCAGGTAGAGGTTTTTCTCGCGGTAGCGCGACAGCTCGTCAAGCACCCGGCGCGAGAGCAGCCTGAAATCGGCGTGGTTGTAGATGGCCTTGACCCCCATCTTCTCCTGGAGACGGTAGAAGGCCTGGGCGGAGAGGCGTTTAAGCACCGGGTCGGCTGTGCGCTCGACTTTCACGCCATACACCACGTCGTACCCCTCGGCGAAAGCCTCCACCATGCGTGGAATCGCGTCGAGGTCGTCCTGGAGGTCAGCGTCGATGGTTATCACCGCGTCGGCCATGTCGCGGGCGGTCATCATGCCCGCCATAATGGCATTCTGGTGGCCCACGTTGCGGGCCAGGTCGAGACCTTTGAAACGGTGTGGATTGGCTTTGTGGAGGCGGCTGATTATCTCCCAGGTGGAGTCGCGGCTGCCGTCGTTGACAAACAGCACGAAGCTGTCGGGAGCGATGAGGCCGTCGGATGTCATGCGGTCAAACAGCGCGTCAAGGCGGCGGGCCGAGCTGTCGAGTACCGCCTCCTCGTTGTAGCACGGGGAGACTATTGCGAGTCTTGTCATTTCAGTTCTGTGATTTTGCGCCGGGCGAAGTCGGAGTATGTGGTGAATTCCTCCCCCTGGGCCTTGAACATGTTAATGACGCTGTCGAGGCGGCGTTCCATCTCTTTGCCCGCGTGGTTGCGGCTGACGAAGCCCACCTTGAATTCGGGATGCTCTCCGAGGGGGTAGAATTCCCAGGGGTGGAAGTAGGTCGATAGGTAGCCGTCGCGGCTGACTGTACGCCGGGCGAATGCCTTGTACAGCCACAGAGGCAGGTTGTGGAGGGCCAGCCAGAATAGCGGGAAGCGCAGCCATGGGGTCACCGATGCGGGTATCTGCAACACTCCGTCGCGCATGAAGCATGTGCGGGGCTTGTCGAGATGGTTGTAATGGCCGGGGATGAGGCAGGGGTTGAGCGATGAATTGTAGAGATAGCCCGCGCGGCGGATGTCATCGTCAGAAACGGGGAACATGCGCGGCTGGCGGTAGCCCTCCACCGGCTTGCCGGTCAGCTCCTCAAGCCTCTCTTTAGCGCGGAAGACATCAGACGGGACAGGTTGCCAGTGGTCGCAGCCGTGGGCGGCGATTTCGTGGCCGGAGTCGATGATGCGCCGGATTATGTCGGGCGCATTCTCGGCGAAGTTGACCGTACAGAAGAAGGTGGCCTTGACCCCGTTGCGGTCAAGGATGTCAAGAATCTTTTCGGTGCCGTAGCGGGAGACCTCCATCCCTTGGGCGAGGGAGAACTCAACCCCGCTTTCCCGAGGCACATCGAATTCTTCGGTGTCGAAACTAAGCAGTATCATTTGCAACGACAAAATTACATATTTTTGGGCTAACTGTGTAGGGATAAGGATGGAAATTCGTAACTTTGCGTAAACTTAATAAAAAGTTAACAGCGTGTCACCTCCTCTTCGGAGGCCGGTTGCCGTTGTCCGCTCTCTATGAGAATCCCTTATCCTTATGAAGACCCTTACCACCCGCAATGCTTTCTGGCTGTTATTGATTGTCGCCTGTGTCACGATACTTCCGTTTCTCGGACTCGCGGATTTCCATACCAAAGGAGAGCCGAGGGAAGCCGTCGTCGCGTATTCGATGCTGGATAGCGGCGACTGGATCCTTCCGCGAAACAACGGCGGCGAGATTCCCTACAAGCCGCCGTTTTTCCACTGGACTGTCGCGGTATGTTCCGTGTTGACCGGCGGGGCTGTCAGCGAGTTCTCCTCGCGGTTGCCTTCGGCGATTGCCTTGATAGCGATGACGCTTGCCGGATTCCTTTTTTATGCCCGGAGGAAAGGCGTGATGGTCGCATTGCTGGCAGCGTTTGTATCCCTGACGGCGTTTGAACTTCATCGGGCGGCCGCCAACTGCCGTGTCGATATGGTGCTGACGGCCCTTACGGTCTGCACGCTGTATCTGTTTTACAGGTATTATGAGCGTGGATTGAAAGGTGTCCCGTGGCTTGCGATATTGCTGATGAGCTGCGCCACGCTGACAAAAGGGCCTGTCGGCTCGCTGATTCCCTGTCTTGCCTTCGGAGTATTCCTGTTGCTGAGAGGAGAGAAATTCCTGAAGGCGTTCCTGCTGCTTGCCGCCTGGGGGCTCGCCTCCTTCATACTGCCTTTGTGCTGGTATTACGCCGCGTGGCTCGACGGGGGGCAGGAATTCCTCGATCTCGTTATGGAGGAGAATTTTGGCCGTATGACCAACACGATGAGCTATGACTCATGTGTCAATCCCTGGCATTACAATTTCGTGACCCTGATAGCGGGGTATGTCCCCTGGATTCTGCTGGTCATCCTTTCGCTCTTCAGTTTCGGGAAAATCAGGAGGCGGCTTCGCAAAACCTCCTCCCTTCGGTCGGACACAGGACTGCCCGACGGAGCAAAAGGGGAAGGCGCATCCGGAAGTGGCTCCGTCTGGTCGCGGCTTGTCGGACGCGTACGCAGGGCAGACGCGGTCGACCTGTTTTCTGCGGTCTGCGTGGTTGTGATATTCCTCTTCTATTGCTTCCCGCAGAGCAAAAGAAGCGTCTATCTGATGCCCATCTATCCGTTCATCGCTTATTTCCTCGCGAAATACATGATATGGCTCGTCAGCATCAAGTCGAAAGCAATCAAGGTCTACGGGTCGATTCTTGCGGTTGCCGGGATTTTGCTGACGGCAGTTTTCGTCATGGTGAAATGCGGGGCAGTCCCGACCTCGATATTCCATGGCCGTCATGCCGCCCAGAACATAGCCATGATGGAGGAGGTCGCCCGGCTTGACTGCTTCGGATGGGTGCTTGTGGCGTTGCCTCCGATTCTCGCCATAGGATGGTTCATATTCATGCGCCGCGACAAAGGCGCTGATTACGCCAGCCTGTTCGCCATCTGCCTCTTGACCTTCGGTCTCTATATGGCTCTTGACGGCGCGTATCAGCCACGAGTGTTGAACGCAAAGTCTCAACGCCCCGTAGCCATGGAGATAGATGCTATCGCTCCAGCCTCCTCCGGCACCATCTACGAATTCATCGAAGAGGCGGAATTCGCTGCCGGCGACCCTGTTCATTTCTTTGAGCTGAATTTCTATCTGGGCGACCGAATCGAGAACTTCGTCAAAAACAAACCCGCCGAGGGCTATTTGCTGATACCCGAGGCCGAGTCGGCCATCTACCTACCCCGCTTCGAGCAGGAAGGTTACAGCTTCACTCATCTCTACGATTCCTCCCGCCCGGTTCTGCGGCGTACCGTCCGTCTTTACCGCTTTACGCGGCAAGGCCCTGTGCCCGGAAACTGAAAGACAACTCCATGGTCAAAGAACGAAACATAGTCTTCGATGCAGTAAAGCTTTTTGCCATATTCCTGGTTGTCTGGGGACACGCGCTGGCGTATTTCCAGACAGGAGATTTCACGGAGAACCGCATCTTTCTGGCTATTTATTCATTTCATATGCCACTGTTCATGACTGTCGTCGGTTTCTTTTCCGGGACAGTGGCGGATATGGGCCTGAAAGAGATTGTGCTCAAAAAGGCCAGGCAGCTTCTCCTGCCGGCGGTCGTGTTTTATCTTCCCCTTGCTGCCGTGGTGCTGGTCAAGTCAGGTCTTTCGACGATGATACATTCCTATATAGGCGCGTTCTGGTTTCTCAAGTCGGCGTTTATATGTTTTGTCATTTATTATGCGGCAAAGAAAATATGCAAGTCTACGGCGGTCGCGGCAGTCGTCTCGCTCGCAATCAGTATGTTCATAATTGACTTCATGATTTGCAGGATGTTGCCTTTCTTCCTGTTCGGACTTCTGCTTGGAAACATATATCCGAGAGTGAGACCTCACTCCGGAATAATAGCGGCTGTCTCCGGCGTAGTTTTCCTGTCGCTTCTGCCGCTTTTCGACGTGGACGTTTACAAGACGTTGAGATTATCGCCGATATTGACGGTGTTGAATTTCTCTTCGTCTGATTACACGGAGGTGTACGGCTGTCTGGTCGCGCTCGCGTCAGGTTTGTCAGGAAGCCTTTTCGTGATTTTCTTGTTTGAATACCTGTCGACAAAGATACCTTCCGGCAACAACTGGAGTAAAATAGCAGTGTTGGGCAGTGAGACGCTCGCAGTCTATATGTTCAACACAGTTCTGATCGAGTTGCCTCCGAAATATGTCGGGCATCTCGACGGGATGAATCCGGTCTTGTATAATGTCGTCGTAACTCCTTTGGCGGCAATAGCCGTCATCGTGCAGACCCATTACATTGTCGGGCTTATCAAAAGAAACCGATGGCTTTCGTTCCTCATACTCGGGAAAGCCTTGAACAGCCGGCATTCAAGTCAATTGTCCCTGTCGAGACCGGTTGATTAGGTTCCTGCCATCTGAACCCTTCTGATATCATCCTCTCCGTCAGGCATAAAAACCGGGCGATGTGACAAAATATTTAATTTTGACACATCGCCCGGTTTGCAGGGGTGTTACCTGTGACCTTGTGCAGGTCGGGGGAACTATTTCTTGAGGGTGAAGCGGCGTGAGGCCAGTCGGTAGTTGTCGGCGAATAACTCGACAGTGTAGTCGCCGGGGGTGAGGGTGGCGTTTACATCCCAGTAGATTTTGATGCCGCCTATTTCCTCTCCCTGATATTCGATGGTCTTGCGGGCTGTGGCCTGGAGGCTGGCTCCCTCGAAGCTGAATGATCCGGCGTTGCCGAGCAGGTCTCCCTCGGGCGATGTTATGCGCAGGTAGATGGTCTTCTCGCCGACGGGTGTGGAGTTGTTCTGGGGGATGGTGAAGGTCACTTCAAGCTGACGTGCCTTGGTGACATTCTTCTCTTTTTTCCCTTTCTTGTTGAGAGGGATGAGGTTGACTCCGGTCACATTGAGCTTTTCGGCCAATGTCATCCGTTCGCTCAGGTGCTGGTTGGTGGCCTGCACAGACTGCACGGTCTGGGTGAGCTGTGAGTTCTGGGCCTTGACCTCCTCGTTCTCAGTGCGGAGCGACTGGTTTTCTTTCTGCAGCTCGTTGATTTGCTCCACATAGGTGCGGAGGATAGCTTTCAAGGTCTCGATTTCACCTTTGAGCTTGGCAATCTGGGCCGCGGATTTGCTTTTCTCGTTTTTCAGCTCGTCAAGGAGCTTCTCAACCTGGGCGCGGGCCGCGGTGTATTTCTGCACAATCGAGTCGTTGGCCAACAGCGAGGTCTGGTTTTCATACTGGGCGAACTCGTTGTTGAGGCTCTCATACTCGTTGGCGAGCTGGATTTGCTCGTTCTGGAGCTGCAGCTGCTCGATTTGCTGCTGCTGGGCAGCCATCTCGGAGGAGTTCTTGGCTGAGAGCAACACCACGGCGAGTATGGCGAGGCCGAGAAGCACAGCAAGGATGATTATTATCATCATTGTCTTCTTGTTCTTCGCAGGCTTTGACACCGGGGCCGGTTGTTGCCGTCCGGGAGCTTGGTGGCGAGGATAGTCGCGTGGCGGCTGATGCGGCGGCATGGGCGGCTGCTGTGGTGCCTCCTGCCGTGTTTGCTGCTCCGGTTCGAAAAACCGTTGCGGCGGTTGTTGCTGGGCCGGTTGCTGTCGCGGTGGGGTGTAAGGGGGATTGGCCTGAGGCGGCAGGTAGGCGGGGGAAGGCGCCGGCGCGGCAGGCTTGGGTGTTTCGACGCTGGGCCGTTGCGGGGCTGCGGGCCTCGGAGGGGTAGCCGGTTGCTGACGCGGGGCCTCCACGGGTCGTGTTGGCGGAGTGTTCTCGGCCGCCATGTTGCGGCGCGCCATCTCCGCGGCTCGGCGGAGCCGCTCGTTGAGCGACTCCGAGCCGGGTTGCGGTGTCGGATTGTTATTGTTGTTATCCATTAGCAATCGGATTTAGATGCCGGGATTATTCACCTTTGCCGCAGCAGTTCTTGTATTTTTTACCTGAACCGCAGGGGCAGGGCTCGTTGCGTCCGACCTTGGGTGTTGCCTTGACGGGCTCGGGACGGCGGTGGGCCGCAGCTCCGGCCCCGGCGGCAGCTGCTCGCTGGGCGTTCTCGCCGGGCAGCCCTTCCTTGGTGGCCTTGTACTGGGAGTAGTCGTTCTGGCGAGAGGGCGTGGCGGTCTTCAGTTCCGGACGCTGGGCGCGGGCGGCGCGCAGACGGGCCTCTGCCTCAGCGAGGGCTTTCTCTGCGGCGGCTTTCTTCTCCTCGTCAGTCATCGCGGCCTTGCGGCGTTCGCTTTCAAGGGTGGCCGAGGCGGTGGAGGGGGTCGCGGCGGTGGTTGCTGCCGGACGCTGCTGAACGAATATCTGACCTCTCATCAGGGCCGACAGGGCCTTGGTGTTGAGGTTGTTGAGCATGTTCTCGAAGAGGTGGAACGACTCCACCTTGTAGATTACCAGCGGGTCTTTCTGCTCGTAAGATGCGTTCTGCACGCTCTGGCGCAGTTCGTCGAGTTCGCGCAGGTGTTCTTTCCACAACTCGTCGATGGTGACGAGCAACACACCCTTGTGCCATTCCTTGACGATGTTCTTGCATCCCGAGTTGTAAGCCTCCAGGATGTCTACGCCGAGGTTGAAGATGCGCTTGCCATCGGTGATGGGCACCATTATCTTGCCCTTGGCTCCACGGTTCTCGACCCAATCCTTGACAACAGGCATTGCCATCTCGATGATGCGCTCGCTGCGGCGGTCAAGGTTCTCGTTTACGGCTGCCACGATGCGCTCGGTCTTCTCCTCGCGGCTGAGGCTCTGGAATTCCTTCTCGGTGAAAGGTGCCTCGATGGTGAGTATGCGCATCAGTTCGAGCGACAGCTCGTCGAAATCGGTGGGCTGATCGTAGCTCTGGACGAGATTCTCGACCAGGTCATATATCATGTTGGCGATGTCGATTCCGACACGTTCGCCGAGGAGGGCGTGATGGCGGCGGTTGTAGATGTAGGTGCGCTGCTTGTTCATCACGTCATCATATTCGAGCAGACGCTTGCGGATGCCGAAGTTGTTCTCCTCCACGCGTTTCTGGGCGTTCTCGATTGCTTTTGTGACCATGCGGCTCTCAATCATCTCCCCCTCTTTGAGTCCGAGGGTGTCGAGCATCTTCATCACGCGGTCGGTGGCGAACAGACGCATCAGCTGATCCTCGAATGAGACATAGAACACCGATGAGCCGGGGTCGCCCTGACGGCCCGAACGGCCTCGCAGCTGGCGGTCGACGCGGCGGCTTTCGTGACGCTCTGTGCCGATGATGGCGAGACCTCCGGCCTCCTTGACTTCGGGAGTGAGCTTGATGTCAGTACCACGTCCGGCCATGTTGGTGGCGATGGTGACGGTGCCGGCGCGTCCGGCCAGGGCCACGACCTGCGCCTCCTTCTGGTGGAGCTTGGCGTTGAGCACCTGGCAGTCAATCTTGCGCATGTCGAGCATTCGTTTGAGCAGCTCGGAAATCTCCACGGAGGTGGTGCCGACCAGCACCGGACGGCCCGCGTCGCGGAGTCTTACGATTTCCTCGATCACGGCGGCGTATTTCTCTTTCTTGGTCTTGTAGACACGGTCTTCAAGGTCGAAGCGGGCCACGGGGCGGTTGGTCGGGATGGTCACCACGTCGAGCTTGTAGATGTCCCACAACTCACCTGCCTCGGTCTCTGCCGTACCGGTCATACCGGCCAGCTTGTGGTACATGCGGAAGTAATTCTGCAGCGTGATGGTGGCGAAGGTCTGGGTGGCGGCCTCTACCTTCACACCCTCCTTTGCCTCGATGGCCTGGTGGAGGCCGTCGCTGTAACGTCGTCCCTCCATGATACGGCCGGTCTGCTCGTCGACAATCTTGATTTTGCCATCGTCGATGACATATTCGTTGTCTTTCTCGAAGAGGGTGTATGCCTTGAGGAGCTGGGTGACGGTGTGGACGCGCTCAGACTTGATGGCGTAGTCGGCCATCGCCTCATCCTTGAGCTGCTGGCGCTCAGAGATGTCGGCTACATTCTCCAGCTCAGAGAGCTTGGCGGCAATGTCGGGAAGCACGAAGAACTGGGGATCCTGGTTGCGGTCGGTCAGCACGTCGAAACCTTTGTCGGTCAGCTCCACCGAGCGGTTTTTCTCGTCGATGACGAAGAATAGGGGGTCGGTGACCTTGGGCATCTCGCGGGAGTTGTCCTGGAGATAGTAGGCCTCGGTCTTGAGCAGGGCGTTCTTCATGCCCTCTTCGCTGAGGAACTTGATCAGCGGGCCATATTTGGGCAGACCCTTGAAGGCGCGGAACAGCAGGAGTTCCCCTTCTTTGCGGGTCTCTTTGTCTTCTGATGCTATCTTCTGTTTGGCCTCGGCGAGAATCTGGGTCACCAGTTTGCGCTGGGCCTGGAATACCTTCTCCACGTTGGGCTTGTAGTCGTTGAAGAGCTGGTCTTCACCTTTGGGGACAGGACCGGAGATGATGAGGGGGGTACGGGCGTCGTCGATAAGCACCGAGTCGACCTCGTCGACGATGGCGTAGTAGTGCTTGCGCTGTACCATGTCTTCAGGGGCCATGGCCATGTTGTCGCGCAGGTAGTCGAAACCAAACTCGTTGTTGGTTCCGAAGGTGATGTCACATTCATAGGCGTTGCGGCGCTCCCGGGTGTTGGGGCGGTGCTTGTCGATGCAGTCGACCGTCGAACCGTGGAACATGTAGAGCGGGCCCATCCACTCTGAGTCTCGTTTGGAGAGGTAGTCGTTGACGGTAACCACATGCACGCCGCGGCGTGACAGCGAGCGGAGGAACACGGGCAGTGTGGCCACGAGGGTCTTACCCTCACCGGTGGCCATCTCGGCGATTTTGCCGGAGTGGAGCACCACGCCGCCGATGAGCTGCACGTCGTAGTGGATCATGTCCCAGGTGATTTCGTTTCCGCCAGCCATCCACTTGTTTTTCCAGATGGCCTTGTCGCCGTCGATGGTGACAAACTCGCGTCCCTCGACAGCCAGCTTGCGGTCGAGGTCTGTGGCGGTCACTTCGATTGTCTCGTTGGCGGCGAAACGGGCAGCGGTCTCGCGCATTGTGGCGAACACGATGGGGAGGTGTTCGTTGAGTTTGTCCTCAAGAGTGTCGAGTATCTTCTTCTCGTGCTGGTCGATTTCGTCCCAGAGGGGCTGGCGTTCGTCGAAGGGGAGTTCCTCGATTTTCTCTTTCAGGGAGGTTATAGCTTCCTGGTCATCCTTGGTGGAGGCGGCCAGATCGGCGCGCACCTCGTCGATTTTGCCTCGCAGCTCATCGTTTGACAGCCCTTTGAGTGTGGGGCCGATAGCATTGATTTTATCTATTGTGGGCTTGATTTCCTTTAGGTCGCGCTGCGACTTGTTGCCGAGAATCTTGCTCAGGAATGTGGTCAGTGACATAAAATGATTATGGTTGGGGGTGTTTTGTATTGGATGATGAAAAGATGGTGTGACGCGTCAGTTGATATAACGCGCAAATCCCCGAGCGGTTCACAGGCGCAGGGGAGGAAGCGATGCTCCGTTGGGGGAGCGGATGCGCAGCAGGCGGCAGACTGTGGGGGCGATTGCCCGCGCGTCGACCGGGGCTGAGATTTCCCTCGGGGCCACCTGTGGCGCGAGGATGAAAGCCGGGGCGGTGGAGGCGACTGCGCGGCTCACCGTCACCGGGGCTTCGGTGTCTGAGTCGTCGTCGATTTCCTGCCAGCCGGGAGCTATGGCGATGAAGACATCCCCGGCGGTGGCTGCCACAATGTTGCGGCGGAAAGCCTCGGGGTTTTCAGATGCCTGGCGCGACAGCACTTCGTCGAGGGTCCAGGCATGGCTCACGCCGCTCATCCTCTCAAGGAAGCGGGCGGCTTCGGTGCGTATGTCGGCAAGCTCCTTGCCGCGCTCCTTTATGAGTTTGTGGTTGAGAAACAGCTGGCTGTCGTGGTAGCCTGACACCCATTCGCCGTTGCCGTGGATGGCCATCAGGTACATGTTGAGCAGCGAGACGGCTTTGCGGGATGAGAATTCTCCGTAGGGTATGGCCCATTTCTCATCGTCGCGGCGCTGGCGTCTTGTCAGGGGTGTGCCGGTGACAAAGACAAGTGTATTGTCCATCCCCGGGCCTGCCGCGTCGATGGCGTCGAATATGCGGCCCAGGTCGCGGTCCAGGCGCAGGTAGCTGTCCATCAGTTCTGGACGGCTGTCGGCGTCGCGTGAATAGGGATAGGGGTCGAGCGAGAACGACAGCGCGAGCATGTCGGTCACGTCGCGTTTCCCAAGGGGCATCGTGCGGAGATAGTCGACCGCCATCGATGCGATGTCGGAGTTGGCCGCGGCAGAGGCTTTGTAGGCCCTGAAACGGTTTTTGTCGCTACGGGGAAATGTATGCCTGAATGGGTATGCTTTCTTGTATGACGGCAGATCGGGGTAGCGCTCGATGGCCATCAGTGGCACCCACTGGAGGGTGTCGAGGCGGTATTCAAGAGCGTTGCGGTGGTTGACCTCCTGGGGCTTCTGGGGCAGGTCGCGGTAGAAGGTGGTGGTTGCCCATTTGCCTGTCAGGTCGTTTATCCAGAATGCCGAGTTTCCCGCATGTCCGGCCATAATGATGGCCTCGGCGGGGTCTGCGGCAATGGAGTATGCGTAGCCGAGGCCGCCTGAGGCGATGCGCAGCTCGTCGGAGAGGGTCGACGCGCCCAACAGGACTGGCGACAGGGTCTCCGAGGTGAAGTTGCCTATGGTGGCCTCGTCGTGGAGGGTGGCCTGAGGGCGGCGGCTCTCGCGGTCGTAGATGGTGGCGGAGCCGACACCATTGACTGCCGGTGACGCGCCGGTGAAGAGCAGGGCGGTGGAGGCCGCTCCGTCAAGGGGGGTGCCGAAGTCAACGTCGCGGATGGTCACACCTTTGTCGGCGAGCCGGCGGAAACCGTTGGCTCCGAAATGGCTGCGTAGCAGTTCGAGATAGTCGTCCGAGAGTCCCTCGACGACAATCCCGACCACGAGCTGCGGACGCTGGGGCAGTTCCTGTGCGAAACCGGGCATGGCGGCAGAGGCCCCCAGGATGAGGGCTGCCAGGCTGTTGCGGCTGAATGTCGGCAGGTTTTTTGCCACGTCGTTTTATTCGGTTGTAGTTGTTTCAGTCGTTTTTTTCGCTTTGTCGGCTCGGCGGATGAGCAGATGACGGGCTGACAGCGCCATATCTGCCAGAATCAACGGGTAGAAGGCGGTGTTTAGGGCCTGTATGCCGATGATTCCGATTGCCAACAGCAAAAACAGTGCCACAAAGTTACAAATATGGTAGCAATATACTACGCGTCCGCAACTTTTTATCCACACCAGCGCGGCGGGGATGGCTGTAAGCGGGTTGAGCCAAAGATATAGCCAGTTGGGGGATGTGGCTTCGTGGACACTGATGAATATCAGGAATGTCAGCAGCAGGCTGACAATGAAAAAGCATCCGTATGTCAGCGAGTCATACCAGCGTGAAATCCGTTTGTGACGTATGTCGCTGATTGCTATCCACATGGAGAGCAGCATCACCGCCAGGGTGACGGCTATCGGAGAAAGCCACGCGGGTGTGGGGCTTTCGGTTACCCTGCCGCGCGCCGGTAGAATCACGGCGGTGGATTTCACCAGTTGGCGTTTTTCTCCATTGGAGCCGATATATTTCGCGCGTCTCAATGCCTCTTTCAGGTAAAGAGGGGAGTAGGTGCGCTCCTTCGGGGTGATTTCCTTGTCGAGTCCGCTGCCCAGTGCGAGGTCGATGCCAAACTGATACCAGGGATAGTCAGCATGGGCGCGCGCCATCTCCTGGCGGAAGGTATGTAGGCCCGGGGTGTCTGTGATTCCGGTCTCGCCGTACCTGAATCCCTTGAAGTCGGGAATCTCGACCGGACGGTCGACGGCGGCCTGTATGAACGCCAGCGGACGAGTGGCGCAGTTGTCGTAGATGTAGTTGTAACGGTATGTGCGGTTTTCGGGCCGCAGGTTATGGGCCACAAGGGCCTCAAGGCGGCGAGCCTGTGCGGGGGTGAGGTCGAGCACCTGCTCTGTGACCTCGCGTCCCTGGCGGCGGTATTCCTCCATGAATGTCTCAAAGGGGAATGGCCACGCCATATAGTCGGTCTCCCCTTTGACGAAGCGGTAGAGGAAGTTGGGGGCGCTGAAATCGAAGACACCCCAGTTGACCACGTAGTCCTGGCCGCCTGGAGACTGGAAACGCATGGCGGTGTGGCCGTCAAGCTCATACACCAGCGGGCCGGGGGAGACTGTGAGCAACGACACGCGGGGGGCGGTCTGCTCCGCTCCGAGTCCGAGTGCCCAAGCCAGCAGCATCGCCACCAGGGCCATTATCCGTTTAAGAAAATCAAGCACTTAAAATTACTGTTTGAACACGCAAAGTTATGAAATTTCCACGGAAATTCCTAACTTCGTGGAAAAAAGCGACCGATTGGATTTGAATGTATGGAAAAGGAGACTGCAATTCCCGGATTAGAGGAACGGAAACTGCCGGAATTCAACGCGATGCAGCGGGTGAAGCGACGTTTCTTCGCGATGCGCAACGGCGACCTCGCCCAGCAGATGGCTGAGCGCGGCGCGCGATACCGTATCAACTTCGGCTTGAATCTCCCGCAAGTCAGCGAAATCGCGCGCGATTTCCTCCCGGGAGGTAAAGAGCATATGGCGGTCTACGGGGGGCAGCCTCCGTTGCCGGAGGATTTAGACATGGCGGATTTCGCCCGTCGCCTGCGCGACAATACCTCCACTCGCGAGAGTATGCTCATCGCCCCTATGCTCTTCCCGGTCGAAGCCCTTTCAGAGGAGGAAGCTCTGGAATGGATGCGGTCAGTGCCTACCCCGGAGGTGGCCGATGTGTTGTGCCTCAAACTGTTGCGCAATCATCCCTCGGCTGCCCGAATGGTCGGGACGCTGCTGTATGAGACGTCTTCGGGGGACTGCGTGTTGCTATCCTCTGGACCTGAGTCCTGCGGCCTGGTGTGCTACACGGCTTTGCGTCTGTTGCTTAATCTTCTGCAGGCCGGACAGATTGGAGCCGGGGAGGCTCAGAAGCTTATAGACGCGGCGGGAAATGCCGGTTCGTTGCTGACATCCTCTGTCATACATCAGATCAGGGAGGAAATCAAGTTCCTTGGGGAGGAGTGAATATAGGTGTCTTGATGCAAAAGAGAGGCCCGCAGACTGTGAGATGTCGCGGGCCAGTTGAGATGATATTAACTTGAATGTGTGGGGGGAGGTGTCTTTGAAGCAGGTCGGCGGTCAGTCGTTGACCACGAGGGTCAGGACTCCGGAGGGGTCGAAGGCGACAGCCTTGAACACCGGGTCTGAGACATCGATGCGGTAGCCCGAACGGTCGCGGTGGACGGCCTCGACGCTCTGCTCGAATCCGTTGTGAATCAACAGCTGGTATAGTTTACCGGGAACGACGGCTTTAAGCAGGGGGGATGAGAGGGAGTAGCCATCGGGGGCTTCGGTCTCGATGACATTGCCTTTCGCGTCGAATTCAAACTCGATGCCGTCGGCGAGCTGGATGCCGAATTCTCCTGATGTGAATTCTTTCTCACATTTCACCACGGCGTGGCCGTCGCAGTGTTTCTCAAGGAATTTGCGGGCCTTGGATGGCAGGGCCGCGTAGTCTACGGATCCGGAGACCACAGGGCCTACACCGGTGAATTCCTCCTGGGCCGCGGCGGGGGGAGCGTATTTGTGATTGCCGTTGTCTGATTTTTCCCCGCCCTGTATGGTCTGCACGGCGCAAAATCCGGCGAAGATGAATGTCAGGACGAGTGCGACAATGCTGCGTGACAAGTGTTTCGTTTTCATAACCTCTTGTTTTTGGGGTTAGACATCCCTTTGTTATTGAAACGAAATTGTAACATCAAATGTTCGCGTCGCAATAGGCGTGACGGTGTTTTTTTGTGGCGGCGTGGGGGCGGCGTTGCTGAGTCAACAGCGGGAGAGGAGGTTGTGGAGCAGGTTGACAAACTGGTAGTTCTTCAGCCCCCAGCGCGGGGCTATCAGGAGGTCGGAGGGAGCCTGTGAGGTAAACCGCTCGATGGCGGTTGACGGGGATAGCCGGTTCATCGTGGATATTATGTCGAGGCAGAGCGGCAGATAGGATTCGGGGGTGAAAAGCTCAAACTGCTGGCCTGCCTGCCATTGATGTGCGAGGGTGGAACCTGCTACAATCTGCAGTTGGTGGAACTTCACCGTGTCGGGATGGAGCAGGGCGGCGCGCTCGACGGTCTCCATCATCATTTCCCGGTTTTCTCCCGGCAGCCCCATTATGAGATGGAGGCCGACAGGAAGCTGGGCATCGCGCAGCCGGCTGACGGCATCGACTGTCGCCTGCCAGCTGTGGCAACGGTTGACACGTCTTAATGTGTCGTCGTGAGAGCTTTCGGCCCCGAGTTCCACCATTATCCATTGCCCGGCCTTATGTCGGCAGGCCAGGGCTTCGACAAGGCCGGCAGGGAGACAGTCGGGGCGGGTGCCTATTATGACTCCGTCAACTCCCTCGCATCCAAACGCTTCGTCGTACAGGTCGAGAAGTCTTGATGTCTCGCCGTGGGTGTTGGTGTAGCTTTGGAAATAGGCGAGGTAGCGCATCGACGGATATTTGCGCCGGAAAAAAATCTTGCTCTCCTCAAGTTGGTCTGCCACCGGCGACAGGTGGCGGCCTTCGTGGCTGCCTGGTGAAAAGGAGTTGTTGTTGCAGTAGGCGCATCCGCCAGTGGAGAGGGTGCCGTCGCGGTTGGGGCAGCTGAACCCCGCGTCGACAGTGAGTTTCTGCATCTTGCGTCCCGGGAAATGCTCCGCGAGGAAGTCGGCGTATTCCTTGTAGTAACGTCCCATCAGAAATCTTTGGCTGACAGGTTCATTAGCCAGGCGTCGAGAATCACTATGGCTGCCATAGCCTTGACCACTTCGGCCCCGCGGATGGCTATGCAGGGGTCATGCCGGCCGGTGGTGGCGACCAATGTAGGGTTCCCGTAGCGGTCGATGGTGTCAAGAGGCCGGGCTATGGAGGGTGTGGGCTTGAATCCGACCCTGAAAACAATCTCCTCTCCGTTGGAGATGCCTCCGAGTATCCCTCCGCAATGGTTTGACATATAGTGGCCGGGCTGCATACGGTCGGCGGCTTCGCTTCCATGCATTCCCGACAGGCGGAAACCGTCGCCATACTCAAAGCCGTGTACTCCCCCGATTGACAACATGGCCGAGGCGAGCATCTGCTGGATCTTGCCGAATACAGGTTCGCCAAGTCCGACCGGAACGCCGAGGATGCGGCATGTGACCACTCCTCCCAGGGAGTCGCCCGTGTTTCGGGCCTCTTCAATCAGGCTGTCAAACCGTGAGGCATCCGCGCATCCTGAGATTTCAGATGTGACAGCCTCGATTGTGATTCCCTTCTTATCAAGCAATTGCGACGCTAATGCCCCGGCCACGACACGCGAGACGGTCTCGCGTCCCGAGCTGCGTCCGCCTCCGCGCCAGTCGCGCAGGCCATACTTCCGGTCATATGTGAAGTCGGCGTGGTTGGGACGGTAAAGGTCGCGCAGATGGTCATATGCCCAGGGCCTGGCGTCTGTGTTGGGGATAATAAACCCTACCGGGGAGCCGAGTGTCACAGCGAGGTCGGTGTCGTTGAGCAGTCTTGACAACGAGCCGTCAGCGGCGACTGCCATGAGGCCCGAAAGGATGCTCAGCCTGTCGCTTTCGCCACGAGTGGAGGTGGCGGCTGATTTTCCCGGACGACGGCGGTCGAGGGCCTCCTGTATCTTCCTGATGGAAATGACGCATCCGGCGGGAAGTCCGTCGATGACCCCGCCTATGGCCGCCCCGTGGGATTCGCCGAACGATGTCAGGCGGAAAATGTTGCCGAAAGTGTTCATCGTCGTGGAGGATTAATCTTTCACAAGGTCGGCGACATCGCCGTTGACATATGAAATGAGGTCGGCGGGCGACAGCTCAAGTTGCAGGCCACGCTGTCCGGCGCTGACAAATATGCGGTCAAACGCTGTGGCGGAAGTATGGAAATATACCGGAAACGGTTTCTTCATGCCGATGGCGGTGCATCCGCCCCGGATATATCCTGTCAGGGGCAAAAGTTCCTTCATCGGAATCATCTCGGCCTTCTTCATCCCGGCCGCCTTGGCGGCTTTCTTGAGGTCGACCTCGGCTGCCCCGGGGATGACACAGACAAAGTGGCCACCGCCCCCTGTACGTTCGCCATGGAGGACAAGCGTCTTGAACACCATGGCGACATCCTCGCCGAGGGTCTCGGCGACATGGGTGGCCGACAGGTCATTCTTGTCCACCTCGTAAGGAACAAGCCGGTATGGAATCCGCGCCTTGTCGAGCAGCCGGGCCGCGTTGGTCTTCTCCGGTTCCCCGCCGCTGTTTTTGGATTTCTTGCTCATAGGCTGCAAAGTTAGCAATTTTGGGCTGCCCGGTCAAGCTTGCAGGAAAAATATCAGGGGACACAGCGTAAGGCCGTATCCCCTGGCAAGCTTGATAGGGGCTATTATTTGCGGGAGAGGACGGCGATGGCCTCCTCATAGTTGGGTTCGTTGGTGATTTCCTCCACGAGGTCGGAGTAGATTATGTTGCGGTCTTCGTCGAGGACTATCACGGCACGGGCAAGAAGTCCGGCAAGGGGGCCGTCGACAATCTCAAGGCCGTATTTCTCGGCGAACATGGGTGAGCGGAAGGCCGAGGCGGGAGTGACATCCTTGATGCCGTTGATTGTGCAGAAGCGGGCGGCGGCGAAGGGGAGGTCCATCGAGACGCATAACACTGTGGTGTTGTCAAGATTGGCGGCCTCCTGGTTGAAACGGCGCACGGATGCGGCGCATACGTCGGTGTCGAGGCTCGGAAAGATGTTGAGCACCACGCGGCGTCCTTTCAGGTCGGCACACTGGATTTCTTTGAGGTCGGGAGTGACGAAGTTGAAACAGGGGGCTTTCTCTCCCACGCGGGGCATTGTGCCGTAGGTGTGGCAGGGTGTTCCTTTGAAATAGATGGTTTCCATATGATACTGAATTTCTTGTTGCGTTTTTCTTTAAAAACAGATTGTGGGCCAAGTGGTTCACCGGCCGTCATCTGAGCAGGGCGGCTCCCTGCAGCAGGTCGTCGGCCAGGGAAGAGCTTGCGCCAAGAAGCACCCCGGCAACGGTGGCGTCGGAATTGCAAAGCAGTATGGTAGGGTATGCGTTTATGCCGCAGTCACGTATGAATGGAGCCGGGGAGGTCAGGAGGGTCTCTCCTGGTCGGGATGTCGGGCCTGTCAGCGGTTCTATGCGGTCGACATCGTTGGTGGTGAACATCAGCAGCAGCGATGTCTGGCGGGGGAGCTTGTCGATTGTGTCGCGGAGGGTGGATATTGTCGACTCGGTGGAGGCCACGTCGGGGTCAAGCACGGCGATTATCACAGGGGAGGGGAATCGGTCTCCTTTGTTGTGGAGATAACGTTCGCGGGTGGTGGTGGGGAGGGCGAATCCCGGCAGGGGGAGTCCGCGCAGGTTCTCGACCGTGTAGTTGCTTACGCGGTATTTCTCGAACACATCTGGATAGCGGGCCATCAGGGCCTCTTCAGAACCGACTGCCTCCAATCCGGCTTTAGGGGAATAATCATACACGGCGTTGACCTCCTGCTCGCCCAGCATCCCGGGATTGTAGAGGATGGAGAGCTTCAACGGACGGCCCGACTGGTGGTCAAAGGCCCATTCCATCTGCTGGCTTTCAAGTCCGTTGATATGCCGGCTGGCTTTCACGATGTCTGCGGTGGCTCCCTCTGCCGTGCCTGATGAGAGAGTCAATGTATAGGTGGTGTCGGCGGCCATTTCGCGGAGCTGTGAAGCAAGGCTGAATGGCAGCAGATTGACAAACTGCCCGTTGCGTTGTATGCCTCCGGCGGCAGTGCGGAATGGGATGGAGTCCCATTGATAATGGTTTTCCTGGAGGCGATGGTCTCGGTAGCGGTAATGGTGGCCGTTGAAATAGGCAGTGAACCCCTCTGATGTCCCCGACTCTACGGGAAGCTGCCACTCGACAAGGTAGTCGGTGCCGAGCAGCTGGTCGGCGGGATTGGCCGAGGTGGCAATCTCGAGTTTGTAGACGACATCATCCTCGACCATGGGGAGCGCCACCGCATATCTGACCGAGGCCGCAAAGGGGTCGAGGTTGTCGAGCTTGTCTGCTATGGCGGAAACACTGGAGCCTGCCTCCCCGAATATCCTTCCGGGGAGACAGAACACCGCTATCACCATTAAAATTCCAAATTTCCCTTTCATGAACAAAGGTAGTAGAAACGTGTCTGCCAGGCGGCTCATCCTTAATCGCCTCCTGACAGAATTATAACAACCCTGTTTTGGAAAAGGTTTGGAGTGTGGCCAAAATAATTCTGTTTTTTGAAGAAGGCGCCCAATAGCCTGTCAGAGTATGCCCTGGAGGCTCCCTGTGAGGATAAAACGAAGGATAAGGGTCAGGATAAGGGCGTATGTCCCGGCCAGTACATCGTCGAGCATGACACCCCATCCGTCAGGCACACGTTCGAGACGGCGACACATCGGGGTCTTGACTATGTCAATCACGCGGAACATGGCGAAGCCGAAGAGGCCGAGTATGGCGGTGGTGAGGTGGTCGGCTGCCACTCCGGCGACAAGACATGGAATCCAAGTGCCGACAAACTCGTCAATCACCACCGTGCGGGGGTCTTCCCCCCAATACCGCTCCATGACCTTGGATGTCCAGGCTCCGACCACGGTGGTGGCCACCACCAGCAGAAGTGTTATCCAGAAGAGGGTGTTGACGCTTACGAGAAATGATAGGCCGTACCATATGAGCAATCCGAGGAATGCTCCGACGGTTCCAGGCGCTCCGGGACAGAAACCGGTGCCGAGACCGGTTGAAAGAATCACATGAAACCATGGTGCTTCCCCGAGGGGATGATTGTTGTTGTCACTCATAATCAGGTGTAAATGTCGCTGTTTTTATGTTGTTTAACGTTGGTGGGCAATTCTGTTGCCCGGATGATGTCTAATTTTGCTGTATAAATCAAAAAGATATAGTCATGAACAATTCTTTCTCCGTTACAAATTCAGATGTCATTTTTGTGAATGTGATGGCTGTGGGTCGTCAGGTGATGGCCGTGACGCTTTCGGGCAGTTCCTCAGTGGAGGAGCTGATGGCCGAGGTGATGGGCCGTCTGTCCGGGATGGAGGGGCTGCTGACAGTGAACCTCCGCAACGGTTCGCAAGGCACCGCGGCCAAGCGGGTGCTGCGTCTTCGCAGACCCTCAACGGGGCTGTTAAGGTCGCAGATGAAGGGGGATGCAGCGTAACAGATATTCCCGTGCCTGGTTCCAGGGTGTGTAAATCATATCAGAACCGGGAATCAGGGGGATAGGACGCTCGTTGAGGTCTACGCGCACATATGTCCGTCCCGATTTGCTGCGGGCGATGACCATCTGCAGGTTGGAGGCCATCGGTACCACATGGAAATCTTTCCAGTGGAGGGCCACCGTGTCGAAATAATTGGTGAGATAGTAGCAGCCGTCGAGGCGCATCAGCGACAGCAGGGGCATCATGGTCTCGGCATGGCCGAAGCGCAGCATAACGGCGTAAGGCTGTTTCCCCTCCACGGCGGCATCGGCTGTTGCAACCAGGTCGGCCAGCAACGGGGCGGCAATCTCGGCGGGCATAAGGGAGAGGGTGGAGGCGGTACGTTCGAGGTAATGGGAAAGATTGGTGCAGCTCCATGCCTGGTTGGCTTCCTGCCGGGTGAAGAAATCCTCCATCCTCGACGGCATCCCTATGGCAGGCATCCCTTGCAGCATCTTGAACGCGTGGTATGAGACCTTGCGCGCGTGGTCGTTGCTCATCTCCTTGGCGTAGTCGCCTTTGAAGAGCCTGCGGGCGGGTGCGACAGGCATCATCGTCTCGTATTGCATGTCGTAGGCCTCTTTCCAGTCGCCCGACTTCATCCATTCAATGAAGTCGGCATCGAGGTCGAAGGGACGCATTAACGGGGAGTTCTGGCGGCCTGATGAGGTCGTGATCTCGATGTGGTTGTTGAGGCGGTCGAGCTGGTGGGTGAACTCATACATGCTCATCACGCATCGCGGCGAATATGAGCTGATGGCATTGATTTTTGTGTCGTTGAAGAGAAGTCCGTAGTTGCGGAGCATTCGCGAGGCTATGCCCCTTTGCTCAGCCATCCCGAGCGAGTCGAGCGCGCCCCAGCGGTTGCGCGATGTCTCGCTGACAAACCTGGCGAGTGATAACAGTTGCTCTCCGGCAGGGGTGAGGGCCTTGACCGAGTCGGCCTTTGACAGCTCTTTTATCAGTTCGGTCACATTTTTAGGAGAGGAGGGGAACCGCGCGCCGTGTCGCCCGACGTGGTTGATGAAGACGGCTGTCAGGGAGTCGGGCAGCGCCACTGATTCGGCAGGAATCGGATATGGCATGGCCGAGCCTTCACACTCTGAGAAGGTGTAGGATGTTTCGGTGGGATCCGCGCCACGCAACAGGAATGTTGATAAAATCAAGGTGGCGATTATTGTCAGGCTCCTCATTTGTTTTCAAGTTTTATAGTTATATTTGCAGCGCGGAGTCTTGACTCTTCTCCGCGGCATTCACATAAACGCAATATAGCCACGAAAATACGAATTTATGCTGACTCCTCAAAATATTAAACAAACAATCGCCGGAAAAGGTGCTGGCGAGCAACTTGAGATTCTTGACGCGATGGCGGCCGGAGTCTTGACCGATGGCGAGCGCGGCCTGCTGCTGGCCGAGAAGGGGAAGATACTCTGGAAAGCCGGACGACGCGGCGAGGCGATATCGGCTTACGAGGCCGGCTCGCAGCTTGACCCGGGAGGCCCGGCTGAGCTGTTGCTGTCTCACACGCGTGAGATAATGGATTTCTTCAATCCCGACCTGCTCAACCCCTGAGCAGCGTCAGCTCTCGCGGAAGTAGACGCGGCGCACACGGGGGGAGACCGAGGTCAGGCACTCGTATGGGATGGTGTCGAGCACGCGGGCCATCTCTGTGGCCGGATTCTCCGGCCCGAAAATCACCACCGGGTCGCCGGTGCGCACGTCAGGCACATCGGTGACATCGACCATGCATGTGTCCATGCAGATGTTGCCGACGGTGGGACAGAGGTGGCCGTTGACGGCCACTTTCCAGTTGCCACGGCCGCAATGGCGGTTGAATCCGTCGGCGTATCCGATAGGCACGGAGGCTATCAGGCTTGGGCGGGAAAGCACGCCGCGACGTCCGTAGCCCACGGTCTCGGTCTGTTCCCAGTGGCGCAGGGCGATGACTACGGAGCGCAGGGAGGATATGGGCCGCAGGGAGGATTCGGTGCCGTTGTTCAGCACAGGTATGCCATAGAGTCCGATTCCGAGTCGCACCATATCGAATTGGTACTGGGGGAAACGCAGTATGCCGGCGGTGTTCAGCACATGGCGAAGCACCTTGTATGGGAAGTGGCTGACGATCAGGTCGGCGCAGCGGGTGTAATAGTCGAGTTGACGGCGGGTGTAGTCGTCCTGGTCGAGGCAGTCGGCGGTGGCAAGGTGGGAGAACACCGATTTCACAGTCACCTCAGTCTGGCTGTCGAGTTGTTGGAGCAGACTGGGCAGCTCCTCTTCGCGGAATCCGAGCCGGTGCATGCCGGAATCGAGTTTTAGGTGGATGGGATAGCCTGATACACCCGCGCGTCGGGCCTCGAAGATTATCTGGTCGAGCGACTCGAAACTGAAAATCTCAGGTTCGAGCCTGTTGTCGAAAAGCTGGGTGTAATTCAACACCATGGGGTTCAGCACCATTATCGGCATGGTGATGCCGGCCTTGCGCAGTTCGGCCCCTTCATCTCCCACGGCGACGGCCAGGTATGCGGCCCCGTGGGCCTGGAGAGTCTTGGCAAGCTCAAGCGAACCGGCCCCGTAGCCTGAGGCTTTGACCATGGCGACAATCCCGGTGGCAGGCTTGAGCTTGGAGCGGAAGAAGTTGAAGTTGTCGACCATGGCGTCGAGGTTGACCTCCAGCACGGTCTCGTGGGTCTTTGCCTCAAGGTGGTTGACTATCTTGTCGAAGCCGAATGCCGGCGAGCCTTTTATGAGAATCAGCTCGGAACTGAAATCGGTGGGTGTCACCGCCTGGAGGAATGCTTGGGTCGATGGGTAATGGCAGCCGGGAAGGGCGGTTTCAGCGAAGTGTCGTGATATTTCCTCCCCGATGCCAATCAGTCGGTTCACGCCGCGCAGTCGCAGGGTCTCCCCGGCTTCGCGGTAAATTGTGGCCAGGTCAGCGCCGTCGCTGTCAATGTCAGAGAGGATGACGGTGAGGCGGCGGCCAGAGGTGAGACGGCGGCGGGTGAAGTCGAGCGCGATGGAGAGCGACGGCAGGTCGCAGGTGTAGTCGTCGTGGACAATCAGGGAGTCGTTGACCCCCGCGCTTACCTGCATGCGGGTGCCGACAGGCTGCAGGCGCGAGAGCCTGGATGATATGGCGGGAGCGTCATAACCGATGGCGAGCATCGTGGCCAGCACGGTCAGGGCGTTCTCGACCTGCCAGGGGGTGTTGAATGGCAATGTCAGCTCTTCGGATTCGTGAGACTCCGGGAGCGTGTATCTTACAAGGGTGTGGTCGTCGGGGAGCGGACTTGTGGCGATTTGCAAGGATGCGTCGGCGTTCAGGCCGTTCATGCTCCATGACATATGCCGCTTGTCGGGGTAAAGGGTGAGCGCTGCCTGTGCCAGCCGGTGATTGTCGGCGCAATACACGATGGCCTTTGAATCGCGGGCGAGCGATAGTTTCTCGCGGATTTTCTCTTCCTCGGATGTGAAGCCGTCGGCATGCTCCGGGCCGATGTTGGTGATTACCGTGATTTCGGGCCGGATGATTGAGGCGAGGGTCTCCATCTCTCCGCCGCGCGATATACCTGCTTCGAAAATGCCGAGGTTGTCGCTTGGCGAGAGCCGCCATACGGAGAGGGGAACACCAATCTGGGAGTTGTAGCTGCGGGGGCTGCGGCATACGCGCCATTCGGGTGACACCACTGAGCCGAGCCATTCCTTTACCATTGTCTTGCCCCGGCTGCCGGTGATGCCTATGACTTTGCCGTCAAAGCTGTCGCGCCGGAGGGAGGCGTAAGTCTGCAATGCCGCGAGGGGGGATGCCACCCGGAGGAAGGTGGCTTCTGCAAAATCGGTTTCGGCGGCAGGTGTTGGGTAATCATTGTCGACCACGAAATGCATTACCCCGCGTCTGTAAAGCTCCGGGATGAAACGGTGGCCATCGCCGGTGGCGGTGCGCAATGCGAAGAAAACGGTGCGTGGGGCATCGGAGAGTGACCGCGAATCGGTCAGCGGAATCAAATCCTCGAACATCCTTGTCTGTCTCGTTAAAAAATCACCCGCAAAATTACGACAATCCCACGACCCCTCCAAATCCCTGGTGGATTCTTTTGGGGACGCGTTGTGGTGGCTGTGGTTTTTTCAGCGGGGACGGTGGAGCGAGCGGCGGAACTCGCGTAGACGTGAGGCGGCCTCGCGCATTGTCGTGTCGGAATAGAATGTGCGCGAGAAGGTGTCGTAGATGTAATCAACCGCGACATCGGAGGGATGCGTCATATCTGAGGCGTAGAAGCGGTAGTCGCGCAGGTCATCCATCATGATTTCGTATGAGGGGAAATATATGATGGATTCAGGGTCGGAATTGACGATTTTGTCGCAGGCCAGCAGCAGGGTGGCCTTTGAGAGCTTGTCGGCGTGGAGGCCGTATGATTTGTGGCGGATGGGGCTGACTGTGAGAATCACCCGTGAAAGCTGCGGGGCGACGCGGCGCATCAGGGAGACTGTCTCGGAGATGGCTTCCGCGCAGGTGTCGACCGAGAGGTCTTCGACACGGAATAGGTCGGGATGCTGTTTGTGGCAGTTAGCGACCGCCTGGCCGGTTGACTTCAGGCGGAAGCAGCGGGCCGAGCCGAAGGTGAGCATTAGGGTGGAGAGGTGTGGCAAAGCGGCGCGCAGGCTTCCAAGGCGGCTGTTTACAAGCTCGGCCGCGGCCTCAGCCGTGGGACGGGAGTAGACCGAGTGGAAGTCGTAGCTGCGGAATTTCCCTTCGTGGGGGAAGAAGTCTGATGGAGCGTAGGTGCGCCCTTCGGCGAGTGTCGCCACGGAATTTAGCATGCTGAGCGGATTGTAGAGTGTGCCCAGCGGGTTGACCTCTATGTCGAATCCTTCGGAGAGCATCCGGTCGCCGATGTTGTCGGCGAAGCATGAGCCGATGGTCCATACGGGGGTGGAGTGGGATATGCTCCCCCGCAGGCCGGGAAGGGGGCTGATTTCTGTGCGGAACTGCATGCTTCAGTACATTTCGTAGTCAATGGAAAGCACCTGGAACTCTGTGCGGCGGTTTATCTGGTCTGCCACGGCCGCGTCCTCATCAGACAGTGTCTCGATGAATTCCGGGGTGAGCGTGTCCCCCTCTTTGAACTGGGGATAGAGGCGGGCGAGCTTCTTGGTGATTGTCTTCGGGCGGCTCTTGCCGTAGCCTTGGGATTGAAGGCGGTCGGGCTTTATGCCGACAGATATCAGGTAGTCGATGACCGATTTTGCGCGTCGGCCCGAGAGGTTGATGTTGTATTCCTCCGACCCCTTGCGGTCGGTGTGGGAGGCCATCTCGATGGTGATGTTGGGGTTGTCGCGCATCACCTGGGCCATCTCGTCGAGGGCTTCTTTTGACTCCGGGCGCAATGTGGCTTTGTCGAAGTCGTAGAAGATATTGTCGATCACGACGGGTTTGCTGATGGAGGCGAGAATGAAGTCGACGCTGTATTCGGCATCCTCTTCAGCTGTGTCGGATGTGAACTCCTGCTTGGCGTTGAGGTAGCCTTTTGCCCCGGCGAGCATCACGTAGTCGACTCCGCGCTGAAGCGGGAACCGGAATGAGCCGTCAGGCTTGGCGACAGCTTTCTGGTTGGAGCCATCCTTGCCGATGATGCGGATCACCGCGTTTGGCACCGGCTCTTCGTCGCGGTCAAGCACCCATCCTGAAATCCATATCTCGATATCGGGCAGGATGAATGAATAGATGTGGTCGTAGCCTCGGCCGTCACCACGGTTGGAGGAGAAGAAGCCTGACTCGCCCTGGCCGAAAGTGATGCCGAAGTCGTCTGCCGAGGAGTTGACAGGCTGCCCCATGTTCTCCACTTTCCATCCTCCCGACGGGGTCAGTGTGGCCTTGAAAAGGTCGAGGCCGCCGAATCCCGGATGCCCGTCAGAGGCGAAATACAGTATGGAGTCGGTGCGGACGTAGGGAAACATCTCGTCGCCGGGGGTGTTGATGAATTCCCCGAGGTTTTCGAGCGACCCGACACGGTCGAGCAGGTTGATGCGCCATATGTCTTTGCCGCCTGAGCCTCCAGGCATGTCAGATGTGAAGTAGAGCCATTTTCCGTCGGGGCTTACCGCCGGATGGCCGACAGCCGACACCGTGTCGTTGAGTATCTCGAATTTCACAGGGGCGCTCCATTGGGCGTCGGAGCGTTGCGAGGTGAAGATTTCCACCGATGTGGCCGAGTTGGGCTCGCGTCTCGCGCGGGAGAGATACATAGTGGAGCCGTCAGGGGTGAATGAGCATACCCCCTCGTCCATCTCGGTGTTGAGTTCCCCCTCGGCAGGCTCGGGGCGTTGCCATTCCCCTTTCTCGTTTTTGCGCGACATCCATATGTCGCCTTTCTTCATCCCGGTGATTTCGCTTTTGCGGTCGCCGGTGACCTTTTCGTTGGTCGAGGTGAAATACACCACGTCGGCTGTGGAGCGGTCAAGAAACATCGGGGCGAAGTCGGCGCGACGCGAGTTGAATAGTTTGGATTGCTTGACGATGTAGCGCGTCGGGTGTCCTTTCTGGTTCAAGGCCCAGCGGCATCCCGACAGCCCGGTCTGGGCGACAGCCGACTTCTGGTTGAGCGACAGGTATTCCTCGTAAGCCTTGATGGCCTGGGCGTATTTCCCCTCCTCCTGGAGCGACTTGGCCATCAGCAGGATTGCCGTGGAGTCGGGATACTGGTAGCGGATGGCGTTGGCGAACGCGGCTGATGCCCTCGCGCTCATTCCGAGTTTCTCGTAACATAGCCCCATCTGGTATGCCACCACCCCGCGCTGAGGCCGCTCCTCGCGTTTTGTCAGCTTGTTGTATATCTTGCGGTAAGTCTTCTGGGCCTCGAAATACTCCCCGCGCTCATATTGCTCATTGGCGACCGAAAGCTTGGCGCCACCGCAGCCAGATAGCGCAAGGGCCAGCATCAGGTAGCCCACGATGATGGAGATGGTCGCAGCGGCCTTATGGATGGATGGTTTCATGTCTCGGATGAATTGCATACAATAAGAATAACGCGGGAGCGCGGGTAATTCGTATGTCATGCAGGGGAAAAGATGCGAGAGGATGGCTGGGGAAGCCGGAAAATCCTTTGTCGCCGTGATGCCGGGTGGTCGAAAATGCGTAACTTTGCAAAGCCGGGCCCGGAGCCGGAGATGTTTCCACTTGCCGGAGTCCGCTTTTGATGACTGAATTATCTCTGACAACGACGATGGCAAAACAGGAATACATAGAAAAGAACCGGCAATGGCTTGCCGACAAGGCGAAAGAGCCGGGTGTCAAGCTCCTCGACAAAGGTGTGTTGTGCAAAGTGGTGAAAAACGGCAACGCAAAGGGGGCGATGCCCAACCGCAACAGCGTAGTGACGGCCCACTATGTAGGGAAGACAATCAACGGCAAGACATTTGACAGCAGCCGAGGAGGAGTTGCCCCGGCATTCCGCCTGCGCGACCTCATCCCTGGATGGATCATAGCCCTCCAGCAGATGCATGTCGGCGACAAATGGGAGATCTACATCCCCGCCGAGCAAGGCTATGGACGTTTCAGCCAACCCGGCATCCCCGGCGGCTCCACGCTCATCTTCGAAATCGAGCTGCTGGGCATCTCCTGACCCCGTCCCCCCGGCATCCTGACACCCCGGCATCCCCCGGCGGCGTACCGGCTTTGCACCAACGCCGCAAGCAGAAGCCAAATGCTTGCAGCTCTGCCTCCGTATGCCGCCAATATTAAAGCTGTTTCGCGCCACGGCAGACGCATCTTAAATAAACTTAACGGCTGTTTACCAATATAAATAGGTAGACAGCCGTTAATCTTATATGACAAATCCTAACTCACCCATAGATTTCTTTTCATCCATCAGCGATCCTCGTGTGGAGCGCACACAGAAACACAGCCTTGAGTCAATCCTGTTCATATCGCTATGCGCAGTCATCTGCGGAGCCGAGGGATGGAATGTGATGGAGGACTACGGCAATGCCAAGATAGACTGGCTCAAGAAATTCCTCCACCTGCCCAACGGTATACCGTCACACGACACTTTCAATCGGGTTATCAGCGCGTTAGACCCCAAAGAGATGAATGATTCATTCGTGGCGTGGACCAAGAGCATCGCCGAACTTACCGACGGTGAGGTTGTCGCCATAGACGGCAAATGCATGCGGGGCAGCAGCGATGAGGGTACCGGCACCAGTTGAGGGCATGACAATGAGAATTGTCAGCCCTGACCCGGTCAAAACTCCGGTGGATTCTCTGATAGTGGAATTTACAAACAGTCGTGACGCAGATTTGACTACCGGAGAATGGTATCGAATAGACACCAAATCTGATGAAGGAATCTGGATTCAGGCACCGTACTCAAAAAAGTATCTTGACCTCTTGGCAAAGGGAACTGAGGTATGTTTCAATGGTATAGGATATTCATTGAAACCGGACGGCTCATTCAGAATGACAGTAAATCCATGGCTTTATGATCTGAGTGATAAGTCTGCCACTTACCGACTCGTCAAGACATTCAGTTATCCTCCATATCCGATTCAGAAGAGCGATACGGCATACGTTGAATTTCAAATCAGATAATCATGCACTATAAATACTGCCCTGAATGTGGCAAGAAACTAATAGGCAAACTGGCAGGCGATGATGGAGCGGTTCCGTATTGCACAGATTGCCAGCGATATTGGTTCGACTCGTTTGCAAGCTGTGTCATTGTCATGGTCGTGAATGAATTTCACGAGATTGCCATGCTACATCAATCATATATCTCTGACGAACACGAAACTTTCGTAGCAGGATTTATCACTCCCGGTGAGACTGCGGAGCAAGCCGCAGTCAGAGAAGTAAAGGAGGAACTTGGTCTTGACATTAAGCGTCTGGAATATGCCGGTACTCATTGGTTTGACAAGCGAGAGCAACTGATGCACGCCTTTGTCGGCTATGTCAGCAAGTCCGACTTCACTCTGTCGTCGGAAGTTGATGGTGCCAACTGGATCGCCCTTGACGAAGCTCCGTCAAGAATGTTTCCAGACCGACCGGGAAATACTCAACACATTCTGTATCGTCAATATAAATCCAAACTGGGAAAATAATATGTTTAGAATAATAAAATTCGCTTTATACCTCATAGTTATGACTACATGTGCTATGCAAGCTTCCAGTTGTACTCACAATGACAATATTGTCTCTGTCTCTGCACTGGAATTTGAAAAAGAAATCAAATCTGATTCGGTTCAACTGGTTGATGTCCGCACTCCGCAGGAATACACCGAAGGACATATCGACGGAGCGTTGAACATCAATGTGCAGTCCGATGATTTCAAGGATATGGCTCAGCGAAATTTGTCGAAGGATTCTACCGTGCTTGTCTACTGCCGAAGCGGTCGCCGCTCATTGGACGCAGCCGAGATGCTGATCAACTGTGGTTATAAGGTGGTTAACCTCAAAGGCGGTATCATCGAGTGGAAAGAGGACGGTCTGCCGGTTGTGTCAGAGCAGTAGAATTAACTTTCGCTTGTCTGAATAGTCTAAAAAAGAAAACTGCAATGAGAAAGATACTTTTTATATTAGCTATGGTCGTAAGTCTGTCGGCTTCAGTTGCATCAGCTCAGCAACGGTGCGACAGCCATCACGAAGACGGATCAGGTTATGAGCATGGAGACCGACATCATCGTTCGCCATACTTCGTTAGCGAAAATAAGGTCTTTTTTGACGGCAGGGAAATCAAGGACGCTTCGGCTTCGAGTTTCTCCATACTGCGCGACGGTTATGCCAAGGATACATGGAGTGTCTATTATTGTGGTACAAAAATGGACGGGGCTTCAAGCAACTCATTCAAGGTATTAGGCTTTGGCTACGCCAAGGACACATGGAATGTA
>Ga0183011_10240_pt1 | contig 39861 bp, 24 predicted proteins | sample NAcewD2O_March_FD_122322 | JGI IMG/M metagenome (GOLD analysis project Ga0183011, IMG submission 122322) | Mouse cecal microbial communities from Vienna, Austria - N-Acetylneuraminic amended D2O_March | ecosystem: Host-associated > Mammals > Digestive system > Large intestine > Cecum | place... | reverse complement strand
GATCGGTTGGGTACTGTGGAGTTGGTACGTTTGGAATTGGTTTACCAGTTGGATCAACCGGAATAATCTTACCGTTCTTAGCGTACTTAACTGTTACTGTGTAACTGTCATTTTCATGAGTAAGGGTTACACCAGCAACGTTGTTGCCATCGCCATCACGATCCACGTCTACTACGTGGTAACCTTCAACTATTGGCGTCTTAACGCCCGCAACAGATTGACTGCCACTCCAAGTTAATGGGGTGATCCATTGACCAGTCACCTTATCAAGAACACCTTGAGCAGTGAAGTTAACAGTTTGTTCTACTGATTCACTAACCTTGTCACCATTTTCATCCACATATTGAACTGTCCGGGTAACATTCTTAGTTACTTGGTCAGAACCATCTGGGTACTTCGGTCCATCTGGATCATTAGGGTTAATTGGTTCACCTGGCTTACCTGGGTTAGTTGGTGTTACTGGTTGAGTACCGTGACGGAAGGTAACAGTGAAGACTTGGTCATGGTCCTTATCATTATCAAAAGCAGCGTCCGTTGGGAAACCGTCATTTACAAGAACATAGCCCTTATCTTCAAGGCTCTTAATTTCGTCAGCCGTACTGTAGTTAATCTTGTCGCCTGGTTGACCGCTTAAGTTACCAGAGTTAGCAAGTTCTTCATTGTTAGTTAAGTCAATGTAACGAACTTGAGCATTTTGTGTGTTATCTACTGGGTGGTAAACAACTGGTGTGTCCTTACCTGGATCAGTTGGCGTTACCGTTGGTGTTTCTGGGGTGTAGCCAGGAATAGTTGGTACCGGTTCATTTGGTGTTACCTTCGTTGGATCGGTTGGATCCGTTGGGTATTGTGGTTGTGGTACGTTTGGAATTGGCTTGCCACTTGGATCAACTGGAATAATCTTTCCGTTCTTAGCGTACTTAACTGTTACTGTGTAGCTGTTGTCATTATGAGTGAGCGTTACATCAGCAACATCATTACCAGCAGCATCACGATCAACATTTACTAAGTGGTAACCACCAATAACTGGTGATTTAACCGCAGAAACAGTTTGATCAATACTCCAAGTTAATGGAGTTGTCCATTGACCAGTTACCTTATCAAGAACCCCTTCAGCAGTGAAGTTAACTGGTTGTTCGACAGAAGCACTAATCTTGTCACCATTTTCGTCCACGTATTGGATTGTCCGGGTAACATTCTTAGTTACTTGGTCGGAGCCATCTGGGTACTTAGGACCGTCTGGATCATTAGGGTTGATTGGTTCGCCTGGCTTACCGGGGTCAGTTGGTGTTACTGGTTGAGTACCATGACGCAATACAACTGTGTAAGTTTGAACAGTACCATCATCGTTATCGTAAGTTGCGCCAGCTGGGAAGCCGTCATTTACGAGAACGTAACCCTTGTTTTCAAGATCTTGAATAGTCGTAGTTGTGCTGTAATCAATACGTTCGCCAGCCTTACCACTCAAGTTGCCAGAGGTAGTAATTACCCTGTTGTTTTCATCAGCATCAACATAATTTACAAGTGCTTGTTGATCCTTAGCTGGAGTTACTGGGGTGTATGGCACTGGAGTATCTTCAGTAGGTACACCTGGAGTAACAGTTGGTGTTGATGGAGTATAACCAGGAATTGTTGGTACTGGTTCGTTTGGTGTTACCTTCGTTGGATCGGTTGGATCGTTAGGGTAACTTGGCGTTGGTGCATCTGGAATTGGTGTTTTACCGTCTGGACCAACCGGGATAATCTTACCAACCTTCTTATAAACAACAGTGAATACGCGGTTACGTTGTTCATCGCTTGCACCATGAGTAGTAGTAAAACCACCAGCAGTGTACTTGCCATCATTATTAGTGTAACCAGATACTGCTACATAACCATTAATTACTGGAACATCTTCAGCAGTAAAGTCATTGCTATCTTGGTTCCAATTACCACGTGAAATGAGGTCACCGGTTTCTTTGTCATAAGTATCACCAGTGTAGTTGTAAGTGAAGTTTTGCGTCTTAATTGGACGTAATTCATTACCCTGTTCATCAACATATTTAACTGTTTGTGATGCCTTAACCGTTTGTTGATCACGAGTTTCTTGACCATTCTTGGTGTAAGTTACGGTCGTTTCACTAGTCGGGTTATCAACAGTTACAGTGGCACCGTCTACAACAGTCTTATCTGCGTGATAACCATCAATTGTTGGTGAAGTTACATCGTTGAATTTGTGACTTGCTGGAGTCCATCCCCGATCTTCAATTTGCTTACCAGTTACGTTGTCAAATACTAATGTGTGGTCGAATGTAGTATTTTGAACATTATCATCGGCTGCCTTATTACCATCTGCGTATACATAGTGAACCGTTTGTGAACCTTGCTTAGTTAAGCTCTTAGCATCGGTACCGCTTGGCCACTTAGGACCGTCTGGATCGTTTGGATTAATCGGTTTATCTGGATTACCTGGCTTGTCAGGCGTAATTGTTGTGGTGTTGTGAATAAAGTGAACTTCGTAATTACCACCCTTTTCAGGCATAGTAGTTACGTTGAAGTTGTCACTCACTAACTTAAAGCCTTTATTCTCAAGTTCAGTAATTGAAGGCTGAGTAGAGTAATCCAATAGACTTCCTGGCTTACCAGTAATTGTCTTATTATATGAGCTTAAGTCTTGCTTACCTTCACCCAACGTATCATCGAAGTACTTAACTGTAACAGTTTGATCTTCTGGAGTAGGAGTTGGCTTAGTATAAGGAACATTTGTATCCTTAGTTGGTACTTCTGGAGTTACATTAGGAACATCAGTAGTCCAACCTGGAACATTTGGTGTTGGCTCATTTGGTGTTACCTTCGTTGGATCGGTTGGATCGTTAGTGTAACTTGGTGTTGGTGCATCTGGAATTGGGTTTCTTGATGGATCAACTGGAATAATCTTACCTACCTTGTGGTAAATAATTGTAATTTCTTTATTTGGATCAGTTGGGGTTGAAGTTTGACCTTCATAAGTCCTTCTTTCCGCAACATAACCGTTAATTACTGGAGCATCAACATTTTCAAACTCATGACTATCTGCATTCCATTGACCAGTTTGACCTGACTTAACAAAAGTAAAGGTACCATTAGTGCTATCTTCACGAAGAGCAGTATTAGTGTCGCCGTCAATATAATGAACAGTCTGTTTACTATCAACAGTTTGATCTTCTGGAGTTGGTTTTGTATAAGGAACCGGCGTATCCTTACCAGGATCTGTTGGTGTTACTGTTGGAACACTTGGAGTATAACCTGGAACATTTGGTACTGGTTCATTTGGAGTTACTTTAGATGGATCTGTTGGATCTGTTGGATATTGTGGTGTTGGTGCATCTGGAATTGGTGTTTTACCGTCTGGATCAACTGGAATAATCTTACCGTTAGGAGCATAAGTTACAGTTACGGTAATATTTCCACTATCCTTAGTCAAACCAGTAATTGCAGCAACATCATTACCATCTTGATGATCAGAAACGCTGATTAAATGGTAATTTTGTTCTACTGGAGAAACAACCTTATCAAATGAAGTCTTATCACTAGTCCATGTGATTTGTGGAGTTGCAGTATTATTTGTATCAACAATCCACGTACCATCTTGTTGAGTTGCATTTACCAATTGACCAGTAACTTTATCAACATAGGCGTTACCAGTAAATGTAACAGTTTGTTTTGCATTTGATGGAATAGTTCCAGTAAATTGAGTTCCATCTGAATTTACGTAATTAACAGTTAAGTTAACATCCTTAGTTAAGTTAGCTGGGTCAACAACAGTACTACCATCTGGAGTCTTTGGAACGTCCGGAGTTGGCGTATCTGGAGTAACTGGCTGTACACCATGTTTCATATGAACAGTTACTACTACATTTTGATTTCCTTCAATTGCTGAAGGAATAGTACCATCAGTTGTTACATATACATAACCCTTGCTTGTAAGTTCATCAATGCTTGGCTGAGTCTTGTAGTCAACCTTAGTACCAGCATCTTGTTCTTCAGAATCATAACCATAGCCGTCAATAGTAGTATTAGTAGTGTCATCGTGGTAAACAACTTTTACTGAACCTTTTTCAGCTGCTTTTTTGTAGACAACAACAGTTACATAATTATCTGGAATACCGGTAACACCATTGTTCTTATAACTATCTGACAATTCACCATTTTGAACTATATCTTCAGATGGATTTATTGCAAATTTAGCAGTTACAGAAGAGCCATCTTCCCCAGCCTTTAAGCCTTGAACGTTAGTTGATTGAATAGTAGCCGTATAACCATCCAGCGTTGGTGACTTTACAGTAGCATATGGATCAGTTACCGTATTTCCATTTGCATCAGTGTATTTCCAACCGGAATCGGAGCTAACTGCTTGTGCGTTTTTAATATAATTTAAGGTTTCATCAGCTGTATGATTCAAAGCATAATCTTGAATCTTCTTAATTTGATCTTGTGTAATATCAAGAACAATATTACGTTTTAAGTTTAAGGATGAGGTGCTTTCTGGGAAAATCTCATTTCCCTTTTCATCAACATACTTAATAGTATTTGTATGATTACCAGTTATTTCCAACGGCGTTCTGTGAGGAATCCAAATTTGTTGGCTTGCACGTTGAGTAGAAATACCATAGTATGGTGCATCTTGACCAGTTAACGGTGATCCATTAAAGTTATGAACTTGGTTAGCTCTAATACCACCAGTTAATCCATTACCAGTGATTGAAACATCTGGGTTAGCGCCGTTATCCCAAATATTTTGGGTTTGGAAACCGTTCATTGGAATGTTAACGTCATTAACATTAAGCCAAATTTGCTTGGAACCATCTGATTTAATTTGTTGATAAACTACAAAGCCTGAGCTTGCAGGGTTAGATGGATCATAATCACCACCACTTACACTAAATACCCCTTTATTACCTGACATGTAAATTAAATTGGAAGTATATTGTGCTGAAGTAGTGTTAATCATGTCACCACCAGTTGCCATCCAACCAGTAGTTGCGCCACCATTAGAATAACGTTGCAAGTTAAGCATCAATGGATCTTGAATATCAATGCGTGAATTAGATCCACCTAATGGGAAAGAGATTAATTCTGCATAGAAGTTAGTATTATCATCACGGATATCAACAATTGCACCTGTCTTAGAAGTGAAGGCAGCAGTAGTATTCGCATTTTGTGAATCAAGTGAAACAACATCGTCCCATGGATTGTCCCCACGGCCTTCAAGAATTACCCGGAAAGTAGCATATTCATCGACAGTAATATTACCGCCTTCGTTAACACCAATGTAGTTGTAACCATCATAACTACCTGATGTTCCAGTTTTACCAACTGAGTGGAAGTAGGTAGTAGAATGTTTAGAAATTTCGATGTTTGAGTTGGCAGCTAAGTCTAAGGCAACCCCACGGCCTTTATTTTCAAAATGAACATTTGAGTTTTCACCAGAAATAAAGTTGGCGTTATTCCCTAAGATAATACCGTCACGACCAGTAAAGTTAAACGTTGAGGAGTCGCCTAACTTAACTAGGGTTGGTCCATCATTTCTTGAACGGGCACCATATCCACCAAATCTATCAGAATCGGTTCCGGTTGGTCGAGTAGCTCCGATAGAAATAGCTTGACCTAAGCCAGTGTTAAAGTTAACGTTTGACTTATAACCACTAATAAAGTTACCGCCATTTTTTGCAAATACACCGGCAACATGGTAACGAGTAGCAGTAGTTGATGCATTGGTTAAGTTAACGTTTAAAGTAGCATTATCGCCAACACGAACTGTTCCACCGTCAGTTAAATTAATACCATCGTTAATTTCAGAACTGTTGATAGTTAATGAAGCACCATTTTCAATGTTTACACGACTAGCAGCAATGTTTGAATTCTTAAAGTTATTTTTACCACCAGTATAATTTTGAGCATTATATTGATCCTGAGTTGGAACTGATGAGTTAACACTGTTTACGTTCGAAACAACAGTACCCTTAATGTTAACAGTACCGTTACCCATGATTGATCCATTAACAGCTACATCCGCAAGAGTTAATTGACCGTTGTTATTAATCTTATTTTGGCCAAGATTTAATACTGCCCCATCAACACCATGGATAGTGAAGGCACGGTTAATGTTAAGGTCACTAAAGAGGTTAATATTGCCCTTTACATTAACACCATTAACACTAAAGTTATTAACAGCATTTTGAAGTTCAAAAGCATTGGTAACATCTTTGTAACCACTGTATTCATCATTTGCTGTTGAGCTAGCAGCTGATGATTGAGTAGTAGTATTTGCTTGTGGCATTGCAGCCAAACTAGCAAATACAGATGCGTAGTTTAAGTTGTTATTTACAGCAGATGAACTGACTGTAAATGATTGTGTAGCAACAGCACTGGCAGTACTTGCTTGTGCGTTTGAGCTAGCAGCTGATGTGTTTTGGGCTGCACTGTTTTGGGCAGCTTCACTAGCAACATCGCTTGAAGCATTATCAACAGCAGCTTCGTAATCGTTAGCTGCTTGTGCCTTAATATCCCCTGCTGGATTTTGCACAGCGGCGAATGCATTGTTGCTTTGATTTTCAGCAGTAGCAGACTTCAAAGTAGAAGTGCTTGCTGAACTTAATGTAAGATTATGATCTGTTTGTTCTGCTGAATCGCTCCCAGAAGCAGAATCAGCATTTGCAGTCGTACTATCTGCTGAGGCGGTTCCTGCAGCAAAAGTTACACCTAGTAAAACAGACGCTACACCAACAGATAATTTTTTAATGGTGAAACGTTGCTTTTTAGGCTCATATTTCTTTATTTGTTCTTCCCAGTTATTATGCGATAACATAAATTCACGTCCCCTCTTGTTAGGTAATTAACGAATAAATAATACAAATTAACAGTGCACATAACTTGTTTACATTTACTAATATATAGTTTCTAAGAAAAAAGGCAACCTATTTATTAAAAATTTAAAAAACGTGCTTTTGCTAATTCTGCTTATTTATCGATAAATCCTTGATATATCAACGTTTATCTTTTTGAAAAAAATCAGACTTTTTGTTAAACATTTTAAGAAGATATGAAGAAAATTTCATTCGATCACAAAGGCGAATTATTCATTTTTATTTATCGCTAATAAAAATCACATCAACCATCTCAAGCCTATTCTATCAAACACTTTAAGAACTATTTTTTATAAACCCAGTCTCTTTTCTTTTTAATGTATCCTCCATCCCCTATCTACCACTAATCGTTTTATCATTTTATAAATAACGCAAAGAAGTGCGAACACCCACCATTCTTGATGAGTATTCGCACTTCTTTAGTTCAGCGCTTTTAATTAAGTTATGTCTTTCAGGGGGAGAAATGATGTTATCTTAATTATTTATCAGCTTTGCGTTTCTTATCGTGACCCGCGAAGCCGAAGAGACTTGCGAAAGCAGCAAGACTCAAGCCAGCTAATGCACTGAACTTAGAAGAATCATTACCAGTTTGTGGCAATGTCTTCGCTGGTTGCTGGCTAGTACTGTTAGTTGCACTATTTTGTGTTTGACCAGTTACGTTTTCGATTACTGAACTGTTATTAATTTCAGTACCGTTTTGATGATCAATTGAACCATTACCGGAATTCATGTTTCTGCCATTATTAGGGTTTACAGCATCTACATGAACATCAACGGTTACTTCATAGGTAGTTCCGTCTGGGAAGTGGACTTCAACTACACCAGTGTGATCACCAGGAGTAGAAACATCAGGCTCTTGCTTCCAAGTGTAAGTTGTTCCAGCTGGCATCTGATCTTTGTTCTTAATTGCATCTGCAGGGTTAGGGAGTTGACCTTGATCAGTTGTAATATTTTGTCCCTCAGGTGCGGGAACATTAACAGTTACTGTAACCGTATCTTCTGAACCGTCTGGATAACGAACAGTAATTGTTTCGGTGTGAGAACCTGGCGTCTTAACATCTTGTGCTACTTGGTCTGGGTTTGTCCAAGTGTACTTCGTGTCGTTAGGGAGATCAGTCTTGTTCTTAATACCATCTGATGCGTCTGGAACCTTACCTTCTGGAGTAGTAATCGGTTGTGTTTCTGGCGTGTACTTATCGGCATCGGTTGCTGGGTTGGTTACGTGGATAGTTACGGGAACTTCATCCTTTGAGCCATCTGGGTAAGTTACCACAATCGTGGCTGGCTTGTCACCGGCTGTCGTTACATCTGGCGTGTCTTTCCAAGTGTACTTAGTTCCTTCTGGCAAGTCACCCTTGTTCTTAATTCCGTCGGCTGGATTTGGTAATTCACCAGTCTTGGTGTTTACATCTTGACCTTCCGGCGTGTACTTATCCGCATCTGTTGCTGGATTAGTGACGTGGATGGTTACTGGAACTTCATCCTTCGAACCGTCTGGGTAAGTTACCACAATCGTGGCTGGTTTGTCACCGGCCGTCGTTACATCTGGCGTGTCTTTCCAAGTGTACTTCGTACCATCTGGTAAGTCACTCTTGTTCTTGATGCCTTCTGCTGGATCTGGGACAACACCGGTCTTAGTGTTTACATCTTGACCTTCTGGAGTGTACTTGTCTGCATCAGTTGCTGGGTTTGTTACGCGGATGGTTACTGGGACTTCATCCTTTGAGCCATCTGGGTAAGTTACTACAACTGTAGCTGGCTTATCACCGGCTGTTGTTACATCTGGTGTGTCCTTCCATGTGTACTTAGTGCCGTCTGGTAAGTCACTCTTGTTCTTGATACCTTCTGCTGGATCTGGGACAACGCCGGTCTTAGTATTTACGTCTTGACCTTCTGGTGTGTACTTGTCTGCATCAGTTGCTGGGTTTGTTACGCGGATGGTTACTGGGACTTCATCCTTTGAGCCATCTGGGTAAGTTACTACAACTGTGGCTGGCTTGTTTCCTGCAGTAGTTACATCTGGTGTGTCTTTCCAGGTGTACTTAGTTCCATCTGGTAAGTCGCCCTTGTTCTTGATGCCTTCTGCTGGGTCTGGGACAATGCCGATCTTGGTGTTTACATCTTGACCTTCTGGAGTGTACTTGTCGGCATCAGTTGCTGGGTTCGTGACGTGTACTGTTACGGGAACTTCGTCCTTCGAACCGTCTGGGTAAGTTACCACAACCGTGGCTGGCTTATTTCCTGCAGTACTTACATCTAGTAAGTAAAACTTGCAATCTGTTGTGAGAGTAAGTTGGCGAATTCACAAAAATATTTATACGTATGAAGAGATGATCATATGTTAAATAAAAAAATAGGACTAAGCGATTCGCTTAGCCCTAATTAAATGAAATTAAATTTTATTCAAAACCAACATTTACCATTGATTCATCATTATGAATAAAGATAGCACCACGGTTGTCAGGACGCGTTTCCCAGCCCGCAATTGGTTCGCCATTGAAGAAAAGTCGCTTAGCCTCAATTTCACCCATTACCGATTGATCGGTAAAAACAGTCACGCTGCTCAAATCAGTCTCTAACGGGTATCCAGTCCGAGGATCTAGTAAATGGTGATAACGACGACCATTTTTGATCAAAAATCGTTCATAAATCCCAGATGTAACTGCCGAACAAGCAGGCTCGCGAACAGTTGCCAGATTTTCACCACGATGTAATTGCGGATCCTGCACACCGATGATCCACTGCCCATCATCCCGCCGTGGCGACTTACCAACAAATAAGAGATTTCCCCCTAAGTCGATAATTCCCGCGGGAACTCCAGCTTCAATCCAAAGATCCCGAATACGGTCCGCAATATAGCCCTTCGCAATTCCGCCAAGGTCTAATTCCATCCCCGGCTCTTCTAAATATACCGTCCGTGCTTCTCGGTTCAGCAATACTTTATAAGGGTCGATCAACTTCAACCGCTCTTTGATCTCAGCATCACTTGGCACGTGCGCCCCTGCAAAGCCGATTTTCCATAGTTTTACTAACGGGCCAATCAACGCGTTAAAGCCAAAGTTTTCACGACTATATTTCACTGCCAGTTCAATGAGGTCAAAAGTCGTTGGCGATACCATTTTCGGGGTTTTCCCTGCACCATGATTTACCGACATTACTTCTGATTCATTACGGTTAACCGTTAATTGATCCTCATAGTGGTCAATTAGGTCCATTGATTTCTTTAACAACGAAAAATATTCGTTACCAAAAATCGTTAAATTTATGCGAGTTCCAAGAGCGTGATGAGTCATCACATGCCGTTGCGCCATCAATTCATTATTCATAATTAGTTTTCGGATGCACCTGTTGTAGCATCTGCCTCATCATCATTTGCGTCTACGCTGCCTGCATCGGATGCGCCTGTTGTAGCGTCCGCATCAGTATCGTCATTTACTGCTGGTGCTGGGGTCGCAACCACTTCACTAGCATTATCAGTATTATCATCATCACTTGATTCTGAAGCACCAGTTGATGCGTCAACACTGTCAGCTTCTTCACTGTTGTCGCTAGCATCTTCATGCTTAGATGCACCAGTGTTACCATCAGTACTCCATGCTCCATTTTCGAAAAGGTTAAGAATGTATTCTACACTACCAGTAAATTCGATGGTTCCAAGGTAATGACCATTAACATCACGTAAAGCGTAGTATTGGATCAATGAACGGTGACCATTCATCCATAATGGACGGGTAACAACATCTTTCTTACCTTCGCGGAAACTATTAATGATGCCCATTACAGCAGGTACAGCCAATGGTGGATGACATTCTTGAACAGTTTCACCAAGGGAAGCTACATTACGAACGTGTTCCCGGTTTGGCTTATCAGAGAACCATGCGAAATGGTCAGTACTGTCGATTAAGTCAATTTCAAATGGAATTGTACTGAAGATTTGTTGAACTTCTTTTAATGTCAACCGACCAGTTGGGAAGTTAATGTATGCTTCACTGATCGTTGGTTGTTTAACGGACATATCCAGTCCCTCCTTATTTGCATTTTCAAAGATTTGAATGTATTCCACAAAATGAGTAAAGCAGTCTTCAAGGTTATCTCGTGCTTCGGCATTAATTAACCGACCGTCTTTGGAGAAGGAATGACTAGCATTACCAATCAGAACTTCATTTCCTGGTAATAGGTTAGCGTCACAATCAGGAGAAACCAGAATTTGACGCATTTGAACTTGAGATCTTGCAGAAGCTTGGCGTCCATAAGATACCCCGACAACCATGACGGGCTTGTGTTTTAATACATCAGTCTTGTAAGAAAGCCATTCTACTGTACTCTTTAAGGCCGCTGGAATTCCGTGGTCATATTCAGGAGTAGAGAAGATAACCCCATCGGCAGCCTTAACTTTTTGCTTTAACTTCCATACCTCTGTTTGTTCAGAAAGAGGGGTATCAACGCTAAATGGCGGTAATTGGCTAATTTCAGCAATTTCAATATCAGCCATTTGGCGGAAGTGCTTTTTCATGTAGCGAAGTAAAATCCGGTTATAGGAAAAATCAGCATTAGTTCCAACTAGAGCAAGAATTTTCATTACTTCTTCGCCTCCTTCTTTTCAGTAACCATGCGATTGATTGCCTTGGCATAGTGTTTGAATTCACGCATACATTTTTCTAAGAAATGAATAGTCGTTTCGTTAGTAATGTTGCCATCTTTATCAATGATATGAGCAGCATCACTCATAAAGAACTCTTCGTTTTGGAAAATATAAGCATTAACACCTGGTGAAATCAAGATGTCTCGTAATTGAACTTGGGAACGGGATGAGCCTTGATCATGGGTAGATGCCCCGATGATCATGACCGGCTTATTTTCTAAGGGGTGAACTTCATAAGAAAGCCATTCGATTACACTCTTCAAAGCAGAAGTAACGGAGTGGTTGTATTCTGGGCTGGCAATAATAACAGCATCGGCGCTTGAAACACGACGATCAATATCAGCAACAACCTCAGGAATCTTTCCCTTATAATTTTCATTAAACATTGGCACTTGACGAATATCAATCACATCAATATCATCATCACTAAAATGACGGGCAATAAATTCTAATAACATCCGGTTGTATGAATGATTAGCATTTGACCCGGCAATTGCAGCAATTTTCAAACGTGTCACTTCCTTTAAGTTATTTATGCAACATTTCACATTGTTATTCTACTATATTTTACTCGTTCAAAAAACATATTATTAGTAATATGCACACTTAATTGACTATTTCGGCAACAATTGGTTATAAGTTTAGCTAAGTTATCATTTTAAAAAATTAATTACGCGATTTTTCATCTCTGACATATTTGTCCAGTGGTATTTGGAGATGTGCTAAAATATTAAACACATTGAATTAATAGAACGGAGAAATAATATGACACAAACTAAACAACATGAACAAGATGTTGATGTATGGGTTGGGAAACGCTTCCCCCTCACAATTCGTCGCCTAGGCGTTAACGGGCACGGGATCGGCTACTATAAGCACAAGGTATGTTTTGTCCCGGGTGCCCTGCCAAATGAAGTCGTGGTCGCGGAAGTTACACGCGTTCTCCCACGCTATCTTGAAGCTAAAATTCACCGGATCCGGAAAAAGAGTCGGGATCGGGTAACGCCACGAGATGAGTACGCTGATATCGCTGGTGGTTTTGAACTTGAAAACCTCGCTTACCAACAACAATTAAAGTTTAAACGGCAAGTAATCATCGATAGTCTCGAAAAGTTTCAACCATACGGCTACCGTAATTACGATGTTCGCCCAACTATTGCAGCCCCTGAAGAATACGGTTACCGTAACAAGGCCCAATTCCAGGTGCGGATGGTCAACGGCAAAGTGGCAGCCGGTCTTTACCAACCAAACAGTCATACCCTTGTTGATATGGAGACTTGTGCTGTTCAAATGCCTCGGACAATGGAGACAGTTCGCGCCGTTACAAAAATGATCGAAGACTTGCAAATCCCAGTTTATGATGAAAAGCACAATAGCGGTATCATCAAGACCTTAGCAGTCCGTGAATCATGGTCAACTGGGGAAGTCCAATTAACCTTCATTACTAATTCTGCTAAACTTCCTCACAAACGCGAATTGCTTGAACGCATTGAAAAAGAACTACCAGCAGTTGTTTCAGTTATGCAAAACGTTAACCCAGGTGATACACCCTTAGTTTGGGGTGATAAAATGATCCACCTCGCTGGAAAAGATTCAATCCTTGAAAGCTTGATGGGACTTGATTTTAAACTCTCAGCTCGTTCATTCTTACAACTAAATCCTGAACAAACAGAGGTACTGTACGAAGAAGCTTCTAAGGCCCTTGAACTAGACCAAGATGATACCTTAATTGATGCATATGCCGGGATCGGGACAATCGGTCTTTCACTTGCATCGCGGGTGAAAGCTGTTCGCGGAATGGAAATCATCCCCGAAGCGGTGGCTGATGCTAACGAAAATGCCAAGCTAAATAATATTACTAACGCTAAATATGAAGTCGGCAAAGCAGAAGAAGTTCTTCCCCGCTGGCAAAAAGAAGGACTCAACTTTGATGCTCTTGTTGTTGATCCTCCGCGAACCGGGTTAGATGACCAATTAATCAAGCAAATCTTAAAAGTTAAGCCGCGAAAGTTTGCCTACGTCTCATGTGGCATGGCTTCTCTCGCCCGCAACTTACGGCGATTAACTAGTGTCTATCACGTTGACTACATTCAACCAATTGACATGATGCCCCAAACGGCCCGTTGTGAAGCAGTCGTGAAATTATCATTGCGAAACGGAAATAAAGAATAGCTATGTAGGCTGGAAGAATTTTTCTTTCGGCCTATTTTTGTTTTAAATAATGATCAAGCCTCGATTGAAAACGTTTACAAAAAATCGCAATTTCATTATAATAGATTTAATAAGAAAACAATAAAGGAAGCCCGCCTATGAAGCCAACAATTAAAGATATTGCTCAACGGGCCCACGTTTCAACGGCCACTGTTTCTCGTGTTTTATCCAAAAAGGCGAAATCCTACCGTCCCGAAACTGCGGCTAAGATTGAAGCAATCGCTAAAGAACTAGGATACAAGAAAAACCTCGCAGCGGCTGAATTAGCTGCCAACAGCAGTATGTTAATTGCCGTCATCTTAAATAATACTCAAACGAATTTTTCAAATGATATCATCGCTGCTATTCAAGCAGAGACAGATAAAGCTGGTTACCAAATGTTTATTCTTTACGCTGGGAACCATAACGCCCGACTGCTTAATCAAGCAATTAGCGTTGCTCTCGAACGACACGTTGCCGGTATTCTGCTAGTCGCAACCTCCCTCGATGAACAAGCCGCTCGTACCTTACAAGAAAGCAATACCCCTTGTCGGTTAGTATCGGTCTATGACGAAACTGATCCCCGGCATACTGGATTTAAATTTACAAGTTCAAATAACGAGAAAATTGGTTATTTAGCCACTAATTATTTAATTGAACGTGGTCATTCCCGAATTGGGTTAGCGGGTATTGATCGTTCCTCAACCGGAAAGCAGCGACTCCACGGATACCAACGGGCAATGACTGAACACGGATTGATACCGCGGATGGACTGGGTTGAATATGGCGATTACAGTTTTGGTCCTCAACAAAATATGCTCAAAACACTAATGAATAAGGATCTTGACGCGATCATCACAGCTAGTGATATGGTGGCCGTGGGCATGATCAGAGAGGCTCATTTACTAGGCCTTGATATTCCGAAAGACCTATCATTTATTAGTATCGACGGAACCTTTCTCTGTGATATCACCATCCCAACCATTACAAGCGTAACTCAGGACTTTTATCAAATGGGGCTTATCGCAGTTAGGAGCCTATTAAACGATGATGACTCACAATTTATTCCAGTCCATATCACACCGCGAAATAGCGTAAGATTCCTAGGCGAAAAATCATTAGAATATTAGAAAGTCGCGATTTTAATTGAAACAAACCGCGACTTTTTAATATTCTTTTTTTGCAAGCGCTTGCACAAAAAGAATAAGTTTGTTATATTAATCGTGTAAGAGCTTACATCAGCTCGAATTGCAATTATTTTATACATTTTTTCGTTAGGAGTTGTTTTTCATGAGTCAAGATGAGTCTGTCGTACTTAACCAAGACCAAGAAACTTCGACGACTGGATTACCAATCTTACCAAAGAGTACCATCTGGATGATTAACTTTGGTTTCCTTGGGGTTCAAATCGCCTTTACGTTACAAGGTTCGCAAATGAGCCGGATTTTCCAAACAATTGGTGCTAATCCTAATAATTTGGGATGGTTCTTCTTACTTCCACCACTTGCAGGATTGATCGTGCAGCCAATCATTGGTTATTATTCTGACCGAACATGGGCGCCCAAGCTTGGTGGTCGGCGTCTTCCCTACTTGTTAATCGGGATGGTTATTGCCGTCATCGTTATGATTTTACTGCCTAATTCAGGAAGTTTCGGTTTTGGATACGGTTCATTAGCAGCCCTCTGGTTTGGGGCTATTACCGTTGCCTTCCTTGATCTTTCATCAAATATGGCGATGCAGCCATTTAAGATGATGGTTGGTGATATGGTTAATGATGACCAAAAGAGTTATGCATACGGGATTCAAAGTTTAATCTGTAATACCGGTGCCGTTTTAGCAGCCATTTTCCCATTCCTTTTGACATGGTGGGGTGTATCAAACACTGCTAAAAAGGGTGTTGTTCCTCAATCAGTTGTAATTTCGTTCTACGTTGGCGCTGTTATTTTAGTCATCACCTGTCTCTTTACTATCTTCCGGGTTCACGAATATGATCCCGCAACTTATGCTCGTTACCATGGCATTTCAGAGGAAGATAATAAAAAAGGCGGAAACTGGTTTACCCTCTTAAAGCATGCTCCACGGGTATTTTGGAATGTCGCATTAGTTCAATTCTTCTGCTGGTTCTCTTTCCAATACCTTTCAACTTATGCGGTTGGGGCCATCGCTAAGAACGTTTGGTTAACAACGGATGCTTCTTCTGCTGCCTACCAAGCTGCTGGTAACTGGTACGGTGTTATGACTGCGGTTCAATCAATTGCGGCAGTTGTATGGTCATATGTTTTGGCTAAAGTTCCTAATAATCACCACAAAGCTGGCTATGCTTTCAGCCTTTTACTCGGGGCTATTGGGTACACATCAATCTTCTTTATCCATTCACAAAATGCCCTTATCTTCTCCTTCGTTTTGATTGGAATTGCCTGGGCTTCAATGAATACCTATCCATTAACAATGGTTACAAATGCCTTATCTGGTAAACACATGGGTACTTACCTTGGCCTATTTAATGGTTCAATCTGTGTACCACAAATGGTTGCCTCACTACTTAGTTTTGGTCTCTTCCCATTACTTGGTAGTTCGCAAGTCAACATGATGCTTGTTACCGGTATTTCTGCCCTCTTAGGTGCAATTTCAGTTCTCTTCATCAAGGAAACTTACCAAGCCTAATTATTCTAAAAAAGTAGAGTTTGCAGACAAAATTTGCAGACTCTACTTTTATTTTAAATAAGATTTGTTATAATACCTAAAAGTCTTTATGCAGTTTTTTGTTTATAGTAAACATATTTTTGCATAAAAATACATTAAAAACTTGACAAAAGTATAAATTTACAGTAGTTTAGTATCAATCATTATCCTTTAATTTGGTCCCGTGAGGCTAACAAGGGCAGCGTTGTATTACTAACATTGAATCATACATATATATTCAATTTTTCGTATACGCTTAAGCCCATTACCAATGGTTTAAGCGTTTTTTATTAAACTTTTTTACAACGTGCAACTAGTTTATGTGATCAGTGGAAGGGTTTTGCAAGAAAGGATGAAACTCATGAAACGATATTTAATTCTAGAAGATGGTACTGTCTATACCGGCGAGGGTTTTGGCGCTACCAAGGCAACTCTTGGTGAGGTTGTCTTCACAACAGGGATGGTCGGCTATCAAGAAGCAATTACCGATCAATCATTTGCCAATCAGATTTTAGTCTTTACCAATCCCCTCATTGGCAACTATGGGATTAATAGTGAAGATAACGAAACATTGTATCCTCAAATCAAGGGCGTAATTTGTCATCATGTTGCTCGTGTTCCCAGCAACTGGCGCATGGCTGACTCACTCCCTAATTTCTTAGCAAAGCACCACATTCCTGGCCTCCAAGGAATTGATACACGTGAACTAGTCCGTAAGCTTCGTCAATATGGAACATTGCGCGGAATTATGACCGATAATGTTACCGATATTAAAGATAAGATTGAACAGTTAAAACAAACTTCACCAACCCAGAACATTATTAGCAAAGTATCTACTAAAGAATCCTACGCTAATCCGGGAACAAAGCGAACTGTTGTTGTTCTTGACTTCGGAATGAAAAATAGCATTCTCCGTGAATTAAATAAAAGAAACTGCAATGCGATCATCCTTCCTTATAACGCCTCGATCAGCGAAATAATGGCATTCAATCCAGACGGTATCCTTCTTTCCAACGGGCCTGGTGATCCACTTGAAATGACAAACGCAGCTGCAACCGTCGCGGAATTAGAAAAACATGTGCCCATTTTCGGCATTTGCATGGGCCATCAAATCTTTGCCCTAGCTAATGGTGCCAAAACTTATAAGATGAAATTTGGCCACCGTGGTTTTAACCATCCCGTCCGTAACCTCCAAACAGGAAAAATTGCATTTACCTCCCAAAATCATGGCTTTGCGGTTGATCCATCCTCCATTGATGATACCGACCTCCAAATCACCCACCTTGAAGTGAACGATGGCACGGTTGAAGGACTCCAGCATTCAAAGTATCCTGCATTTTCCGTTCAGTTCCATCCAGACGCTGCGCCAGGACCCCACGATGCTGAACAGCTTTTTGATAAATTCATGGCATTAATTGACAGTAATAAGGAGGTCCTCACTTATGCCTAAACGAACTGATATTCATAAAATTCTTGTCATCGGATCTGGCCCTATTATTATTGGCCAAGCAGCTGAATTTGATTATTCCGGCACGCAGGCTTGTCTTGCCCTCCGCGAAGAAGGATACGAAACCGTCCTTGTTAATTCTAATCCAGCAACAATCATGACTGATAAGGAAATTGCTGATCATGTCTACATCGAACCATTAACGGTTGAATCCCTCTCTCGAATTATCCGTCAAGAATATCCCGATGCAATTTTACCAACCCTTGGCGGACAAATCGGACTCAATTTAGCTGTCTCCTTATCTAAAACTGGTCTCCTTGACGAATTAGGGATTGAACTTCTTGGAACTAAACTGGATTCGATTGATGAAGCAGAAGATCGAGAAAAATTTAAGGAATTAATGAATGAGCTTGGTGAACCTGTTCCCGCCTCACAGACAGTTAATACTGTTGATGAAGCAGTCGAATTCGCACACCAATGTGGATATCCAGTAATCGTCCGTCCTGCATTTACCATGGGTGGTACAGGCGGTGGGATCTGCCATAATGATGCAGAAATGCGTACTGTTGCCAAGAATGGCTTGGAACTATCCCCTGCCACCCAATGTTTAATTGAAAAGTCAATCGCGGGTTATAAGGAAATCGAGTTTGAAGTAATGCGGGATGCAGCTGACAATGTAATGGTCGTTTGTTGTATGGAAAACTTTGATCCGGTGGGAATTCATACCGGTGACTCCATCGTATTTGCCCCTAATCAGACCCTTAGCGACCGCGAATACCAGATGCTCCGTGACTGCGCACTCAAGCTGATCCGTGCCCTCAAAATCGAAGGGGGATGCAACGTCCAACTGGCACTTGATCCGCAAAGTTTCCATTATAACGTTATCGAAGTTAATCCGCGGGTTTCCCGTTCATCTGCCCTTGCTTCCAAGGCAACTGGCTATCCAATCGCTAAAATGGCTGCTAAAATTGCGGTTGGCCTTACCCTTGATGAAATTAAGAATCCTGTTACCAAGACAACTTTTGCTGAATTTGAACCGGCACTTGACTATGTTGTCTGCAAAATTCCCCGCTGGCCGTTTGATAAGTTTACTCAGGCTGATCGACACCTGGGCAGTCAGATGAAAGCCACCGGAGAAGTAATGGCAATTGGTCGGACGGCTGAAGAAGCCCTCCATAAGGCTGTCCGCTCACTTGAAATTGATGAAAAAGACCTCTTTTCAGCAGAAGCTCACCATGCGCCAACAGATATGCTTGAAAAGAAGTTACGTTATCCCCAAGATGATCGGTTATTTTATTTAGCAGAAGCATTTCGGCGTGGATATTCCCTTAAGCAAACTCATGACTTAACTAAGATTTCTCCCTATTTCCTCGATATCGTCAAACACTTGGTGGAACTTGAAGACGATCTTAGTACCAAGCCATTTGATGTGGAAACACTGATAACCAGCAAAAAATATGGCTTTAGCGATGTAACAATCGCCCGCCTTTGGCATACTTCCTTACAAGAAGTCCGGAAATTCCGAAAACAGAATGAAATTCTCCCCGTATATAAGATGATCGATACCTGTGCTGCTGAATTTGCTTCTTCAACCCCTTATTTCTACAGCGCATATGACCATGAAAACGAAAGCCAACGGACAAAGAAACCATCGATCCTTGTTCTTGGTTCAGGGCCAATCCGGATTGGTCAAGGAGTCGAATTTGACTATGCGACCGTCCACAGCGTTAAGGCAATTCAACGGGCTGGCTACGAAGCAATTGTCATCAATTCTAATCCAGAAACTGTTTCAACAGATTTCTCGGTTTCCGATAAACTCTATTTCGAGCCCCTCACGCTTGAAGATGTCCTAAACGTGGTTGATCTCGAACAACCAGTGGGCGTGATTGTTCAATTCGGTGGACAAACGGCGATTAATTTAGCAGAAGGTCTTGTTAAAAACGGGGTTAATATTCTTGGAACAACCGTTGACGACCTTGATGCCGCTGAAGATCGAGAAGTATTCGATAAAGTTATCACTGATCTAAATCTTAAGCAGCCAATCGGTTTAACCGCAACTACTCACTCTGCCGTTATCAAAGCGGCTGAAAAAATCGGCTATCCCGTTCTTGTTCGTCCAAGTTATGTTCTCGGTGGTAAGGCCATGGAGACTGTTTATAATCAGGAAGAACTGCAACAATACCTTCAACAAAACGCCTCTATTACTGCCGATCACCCTATTTTAATCGATGCCTACCTTGAAGGACGGGAATGTGAAGTAGATGCAATTTGCGATGGAAAAGACGTCCTTATCCCTGGAATTATGGAACATATTGAACATGCGGGCGTTCACTCGGGAGATTCAATGGCAGTTTATCCCCCACAACATTTTGATGATGACATTAAACAACAAATCGTTACTGCCACTGAAAAATTAGCAGTTGCGCTTAAATGTATCGGCATCATGAACATCCAATTTATTGTTCATAATCATGAAGTGTACATCCTTGAAGTTAATCCGCGAGCTAGTCGAACAGTGCCATTCCTCAGTAAGATTACAGGAATTGAAATGGCCCAAGTCGCTACTAAAGTTATCCTTGGCCAGTCCCTTGCTGATCAAGGCTTTACTAACGGTCTTTATCCAGAACCACAAACCATTCATGTTAAAGCTCCTGTCTTTAGTTTTAACAAGTTAGCGAACGTTGATTCTTACCTCAGTCCAGAAATGAAATCGACAGGCGAAGTGATGGGGACAGATACCACCTATGAAAAAGCACTTCATAAAGCCTTTTCTGGCGCACATATTCAAGTCCCTAACGATGGTAAAATTCTCTTTACGATTGAAAACGGGGATGAAAAAGAAGTTCTCCCACTAGCAAAACGGTTTGCTCAGATTGGCTACCAAGTTTTCACTACCCCGCAAACAGCATCGCACTTTAAGGATAACGGAATTCACATTCATCAAGAAATATCCAATATCGATGAACTCAACTGCCTCCTAAAAGCCGGGCAAATCGACCTTGTTATCAACACCATGCGCCATGATTATGAACAAGATTCACTTGGCTTTCAGATCCGCCAAAGTACAATCGCGCAAAACGTACCATTGATGACCTCACTTGATACAGTCAATGCGTTGCTGCACGTTAAAGAAGATCAATCTTTGGAAGCCATCACAATTAAATAGCTAATAAAAGCGAGGCCGGATAATTTCTAGTCCCGCTTTTATTTTAACTATTCTATATTAAGGAGAGATTTAATTAGCGCTATGCTTCTTTAACCGTTACCCCTTCATGAATTGCTTGGACAGCTAAAGCCCCAATAAGAAGGGAGATGCCACCAAGCAAAAGCATCATTGGTTGATTGTGACCAACAAGTGGGAAGAGGAAGAAGCTACATAACGATGCAACAATTTGCGGTACACAGATTCCAACGTTGAAGAGTCCGAGGTAGGCACCTTCATTTTTCCCGTTCAAAGATGAAGTAAGGAGGGTAAATGGAATCGTGTTGATACTGAAGTTACCAATCCCAAACATGATCATTGCAATGATTGAAGTACTCTTAGTTGTTACAAAGGTCATCCAGACTAACCCTAAACCACCGACGATCATTCCAAATGTGTACCACTTCTTCCGTGAGCCAGCCTTGGCATGGGCATAAATTAATCCCCAAACAATACCAGCAATACTATAAACAGCAGTTAAAATCCCATACCAGTTACCGGCAGCTTGATAACCAGCAGAAGTAACATCAGACGTATGCCAAATATTACGAGCACAGGTGCCAGTCGTGTATGTCCAAACGTACATGATCGCAAACCAGCTAAACAATTGAACCAAGTTGATTTCCCAGAAAGCGCGCGGTGCCGTCTTAATCAATTCCCAAAGGCTGACTGATTTATTTTGTTCTTCGGGATCAATGTGGTGGTATTTTGCATATGTTTCCGGATCATATTCCTTAACATTAAAGACCGTCCATAATCCAGTGAACAGGAGAACCGCCGCTGCACAAAGGTATGACCAGATAACGGTATTTGGTACTACCCCTCGTTTTGCAGTATTGGACATTCCGAACATCGTAAAGATAAATGGTAAAATCGTTGCTAAAATTCCCCCACCATTGGAAAAGACCTGTTGCCAGGACCAAGCAAAGTTCTTCTGCTTGTTATTAACCATGTCACTAACAATCATCCGTGATGGCTGCATACAAATATTACTAAATAAGTCCATCAAACATACCGCTGTCGCAGCATAAATCATCGCAGCCATTGAACCATAGCCGAAGCCAAGGGAACCGGAGAATGGTAACATGATCAAAACTAATGCCGCAATCGGTGTCCCAAATAATAGGTAGGGCAACCGACGACCAAAGCGATTCCATGTCCGATCTGACATCTTTCCCATAATCGGTTGTACAATCATCCCCATCAATGGTGGAAAAAATGAAGAAGAAACCTAGGTTGTTAGGATTTGCCCCAATCGTTTGACAAATCCGACTCATCTGAGAACTCTGCAGTGAGAAAGCCATGTTTATTCCCAGAAAAGCAAATGTAATCGCAAATAGCTCTTTCTTTGGTAAATCTGGCATCCCTGTATCCAGATCAACCTGCTTCGTTTCAACTTTTTGTTTCGAATTCGAAAGTGATTTATCCATGATTATTCATCCCCACTCTAGTATTGATAAACCTTAGCTTCGTATGGCCGGATAGTATCATTTTGATCATCCTCATAATTGCTAATTAGTAACTTCGCATCAGCTGGCACATTATAATGGCGGTTAACAGTCTCGTCAGTATAGTTCAAGATTACCAACAAAGTAGTGTCATCATCTTGGCGTGTATATGCAAAGATCTGTTCATCTTCTTCATTACCAGGAACTAATGCATACTTCCCATTAGTAATTACTGGCATCGTGTGTCGTAGTTCAATCAATTTTTGATAATAATAGAAAATCGAATTCTTATCAGCTAATGCGTTTTTGACATTAATCTGCTTGTAATTTGGATTAACCTTTTCCCATGGGGTATGGTCGGAAAATCCTGCATATTCGCTATCATCCCATTGCATTGGTGTCCGCGCATTATCACGTGAATGGATCGCAATGTACTTCATCATCGTCTTGCCATCAAGTAAATGTTGGTCATCAACAAGTTGGTGGTAGGCATTAATCGATTCAAGGTCGACGTAATCTTCAAGCTTTGGGAAATAGGCGTTAGTCATGCCAATTTCTTCCCCTTCATAGATATATGGTGTTCCTTGCATCATGTGGGTCATAGTCGCTAACATCTTGGCAGATTTAACCCGGTAATCTTCCGTCTGATCATTACCAAAACGTGATACAACGCGTGGCTGATCATGGTTGTTCCAATAAAGTGAATTCCAAGCCTTGCCATACAATTTTTCTTGCCACTTCGTTAAGTTTGCCCGCAAATCTTTAAGGCTCGTCTTGCGATCATCCCACTTACCAAGGGCTGGATTAGGGTTGCTATCAAGGCCCATGTGTTCAAATTGGAAAATCATATTTAATTCTTTATTATCAAGGCTGGCATACTTCTCGGCATCTTCTGGTGTCGCACCTGGTGTTTCACCAACTGTCACCATCTTATGCTTACTCATAACATTCTTATTCATTTCTTGTAAGAATTCATGAATGCGATGACCATTTGATACTAACGGTTCAACATTGGCGTATTTCTCGTCTTCGTTCTTGTTAGCATCTGGCAATCCATCCGGCTTAGAAATTAGGTTAATAACGTCCATCCGAAAACCATCGACACCCTTGGCAGCCCACCAGTTCATCATGTCATAAACAGAGTGCCGAACTTTCGGATTTTCCCAATTTAGATCTGGTTGTTCTGGAGCAAAAAGATGAAGGTAATATTGGCCGGATTCATCATCATATTTCCAAGCAGCGCCAGAGAAGTAGGAACCCCAATTATTTGGCTCTTCACCCTCCTTACCGTCACGCCAAATATAATAATCACGGTATGGATTGTCTTTGCTCTTTCGTGATTCCTTAAACCAGTCATGTTGATCAGAAGTATGGTTAACAACTAAATCCATGACCAATTTCATTCCACGTTCATGGATGCCATCAATCAATTCTTGAAAATCATCCATGTTACCAAGAGTTGGGTTAATTGCTTCATAGTTACTAATATCATAACCATTATCAACTTGTGGTGACTCATAAATGGGGTTCAACCAAATGACATCGACGCCTAATTTTTTAATATAATCAAGGCGATCAATTATTCCACGAAGGTCACCGACACCATCATGATTGGTATCTTGAAAACTTTTTGGATAAATTTGATAAACAACCGATTTATTCCACCAATGATTGTTTTCCATAAAATAAAACCTCTCTCCATAAAACTACTATAATTTTCACTTCAAATATTAATGTAAACGTTTACTTAACTTCAATTAAATATTAACACCTATATTTTTAATTGCAAGCATTTTATGTAAACGATTACATTTCGGCAAAAATAAAATGCCAGGATAATCTCTCCTGACACTTTATTTTGCTATTAGAATCGCCGCAAATGACGCAACGAATGACTCGACCGGGTTGTATTTTGAAAACGACTGTGCCGGCGAGGTGGTCGTCGTCCGGGCATTGGTAATGGTGCTGCGCTTGTCTCTTCTTCCCCATTTGAAGCTTCAATTTCTTCTGTTAGATCTTCTTTAGTCTCTGCTGGTGCCACTTGCGGAGTGATGTCAAAGGAGATTGATAATTCATCCCCACCAACTGCTGCACTGACTGTAGGAGCTTCCGCCTGATTTTCTTCTTGTTCAGTAGCAGCAGTCGCCTCTTCTTTATCATTTGAATTAAATGAAATTATATAAGCTGATGAGTCAGATTCTTCTTCAACGGCTGCATCATCTGGAACTGAAATTGCACTTTGCGGGAAATCTTCTTGAGGTTCAACTTGCTCTTCTGCAGCAACATCATTAATCGGGATATCTTCCTGGTTTTCTTCGATCGGCATTTCCTCTTCTTCCGCTTGAGAACTAGTAAACTGTTCCTGATTATCAGAAGCAGATGGAATATCAGCTTCTTCAACTGCTGTAGATTCAAGAGATTCTTCCACATTGACAAAATGTTCGTCTTGTTTCAAATCTTCTGTTGTGACCGCTGTCGCCTCTGCTAATTTCCCCTTAGAAATAGCATGACCACTTGCGACCATCGAAGTGCCAGTAGCTGTTGCAGCCGTAGAATTACTCATATAAACATTTTGCTAATCCATCCCAAATAAACGAGCCCGCAATCGTACTGTTCCATCAAGTTCACCATTATATTGGCCAATTACCCTAATAATATAGGAATCATTCGTGTGATCGGCGCCAAAATTCAACCGCATCTTGTTATCAGCAAAGGACATTGTATAAGGTGTCTCGACAAGGTGATCGCCTTCCACTACCGGGAATCGATTAGTAATATCCCGCAGTCGCTGAAGGTTTACCCCATATGATTGAGGTAATTTTAATCCCCGTGAATTACGATAAATCTCAACCCGCATTGTTGACGGTTTGACGATGGCATTAGATAATTCTTCCACTAGGTCACTCGTATTAAAGACAATATAGGCATGATTAAGGTCTTTTTGTGCTGGATTAACATAGATAATGTCCTCAAAGAGCTGCTGATCCTCATCAAAATGCATCATCCGGCTAGAAATCCCGAGAAACATGTCGTTAGCAAGATCTGGATAGTCGATATCAATCGTAAAGTCTTTTCGGTAATCATCAACACTTATAAAACATTCCAAGCCAAATTCGTTCTCTGGAGTTGTGAGTGGATCAATTGCTAGTTTCCCCTCTAATTCACCAAATATTTGTCGATGCTCGGTTACATAATTGGTAAAAGTATAGACAAGTTCGTGCTTACCCTGGTCATAAGCTCCCATTGCAATAACAGTCCCATTTTGATCACTAAAATCAGGAATTGGCTTTTCAGGATGACCATTAGGCGCAACCATCAAATTTGGCGATAGTTGAACAGTAAATTGATCGGCCGGACGGACATCTTTAGCAACCGTAAAACTAACATGCCACTTGACAGTATCTTCCCGGGTCGGATCGAGGAAAAAGTCTGATTGGGTATTAATTTTGACATTATGTAAAATATGACCATCTTCATAAAATGACCCAAATGCAACTTGATCACGATTTAATTGCTTATGGTCTTGGCTTAAATTCTCTTCTACAGTATGGTATGCCGTTGCTGATTGTTGATTTTTATCAGGTACGCTCTGTGCAATCGCCATTAGTATTTCGCATAAGTCAGCCTTAAAAAAACCGGCACGCAAATTAAGAAGTCCATAGTAAAAATTCATTGCTTGATAATTATCCATCATTCCGCCCTCATTTTCCGTCTTTAGATTATCAAAGGATAACGACCAAAGGCTTCAAAAACATTTGATTATTTTCTGCTTTTCGTCTTCTGAATATATTATAACCAATTTTGACTAAATAGCTGATAGTTGTTGCCATTGCTTCCAAGTTTTTTCTTCTGCCAATTCATCTAGATTGTCATAGGCACCAGTACTCAAGCTTTGCAGTTTATCTTGGTCTTGTAATAATTTGACAACGGTTTGAATGAACTGTCCCTGGTTATTCAAAGGAATGATCTCGCCATTTTTACCTGAAGTTACCATTTCACGTGGTCCATAAAGGTAATCATAAGAAACCACTGGTACCCCATGGTTTAAGGCCTCGCCCATCGCTAATGGCTGTGCATCGATTCGACTTGCATCAACAAATAATTGAGCTTGATCATATGCCTCATCTAATGATATTTGGTAACCGGCAAACTCAATTGCCTCGTCTAATCCAAGGATTTTAACCTGCTTTTTATAGTTATCCATATCTTCACCAGTGCCATAACCATAGAAAGTTAGCTTACTTTCAGGTACTTGCTGATGAATCTGCGCAAACATATTGATTAGTTGACTAGTTTGCTTATCTTCTGCCAGTCGCCCAACATAAATCAACTGTCCTGGTGTCCGATCAGCTTCATTAATCCGTGCATAGTTAGCAAGAACGTGGACCCCATTAATTACATAGATTGGCACAGCATTGTGAATTTGTTGCTGGAGAATCTCCGCTTGTTTAGCAGTCATGACGATTACACCATCCCACTTGTCCGCATCCGTAGTAACAGGACCTTGCAACATCGGATTTAAAGGACCATTTATTAAGTCCTGACCGTCGTTAACCTGGTTCATCGGAAGCCACAAAAATTTCTTTGCTTTTGTCATCATTGATTGAACCGGTTTAATCGCAACAGCTGGTTGGTCAGCAATAAACACATTATCCTCACCATTTGCCTTATTCAATTCATCCAAAAAGAAGATAAAGAGGTCTTCTAAAGAATCAAAAAAGCGATCTTGCCCCTGATAATTACGTAAGACATTCAGCGAATTAATGGGGGTATTTTCAACCGATTTTACAAAATACCGTTCAAGATACGTTTCTCCATCTGGGCGATAATAACGCGCGTAATATTCTTGTCCATCTTCACCAAAGAATTCGTCAGCTGCCTTAAAGCCACGAATATCATATTGTTGGCGAAGAGTCTTGTTACCAGCAATGTCAAAGTAATCAACATGGTTAACTTGCCCAATCGTTCCAGCCGCAAAGTGAACTTCGCAAACAAGGCGGTCACCATCTTTTACTTCGCGATAGTTATTTCCGGTTCCTACTTGATAGTTAATTGGTAAAGGCAAATCCTCAGTATGGAGCTTTTCGCCTTGGTAATCAGTCGTGTTTGCAAAAAAATCATACATATTAACAATTTGGTCGTTGGTTAAACCAAATTTTTTGATGGTATCATGAAGAACGAGGTCGAAGTCACGAGTCACCAACTTAGCTTCTCCACCATGCTTTTTAAATAGGGCTAGTCGTTTTAATTCAGCATGTTCAACACTGGAATTGCTACTTAACAAGTATTGGTTTACAAAAAAGTACACTTTACTCTTCCCCCTTTTCCTTCATGTCAGCAACTAATTCATTCCATAACTTCATCACGTTTGGTTCAGAATAACGCTCACTATCAGCATAAGCATTTTCACTCATCTGCGCTAACCGCTCTTGATCTTGCAATAAGCGAACGATCGCTTGAGCCAGTCCATCAATATCACCGTTCTTGGTCAGTAATCCATCCTGTTGATCAATAACGACATCTGAAGGACCATATTTTATGTCATTAGCAATAATCGGCAACCCATGGGACTGAGCCTCCACTAAGGATAGCGGTAGCCCTTCAGCCCGACTTGGCAAAATGAGTAATTGCGCATCTTCGTAAACCGAATTGACGTCATCTGTATACCCATGGAAGGTCACAGAACTATTAATCGCTTCCTCTTTGACAATTTTATTGAGCGTCTTATCAAAATCATCATTAGCATATCCCCAAAAATCGAGCTTGGCATCTGGAACAGCGGCTAGTACTTGTGGCCATGCTTTCAATAGGTGGTCTTGCTGTTTTTCGGGAGACAAGCGAGCAACCATGACAACTTGTTTTTTCGTTCGCTTTTTAAAAGGAACATGACGCTTATTAATAACTGCCGCCGGAACAATTGGACCGGGAATCCGGTATATCTTCACGCCAAACTTACCAAACCGGTCTTGAAGATCTTCTTGTTGTTGCGGAGTTAATGCAATGACTCCATCCCAATCTTGGAGGTGCTTAAGTCCCCAATCATAGTTATAATTAAGGGTAGAATGAAGCATATCATCAGGATTATTGACATGGTCATTATGCAATTGAAGGACCCGAAAGACCCGGTGCTTCATGTGCAAAACCGCCCAGCCTAGTTCATACACTCGGTCAACGACAAAGCCAACCGGGCCTTCACCACAGATTTGCTTGTCAGCAACCAACTCATCGAGGAAAAACCGGGTTAACTGATCAAAGCCACTAAATTGGTAGTCACGACCATGGTAATTAAAGAGATGGTAAGTTTTAATTTCCTTTCCCCGCTTATCCTGCTGGTGGGCTAGCTGGATTGCTAAGGTTCCGTCTGGACGGTAATAGTTTTCCGTTGCCATTTTTCCATCCCAGTCATAAAGTTGTTCGACCGAGATAAAACCGCGGCTGTCAAACCAACTAACTTTGAGAAGCTTTCCATAATGATCAAAATATTGAATATTAATTACCCGCCGATCAGTATCACTGCGCCGACGGATATAGAGAATACGTTTGCCATTTTGATAATAATTATAATTGATCCCATCGGCCTTGCGATCCCAATGGGGGTTAACTGGAATATCTTTAATCCGAATATTCCTTTGCGGGACCTCACAAGCCTCCTGAAAATAATCAAACAAGTTAATAAAGTTACGATCATCAATCCCTGCTTCTGCTGTTACCAAGTGTAATTCATTCGAATATTGCCGGGTAACAATCTTAGCTGGTTGATGATATTTTTCAAACAGATGCAGACGCTTAATTTGCGCATGCTCAATTCCTGATTTGTTTCGTTGAATATTATCGTTTAGGAAAAAAAGCATCCTTGATTTCCCCTTTCATGGTTATCACTTTGAGTTTACCATATAATTGTTAACATTCCTTGAAAGCCTGATAGAGACGTTTCCTATCCCTCACTCAATGTGTTAATATTATTATTTATAGAAAGAAGTGGACGAGATATGCAAAACCCATTTGGTAATAACAATAATGATAACCAAAATCCGTTTAACTTAAACAATCTCCCCCTCCCACCAAATTACGCTAAAATCGTTAATGACCAGGGGGATATCCGAATAGCCAAAGTTGGCTTTTCATGGACAACTCTTTGGTTCGGGCCACTACCAGCTCTTTTTCGCGCGGACTACTATAACTTTATTTTAATGATTGTATTAACCCTCGATTATGCTTTGGTAGCCCTTTTCTTTGGACTTAATGCCCTGCTCCAATTCCCATGGCCTTCTGTTTTCTTTGGCTTTTTCTATAATATGATGTACTTCCGACACCTATTTACTAAGGGTTATCGACCAGCTGACCAGCGTTCACGGGAACTGCTTACCCGGGCACGTTATTGGAAGGGTAATTAATTTAAAAAGAATTTTTGATAGTAAAAATGAGGAGACCGAGAAAAAATTTTCGGCTCCTCATTTTCTAGTTTAAATAAGATTTATAAATTTGAATCAATTCAACTGGTGACTTGGTCTGAATCAAACCTGCAATTGACTTAATTTCGTTAATGCTTAAAGAGTCTGGTGCGGCACCCCAAAGCATTAACAAATTAACAATTGTATTGATATAGAGGGTTTTTATAAATGAGAATGGCAATGGCGACTTCACATTAGCTTCTTTAATATTTATATCCCCAAACAAATATGGAACTCGCGCATCGAATTCATTATTTGCTACTTCAACAATCATTTGATAAAACTGCATATCTCCATTTGAGGAAAGCAAATTTGACAACGCATGCTTATTTTCATTACAAAAAGCCAACGTATGATTAAATGCCACTTCTGCTAATTCCTTAATTTCGTCTGTACCTGGTAAATGCTTGACATCTTTTAGCTCTTCACGATCAATTACAAGAGCTTCTTTCAGGCCTTCCAATAGATCATTCTCAATTTCATGAAGAAGATCCTGCTTATTTTGATAATAATTGTAGAAGGTTTTCTTACTGATTTCAGCGCTATTTACAATATCATTAGTAGTACATTCTGATAACTTTTTAGTATCTAAAACAGTAATAAATCCTTCCTTAATTCTATTTAACGTATTAATTTTACGAATATCCATCTTTTTTCTCCTATATAAACTCCAAACTATATTATCTTAATATAAACGATTAGTAAAAATATAGTAAAATAACACCCTTGTTAGAACAAAGTATATTCTTGGTATCACTTGTACACAGTGAGTGCATAATCTCGTAAAACTATTAACTATTGATAAATTACTTGATAAAATATCAATGAATTGAAGCTTTAACATCAAAAGCACTTCGTGAAGAGATCAATTTTATTGCTTAATGACTTCTAGAATATCCTTAACTTTTTCTCATTTTAATAAGGACAAAGTCTAAATAAACTCCCAAGACTAAATTGTTCTTTCTTCTAGGGTGGTGCCAATAATTGTTTTTAGTTGTTCGCCTCAATTAGACTTAACATTTTACTAGTAGCAGATAATGTGCGATATCAGCTACTATTATTCTCTAAACTAATGCGTTCAATGATTTGTGCAGTCATTGAGCGTTTTTCTATTTTCCTATTTTACTCGTTCGTTATTTTCAGCTCGCTCACGCCACGTTAACCAAAATAAAATTGCAAACCAATGTCCTGCACGATTAATACTAAACTCACTAATCCAATCATACCGCATTAATAAAAATAGTGTAATTACAACGAAAAGGATAAATAAAATTATATCAGCAAAAACTTACATGATTTGTTCTGTTTCTAAGTATGATATACTATTTCCTAAACAAATGTTCGATTAGAGGCTTTTATATGCGAAATATAATTCTTAATCCAACGAAGCGCCAAGTTCACAAGATCAATAAGCGGATCGAAAAAGTTTATCGTCCGCGACAGAAACAAGCATTAATAGTATTTACTACCAATATCGGTCACCATCCAATTTACAAGATTAGCCTTGATACATTTCCTGCACTGGGGACAGGGATTTCGATGACCATGGTTAGTGAGATTCCGGTAGATGATATTAGCAAGGAACAATATATCCTCCTTCTCTATGCCCTTTATTCTCACTGGAAAAAATTACCATTAGTATTCCGTGGCTTTACTCCCAAACAAGTCCGGTGGTTTCAGAAAAAATTTGGCACCCGGGTATTTAATGAGCATTCAACGGTGGATTGGTGGCGAAAGATAAGATAAACAGGGCAGTACATCAATGGCCTCCATCGTCTGGTAAAACCGAACGATGGAGGCCTGTTGCTACTTATGGGGGCTTTGCGTGGCTCCCTTTCTTTTAATTATGCTCAATTGTTACATCTTCATGGCCATCATATTCTTCAACTGCTACATGGACAGTTTCATTCATTGCAGTTGGAATATTCTTCCCGACAAAATCTGGCCGAATTGGTAATTCACGGTGTCCCCGATCAACAAGGACTGCTAATGAAATTCGGTTTGGCCGTCCCATATCCATTAAAGCATCTAAGGCCGCCCGAACTGTCCGTCCAGTGAAGAGCACATCATCAACCAAAATAACATGCTTGTTAGTAATATCAATATCTAATTGATCAGTTTTTACGGTTGGTTCTTGAGTATAGTCTGGTACATGACGGTCATCACGGTAAAGAGAGACGTCAAGTGCTGCCACAGGAATTTCTACATTTTCCAACTGATTTAGTCGCTTGGCGAGGCGCTTTGCTAAATATACCCCCCGCGTCTTAATTCCAACAAATACTAAGTTATCGACACCCTTATTTTGTTCGATAATCTCATAAGTAATCCGGGTCAATGCACGTTGCATACTTGAGCCGTCTAAGATCTCATGAGCCATCATGTCACTTCCTTAATTAATTTAAAATCTTTCAAAAGAATAAGACCCTCCGCTAATCTAAGGAAGGATCCAGCATTTACTTGAGTCTTTCCCTAACAATTTAACGGGAAACCTCGCTAATTATTATTACCATTTTAAGGGTCTATCTTGCCGCTGTCAAACTCACTAATTAGCAAACTCGTCTAACCACTTCTGGACTTCTTGGCTAATATTTCCCCAAATTTCTTGAAAGTCGCCTTTATTCTTTAGATTGTTGACAATTTTCGTCCCATTATCTGGGTTTTCCCGTACTTCATTAACCGTTTCATTAACTTGGTTTAAATCTTGCTTCACGCTGTTACTTTGAACTTGATTTTGCAAGTCTTGGGTTTGGCTTTGGATCTTATCAAGTCGGCTTTCTAATGCTTGTTGATCATGGTCTTTCTGGTATTGTTGGGTTGCCCCTTTAAGTTCTGCAACTTGGTTAGCAAGCCGTTGATTATCTTTTGTTAAATCGCTGATACTGCTTGAATTGTTACTTATTTGACTGCTCTGCTGACTATCAGTTGCTGCTTGATTAGCCGCTTGTCGGTTATGAGAGCTGATCGCCCACCATGCACATAAGATAACCACGATTAAGATAATAACCCATAACCATCCCCGTCTTGACTTTGGGGACGTTGTAGTTTCCTTAGTTGCATTCTGTGTCCGCATCGGTTGAATATTTAGGGTGATGCTTGCCTGGGCACTTTGTCCGTTATTATCCATTACACTTAACATCACAGGGTATTCCCCTGCTTTGTTAACATCCACTTGAGTTAGGTTCATCATCACCTTACTCGTTAAATCTTGGCCATTTTCATCGGATGCATGCACACCCAACTCGTGCATTATGTCAGTTTGATTTAAAGGACGGTTAAGTGGCCAATTTAAATAATGTTTTTCTACTGTTAGTGTTGGCTGGGTCATCATCTTGCCTCCTATAACGTGTATTTGCCTTGATTATACCATAGGGGAGCCAAGAGAAATAAAAAGCTTCCAATGCTTAAAGATTATTCAAACATTAGAAGCTTTCATCTATTTATTTATGTGCTAATTCCCACGGATCCTTAACGATAATTGTTTGAATCCGATCAGCACCAACGGAAACAGTTGCAAGTGGTGATTCTGATAATTCACTTACCCGTTTCAAGTAGTTTTGTGCATTGATTGGTAAGTCTTCAAACTTCTTTGCACCAGTAATATCTTCATCCCATCCTGGAAGTTCTTCATAAACTGGTTCACAACGTTCAAGTTCCTTCAAACTAGCTGGGTAGTAATCGATTTGCTTGCCATCAAGTTTGTATGAAGTACAGATCTTAACAGTTTTCAAGCCAGTCAAAACATCAAGCAAGTTAAGGCTAAGGCAACTAATTCCTGAAACCCGCCGCGCATGACGCATTGCGACACTATCAAACCAACCAACGCGCCGTGGCCGACCCGTAACCGTTCCGTATTCATGACCTGTTTCACGAATTTGATCACCGATTTCATCAGTTAATTCGGTTGGGAATGGACCAGCACCAACCCGTGTAGAGTAAGCCTTGCAAATTCCAACAACGGTTTCAATCTTGTTAGGACCAACGCCAACACCAGTACATACTCCCCCCGCAATTGGGTTAGAAGCAGTAACGTATGGATATGTTCCTTGGTCAACATCAAGCATAACCCCTTGTGCACCTTCAAAGAGGACCTTCTTATCTTGATCAAGGGCATCATTGACAATTTGAGCTGTATCAGTAACGTATTGCTTTAATTCTTGACCATATTCGTAGTAACTTTCAAAAATATCGTCAAAGTTAATTGGGTCAACATGGTATAACTTAGTGAATAATTCGTTCTTTTCAGCGATGTTACGTTCAAGCTTTTCCTTAAAGGTGTCTTTCTCAAGTAAGTCACACATCCGGATACCAACACGAGATACCTTATCCATGTAGGTAGGACCGATCCCATTCTTGGTCGTTCCCACCTTGTGATCACCCTTTGCCTCTTCTTGACATTTATCAAGAAGAATATGGTATGGGAAGGTGATGTGTGAACGACTAGAAATCCGTAAACCAGAAATGTCGATCCCGTTGTCTTGAAGATAATGCAATTCCTTTAATAATGCAGGTGGATTAATAACCACTCCATTACCAATCACCGCTAACTTGTCTTTAGCAAAAATCCCAGATGGCACTAGACGGAGGGCAAACTTCTTACCATCAAATGCAATTGTGTGACCTGCATTATTACCACCTTGTGAACGAACAACAACGTCCGCTTCTTGGCTTAGGTAATCGGTCATCTTACCCTTTCCTTCATCGCCCCATTGACTACCAACAATAACAACTGATGACATTTATTTTCACCTCATAGTTATATTTTCTAAAATTAACGTTTTTACTTCGCTATTTTACCGGATTAATTCCTTGTCGTCAACAGTTTATCGAACTATTTTTTGATATAACTCAGCAAATGTACGCTATTTTCATTGACGCTTCATATATTTTAGCGCATAATAATTACGGTAAATTTTTAAAAAGGAGCTGCCCTAATGAAAACATTCGATTATGATGATATTCAGTTGGTCCCAAATAAATGTGTGATCAAGAGCCGTAAGGATGCAGATACAAGCGTCAAGTTTGGCCCGCACACATTCAAGATCCCTGTTTTACCTGCAAATATGGAGAGCGTTATCGATGAAGATTTAGCAATTTGGCTTGCCCAAAATGACTATTATTACGTGATGCACCGCTTTAATCCAGAGACACGAGCAGCTTTCGTTAAAATGATGCACGAAAAAGGATTATTTGCTTCGATTTCGGTTGGGATTAAGGATGATGAGTATAAGTTTATTGATCAACTAAAATCCGAACAATTAAATCCAGAGTATATTACAATTGATGTTGCCCATGGTCATTCTGATTTTGTGATCAAAATGATCCAATACATCAAAGAAAAACTTCCCGACACTTTTGTAACCGCGGGGAATGTTGCAACTCCCGAAGCTGTTCGCGACCTCGAAAATGCAGGGGCAGATGCGACTAAGGTTGGAGTTGGCCCCGGTAAAGCCTGCATCACTAAGCTAAAGACTGGTTTCGGTACTGGCGGTTGGCAATTATCCGCTATTCGTTGGTGTGCTAAAGCCGCGCGGAAACCAATCATCGCTGACGGCGGTATTAGACATAATGGGGACATTGCTAAGTCTGTCCGTTTTGGCGCTTCAATGGTGATGATTGGCTCAATGCTTGCCGGTCACCTCGAATCACCAGGACATGTCATCAACATTGATGGAAAACAATACAAACAATACTGGGGTTCTGCATCTGAGGTTCAAAAAGGTGCTTATCGAAATGTTGAAGGAAAGCAGATGCTCGTTCCTTACCGTGGCTCCATCAAAGATACCTTAACTGAAATGCAGGAAGACTTACAATCATCCATCTCTTACTCGGGTGGTCGTGACCTTGAAGCTATTCGGAAGGTCGATTATATGATTGTAAAAGATTCAATTATGAACGGCGATTTTTAAAAATAAGCGTAAATTAAAAATAAGCGTAAAAAAGAAGGCTAGAAGAAAACTTTCTCTCTTCTAACCTTTTTAGTTATTATTTTTCTAATTCAGCTTGCTTCTTTACCGCCGCTTGGCCAAGAATATTTACATAGTTAAATGGACGATCAAAGTGTGGTTGGAAAAGCATATCAACAAATGCTAAATAATCAATCGTGTGCTTATCCTGGATACATAAGGAAATGATGTTAGCAGATTGAGAAACATCATGCTTACTCATAAACTGTCCACCAAGAATTTGCCGAGTCTTCTTATCCCAAACTAATGTCATTAATACAGGAGTTGTTGTCGGCATAAATTCGGGACGGTAGTTATCCTCAATTGTTACCGCGGCGGCATCAAAGCCCGCTTCCTTGGCATTCTCCAAAGTCAATCCAGATGATACCATCGTTGTCCCGTATAAGTTTAATCCAGAACTAGATTGGGTTCCCATATCGCGCATCGTATTGCCAAAGAGATTTGTTCCAACAATTGTTCCTTGCCGAATAGCGTTAGTAGCTAATGGAATATACGCATCCTTGCCAGTTGGGTTATAGTGAACAGCCGTTGAATCACCGGCAGCGTAAATATCTGGGTCAGATGATTGCATATATTCATTCGTAATGATTGCCCCATTATCATGCATCTTCACTTTACCCTTTAAGAGGTCAGTATTCGGACGGAAACCAACACAAAGAATAGCAATATCTGCCTCATAGTTGCCCTTATTTGTCTTAACGGTTACACCATTTTCATGATTTTTAAATCCGGTTACTCGTTGGTCAAAGGCAAAACTAGCTCCGTGATCTACAAATTCTTGTTGAATCCGATCAGTGTACTCGCGGTCAAAGTATTTATGAAGCATCCGTGGCGAACCATCAATCAATGTAACATCCTTGTTTTGACGAGTATAAGCTTCTACTAATTCAACCCCAATATAGCCTCCACCAATTACAACAATCCGTTGCGCATCTTTAGCAACATTGAACAATTCTTTAGCATGGTGGTAGTTCTTGCACAAATAAACATTAGGGCCATCTACACCTTCAATTGGTGGGATTACTGGCCAAGAACCAGTAGTATCAACTAACTTGTCATAATGGTCAGTCTTTGTTTCACCTGTCACAAGGTTTGTCACTGTAACCGTCTTAGTCTTAGGATCAATATCAGTTACATTATGTTGCATATGAACTGTTGCCCCCATGGCAGCAAGTTGTTCAGGACTTGAGTAGAACATTGCATCTGGGTCACCAACATCACCACTCAGGTAAACCGCAATCCCACATGAGAGGAATGAAACATTGTCATTACGTTCATAAATTGTGACTTCTGTTTCTGGATGATTTTGTAAAATTTGAGTGGCAGTAATTGTCCCTGCATGCGTACAACCAACAATAATAACCTTCATAACACACACCTCATATCATGTTCTGATTTTCACAATTAATTATACGCATAATTTTCATTTAATCAATATATAAAATAGGAATATTGATTATCAAGCGAAAACCAATTATCATCTTTATTACATAACATTCCAATATAATTACTATGACACAAGATGTTAAGTTAATTTTTATTTGTATCGATAGATAAATAACAACACATTTTTTCTCTGAAATTTTTTAAAAATTATTGTAAAATTACTCATAATTGACTATGTTAGGAGTTTTAATATGGAATCTACTTTTCGGTTACGCCGCTCAATTATTGCCGCAATGTTATTAGCACTAACTCTTGTCCTCGGTCGCTTCTTTCTTATCCCTATTCCATGGACACATGGTAACGTCAACTTATGTGATGCTGGTGTATTCATTGCTGCCATGCTTTTAGGACCAGGAGCAGGAACAATTGTCGGCGGCTTTGGCGGAATGTTCCTTGACCTTATTTCCGGCTTTCCGCAAGATGCCTTATTTTCCTTTGCGGCTCATGGTTTAGAAGGATTTATCAGTGGCTGGATTTATAAAAAATATGGCAACTCCACCTGGGGCAAATGGACCGCAGTCTTAGCCGGAACAATTGTAATGATTGCAATCTACTTTATCTGCAATACCGTTATGTACCATGTAATCACCGGTTTTTTGAGTTTAGGTTCAAACTTTATCCAAGGAATGATCGGTGGAATAGTGGCGTTAATTGTTATTAGGCAACTAAAGAAGCATCATGTTGGATAAAAAACACTCGAGAACAGCTAAGCCACTAAGGCGATTAGTTCTCGAGTGTTTTTTACGGTTCAATTCCCCCACTTGTGGGAACGACAATGATATAGTTTAAAATTCGATTAGCATAACTTTGCCTACCAGTAAAATCTTTAATTGCCACATTTAATTCCCTTAAATTATCGGTAATTATCCCATCAGCATGGTTATACATAGTCTGTTTCATTAAATCTGTGTCATTAACTGTCCATGCATATACCGGTTTATGTTGCCACTGGGCTTGAGTAATGAAGTCCTGATTTAATGTTGAATATTCCATCGAAAACCCGTCAGCAACTCCCTGGGGATTACCCAAATTATAGGGTTTAATATACAAAACTGTTAGCCGTGGATTAATCTTTTTTAGCTTAGTCACAGCACTGTAGTCGAGCGAGTGAACTTGGTCATGATCTTGCAAAATCCTTTTTCCATACCGGCGATTAAAATTCTGGAGCATCCGCTTTGAATCATGTGGTGTTGTTTTTATCTCAATCAGAAGTTTCTGATGATGTTTCTCAGCCGCTGCTAAATATTGATCAAAACTCGCAACCTTAGCATGATAGCCATTTTCGCATGCAGTTAGTCGTGTTAATTGCTTCAATGTTAGTTCATGAGGTGTTTTGTTTACTCTTGTTAGGTCTTTAAGATTCTCATCATGCATCACAACAAACTGGTGATCCATTGTTTCATGCAAATCCATTTCAATATAATCAGGCTTAAGTTTACTTGTTTTTTCCATTGCTGGAATAGTATTTTGCACCCCGTTTTTTTCAGCAACTCCCCGATGCGAGATAGTTATTGGGCGTTTAATCCCCGTCCCCATCATGTAAAAAGTATTATTTGCAAGAGTCGCCAAGCCGATTACAAGGAAAACAAGCATAAAGGAAGTAAGCAATCCTCGTGATGGATGTTCCGGAGTTGTCGCTAGTTCACTAATGCTAGTTAACGGGTTAACGACTACCAGTAAGATAATCGTTCCTGCCCATACTGCTAATACCTCACCACCAAGCTGTAAGATCGACAAGTTAAAGATAGCAGTAATCAAAGATAATTTCCCAGGTAATAAATCCAAAACAACCTGAAGAATGTAAATTATGAGGTAAAAAACAACCGTTATACTACCTACAATTATTGTCATCAGCACAATTTGAATTAAAAACTTCAACCATCTTAGCTTACTTGTCATTTGCCAGCTTTGAGACATAGCAGCTCTTAACCGTAAATGTTGATAAGCCATTAATGGCATTGTCAATATTAAACGAATACCGATCATTGTCATTAAAAGATAGAACAAGGTCAATCCACCAATAAGCCACACATTACGGGTAAGATAATCAACAATAAACTGGGGAACTTGAATTTTCGCCAGTAAAGGAGTCCGAAAGATAACATCCGCAAATGGAATAATAAGCAAGAAATAACCTAATAATAAAATTAACGATCCAAAATTTAACAATGATAAAGTTTCTTTTGTTTGCCTAAACATTCGGCGCCAGCTAAACTCTGGCAAGCCAATTTCACGAAAGCCCGTCAACAAGAGCATAAATTCGCCATAAATGATTACCATTAGGCATATTAATTCAATTAAAAGGCTCACTACAACTAATGGATGGTGGGTCAGAATAATTACAATATTTTGATATGAAATAAACGGAATTTCTCCTGCCTGCAAGACAAAGGTAGTTATCCAGCGAAAAAAGGGAATTACCAGAAACTGATTTACAATATCAAGACCGCCAAATAATATTAAATATTCAAGCCAATTTTTCCTGAACTGGCAAGAGTATTGGCGAAAA
>Ga0183011_10238_pt1 | contig 40298 bp, 58 predicted proteins | sample NAcewD2O_March_FD_122322 | JGI IMG/M metagenome (GOLD analysis project Ga0183011, IMG submission 122322) | Mouse cecal microbial communities from Vienna, Austria - N-Acetylneuraminic amended D2O_March | ecosystem: Host-associated > Mammals > Digestive system > Large intestine > Cecum | place... | reverse complement strand
TTGTGCAACCGTGTATATCTGCCCCGTAAAGGAATGATGCCACCTGGTTATCCGGTCTGTTCTTTATTTTTCCGCTTTCATCCACAATCATCACGATAGAATCCTGGAATAAGTCAACCATGCGCTGCGTCTTTACAGCCTCGGTACAGTCCGCTCCGATTGCCGCCTCCATGGTGGAGATATCCCACCTGGTAAGCTCTAATATGGATATCTCATTATCCGTTGTAATCTTCACTGTTTTTACCATAGCTCCTATGCCTCCCTTGCATAATCGAGATATGCTCTCGTTGCTTTTGTCTGTTCTCCCGCCAGCTTTTCCGGCTCTGTCTTTTCCTCCAGGGCAAATACCTCTGAATACTCATACTGGATATTGACCGGATACTCATTGTTTACCCTTATCATTTTCCAGTTGTTCGCATGTGTGTTAAAAGAGAGGTATCCCGTTGTCACATCTGCCGTCATGCTCGCCATGGTGGTGACTCCGTGCTTTTTCAGGATATCTTCGATCTGGTTTACCAGTGGAAGAATGTCTTTTGCCAGCTCCTTAAATTCCTCTCCCTGTGCGATAACTTCCTGTTTTAACATCTTTATCCTCCTATTCTGTGCCGATTCTCCCGGCCTCTTTTATGATTGCGTCCCGGAACCCTTTCAGGTGCCGGACTTCCTTTTTCACAGAGGAAAGCTCCGACCGGAGCTCCCCCACTGTTTCAATCAGCCTGCCTCTCTCCATGACCAGGGAATAGAGAATGTTAATCCCCTCCATTCCCAGCTTCTTATAAATCCCCGCTATCTGGTCCGTTCCGGTGATTGCGTCCGTATTCATGTAGACCAGCTCTATTTTCCGGTACTCTTCATCTGTCACCTGCCGACCGGCAGCATGTTCAAATTCAAGCCGGTACATAGGTTTTCCCCCTGGAAATAATACTGCTTATGATAGATACCGGCAGCGTACTCTCCACTCTGCCCTCAGGGAAGTCAAATTCGACAACTGCCGCCCTGCCATTCTCCCCAACCCTGACCACGGTTCCCGGAGTACCGATATCCGCAATCTTTACTATGTATCCCTGTTTTACTTTCATCTTGCGCCTCCTTTACCTCTCCGTGTACCGGAGATAATTCATATCATCAAACCTGGCACCGTCAACCGCCTCCGGATTTTCAAAGTCTGAATACTCAACCTCTGCATATGTATCCGGGAGACCGCCCTGGTATCCGTCCTCGTCCTCTTCTTCATCATCACAGAAAATGTCAGCGTTCATAATCATAGCGTCATAGACTTCTCCGCTCACCTGGCCGCTACCGTACAGATCGGCCGCTCTCTTAAAATATTCGTTTCTCTTCATGACCTACCTCCTCTCCTTTTGCCCTCGTTACCTCCGGGGCGGGAATGATTTCTGTTTAGTCGTTATCTTCCAGTATCAGCAGTATTCCGTTTATTGCATATGGGAGATCGAACGGAATTGTTTTACTTTCATTAACCTTATCAAACATTGCATTGATTCCGGCTATCTGCCAGTCCTCCACTTCGTTCTCTTTATCCCTGATAAACTTCGCCGCCTTGACAGAGGCTTTCATGCAACTTTTCATACATTCCACATTTCCGGTGGAACAATCAACCATGAGCATCTGCTTTTCCGGCTCTTTTGCACAGGCTTTTTCAAATTCTTCTCTGACTTTCCGCCCCTGTTCTTCCTGGTCTAACATTTCCTCTGCGAACCATGCCGTCAGCCGGTGGATTCTTTTAAGGACCTTTCCTCGTTCCTCTGCATTGGGAACTTCTTTTTCCTCCTGAACCGGCTCTGCTTCAATCCAAACATTGATAGTCCGGTTTCCGTCTTTCAGATTTACTTCCAGTCGGTCGTTCAGGTCACAGATATAATCGTAGTAGTGTCCGTCTGCTGTACTTCTGTAGACCGGATAACCTGCCCTTTGGCTCCCCTCTTCGTCCTTTTCATAGTCTGTAGGAAAAATCCCGTTTACGATTTCCCATGCCTCTTTATAGTTCTTAACCTTTATCATGGTGCATCCTCCTGACTTCATTTTTATGTGTTTCTCTTTTCTTTATCTTAATTATAACTCATTTATATGAGTATTGCAAGTATTATATTTGCATTTTGAATATTTTTTTACAACAAAAAAGCACCCATTTTCAGGGTGCCTCTCCGACCGAAAAATACATTTATTCAGTTTTTCTAACCAGCTCAAATCTATATCCCATGGCCGCAATCACATTTTCCAGATCGTCAAAATACATATTCCTCGCTCTGGACGCCGCCGCTATAAACTTTTCTATCTCAAATTCAGCAGGGCTACCGTCCTCATGGACGATATTCAAATCAAAGCCAAAGGCGGAAAAGATAGGCAACATCTTGTGGAATCTCGAACTGCCCTTATTCAACTTATCCCACAAAGCCTGACGGCTACATCCGACCACTGCGGCCGCCTCTTCCTGTGTCATGCCCTGCCCCTCGATATACTTTACGATAGAATCAACCGCTCTCATAGTGAACGCCTCCTTTTTTATAATCTTATCACGTTTTAGCCTCCCTTTTCAATAATTCATCCGCCTTTTTCGCTTTCCTGAAATCATTAAACATTCTGGTATACATGTAACTTTTATCAAAGATATTGTTTACCGCTGTATACAATATAGGTTCGTACTTTTTCATGGCATTTAGTTCCTCTTCAAATTCTTGTCCGAAAGGACAACCGGCGCATCCGGTTCTTTTCAACCCGTATCTGCCGTAGCAGTCACTATTTGTAATGCCAAAGCATCTGTTGTAAAGGGCTTTAGTTCCTGTCATATACCAAAATATGGGCCTGTAATTATCACATCCGGTATCTTCATCTTCATCAAAACATCCTTTATAGGCGGTTGCTCTTGCGCCGCCCTCAAACTTTCTGATACCAGATATATTCAAATCATACTTTCTCTCATTGATTATTTTGTGCAGAACATTCTTCTTTGCCCCGTCACAGCATTTTGGCGAAATCCTTATCCCCACTGATTCCGGCGGATAGAGCATCATAAATTCTTTCAGATACTCGGTATGGTCTATATTGAACCGGCTCCCCTCCCCCCATTCGTTACACCACCACCGTAGCGCCGCCTTGCACCTGGGATATCTGGCATAGAGTTCTTCAAAGCTCCCGTCCTCCCACTGGAATCCATGCTTCTGCAATCGCTCTATGTACTCACTGGCTTTCTTTGAAATAAACGGCTGCCCGTATCGTTTACATGATATGGGTATGGGAACATCCGCTTTGTAAGGTTCTATCTCTATGCCGTATTTCAATTCAAGTTCTTTAATATGCCGCTTTGTGGCCTCATATTCGAGGCCGGTATCAAACCACACATAATCAATCTTCCTATCCTGATCGAGTTTTGTGCAGATATCTACAACTATGTCACTATCCGCCCCCCCCCTGATACCGTGCAGATGATTTTCCTGTAATTTGGATTTTCTATTTTACTCCTTGCAATAATCAAATTATCAAGAATTATGCCGCTATCGTCATTTTTCTCCGGGAGAAGAGCGCAGAGATCAAATATATCCACAATTCGCCTACCTTTCCTTACAGGTATCATTCCCGTAATTGTAATCACATTCGCCCTGGCATGAATCGCAGAGCATCATCACTTCCCCGCAATGCGGGCAACATGCCCGGCATCCGTCCTCTTTAACATTCCAAAGCATGGTGATCTGGGTATCGCAGTTTGAGCACCACTCCACCACATAACCGTCCTCCAGAAGAGCTACACGCCTCCGGAGCGCTGCCACTTCTTTCTTGTAAGCCGCCTTGACACCCCGGAGCCGGTCGGCGGCACGTTTCGCTTTCTGATATTTCCTCCGGGATCTCTGATAAAACAGCTTATACAGCACCGTTATTTTCCCCCTTATCCTCTTTTTTCTTTCCAGGCATATTTATCAAAGAAAAACTCCCATTGCGTCCAAATGCTGCAGAAATGATCATTGCCACCGATTCTCCGGAAACATAAATCAAAACTACGGTTCCGCAGAAAACCCAAAAATCACTCAATACAAATTTCAAAAGTTCTAACATTCCTTGCCTCCTAACATTCTTCCGGGAGAAACACCCGCAGGTGTCCGCCCTCTGCTTTGACGTATACCTTTATTTCATCCTGGTACATATAGGCGCCGATAGCCGCCTGCGGATTCTTGTCGTTATGGGCGGCGTCCTCCGGCTCAACCACTCCCCAGTCTTTTGTCATGAACCGTAGGACGGCCATAGCCAGAAATTCTTTGAATCCCTCACGCACCCTTATTTCCTCCAGGATGCCCTCTGTCTTTTCAATGTTCCAATCCATACCTTTCATCCTTTCCGTGTCTGCATCCAGGATTTCTTTCACCTTATCGCTGTAATGATACATATCATCAAACGGATGCCACAACAGGCCCTTGATGAAATCCGCATCCGGCTTTACGCTGGCCCAGCCGCCTATCTTCTCACTGTAGTACGGCTGGCCCTCTTTGATAATCTCTATCCTGTCTCCGAACTGTATCACCTTTTCACCGTTCACATATACGGCCGCTTCTCCCTGGGTGACACTCCCCCTGATCCTCTTTACTTCAATTTTCAGTTTCATCCTCTGCCTCCTGTAATCTGACCGTCCAGTTGTTTTCCTCTTCGGTGACAAAGCACCCGTGGCGCTTCGCCCACTCTGCCACATCATTTGATGATGTATGGCCTATACCGTCATACCGCAGCATATCCAGGAAAAGACCAAAATCGGAACTGTGGTAATCGTCATAGGAAAGCCCCACACGTTCCAGGTCGCTATCACACGATATTTCCCGATATTCCTTAATCATGGAATTGTAGACTTTTGCCGTCTGTTCTGTATGCTTGAATCTCATGCGTTCTTAGCCTCCTCTACAAATTTTTCTGCCTCCTCCTGGCTCTCAAACCAGTCATTGTAAACATCCCTCCGGCTCGTGCTGGTGAACGAGTTCTCCGGTTTCTGGGCCGCTTCAATTACATTTGTTATGTTTGCCACCACACGTCCTTTATTGTTGACAGAGGTTGTCACGCACCAGTATTTTTTAGTGAAATCCTCTTTTATCCGGTAGTCCATATCTAAGTCCATAGGGCCGTCCGATTCTCCGTCCATGGCGTTACTGGATGCGGCGTGTAACCTGTCGTGTCGCTCTTCCGGCATTTCCCCAGGCTCCGGATATTTCCAAATCCTACCGTCCTTGTCCTTGTATGTACGGCATCCAAAATCATCCAGCCCGACAAATACGACCTCCTTAATTTTGGACGGGATAACTGAAAGCTCATAATCTGCCACATCATCCGGATGCAGAGGATATTTGTACTCAATATATCCCCAGGCATCACGTCCTATCTCTTCGCAATAGGTTCTGGCGTCAAAGTTGAACACCTGCAGAACCTCATTAAACGGTGACTTCGGATAACTCCCAGGCGTGATCGGCCGCTGTGTGCTGTAATACTTCATAGATTTTCCCTCCTGTTTTAGTCCAATACTTCCGCTATGCTTATTCCCATTTCCTCTTCCACTATCCGGATTGCCTCTGTTATGGCATCATCCCAGCCTTTGGAATATTCGTCCGTTGCCCCGCATCCTCCTGTCTGGTGCAGGCGCAGCAATATGTTCTTTCCCTTTTCTGACACTTTATTCTCCTTTCGGCTTATTTTTAGGCAGACAGCCCTTTTATAAAAATTGTCTATTTGGGTATGAATTTATTGAGCGGCTTTCATACTTTCCGCCTGTTCTCTCGAATGTCAGGGGGAACCTCCCTTATCAGGTTTCGCACTAAAGCCTGAAAACTTGCTGACCAGTATGAGCATTTTCAGGCGTTGTCTGCTCGAACCGCCGCCCCGTTTTCTCATTAAAAACCGGACTGAAAACTTGTTGACCAAAACCAAATAGACAATGCTTATAAAAGAGCTGCCTCCACTCTGCGACTTCCCCAGGGGTTGTGACCTGATTCCCGCATTAGAGGCACCGGCTCACGCCGGTACATACCCCAGGATTTTTACGGCGGCCGGGATACAGAAAAAGAAAACTCCACCGTATTTCAGTGTGTATGTTGCGCTGTAGGCTCTGCCATTATCTCCGATTGCCCAATACTTGCCAGGCTCCGTGACCTCTGCCTCCGGCAGCATATCCTCTATGTCCGATTTCTCGTAGAATTTTTCGTTTTTCAGCATATTATCCTCCTACAGTGTTTCGTATTTGCCGGTTTCCTTGTTTTTGTACTGTATTTCAGTACATCCATAGTCATTCCTATATCGAATCAGAGGGGCGAACGAAATTGCATTGGATTTTCCATATGCGTAAACTTCTCCGTCATCATCTAAAAGTCTGAAGCTATGTTCAAATCCCGATACATCCCTGTGCGTATATTCGTCTTTTCCAGAATCAGTAATTGCCTTGCACCATTTTGTAATATTCCATTTTATTTCCATGCCTGCCTCTTTCTCCGGAGGAAACCGCCTCCGGCCGGTGTGCTTTTAATCAAAGTTACTTTCCATGGATATGCTGTATTGTTCCTGGAGCTTTTTGAAAGCCCGCTCCGTGGCTTTGTACCGGTTCCACCCCGCCATGAACTGGCCGCTCGCCGTCAGGTTCTTTGCCTCATGCTTTTCTATGAATGTGATTCCCCTGCCTTTCAGATCGAGCGGGGTATCCAGGTAATAATGTGTGCCGTAGTGTCCGATTCTCGCCCTTATCTGGCACTCTGGCTGGCCCTCTCCCATTTCAGGACACCAGATATACAGTCCGGGGCCGGTAACTTCCTGTACCATTACCATTTTCTTTTCCGGCTTTGCCAGGTCACGGCCTTTCTGCCTGATCTGTGCGGATAGCTTTTCCGCTTCTCCCGGATACAGCTCCCCCTCTTCGTGGCTGACCACCAACGCCTCTATGTAAAACTCCAATGTAGCTTCGCTCTCGGCAGCGTCAATCAGCCTTGTCAAATTATGATAGGCATTGCTCATTCTCTGTGCCTGTCTCGGAAATTCTATAATCTGTGCCATGCTCATACTGTCTTATCCCTCCTATTCGTTCACAAGTTTGAATCCGACCAGGTGATTGACTGTCTCTGCATCCATTGCGAAGAACCGTCCTTTTCTGGTCATGCCCGCCTGTCTGTAGATTCCCTTGCCATATACGGTTTTCTGTGCCACGCTGTAGAAAAGCTGATAGATACATCCGTATGTGACTATGTACTTTTCCTCCGAGTAATACCGTTCTGCCTCTTCCCGTGTCAGCTCTACGCTGCCGATTTTCACGATTTCCATGATCCGCCTCCTCTAATATGCCGTTCCGTAGCAGGGGGCCCAATGTATTCTCCCGGCTTCGTATGCCTCGTTCTCCGCCTCGAAAATTCTCTCGTCCAGCTCTTTCACCGACTTACCGTATGTCATGGCAAGTTTTTCTTGCAATCTTCTCCGGCGTGGAGAAAAAGCCTGCTCTATTTCTTCCTGGAAAAATCCGCAGCTTAATTCATATTCTTCCATTTGTTCCCTTTCCAATAATTCCAGCTCCCTCCGGATTTCTTTTCTTTGCCGTGTCATAAATTTTCTCCCTCCTACAAAACGTATTTTCTCAACTCGCTATCTGCGGGGTAATCAGAATCCAGCCACTTGTCAAAGCCCTCCGGATTTCTCTTCATGATTTCATCCATGAGCCAACCTCTGACAGTTGGTATATTTTCATCACTCATGGTTCCCGTCAGCTCGAACAACTCACAGAGCTTTTCGGTGGTCATTTTTTCAAGATTTACCATGTGCATCCTCTTGACTTCATTTTTATGTGTTTCTCTTTTCTTTATCTTAATTATAACTCATTTATATGAGTATTGCAAGTATTATATTTGCATTTTTAAGAAAAAATATAGTGACGTCTCTGTATACGTCACCACAAGAACCAGAGTATATATTTATATAGATACTATTTTGTTTTGTTTTATACAGTCACGGTGACATATACCGTATACGTCACTGTATATGTTTTCCTGTTCTATATTATAATAGGTAGGGATTTTTTTGACCGAATATGCGTTCGGAGCAATTCCGATTTTGAAATGAGGATGAAAAAGAAAGTGTAATGTAACATGTGACATATACAGTGACGCTCACAATATATGTCATTACCACTCGCCAGCCAAAATGCTATAGCAAATGTCATAACAAATGCTATAGCACCCGTCCGGCCTCCGCACTCAATCCAGCGCAGAGTTAATGGCCGCTGCTATGAGGACGGCTCCCGCCATAGATACCAGGATAAGGAAACCGCCAACTGCCGCAACGACCGAACATATTTTGAGGAAAACCATAAACCTTTCCCTCCTTTCTGGCGTCAGATTTTCACATCCCCCGCATCCGTCCAGCCGTAGACCGTAGAGCCACCGCCGGAGACTGCCACCAGATGATACGGATGTGCGCTCCCAGGATTGACCGCCGTGACCTTTGCCCTGCCAGGCTTGCAGGCTTTCCCGGTGGCCTTTGCATAGGAGCTTGTGTAATGCTTACTGCCCGCGAACCGTACCACATCCCCTTTTCTGACTTCTGCAGGTGCCGCCGATCCGGACGCCTCCCGGATGTAATCGGAATGGGAAAAGCCGTAAATTCTGCCGTCTATCCGGATGTAATACCAGGTGGAGCCGTCCGCCGCCTTGATACTGTCGCAGACTTCCACCATGTTTCCCTCTGCCAGTTTGGGCCAGCTCTTGATATTGGGATATTCTTCACCGGCCCACGCCCGGACGTTCAGTATATCGCCGGTGACAACGCCCACCCACTTAGGCGTCATGCAAAGAGAGCCGTTTCCGGTGCTGTCGGTAACGTTTTCCGGCTTTCCGGTAACGCTTTCCGGCTTTTTGATAACGGTTTTTGCCCCGTAGTCCGGAACTCCATACCCACGGATATACCGGCCATTCACTTTGATCTCACGGTATCCGACCGCATCATCCTTGTTGCCCTCGATAACCTTTATCACATCACCGGAAACAGAAATGACGATTCCGACATGCTCCGGCCAGCCTGTGCAGTCACCGGCTCCGGTATCATCCCAATCGTAGAAGATGTAGTCTCCAGGAGACGGGATGTAGGCGTCATTCTCCACCCACCGGTCCATGGCCTGGAAAGCGGCTATCATCTGCCCGCATCCGCACTCTGTAGGGATAATATCTGTATACCCTGCCGCTATCGCCACCGCCGAACCATAGGTAGCACACCAGGCATCCGTATACCTGACATTGTATCCCCTGGCAAGCGGGGTGTGGCCATTGTAAAGGTCAATGATCGACCGGTGGGAACCGTCTGCCTCTTTTTTGCCATACCAGGACACAGCAATAGATATCACCCTCTGCCTTGCCTCCGCCTCGGTGATCTGTACCATGGAATCGGGATTCTCCACTCCGGTCAGCATGGCGCATATCTCTTCACCGTATGACGCCCGCCGCCTCTTCGCCTTTTCGCTCTGGTCTGCCGGTCTCTCGTACTGCGTCATAAAGGCGTCTGACGCCTCCCGGATAGAATCGGTTGTGGTCAGGATTGCAAACAGGGTTTTATATCCCCGCAATTCCTGATACATGAAAGCAAGCTGCATATCGAAGTCACCGATTGAATCCCCCTGGTTCCTTGCGAATTTCAGGAGATTTTCTTTCCTGGTGGAGTACGTCCACTGTGCCAGGCCGTAACCTGCGGCATCATGGACGAAATTTTTATAGGTGCCAGCGTCAACGGCCTCCGTGTAGGAATCATCTGTGTACCCCAGCTTTTTCTCGTAGCTGTTCTGGAGGTTCCGGGGATTGCCGCCGCTTTCATCCCTGATGTTTCCCAGCATACCGAAAATGCCCGCAGCGGTAAAACCTTTACCGGCGAAAAAGTCAAATATTCTCTGTTCGTTCATTTCCTACTCCTTTCTGGAAAAAGAAAAGGCCCAGGCTGTTACCCCTGGGCTCTTCTCTCACGATCTGATCTGTTATTACTGTTCGCCCTCGACCTCTACAGAGGTTTCCACGGAAGTATCGACATTGGCCGAATCCGTCAGGCCCTCGCCGATAATGTACGCCACCACGGACGCACCGGCCATGATAAGCGCCGTCACCTGGGTAGCCGTGTTCTCTGCGCCGCCCGTTGCCACGATCATCATGGATACAAAAGAGGCTACGGCCGTCCATAACTTTCTGCTTGTCAGTTTCCTTTTCCAGTTGATTTCTTTCATCATCTTTCTTGTCCTCCTGTCCTTTTTGTGATATGCCTCTAAAGCCGTTATGGGCTCATGGAGCGTTTTTATGTGCTTAGATATAGAAATATCCACACAAAGGGCTGTACCCCTTTTCAGGCCAAAATCTGAACGTTTCAGAATATCGCCTCGATTCCCTGTTGCGTCAGAAAATCTTTCTGCTCATGCTTTATCTGCCTGGCATATTCCAGGGCGGCGTGCATGTCGCCGTTACAATGAGCGTCCGGGATTCTGGCTACTGCCTCGGCGGTGGCCTCCCCCAGAGAGAGGGCCGCTCCGATACTCTTAACCATGAGAAATTCCTGTTTCTCCCGGACAGCTTCTTTCTTCTCCCGTTTCTTCTCCCGCTTTTCCATTTTCCGTTCTAAAAGCCAGAAACAGAATCCGGTAATTGCGGACGGGATACTCATTGCCACTACAAGAGCCGTGATATCCAATCTCTTCACCCCCTTTCCTCATGGTGTGGTCAGCTCACGGTACATCTCGTTTGTCTCCCTGATGTTCTTCTGCAGTTCCTCCGGCAGATCGAACACCGGCTCCGTGCAGTAGAGCTTCACCAGCTCGCCTATGATGTGCCGCTGGCCCTCTATGATGTTATTCTGGAGCTCCAACGTGGAGCCGCAGTCATAACCGCTTTTACTCATAGGCTTCACCCGTGATTTCCTGGTACTCCGCCTCGGTGATCCAGGGGCCGGATGTAGGATTGCTGACAGCGTTATACACCCGCTGCTTACTCCAAAGGCCCTTATCGAAAAACTTCTTTACCTTTTCAAAATTCTTGCTGTGTTCCATAGGTTATCCCTCCAAATCAATGTCCGCCATCATAGCGATATACTCAATGTTGGCAAGCATGGCGGCGTTGTGCTCTGCCTGTTCTGACGCCATGCTGTCAAGCTCCGCCTGCACAATCTCCATGACAACCGTGTCATACTGTGCATATTCCTCCTGTGTGACCTTTGCCTCTTCATACTGCCAGAGGACAACCGCTCCGGAATTTTCATTCGTCCTGGTTATCCGCTGGAAGTTCCGGCGCAGGTACACATACTTCCCGCTGGAAGTCTTGTCTATGACCTCCGGGCGGTTCTCCTGTGAGCCCGTCACTGTTTCCCATACGATTTTCATTTTTCTTTCTGGCCTCCTTTTCTTTCTGGTTTATCCGCTTCTGGTTTTTGCTGACAACCTTTTTCAGCTTTTTAATGCTGACAATCGGCTTGATCCGTTCCTCATACATCCCGTAGGTGTCGGTATGCTTCACCCAACCCATAGAAGATAAGAGCGAGGCGGCGTCCTTCGGATTGATTTTCTCCTGTCTGGATACCTGCCCCGCTTTTCTGGTTAGGCGTATCATGATGCCTTTCCGTATGATTGTGCGGTTTCTGTGAAATTCAAAACCCATATAGTCAAGCGGCCTGCCGTATGTCATGGTCACTTTTTCGCTATGGCCATGGTACATCACCAGCAGGCGCTCCAATTTATCTTGCTTATTCCTCACGCTCGCAACCTTAATAAAAATCTTCCAGCGCTTCTTGTGAGTTTTCAGCTTGTGCCTAATTCTTATTTTCCCCAGCTCGTTCCCCAGAGCTTTAAGCTCCCTCATGGTCTGGCACTCTATGGCGTATTCTTCCACTTCGTACTCAAACCGGAATACTTGCCAATTATCTTTCATGGTTAGATTGAGCTCACTGTTCAGATACTCATTGATTGCTATCCGGACTTTGTGAAGTTCTTTCTTGTTTCGGCCGAAACATACAATATCGTCCATGTACCGTGTTCCATATTTGACATGGAGTGTTTCTTTGATGTAATGGTCTAAAGGCTGTAAAAGAAAATTAGCGAACCACTGGCTGGTATAAAAGCCCAGCGGCAATCCCGTTTCAATGGCGTCTATTATCAGGAAAAGCAATTCCCGGACAAATTCATCCCGGAATTTTTTGGTTATCCAGGCTTTCAGGATTTCATGATCCACGCTCTCGAAGAAATGACGTATATCCATTTTCAGGACGTACTTCGTATTCTCAGGGTCCTCCTGAATCCATTTTGAAATTATCTTAGCTCCCATGTGCTGGCCTCTTCCCGGAATGGAGCCGAGGACGTATTCATACATCCCGCTTTCAATCCCAGGACGGATTGCCTGTACTACCACATGATGAACCACCTGCTCATACTTATAATCAGGCTTTACGATTGTACGGACTTTCTGATAATTCCTTTCATTGATTTTTACCGCCTTATGGTCGGTAGGCTCAAATTGACCGTTCATGAGCATTTCAAAGACGTACTGTATTTCATTTTCCAGATTATCCAGCGTCTCTTTCACGTCCGGCCTGCTTCTTTTTCCACGGGAGGGTACCAGGAACGATTTCTCTATGCTGTCATGTGACAGCATTTCATTCTGGTTGATTCGGAAACTCTTCATATTCCCTCTTCTTTCTTATTGCCTCATGGTCGGTGGGCGTGCGCTTACTAGACCATGCCTTTTATCGGCGTAATTTCCACTGGCTAGCGGTATTTCAACCGCCTGCGGTGTAGGAAAATGGTGTCCTTAGTTGATACTCCATTTCAATAAGAATTAGGCCGAGCCGATGTTCCAGTTCGCATTAGACAGCGCATTGTTCACATTCAAGGCGAGCGCACCGACATGCAGACCATTGTTGCAGTTGCCGCCGACCAGCGCACGGAACAGGCCCAGGGCGTACACCATTTCCCCTATAAAAATTCAGGAACCGCCGTTCACGATTCCTGATAAAAATTTACATATTCTCATTTTGAAAGCTCTCCGGGGGAGTATCCCCCGGTCCCCCTATGCGGCTACGCCGCTAAAGGCTGTTCGCAAGAAAGGGCCGAGCCGATGGACCAGTGCGCAGCAGACAGCGCACCGTTCACACACAAGGCGAGCGCACCGACACGCAGACCAGCGTCGCAGGCGCCGCCGACCAGCGCATAACAGTTCGCCGCAAACCACAGGCCGTCCGGGTACTGTGTTGTCTCGCTCCCGGATGCGGTCATGGGGATAAGCCCGTGTTCTATCATCTTGCAGGCGCTGATATATCCGCCAGAGGTTCCTCCGGGCGTGACTCCTGTATCCACATAGCCGGTTCCGGCCGTATTGTACGGGGGCACCGATTTTACCAGGATACGGGTGCTGCCATTCGTCACGCAACCCTCGATACGCTCCCAGACATTCCCCCACCAGTTTTCGATATGGAATACTTTGACGTAATCCCTGGTCTTGTTGGTGCCGTAGAACTGGCCTTTGTTGGATGCGCCGCCGGAGGTAAGATAATTCGGAGCGGAAGAGGAACCGCCAGTATAATATCCATATCCGAAAGCCTTTTGCGTGTCGGTGGTCTTTCCCATGAGGATCAAAAGCATGTTGATAAGGTTACGCTGTGACCATGACCGGGTACTCCAGCGGGAACCGTTCGCCTTTGCCGCAGTCAGCTCTTCGGTTCCCGTCTTGCTTACCATGGGATTCAGCCCCTTAATGGAGCGCACCTTATTACTTACCAGGGAGCCCTCGAACATAGACAGATACAGATAGTCCATTTCGGAGCCGTCCGCCCTGGTATGTGCGTATGCGTGGTAGGAATCGTCCAGCTTAATATCACAGATATTGCAGTATTCGTAACCGTTCGCCTCCCACATCTTCATATACACTTTGGGGATGCGGCTCATGGCGTTTCCGGCAAAGGAACTGTTCGCCACATCAGACGGCGATCCGTCAGCTTTCTTTGTGTAATCGTTGGGGTTGAGCTCGTATGCCTCCGTTCCGTCATTGTTGAGCATGACAGGCACGTTATCCCGGACGAACCAGAAATTTTTGAATGAGCCGTAATCAAATTCGCCGGTGGAAAGATTTACCTTTGCCGGTGTGAGCCCCACCGCCTCTTCTGTGTACTCAATCTTTGTTGCGGGATCACTTTCTGCTTTCTTCATCCGGAATCCCAGGAGCGTATACTGCCTGGGAGTGGCGGCTACAGGAGCCGAGGCGGAAGAGGTTTTCATATTGCTGTAAGCATACGCAACAAAGAAATACTCCGTCTTATTGGTGAGGCCGGTTATCTCAACCTTTCCGCTGGTCAGGCCCTCCACAATCATTCCGTCCGTGCCGCTGGTAGGTGCGGAACCTGCCTTATACACTATCTTCACAAGCGCATCTTCGGTATTGTTCACGATATCCAGAATCACCCGCCCGTCTTTTCCGCTGGCACTGGTGATTCCAGGGGCGGACAGGGTTATCTCTTCGGGAACGAAAGACTGTGTAAAGTCATAGTTATAGACCAACTGATCGGAATAAGGGAAGATACCGTAACAGTATTCCTTTCCGTTTTCCAGGTTTTCATCCAGCAGCGCCTCCGTCTGGTACCTGTTCTTTTCGGTCACTCTCGCCACAAGCTCCCCGTCCATCCAGTTTTGCGGAGTGCCGCCCTCTTTCCGGACAACGACCGTGCCCTGCCAGGTTGCCAGTCTTGCGCCCTCGTAAACAACGTTTTCAGGGTCAGTCCATGTGATCCGTGCGGACTGGTCAAAATTACTGATAGTCACGTTTGACGGATTCGCCAGCTTGATGCCGGAATTTCCGGATGCCGCACCGGGAACCCGGATTGTGCCGTCCTCGTCAACCTCGACCGTCACGCCGTCAGGCTTTACCGTTCCGGGCTTTTCTGTGGTGGCCAGCATATCCTCCGGAGCGGAGCCGCCGATCTCTTTCTTCATGGTTTCCTTTGATACCTGCTTTGTGCCGGTGCCGTCTCCCATCACCACGGGGAAAACGGAACCGTCCGGGATGCTGTCGGTATTCGGCAGCGTACTGATTCGTTTGTTTGCCATTTTTTCTTATCCTCCTTTATTTTGTGGCATAATACCAAAAAGCCTCTATCACATCATCACTCTCCGTCAGGAGGATATCTCCGTCCTCGGTGGCGAGTGGTGCGTGAATCTCTCCGCTCACAAGCATTTCTTCAAGCTCATTCAGCTTGTTTGCCTGTTCGTTCAGCATAAGAATAGCCTTTGTGCCTATGTCTCCGTCCATTTTCCCTTTGACGGATTCAAACCAGGCATCAAAGGCCGCCTCGCTGTCTGTCTCAAACTGCGACATACGCTGTATGATATCCGCCATGTCGCTGTATCCTTTGTTCTGCAGGCTGGTGAAATATGCGTTCAAATCCTGCATGTACTGGCTGTATGCGGTCAGCATCTTATCTGTAAAATCCGCATAGTCGGTGTTGTATTTGTCAACGTACCCTGTAAACAGGTCATTCAGGCTGGTATAGAACTTCTGGTATGCGCTATCCATTTTCAGGATGAAATCCGCATAGTCTCCGTCAAACCTGGCAACGTATTCTTCGTAAAATGAATTGAGCTGTGCGAAGAAAACGGATGTATCCAGGTGATCTATAAGCTGTGTCACCACGCCGCATACAGAACTGTCATACCTGGTATCCGTGATATGGGCCTGGGCAATAACCGTCTGATTGGAATTGACGGATACGGTTGCCAGGCACAGCTCGTAAAAGTCTCCTGATGCCGGTTGCAAAAGTTCTGGAGGAACCGGAGTTGCGTCAGGAGTACCCGTTTTCACTACAATTTCACAGAGCCTTTGCAGATAATTGACACGCAAGACCACCCTGTCGATTCGCTTATAGGCCGTGGGAGCCTTTGGAATCTCAATCTCGGCCTCTTTTGTGTCTGCCGCAAATCTGCCCCGTACAATGCCAAATCCGGGCCTGACTTTGAGCATCATCCCCTCGCTGGCCACAACCTGAAAACAGTCTCCCGGAGCGGCCAGTACCCCGTCACTGATGATCTGTGAAATGAACATGGCCAAAAAGTCAGAGGATTCCGCCCGGTCAAATTTCGGCATCCCCTCTTCGTCATAGCCAACAATTTCACTGTCGAAAAAACCATATCTTAACACGTTCACGCCTCCCTTTTTATAAGCTGCCGGACGGTGCTTATTTCATCAGTTCCGAAAGTGATTTCAAGCTCCATAGCTCCGCCCTCGTAAGTTTCCATTGCCTCTGTTATCCGCTTGTCAGTGGATATGTGTATCTCCGTATTGATGTAGGTGCAGTAATCGCCCAGGTCGAAGTCCTTTTTGTAGACAAGGTTTGCGTTGGGGTCAACGCCGCTGTTTATCGTCTCGACTTTCCGGTACTCTGCCAGCTTTTCCCTGCCCCTCTGTGCAAGCTGCGCCCGGTATGTGGCGTCAGGAATCTTATTCCCGTTGTTGTCCTCTTCCTGTAAATCCCTGGCGTCCACCCATATTTCCTTTCTTTCCTCCCCAGGCTGTCGCAGATCCACGACAACGATTTTCCGGTTTGCGCCCTCACCGGCACCGGCCACATAAGCGAAGTTCTTATATGAGCTCTCATTCCGGTTATAGATAACGTTCCGGATATTGTAGAAAGAATTGGAAAAAATCGCCCAGGAGTTTTCCTCCTGGGTATCTCTCCGGTCCTTGCCCTGCCATACTTCAAAGGCTAAATCATCCGTCAGGTAGTCATACCGTACCCGGTGGCTGATTTCCAGCGTGTTTCCGACCTCGTATAGCTTATCGCTCAAATTATCACCGGTGGCCTGAATCTCTATGGTGCTTTGTATGCCGCTCACATCCCCCAGCCGCAGGTGCTTTATTTTCCGGTCGCTCTCTGCCGGTTCTATCGCCGTCCTTTGCACCAGGCTCCGCAGCGCAACCTCCACATTTCCCGCAAGCCGCACCGTGGTTTCAATCACCCTATCTGCCAGGAGCTTTTCGGCAAAATTCCCTTTCGCATAGGATTCCCTGGCTCCGTTCTCGTCCTGGGAGTAATTGACTTCATCAATAACGCCCAATTCATCCGCATCACTCCGGTACAGGTAGCGGCCTGTGTTCAGCAGATGAAAATAATCCTTAGAAGTGTATAGCTCGAAACACCCCAGCTTTTCATATCTCCGGGCCCAAATCAGGGTACGGAAGAGGGGAACGCTCCCCATGGTATGAAAATCTTTGTCTAATACTATCAGCTTCATACCTACACCCCCAAATACAGCGGTGTATAAAACAGCCGCACATCCAGATTTGTATAGTTGGTATCCGCATCATATTCCAGATAGTTATTGCCGACCGCAAGCTCGAACGGTTCCGATAGCCTGTCGATTTTCTGATAGATATTGACTCCGTTCAGTTCTATTACCTGGTGGCGGATATTGGTATCCACCAGGAGAACGTCCCCTTGTTCCATGGCCACTTTCACCCGGACAAAAAGGCCGCTGCCTACATGCGTTATCTTAGGATTCGTGCAGGGACCTCTCTCGGCTATGAACTGAATCTGCACTCCTGTAGGCACATCACCGTCATTCGGCAGCAATACCTCTTTCGTGAGCGTCCGGTATCCGGTGATCTGGCCTGGAAGAGTAAGCCCCTTGTATGGTTCCGGTACAGATACTTTCTTTTTTACCACCCTCCACGGAAAAGCAATGTGCTTACTTATGTCTGCCATGTTCTGTCCGAAGTTGTCTATATTTTTCCAAAAAGGGTCAGCGCATTTCAGATCAACGACAATGGCAAGGTGGTTATGAACGTTGTTTGTGGCTACAAAATTCCAGCCCTCTAACTCATATTCGATATTCCGCCTTGTGCCGCTGTGGTTTATGGTCATTTTCCCGGCATACTTCGGATTGAAAAATTTTATGATCCTCTGCCGGTTTACCTCATTGTTTCTGTCGTCTCTTAATTCTGCCTCAATATGGATGGGGCGGCTTTTAATCCGTTTCCCATCCATAGTAGAACCGTCCACCAGGGCATTGTCGGTGAGGTTTAATTCCAGGTCAGAAGATTCAAGACCTGTTATCTTCGTGATTCCGAACTCACGCTTTTCTCTGTTCGGTGACATGCCAAACGTGAGCGTCCGGCCGTTACATTCCAGAGTAAAATCAATAAAATTCACTACTTCACACCTCCTAACAATTTCCTGGCGGCCTCTCTTTGTGCCTTGCTTGCCTCCGCAGGAGACACAACCGGTACATGATAGTTGTTTTCCTGTTCTATGTGCTGGTCGATATAGGTATCTCCGCCGCCCTTTGGATAGTCCGTGTCGGCGTCATGCTCTGCTTTGGCTCTGGTCCGTACCGTGATGCCTCCGGTTTCAATGGCAACCGCCGTCTGCATCCGGCTTGCCAGCTCTTCCATTTCTGAATCTACCTGGTTCTGCAGGTCCGGCATGGCCTTTTCCATGCCTACCCCGATTCCGGGAGGAATCCACCGGCCTACTTCCTGGGCGAATACCTTTGACGGTGATTCGATTCCCAGCGCATCTTTCGCGCCCTGGAATAAGCTGTCTGCCAGGCTCTTCACCTTGTCTACAAGCCAGTTCCAGCCGGAAGAAATGCCGTTCCAGATTCCGGTTACGATATTGGAGCCGATTTCCTTAAATTTGTCGGGGAGACTCTTCACCCCGTCTACCAGGTTCGTTACAAACCCCTGCGCCGCTGCGGTTGCCTTTGCTTTCAGATCGGCGCCGAACTGAATCACTTTTGTAATCGTGTTGGTCAGCCACGTCCAGATTTTTCCGGGCAACTGTTGGAACCACTCGACTACTTTGTTAATGGCGTTCTGTGCTGCGGAACTGGCGGCCGCCAGCAGATTTGTACCCCACTGTATGACCTTATTGACAGTGCTTACAAGCCAGTTCCAGACTTTCCCCGGCAATTCAGAGAAAAACTGAACCACGGCATTGATCGTATTTGTCACCCATGTAGAGGCTGTGTTATACAGGTTGATTCCCCACTGTATGACTTTGTTCACCGTATCGACCAGCCACGTCCAGATTTTTCCGGGCAATTCGGAGAAGAATGTTACAATTTCGTCTATGATGCGGGGAACTTCGGTTGTCACCCAATTATAGAGGTCGATTCCCCACTTAATCACCGTACCTATCGCATAGCCCAGCCAGTAGGCTATTTTGTTCGGCAATTCACAAATAAATGTGATGATATTGTTTATAAAATTGCTAGCCGTCTCGATTGCAGACGCCAGCATTTCAGCTCCCCAGGCTTTGACCTTTGAAATCGTGTCAGTCAGCCATGTGCTGATTCGCCCCGGCAATTCGGAGAAGAATGTTACAACCTGGTCTACCAGATTTTTCACAGTGCCGGGAATGGACTTGAAGAAATCGGCTATTGCAGAGCCCAGATTTTTGAAGAAATCAACTATCTGCGTCCAGTGATCCTTTATCACCACCACCAGGGAGGCAACCGCCGCAACGATTCCGGCTACCACGGCCGCAACCAACGCTGGCGCTCCGAGTATGACAGCTCCTACTGCGGCTATGGCAATGCCTATCACCATTAAAATTTCTTTCAGCCAGCTAAAGCCGTTTTTCAGCATGTCGAAGAAATTCGTTATGGCCATGATTGCGCCGCCGATTACTGCGGCCACACCGCCGACCGTGGAGCCTATGCTGGCTATCACGGATTTCACGGTGGAGAATACGGAACCTATCTTAGATATGATTCCGGCCAGCTTTGGAAATTCCAGCGCAAGGACTTCCGAAAACGTCCCTGCGCCCCCGGACAGGAGCTGGAATCCCTCTACCAGCTTAGGCACAACTCCGATTGCTGCCTTTATACCGCCAGACAGGGAATTTATTGCGGTAACAACGCCTTTGATATTGGCTGCCGCCGCCTTTGCCGTGTGCATTGTGACCATGGCCGCCGCTATGGTTCCTATCGCTTTTCCCAGGGCCTCTAAAGTCGCAGGGTCGGCCTCGCTCAAAGCGCCGAATATGCCCTCTGCTATACTGACAACCCCGGATAAAATCGGCTCCAGGGTAGAAGTGAATCCCTCGAACAATCCACTCAAAAATGCGCCCAGAGACGGGAACTCTTCGCTGATCCCCTGAATAATGCCCTCTATAATGCGTTTACCGGCGTCTATGAAATCCGGCGCCCAGTCGATTATGCACTCTACGATATCCCCCGCACACCGGGCGGCTGCCTGTGCAATTTGCGGGGCTCCCTCTGCCAGTCCGTCAGCCATTTTACCGGCCAGGACAATAGCCGTAGTCCAGATATCATCCGCACATGAGAAAAAGCCTGTCACCAGTGCGGTAATCAGGCTTGACGCCGCATCACCGATTGACGGGCTGCTTTTCAGCGAATCGCAGAACGAACTTACAAGGCTCGTTGCCGCATTTATCAAATCAGGAGCCGCATTTGCAACGCTCTCCACGATCCGGGAGAGTATGCTGCCGAAAGTAGTTACCAGGCTGTCAAGTCCTCCGTCATTGAAAGACTCCTGGAGCTCCTGTATCATTTCCTGTGCGGTTTTTACAATTTCCATACAAGGGGCTTGCATATTCTCATAAAGAGAAATAGCCAGGCCCTCAACCCCGGATTTAAGGATTGTGATCTGCCCCTGTAAATTATCGCTCATGGTCTCGGCCATTCTTGCGGCCGCACCGTCACAATTATAGATAGACCTCTCTAATTTTTTGAAATCATCATCAGAGGCATTTACAATGGCCAGCAGTCCGGACATTGCCTCCTGGCCTGCCAGGGAGGACGCCAGCTCTGCCGCCTCTGCCTCCGAAAGACCGTTGAATCCGTTCCGCAGGTCTGTCATGACTTCATTCAGGCTTTTCATTTTCCCGTTATCGTCAGTGAGGGAAATTCCCAGCCTGTTCATAGCGCTCTGGACTTCCTTTGTAGGCTTCGTGAGCCTGCTCATCATGGAGCGGAGGGCGGTACCAGCACTTGAACCCTTTATTCCGGCATTGGCCATGAGGCCGATTGCCAGTGCCGTATCTTCGGCTGTATATCCTAAAGCGCCGGCAACGGGAGCCACATATTTAAACGTCTCTCCCATCATGCCAACGTTCGTATTTGCGTTTGAAGATGCCTGTGCCAGAACGTCCGAGAAATGCCCTGCGTCACTGGCTTTCATGCCAAATGCGGTGAGGGCGTCAGTCACGATATCGGAAGTGGTGGCCAAATCCTCTCCGGATGCGGCCGCAAGGCTCATGATACCCTCGATACCGTTCAGCATATCCTCCGTTTTCCACCCCGCCATAGCCATATACTCAAATGCGGCGGCGGATTCCGTTGCGGAGAATTTTGTGGTGGAGCCCATTTCCTTTGCCTTTTCGGTCAGTTTTTCCAGCTCCTGACCGGAGGCACCAGAGATAGCTGCCACTTTCGACATTCCGCTCTCGAAGTCGGAACCGATTTTGATAGCGGCTCCTCCTAAGCCTGCGATTGCGGTCATACTCCCTTTGAGGATGTCACTGGTTGCTTTCAGGCCCTTTTGTGCGATTTCCCCGATAGAACTTATCCCTTTTTGGAACCCGCTTGAATCTATCAGGGTATCAAATTTAAGAGTGCCATCACTAGCCAATGTTCTCACCTCTCTTTCATGGTCAGAAATCCTCGGCTCGTAATGGCACTACCAGATTTACTTGATCTGCTTTCCTTTTTCTATTTTCAGTTCAAAAACAGCGTGACAGTTCCGGCCCTTACACCGTAACATCACGCCTTTGCACTCCGCCTGGTCTGTATACCAGAACGGCATTATATACCCGCACTCCGGGCACTCCACCCGGACGGTGTTTTTCATCTTTTCAATATCCAGTCACCCCCTACAATATCCCTTCCACATTTCCGCCGTTCAAGAGTGCGTTCTGTATGGCGGTCTGCCTATCGTCCTCCGTTTTTGACAAGGGCAGCGCATACAGGCGCTTCATCTTCTTGTAGAAGTCTTTCTGCTCTTTTGGCATCTTGTCATTGATATCTATGCTGCGGTACTCCATAGCCCGGACAAACTCGCAATCCTTTGGCAAGGAATTGAAGAGGAACCGGAACCTCCACCAGTGCATGTACCGGGTATCCTGGAGGTCAATTTGGTATGCCAGGAGAAAAGCCGCATATATAAGCCCGGCGTCATGCTCAAAAGAGTACACCGGGCTTTTCCCCCGTCTGGCGGCCATGCGCTTTTGGATTGTGGTTTCTTCCTTGCCGCACCGGTAAAACCACAAAGCGGTATCAACGGCCGCACTTAAATCACCTGGAATCACCGGATAATACAGGGCCAGACCTTTTCTCACCTTTTCTTTGGAGCTTAGGCTGTTATCCTGCATCATCAGCTCGAAGAGGATAGAGTTTCGGAAATTTGTCCGGATTTCGTACCTCTTCCCGTTCACTTCCGCCTGGTCGGGGTAATCAATATCGTCAATCAGGATATTCAATGTCTGTGTTTCTTTCCGTTCTTACTGCCTGCGGCGTAATGCTGGTAATTCCGGGAGCCCTGTTTCTGTGCCTGACGGTTATCTCTTTCCGTCTGGCGTCTCTCTACCCGGTTGGGGGTGTATTTATCCTCGATCTTATCAAGCTCTTCCCTGGCACTCATGGCACCCTGGGCCACGATACCGAAAGCCTCCATATGGTCACGGATATTCGCCTTTCCTTTGAAAATCTTCTGGGCAGTGCCGGAGCCAAACACGGCATCAAAGAAATTATCCACGATCTGGCACTGAATCCGGAGAGCGTCAGCGGTGCTCTTGCCCTCGTACTGCGTGGGCTCCTTGATATCCTCTGCCACTTTCGCATTTTCCCGCTCGTATACTTCCAACTGATCTGCGTCAAAAAAATCGTATTCAAGCTCTACGCCAAAAATATTCATATATCATTCCTCCTGTTGATTAAACTCTGGTTACATGAAAAGGGAGCCTTTACGACTCCCCCTATACTGTCTCGCCGCCTCCCGGCGTGGTTGCCTCGGTATTGCCCGCAAGCGGGGTGAATACCTTTGTCTCCGTGTTGAACGTACCGTTGATAGGATCACCGACTGCGTTCAGGTTCCCGGCAACGGCAATTTCATCTTCTCCGCTGATGTTCGTGATCTCCGCAGATACCGTGAAAAGCCTTGCGGCAAACTCATTCTGCTTATCAGGCACCTTATCCCACAGCTCCACCCTCACATACTGAAATTCAGCGTCAGAGCCGGTACAGTGATTCCGGCCTACATTGTAGATGGCCAGAACCGCCTCTTGCTGGATGATAAGGTCAGATTCAAACGGGAATACGGTCTCGTAGCTGGTAATCGAAGAGGAACTTGCCGCCTCATTGACGTACTTCTTTTTGGAAGTCTGCGCCCCAGGGTTTTCATCCAGCGTGGTAAAGCCGGTCCCCATGAGCACGAAAGACGGATTCTCCGTATCCTGGATGTTCAGATAGTCCGCAAACTCGTGGCGCTTTGTCACGTTTCTACTCCTGTCTTTCTTGTCTGCTGACATAATTTCATGCCTCCTTTACTTTTTCTTTGAAATATTTCAGCCTTAATTGTATCTGGTACCTTGCGTGTTTTCCTGATTCCCCATGCAGATACCCGGAAGAAATGACCTGCAATTCCTCCGCCTCCATGCCCTCCGGAAGTTCCGGGAGATTGCCGGATTCGTTCTGTGTTTCCACCCACTCCGAAAACCTCTCATAAAAGGCACTGTTCTCAATGTTCTGCTGGCGTTCCTGGCTGTAGAACTCCTTAGAACCAAAAGCGAAGAGGTACTGCCGGACGCTGTCACCATTCGTATACTTCTTGATGATAGGGTCGCACGGCAATACCTCTATTGCGTACTCAATCGGTTTCTCCCCCAGGAAATCCACCCGGAGGCACCCGTCTTTCAGCATGTCGCATTTAAGGAAGTATTCTTCCAGCGACTTAATGATTGAATTTGCCACTTTTACTCCTTTCTACACCAATTTTTGAGCCCCCGCCAAAATATCCTGTTTGTATGATACTTTCATGCGTTCAAACCACTTTGAACCCCTGTTCGCATCATAGGAGCGGCTTGTGGCCGTGTTGTAATACTGTTCTGCAGCATACGGGGCTATATACTGCACCAGGCCGCTACCGATTACTGTACCGAGCTTTCCGGATTTATCCAGCATACCGGTCTGGAAAGGGATAAGGGCGCTGCAATATCGCAGCACTTCGCTATCGACAAATACCTGCGCCCTCGAAAACCTCTTCGTCCTGGCCGGAGCGAAGTTTGGATTCCAGGTCAGCTCCGCTCTTACCTCTCCCCCTCTGGTCGTGGTCTGGATAATCTGGCCTCTCGGTGTCTTGATCTGTATAGCCATTATTCGCCACCTATCCGCCAGTGCCTCATACATTCAGAACACCGGCTCCGATTGTCCGAGAAATTATCCACGGTAATCACATCCGGGTAATTCTGTTTCAGCTCCGTCTCCGTTGCCGTCTCACAATCGCAGAGGCCACGGATGATGATATCTCCACGCTGTATAGTCCAGTAGCCGGGAAATGTTTCATCATCCATGCCGGAATATTCCATTTGTTCAGCGTATGCTTTCCCGGAAGTGTCGGCAGTATCAGGAACCCGGATTGTGTAGGTATCCTTAACATTCCTGTCCTGGTTCCCGGATGATGTGCCTTTCCTGGAATAGAAACTGACGCCCCGTATCTGCGTTGCCACAAACTTTTCCGTCCGTTCTTCCCGCACATATCTCTTGTTGAAAATGGTAATGTCAGCATTGGTTGTCATATTTCCGTGACCTCCCTCTGTGTAGCAGGCCGGTATCTGACAGGTAATTCTTTGCCACGCTGTATAGTTCGGCGCTCCTGGATGTTTCGGTGGAATCGCCGTAAGATACAGAGTAGCCGTCTATGTTTTCCGACCTGACTCCTGGCGTCTTTTTATCCTCACGGAAGTTGTACTCCGCCATTGCACAAATGGCGTCTTTTACTTCGTTGGGAATCTCCGGGAGCCTCTTAACCCGGCCAAAGGTTATCCGGTGCAAAAATGCCTCTGCCTTTTTCTCCAATGCGGGAAAAGACGGTTCTGGTATGGCGGTGCCTAAAAAGGCTTTGGCGTAATACTCATAATCTACATATGGACTTTTTACAGCCTCATGGAGCATTTCTATTCGCCTCCCTGTTTATTTATCTGCCTGCTTCGTTTTCGCCTCTTTCTTAGGCGTTTCTGCGGCTTTGGCCGCTTTCAGCTCCGCTTCAAGCTCTGCGATCCTCTTATCTGCGTTCTCTGCATAGGCGCTGGCCTCTGCCAGCTTGCCTTTCAGATCGGAGTTTTCAGCTTTCAGAGATTCATTCTCCGCCCTGGTGGTATTCACCAGATCCATTCTGGCGCCGGACGCCGCCTCCGCCTCCCCTTTGGCCTTTTCCAGTTCCCCGGTCAGATAGGAAATGTGCTGGTCTGCGTCCTCCCTGGTCTTTTTCAGCTCCGCTTCAAGCTCCTGTACCCTCTTCTTGTGGTCCTGGGGAGCCTGCACCAGAGAGCCGTCCATGTTCTTCACGGTGTAGCCCATGCCGATATATTCATCTTTCTTTTCATCAGCGATCCTTACTCTGCGGTTTGCCTTTTCAGCGAGTAACATATCTTTTACCTCCATTTTTCAGATTAGGCTCCCACAGCATATTGCATGTAGGAGCCCAGGTTTACAGGTGTGGAAGAATCAGGCCGCCGCCTGCACATTAAAGCAAATGGCCTTTTTCTTCTTGTTGAGAATGAATACATCCTCGTAGGATTCCTCGAAGTACACCCACTTACCCTCGGAACCTGCGCTCGGCGGGTCAAGCTGGGAGAACTGGTAGGAAATCGGGGTGATGATAGCCAGCGGGTGAATGAGCGCCATTCTGATCTGACGGGCATCCTCGGTGGCTTTCCAGCCCTGGGTGAAGTCATACTTCGTTTTCATCAGCTCGGACGGAACGGATACGATCTCAACCTCGTCAATACGGGAAATCTGACGTTTCAGGGTGGAGTTGTTGGTCTGCAAGTTCAGCGTCCGGGTGATCTCTTTTGCGTTCTTGATAACCTTGCTGATAGCAGGCGTCACATACAGGATTCTCCCGGATGCCGGTACCCTGGCATCATCCATGACCTGCATAAAGCTGTCGAACTCTTCCAGGATGTTGGTCTCCGTCAAATCCGTGGTGGATTCCGTCTCGCCCGCCTCTTTCCAGTCTGCAAAAATCTTAGAAATGGTGTAGCAGTCCATTTCAGGGAATTTCTGCTCGTCATTGTAGACACGGGTGATATTCTGGATAGACGCCACCTGGTTAGTCTGGTCAACATCCGCAGGGTGTACCAGGGTAGACCATTTACGCTGATTAGTCAGCGTTTTCGGCTCCCAGGAGTTGTCATAGTTACGGGAGGCCGTCTGAATGGTATCCCTGTCGGAATCCACACGGCCGGTCGTTGTGATGGACGGAATCTCAATGGTCTTTGCGTTGATCCACTTGAAACGTCCGTTGTTGGGCGTAGAGTACAGAGCACCGAAGTACAGGACATACGGGAAATTCTGCTCCAACGCCTGCTGATAGTGTACTGCATAGTTTAAAGCTGCCATAGTGTTAAATCCTCCTTATGTTGTTTTGTTGTTACTGGTTTGTTCCTCCGGAATTGCCACGGGGCCGCACATCTGTAAAATGGAAATTCATGAACGGATTCTGGCCTCCCGCCCCAGGAGCTCCCGCCGATCCTGCGCCGCTTGTGCCTGTAGCAAACTGCGGCAACGGTTTCTGTGGAGTTGCCTGCCCCGGAAGAGTTGTTGCCGGTATGGTTCCGGGAGCCCCTGCGGGCGTTCCGGCCGGTAAGCCTCCCTGGTTCTGCTGATCCCCTGCTCCGCCGTCCGGATTGTCCTGAATGAACGCATCTTTGTAATCCGGGTTTTTCTTCAACTCGGCAATGAAATCATCCGCCCCCAGGAACTTCTCTCCGTCCAGCTTGAACTCTTTGGCGTCAAAGGCTTTCTTGACAAACTCACGGTACATGGCACCGGGCCGAAGTCCTACGGTATCCAGATACCGGTCTGTCTGGTGGGAGCGCTCCTGTTGTGCGAGCTGGTCTTTCAGGTTCTGGGTATCGGTGTTGTACTTCTCTTCCCATTCCTTTGCGGACTTCTTGACGCCCTCGATATCCATATCCTTGTAGGACTGGATTTCTTTGTTGGCATCATCAAGCTGTTTCTTCACCCCGGAGAGCTCGGTAATCTTGGCGTCAAGTTTCTCTTTCGCCACATAGCCTCCGTCCTCCAGGTTTACGATTTTCAGCTTGCTATCCGCCTGAATCCTCTTGATAAGCTCCTCCGCTGTGATCGCCTCCGGCTGGCCGTCTACTTCCTTGAAAAGTTTCTTCAAAAATTCGTACATGGTGTACCTCCTCTTTCTTCGCTGATTTTGTTTAGATTCCGGTTCACTCCGGCTCTGCTATCGTGGGATATATCCGCCCACAAACGGAAATTGAGTAGTTTATATGCCATTCCTCCAGGGCAATAAAAAGAGGCCGCACCCATGGAATAAGGGCCGCCCTCTCTTTACTCTCACATATTCAGTTGTAAGTACCCCCTGCGCTCCGTTATAGCCCCGTGACGGGGTTTTTCTGGTTGCAAGGATAAAATAATAAATAAAGCTCTGTTTTCTATACACGGGCGTTTCAGCACCTATCTATCCGCCGTTCATGTGATTACCTCGCTTTCCGGTTGGCCCATACTGCCTTTTGGCTTGTAGACCTCCCAAAGTTAATGATCTTGCCGTCCTGGTCTTTGACGGCGTATACCTGTGTCCGGGCCGAATCGACCGCCCGGCCGGTCTGCCTGCAAAAGTCTTTCATTTCTGCCTCTATGCGTTTCAGATTGACGCTCTCGGAGGAAAAATCCTCTTTCATGGCATTTTCAAGCGTGGCATTTGGAGCCGCCTTTGCCGCAGCGTCATATCCAGCTAACAGGGTTTTGGACGCCCTGATTTTCCTCTCATACTCCCTCTGTTTCTGGGTACATTCATACTCCGTCAGGGTGATTTCCTCTCCGTCCGCCGTCTTGTAGGTGTGTAACCTCTTCGCGTACCCGTCCAGGACGGCTTGACTGTATGCAGGTTTTGACAGTCCAGGAAAGAACATGTGGAAACTGTGCCTGCAATTCCAGCCGCACAATCCCCCGCCCTGGCCGTACCCGGTGGCGTCAACAAACTGGCGGTAGCGCTTATCCTTTCCGGATATGCAAAAGACCTGGCCTTGCCAGCTCTCATGATTGTTGTATCCAATTCCGGTATTCCTGGCACCCGCATGTGCCGTTGTCTCGTAATAATCGCACCCCACTTCATCAGCATACATTTCCGTAAGTGTGCCTGCTGTCTGGTTTACGCCTGTCAGCAGAGCCCTCCGGACCGCAACATCCAGTTTTGAAGAGTGGCCTTTTCGGAAAAGAACCGTGCCGCCGTCCATGGCCGCCGTCCTGATTGCCTGCCTCATGGCCTCCTGGTATGAAAATGTACCAGTGGCCACCTGCATATACGCAAGGTTCGTGGCCTCATAGAATAGGTTCTGCGCCGTGGACGCCGTTGTCAGTGTGAGATTGCTCAAATCCCCCTGCGTCTTTTGGACTGCCGCCGCAAGCGTCTGTATCATGGCCGGTGACTGTTTCAGCTCGATAGGAGCCAGGCCAGCCATAGAGCATATGTCGCTCTCGTAATTGATTGACTTGACTCCGGCCTCATTGAAGAGCTCCCGGATGTAGGCATTGGAAAAGCCAGTGATCCGGGCAACCTCTTCCGTTATCTCGTCCATGAGTTTTCCGGCCTCCTGAACCTGCGTTATCTGGTGCATGGAAGAGGCCGTAACCCTGCCGGTCTTTGCTATCCTTTTGGCAAGGCACTCCACAACTGACCGTGACAGGATATCGTATATTCCCACAATGGTACTCTCACCGCATGATTCCAGATATTCAGGTGTCAGCATATCGGCACCCCCTACTCTTCCGGTGGATAGTTGCCACGATTACCGGGCCCGCCCTTTGGCGGTATCAACTCGCCGTTATCGGGAATCAGGTCAAGCGCTTCATCCTCTGTGCATCCAAAATACCAGGCATAGAATTTTTCTATCTTGTATTTTCCCGCCATGACCATTGACCAGCGGCGCTGATACTCCAAATTGGTATCCTCCAGAACACCGTCACCCCAGGTCACGGCCTTTTCAGATTTGCCAGCCGGTGCCAGACCGTACAGGGTACAGAGAACGTCCATAGCGTATATGAGGCGGTCAAACCCGGAATCCCATGCGCTCTGCATCCGGGAAACCACCGTGAATGACCTCTGCTTAGATGTGCGGATTTCCTCCGCCGTCTTTTCGATCTGCTGCGGGTCCGATATGGTTCCGTAAGACAGGCCGCAAAGGAACTCTATGCGCTGGAAATACTTATTCAGGCCGGAGAAAAGACTGTTATCCCGGATTGTTGGCGCATACTCTTTCATGTATGAGCCGGTTCCCGCCTCCTTAATGTCAAAATCAAAAGTACGGTACAGCCGCTCTTTCCCCTCCGGAAGAATGACGTTTCCTTTCTTGTCAGTCTCGAATATGTCCTCGGATGCGTGGACTGCCGCCTCTGTAGCAAAATACTCCCAGAGTATGCGGGAGAATTGCCGGTCTGCCTGCTCGATTACCTCTATTGCCCTGGAAAAAACAGAGGCCCCCAACGGGGAATAGGTATCAATGTTATTCGCCCTGGGAACCTTTATATACACAAAGAGCGGGTGATCCACATTCTGAATCGTAACCGGCTCCTCTGAAAGACCCGCCCAATCCTCTACCTCCGACAGAGGAACCACGGTCATGAACGGGTGTTGTGCGCTGATGTAATCATCATCCGATATCTGGTAATTCAGCTTTTCGGAACGGAACGCATGGTTTGTTATCGTGTAGTCCGTTCCGACCAGGGAATGACATTCCAGCCTGGTATACAGATAATCGCCCTGGCGTTTCGTGTCAACGAATATCCCGCCTGTGATTTCTTTGCTGCTGGTGTAGGCAGTAGGGAAAAACCTGTCTGCCTGGGTAAAGTCTATGTTGATAGTCTGTCCGGAAACGTATGGTTTCAGGCATATACCGCCTTTAGCGCAGTACAGCTCAACGTGATCTGAAAGACTGGTGAAATTGTCCTTTATCTGCTGGTTGATATAATCTCCCCTGGCGCTCCCTGATACCTCAATACTGAACTCCGTCAGAATGAGCCTTGCCATTTCCTCCGCTATGGCGGCGGGGAGATTCAAGGGAATCACATCAGCTTTGCCCCCACGCCATGGGGGATTGTTGCAATACATCTGGCTCCAAAGTTCGATAGCACGCTCCATGACTACGGAAGTAGCGATAGAAACGTGCAGTTGTTTCTCGATATTGTTTTTGGGCGTCAGCTTATTCCATGCGCTCCTTAGAAAATCTATTACCATGTGCTTATCGCCTCCTGTCCGTTTTCTTCTTGATATATTTCTTATAGTCTCGCTCATACGAATACTCAAAAGCGTCAAGCGAATCTATGTCACTGGTGCCATCGTCCAGACGTTCCAGCTCTGTATTCTTCGGATTCCAGACCGCCATACTGATAGCTGATGTAAGCGTCTCGCAATCCTCCGTATAAAGAAACCGGTCTTTTGCTGTGAGCGTTGTCAGGGTAAAAATCCGGTCTGTGATCTGTCTCTTTAATGCGTCCCTGGGCCGCAAGTTTCCCAGCTCATTCTCCACGAGTGCGGATTCAAGCCCCCTTATGAGAACCTGTTCTGCAGAATCGCAGTAAATATTGGTGATGTACCCATACAGGCTTAGAATCATCCGTACAAAATCCAGAAACATCCTTGCCAGGTCTGCCGGGTCCGTGTCCGTGGCGTCATGCCATTCAGACGCAAGAGCAATCAGTTTTTCATATCCCAGCGTGGGAGCCGTTGCAACAAAGGCATGGCCGGAGCCATTACCCCCAAAGTCAACGCCTACATTGATTTCCAGAAGCTCGCCTCTCTCGTTCATCTTCTGGACGTCCTCACGCTTTATAAAGAATTTCCCGTCTTTTGCGGTGATTGACGCCGCCAGCTTTGGATATACAAGCCCCTCTGCAATACTTCTTTTCCCCAGGATATCCCGCAGGTACCAGATACTCGCCATATCGTACTGACTTATGATTTCCTCCAGACGTTCCTCGGTAATGGTGATGTTATCGAAGATTGTCATAGCCTGGTAGTTGAATCCGCCTTTCAGTTCCCCCTTTTCCGCTTTTTCTGCGTACTTGTCGATATACTCCGTATAGATCGGAGCCTTTGGGTGTGACGGGTTCAAATCCCAGAATATCTTTCTGCGCTTTGCCGCAAGCTGACGGTTGAACGCCTCCTTTATGGTGTTATCGTGGTGCAGGTTTATCTCCGTGGCTATCCACATGCCGTAAGAGTTACCACGGATTTTCTTAAAACTGTCCGCTTTGGAGCCGCCAGCAAAAATGACTATCCGCTCCTGGCCTCCCGTGTATGGGCCTCTTATCCGCAGACAGTCATTGTCCTTATATTTCCCCCACCGGCACTGACCACGGAAGATATATTCCAGGCCGAAACCGTTGGCGTCACCGATATTCAGTTTTGCGTTCGCTATGGTGGAGCCCGTTGCCAGGTGGAACTTATCGGGCGTTGTCATGAGCTCATGAGCAAAGGCAAACACATTATCAATCGTCTTTCCGGAACGAACCGCCCCCTCCAGGATATTGAATGTGCAATACCGGCAGGCCCGGATGTATTCTTTGTGCTTATCCCCAAACCGGAAATTGATTGTCTTTCGCTTTTTGAGAGGCTTTCCGTCCTGGCTATTCTTCACCGTATACATCAGCCTCTACCTCCTCCAAATCCTCAACCTCTTTGTTGGTTCCTGAATCACGCTCCTTTTTATACTCGAACTCTTCACGCCGTAGCTGTAAGGTCTGCTGCTGTATGCTTTCTTCCCGGTTCATACGTTCAAGCTCCGTTGCCAGCCGGAGAAATTCTTTCACATCTTTTGGCGTCATTTCCTCCGGTTTAATCTTTTCCAGCGCCTCCATAGCTTTTCTCTGTAATTGCAACGACATTTTGATGTGGCGGTCTTGCATCTTTTTCCGCTCGGAAACCGCCTGTTTTCTGGCCTCTTCCGCTATGCTGGCATCATAAGCGTCTGCCCTGGCCCGCCAGTCATACTTCAACTTCCAACGGTGGCAAAGAGTACCACTTTTATTCAACTGTCTCGCAACCGCTGAAATTGTCCTCTTCTCCCCCATGTCACGGTAGGCAGCAAAGGCTTCAAAGGCGGGGCCGCTCTCTCCGGGCTGGCGTTCCCATGCTTCTCTGTCATTGTCCTTTGACATATCTGCCTACCTCCTTTCCGCTGGTGATCTGCCTATTTTATGGCAACCCACCCACAGAAATTCAGGCACCGCCAGAACATATCCACCTTGCCGAACCCCGCTTCATGCAGCATATCCACATTCCACTCCGCTTTGAGTGGGGATAATACGTTTTCAAGGCTCCTACGTTTCTGCATAATCTTTTCATCCGAGTACCCGTTCATGCGCTTCATCCGGTAGTAGAGCTCCACTTCCAGATCGTCCGTGCCCTCGTCTGCGATTATCTTCTCGACAAAAAGAAAAGCCCCTCCGGGATTCAAGGCTCTGTAGATATCGTTTATCATCCGCTGCCTGTATGCGGTCGGCATAAACTGCATTGACAGCACCGACAGTATGAGGCTCTGGTTCTCAGGTATCATCTTGTCATAGAAATTGCCCGGCTCTATCTCCACATGCCCGCTTTCTATCCCCTCTCTGAACTTCTCCCTGCACACTTCCAGCATGGCCTCCGAGTTGTCGCAGAGGAAATACCGGTTATCTCCCTGGTGCTTTCTGTAGAACGGTTCCACCGCAAGGCCGGTTGAACATCCGATATCCGTGATCCACGTTCCGGGGGTGATGAACTTCTCCCCCAGCTCGTATATGAGGCCCCTCATGCTTTTATAGTCCGGTATGCTTCTTTCCAGCATATCCGCAAAGCACCTGGCAACCTCGCTGTCAAATTCCCATTTATCCTTTGGGGTAACGTTATCCACCCCGTTATCCTGTCTAATCCCCACTGTCCTTGCCCTCCTTTTTCGGAATCTCGGCTCCCAGCCTCTTTCCAAATGCCGCCCTCGCCCTCTGCGACAGGCCCATTGTCGTACCGTCCGGGTACGGGAGCTCAAATTCAAAATCCAGAGCCTCCCCCAGCTTTTTCAGATCTATCACCGGGCGGCTCGCCTCCAAATACCAAAAGCGGCATATCATATCTACACGGTCAATGCTCTTAAAGCTCCAGCCGAAGATATCCCGCAATTCCTCCTGGGTGTGCCCTTTCTGCACTTTGGGATGTTTCGAGATATCCCCCAGGATAGTATTTGGCTCATAGTCCAGATCGAATGTCAGGCGGGCGTTATTGGTAACGCTGTGCTTCTTTGTCAGGACGAACTGCTGTGACTGGTTGCTCTGGCACCAGCAGACCACCTTTCCTTTCGGCGCACACAAGGCCGCCGCTATCCTGGCAATCATGATACGGTCCGCCATGAACGGCACGGAATTGAACACGCTGGAAATGAACACGGACGTATACTCCACCCCGCTTTCCACTTCATCCAGGAACTTTCGGGCAATCTCGATACTCTTCTCCTTATGCACCTGATCCCCCGTGGTAACAAAATAAGGCTCAAAAGCTGATACAAATAAACCGGCCTCCCTCAACGTCCGTGTATTGTTCAGCTTTCCAGCCCCAAAGTCCACGATCTTATCTCCATACTTGCGTACCCATGCCGCCAGTGTATCCCCCTCCAACTTGAAGAAATCCCTGCCGTTGTTGTTGGGGAAAAGACCTTTGAAAAAGCCGTCACCCAAAGCGCAGTTGCCCTCGGTGTCCGTCTCCCTGGTATTCCTTTCCCGCATGAAACTGTTATACCGCAGCACATCCGCATAGCTGGACTCCATGGAGAAATCCATAGACAGGAGATTGAGCATGGCCGCCGCAAGCTCCCTCTGCGCTCCTGATACCTGTACGCACTTCACGAACCGGCGCTTCGCCTCCGCCGCCACCTGCAATCTCCCTATGCCGTTCACCACGGCCATATCCTGATCTACCACAATCGGCATCACCACGCCGAACCGGTTTTCCAGCGTCTTAGCCAGGGCTTTCATGTGCCCGTCAAATTCCCGGTGGTTCTTCTTTGCCAGCTCTACGGTATCCACCCTCCGGGTGTGCATACAGGGAAAAGCCGCCTCGCTGTCCGGCTCAATGTCCGGGAGCCCTGCGCTTATGCCCTCGATATCCATATTGTAAAGCCGGTTTTTAATCTTCCCGCAAGTATCCTGTTTATGGAGGTCGTTTGTGGCCCTGTTAAACAGGATATTGACGGTTTTTCTTTCATTAAGGTCTACTATATCCACATACTCCACGGGAACCCGTGTATAGCCCATACGGGCCGCTACAAGACAACGCTGGTGCCCGGATAATATCTCCCCGCTGGTATCCGCATATACCGGGAGAAGAAATCCCAGCTTTTTCAGGGAGAGCTCCGTCAGTGCCAGCCTCTTTTCATCATTCCGGCGTGGATTGTACTCTGACGCCTGTATTTCCTTTATCGGTACTAACTTAATCACTTAGAATCCTCCTTTGCAACTCTTCTTTGATTTCGGCCGGCTCGAATATGCCCTTGTCCCTGATATCCTCCAGGAGCGCATAATATTCCGGCGCCTTTACGGTAAAGGAATAGCTGCCTATCTTTATCACCGTACTTACATCCCGCATATCGCCGTCCGTCTCCTGGCCTGCCTCTGCATCCGCATCATCACCGCCGCCCACGAAATCATCCGTGGCGCTTTCCAGGTATTTATCCAGGTCAACCTCCCCGTCCATGAATCCGGTAGGAAAGACGGATATATCATCATCCCCCAGGAGTGCGGCCAGCTTTTCCATATCCCAATCGCCTTTGATCTTATTCAGGGCCAGGCAAAGAACCTTTTCCCTGTCCTCGTCCGGCTCGTTTATCATGACGCACTCCACTTCTGCAGCACCCGTATCCTTTAGCACCTGCAATCTCTGGTGCCCTCCGACCAGGCGCATATTGTGTTCATTGACAACCAGGGGCTCAATGAATCCAAATTCCCGGATGCTCGCCTCTATCTGCTCATACTCCGGCGATCCTTTTTCCAGCCGCACACGGGGATTGAACTCACTTTCCCGGATATCCTCAATCTGTATTTTCCTGATTTCCATTCCCAAACAGCCTCCTTTTCAGCTCTGCCTCTACTTTCTCCTTTGAAAAGCCTACCTTTTCCCGGACGTCTGCCATCATGTCCTTGTACGGGCCGTTGGGAATCCGGAACGTGTACTCGCCCACGATACAGGGCACGCCCTCTTTTGTATCCTCTTTCTTTCCCACGCTTTCCACATCCGGCGCCTCCCCGCCTCCGATTTCCTCCTGGAGCTCTCCCAGCAGATCGGCAATTTCATCATCAGAGAATCCCGTTGCCAGGATATCAACCGGCGAATCCCTTAGCTCTTCCAGGATATCCGCCAGGGCTCCGTAATCCCACTGGCCGCTGATCTTGTTCAGGGCGATACAGAGGGCCTTTTCCCTCTCCGGCTCCATGTCAACGATAACAACCTCCGTTTCCTCCACGCCCTCCGCCAGCATGACGTTTAGCCGCTGGTGTCCGCTTACCAGGGTACCGGTTCTTTCGTTCACAATCAGAGGAACCACCAGACCGAACTCGTCAATACTGGCTTTCAGTGCCTTGTATTCGTGATCCACTTCCGTCAGGCGCACTCTCGGATTGTATTCTGCAGGCTTGATATCTTCCAGCCTCATAACCTTACTTTCCATGCCTTTTCCCTCGCTTTCTCAATTTTGGCATAAAAAAACAGCGCATCCGCAAATACGCTGCTTTCTTACCTGTGTTGCGGCCGGTCCGCTCCCTCTCAACCGAAGAGGGATAACTGCTCCGGTTCCGGCTCTTTCTGCTTTATCTCGTGGTAGCTGTCCGCACTCTTTATGAACTTATCATAGGGAGCCGCCTCAATCCCGTACCTGCCGTACATGGTTCTCGTCCTGGGATTGCTCTCTACCGCATAGAACTGAATCGGATTCATACCATGTTTCGGAAACACGAACCTTTTCAGTGCCGACTCCTTAAATACGGGCGGTTCAGCGTTGAAGTCATTGAAATAATATTCCTCCGGCTGCCAGCCGGTCTTGCGGAGAATATTCTCCATGGTGGCTTTCATCTGGTAGTCCGGTCTGGCCGTTATGATGATAACGTAATCGCCCCTGACCGCCTCGATCAAATCCCTCCGGTATTCCTCGTACTGCATCCGCTTTGTAAAGGGCCGCAGCATACGGGTTTCCTGTTGGTTTCCGACCAGGGTATAATTCAGGTCAAGCAAACAAATCCTCCTACCGTCTGCCACCTTTGACAACTCGCCGCTCATTACTTCACTCATGCTCATTCTCCTTTCGGCCACTCCTGGGCCTGCGCTTTTTCAGTCTGCGGATTCCGTCTCTTACAGCGTCCGCCCGGTCTTTCCCGGTTTCCTGGCAATACTGGTTCAGTATCGCTTCACACTCTGCGTCTATCCGGACAGATATCTTGCTCTGCTTCGGATTCTTTGTGGGGCGCCCTCTCTTGACTTCCACACGACCGCCTCCTTTCCACTGTTGCCCTAACAATATTATACCATTTTGTCCGACATAATTCAATGATTTTCCTTGTATTTATCGGCTTTACAGGCACTTATGAAATGCAAAAGAGCCTACCAGCGGCGGGCCCTTTTCGGTGGTTGTGGATGATCGGAGTAGCTTTCCATGCCAGGCCGTATGCTTTTATCGGGATAGGGGAGGTTTTGCGCCTCCCCGTCCGTAAGGGATAAATGAGCATGGCGTAGTCCTGAATACCGGTTCAGTCTACGAATGGCAGGCAAGTCAATCTTGCCAGATACACTATAACATCCTGGGAAATGAATGGTCAACGTAAAAAAAACGAAAATTTATGTCCGTGGCTCTCTTATAGCCGCAAGGACAGGCAAAACCACCTATTCCCTAAGTATTCTGGTAATCACTCCGTCAAGGCCAAAAATAAGGGCTGTCAGGTCCTCTCTGGCTTGTTTGGCGTCATTCTGGATAGTGCGTACATCCTCACCCTCCAACTCCGCAATCTCCTTTGTGTTCAGCTTGTTTTCGGAGAGGTACAGGTACTCGATCACCCTGTACTGTCTCTGCTTCACTTTGGATGCGGAACTCTCACACTCTTTCCGGTACACTTCCAGCATGGTATTCACATGGGCCATGACCATGTTGACCGTCACCACGCTGCGTTTCAGATTGTGGAGCGTTTTATCATCATCAAAGATACCGAACTTTGTCAGGACTTCCAGATCGGCAATGCCCTCGTTGACCTCTTCCGCACGTTCCAGCGTGTAGACGGAATTTTGTGCGTACTCGTTGAGCTGCGTATATCTCTCCAGAAGAGTTTTTGTCCGGTACAGCAGACGTCCGGCCTTTCTCCTGGTGGTTTCCTCATGCTCATTCTTGTACGCCGCTATACCGGCCTCTGATGCCCTCCGCATCATTTCCTGTAGTTCCCGTTCCGAAATGTTATAAGTCTTTGCGCCTTTATTAGCCATTTTCCCAAACCTCCCACTTGACATTTTTCCCAAAACGCCTTATAATGGCGTTACCGTGTATGGGGTTTGTCAAGTGCTGGGAGGCATTGGGCAGACCTTTTTCTTTATTCAGTTTTCAGTTTATCCGGCCGGCCAATCAGCCGGGGAACCCGTCAGGAGAAATCTTTTTCGCCATGAACACCCCTTTCGGCAGCGTATCAGTGGAAATGACGTCCACCCCGAATCTGGCGATCCTGATTCCGTGCAAGTCCGCCTCATGGCGCATATGCTCCGGAATATCCACCTTTTCATCCACAACGATAGGCTCTCTGGCGTCAGATAAAAGGGTTTTACCTTTTCTTTTCCGAATCTCGCTTTCCAGCTCTTCCAGGCTGTCAATGACCTTATGGCCGGTGATCTGCTCAAATAATTCTCTGGCGATCCTCTCTGCGTTTGCGGTTGTACGGCTTTCCTCGCCGTTGGTATGCTGTTTCTTTTCATATGGCGCAGAATACATGGCGGCCATAGATTCGTTGAACTCTTCCGCTTCGATTCTTGCCATATCCAGCAGAATCTTGTTGACCTCCGTTCTTGCCACTCCGCCGATTTCGACACGGACGGATTCTTTTGTGAGCTCCGATCTGAGGCGGTTCCACATTTTACAAAAATTCATCTGTGCCTGGTTCCACATTGATTCAAAATCCATGTGCCACCCTCCCTGATCTGCCTGTCTCTTTGCCTCTTTACTGTTCATATTTCCTCCTGTCTGCCTTACCTGACACGGTTTCCTTTGAATCTCTTCGACTGCGGGCAGGTGGCGAAATGGGAAATGTACCCCACTCCGTCAGCCTCTTCCGGCGTGTCAACGATAGTTGCTGTCACCACATCACCGCCCTGCGTGACGATTTTTTCTTTCCCGGCCGCATCTTTCCGGTAGTGGTGAATTGTGGTGTTGACCGGCATATTCTTACCGGCCTTTGTCCTTATCCAGAGGACACGCTGGCCGCATCCCCGGCACTGTCCGAAATTATCTTTCCACATGGCATCCTCCTGTCTGGTTATTCCTCGTCCTCCGGTTCCTCATAGGAGTAACCGTCATCCTCCCTGTGCTCCTCTTCCTCGTCTACCTCCCTGCACTCCCCGTCTATTACTTCTCCCGGCAGTGCGCCGGCATCCGCAACCTCACCCGGCAGCGCTCCCTCGTCTGCCACTTCACCAGGTAACAGGGGAGTATTCATCCACGCTTTTTCAGGATCAGTTTCAAGGGAGCCCTGGCCGCCCTCGCCCTCTTCCTGGTTCCACGGCTGGTCTTTGTCAAAGATAGTCCGCTGATCCGTTCCTGTGATGTATGCCAGGACGTACATCTGGCGCCCCTCGTCCCATACAAGCTGCATTTCCGGATTCTTGTTTCCGGTCAGCTCGTCTTTCACGGTGATGTTGGAAGAAACCTTATGCTTGAACTTCGGTTTCTGAATCCGCCTGCCCTCTCCCTCGATATCGGGATCATAGTTGGGTATGTACTCGTTTTCCAGAGAAACATCAATTTTCAGCGTTATGGAGCCGTCCGTGGAATCGCTGTCAACCATATTCTTGAAAAGCCTCTGTAATACCCTGTTAAAATTCATCCTGGCCTCGTCAAAGGTTACATCCTCTATGACCAGTTCCTGTGTATCATCAGCGATCTTGCTCATGTCTTTCTCTTTACCTCCTTATGGTCTTGTTTCAGAAATGCCGCCACAACTTCCAGGCAGTCAGCCTCTTTGTTCTTTCCGGCGTCATGGCCGTACCGGTCAGCGCATTGGTCCTCTGCGATACACTCCGCACAATTCAACGGGTCAGTGAGAATATATATCGCATCTTCCAGCGTTGTACCCTGCGGGAGAGCTTCGTGCTTTATCAGGTATTCCAGGTTGGACGGCGCAACCTTTTCACTACTCATTCCGTTCCTCCGTGACGTATGACGCCTCCATATCCGCTTCATGGAGTGCCAGGATAAGCGGGTATCTCTCAATGGCCGCCGTCAGGGTATTGTAGAGCTCTTTCGGCTCCGAGAATCCCATGTGCCAGCGGATAGCGTACCTCTCCAGCGGTTTTAAGGTTATGAAATTTTCGATCATCATCACAGACTTTTCACCATGGCCATACGGGATTTTATCATCCACCGCATATGAGGGCACCGTCTCCCAGATGAAATCCCCGTTGCTGTCGTGCTTCACCTGGCGTCTGTCAGCGGCGGCGACAACCTCCTGGTCATAGTTTTTCTGGTTTTTCAGCTCCGTTGTGTAAAAGTGCGTCTTACAGATATCATGCAGAAGAGAAACAATGATGATACTGTCATTTCCGATCTTGTCTGTGTCGAGAAGTTCCCGCCAGACGTTGTGCTCGGAGCTGCTGGTCTTTTTATCCAGGTTCCGGTATACTTCCAGGCTGTGGTGCAAAAGCCCACCCATAAAGGAACCGTGGAACTTCGTGGATGCCGGAGCCGTGTAAAAATCACTGGCACCGATATAAGTGATCAGGTTCTCCACGCCGGTCCGCCCCGTACTTAACAGTAACCTCTCGTACTCTTTCATTTCTTCCTGTCTGGTTTCCTCTGTAATT
>Ga0183011_10187_pt1 | contig 47091 bp, 44 predicted proteins | sample NAcewD2O_March_FD_122322 | JGI IMG/M metagenome (GOLD analysis project Ga0183011, IMG submission 122322) | Mouse cecal microbial communities from Vienna, Austria - N-Acetylneuraminic amended D2O_March | ecosystem: Host-associated > Mammals > Digestive system > Large intestine > Cecum | place... | reverse complement strand
ATAGGAGGCCTATTATTATGGCAAGAGAAAAGAAACCCGTTCACAAAGTACAAATGACCGAAGGAAAGAGGAACATTATCCATCAGCTTTTGGAAGAATACGATATCCAGACAGCCGAAGATATTCAGGATGCCCTGAAAGACCTGCTGGGTGGCACCATCAAGGAAATGATGGAAGCAGAGATGGATGATCATCTTGGTTATGAAAAATCGGAGCGCTCTGACAGTGACGATTATCGGAATGGTTATAAGCCGAAACGTGTTAACAGCAGTTATGGACCAATGGAGATCGAAGTACCACAGGATCGTAAATCTACTTTTGAACCTAAGGTAGTACGAAAGCGCCAGAAAGATATTTCTGACATTGACCAGAAGATTATCTCCATGTACGCAAAAGGCATGACCACCCGCCAGATCTCGGAAACGATTGAAGATATCTATGGCTTCGAGACATCAGAAGGGTTTATATCTGATGTGACAGATAAACTCCTGCCCCAGATTGAAGACTGGCAGAACCGGCCATTGGATGAGACTTATCCCATCCTTTACATCGATGCAATCCATTACTCTGTCCGTGACAATGGTGTGATCAGGAAACTGGCCGCATATGTGATTCTGGGAATCAATACAGAAGGCAGAAAAGAAGTGCTCTCTATCAGTGTTGGAGATAATGAGAGTGCCAAGTACTGGCTTTCTGTATTAAACGAATTAAAGAACCGAGGAGTAAAAGATATCCTTATCATCTGCGCAGATGGTCTTACAGGGATCAGGGAGGCGATCTCCACAGCGTTCCCTAAAACTGAATATCAGCGGTGCATTGTACATCAGGTAAGAAATACTTTGAAATATGTTCCTGACAAGGACAGGAAGGCTTTTGCAGCAGATCTTAAAACAATCTATCATGCACCTGATGAGGCAAAAGCCAGGGAGGCACTGGACAGGGTCAATGAAAAATGGATTTCCAGATACCCCAATTCGATGAAACGCTGGTATGATAACTGGGATGCTGTTTCCCCTATTTTTAAGTTTTCAGCAGTCGTCAGGAAGGTCATATATACGACGAATTCCATAGAATCACTGAATGCCACTTACCGCAAGCTGAACCGTCAAAGGAGCGTATTTCCGAGTGATACAGCCCTGCTAAAAGCACTGTACCTTTCCACGTTTGAGGCCACGAAAAAATGGACCACAACCATCCGAAACTGGGCTCAGGTTTACGGGGAATTAAGTATTATGTATGAGGGACGGCTTCCCGAATAGGAAACTATTTGATAAAAGCTGCAGGCAAACAATAAGCTGCGCTCTTGACATACAATCTTTTCACTGTTATATATAAAGCAAGGCGGAAAGCTTTAACATGAGCCTTCCGCCATTTCATTATCATAGAAGATCTGGTTATTTACAGAGTTTTCTTCACACACTCGGGAAACCTAACGTACCCTTTCTGTATTGGTAATCACAAATCCAACTTTTTCGTACAGCATGACAGCTTTTTCATTCCATTTTGCAACATGTAACGAAATAGGCTCATTACTACATTGGCGGATATAATTCATTCCCCACAATAAAAGCTGCTTTCCATATCCTTTATGTTGAAATTTCCTGTTGACTATCAAATCATCTATTTCACTTCCATAACATGAGACAGAACCAATCATTTCCGTCTCACTTATAAGAAGGAAAATATCTTTGCTCTTTTCTCTGATTTGTTCATAATCGCTCAAAAAATGATAGGGCTTGATATCAAGAGATTTTCGCATTTCATAAAAGCAGGCATTATATATTTTCATGTATTCTTGAAAATACTTTTGCGAAAAAGGAATACACTTAATATCACTTTTTTCAATAGGATCTTTTTCGTATTTCATTTCATAAGCTATGATTTCCATGCGGTAATCTCCTCATAATTCCTAATTTTCTTAGGCAGCATAGGATTCTATATTCTATGTAATATACTTAATTTCATTATAGGAAGCAATCAGCCTTTTGACAAGACTTCTGGGTCTGCAGATTCTTTTTCCGGAAGAATCCGTTACTTTTCACACCCGCGCCATGCACTTGCTGCATGGTGTCGGAGCCAGCGCCAAAATGCCTGTTTTTTGGCATTTTGTGTGCATCATCGTTGCAATTCACACTGGATAATCGTAAATTAATGCGAAATCTGGCGTAGGTGTGAATTGTAACAAGAATCCGAAATGGTATAGATAGGCAGCCGAAGTTATGATACAATGAGCGCAAGTGAGCCGGAGGGAGTTTACGCACTCTGGGCGAGCGGCGAACTGGCTTACGGACTTCTGAAAAGGGGTAATGATTAAAATGTACAAAATACTTGTGGTGGAGGACGACGCAGTCATCGCAGGGCAGATCGGCAAATATCTGGAGAAGTGGGGCTATGAGGTGGAGGCGGTCAAAGATTTCGCGGATGTGATGGGGCAGTTTGCATCCTGCGATCCCCAGCTTGTGCTGCTGGATATCGGTCTGCCCTTTTACAACGGCTACTACTGGTGCGGCGAAATCCGCAAAGTGTCGCAGGTGCCGATTATCTTTATCTCGTCGGCTTCGGATAACATGAACGTGGTGATGGCGGTCAATATGGGCGGCGACGACTTTGTGGTAAAGCCCTTTGATCTGGAGATATTGCAGGCGAAGATACAGGCGCTCTTAAGGCGTGCCTATGCGTTCACGGTGTCGGGGACGGTGCTGGAGTATAAGGGTGTGTTGTTAAACATGACGGATATGTCACTTTCCTGCCGCAAAAGGATGGCGGAATCTGTGCAGGATAAGGCAGACACGCAGGGCTGCCCGCCGGCTTTGGAAAAGACGGCGGCGAAGGAAAAAGACGGCGGACGCATAGAACTGACGAAAAACGAGTTCCGCATCTTGCAGACACTCTTCGAGGCGTCGGGCGGCGTGGTCAGCAGGGATCTGCTGATGAAGCGGCTCTGGGACGACGAGTGCTTTGTGGACGACAATACCCTGACGGTGAACATGAACCGCCTGCGCAGGCGGCTAGGGGAAATCGGGCTGTCAGAGCTGATTCAGACGAAGAAGGGCGTGGGGTATCTGCTGGGGGAGACGGACTAATGGAAAAGAAAACCCATATACCGGCGGCATATCTGCGTGAGCGGCTTGCCCTGGTTTTATTTTATGTAATGGAAGCGTGTCTTTTTATGATGGTAGCCGCGCTCTACGGCTATGAGGGTGTGCTTGCGAACATGACCTATGCGCTGGGGCTTGCGGCTTTTTTCGGCGGCTGTTTTCTTGTGTGGGATTATATGAAATACCGGGAAAAGTATAAGACTTTGACGAATATCCTGTCGGCGGAGGAGAGAAGTGACAGCCTGCCGCAGACCTCTTCCGGCATGGAGCGGGTCTATCAGCAGATTATTATGGCGCAGGAGGCGGAGAAAAAGGCGCTGGTTACAAAGCTTGACGAGAAGCAGCAGAACATGGCGGACTATTACACCATGTGGACGCACCAGATCAAGGTGCCGCTCTCGGCTATGGACCTGCTTTTACAAAACATTGACGCAGCCGCAGGCGAAAATGAGAGCAAAACGGCGGACGGTGTTGGGGAAAGGCAGATCGCAAAACAGCTCCGGGAGGAAGTTTTCAAGACGGGACAGTATGTGGATATGGCGCTCCACTATGCCAGAATGGAGAGCATTTCCTCTGATCTTTCTTTTGCAAGGCTGGATGTGGACGAGCTGGTGAAGAAAGCGCTCAAAAAGTTCTGGCTTCTGTTCAGTGGGGCAGGGACCAGCCTGCGGCTGGAGGCGTGTCATACCTATGTGGTCACAGACGGCAAGTGGTTTTCCTTTGTGATAGAGCAGGTGCTTTCCAACGCGCTAAAGTACACGAAGGAGGGTGCTATCTCCATATACGGGATGGATGAAAGCGGCGTTCGTGTCACGGATGGCTGCGGCTATCTTGTCATTGAGGACACGGGCATTGGCATCGAGGAGAGCGATCTGCCGCGGATTTTTGAGCGGGGATTTACGGGATATAACGGGCGCATGGAAAATAAGTCCACAGGCATCGGGCTGTATCTGTGCAGGCAGATCATGGACAGGCTGGGGCTGTCCATCCGTGTGGAGTCGGAGCGGGGCAGAGGGACGAAGGTATTTCTCGGCATCGCGCAGGAGGCAATCCTTACAAAAATGTAAGTTACGAGAGGGAAATGTAAGCCGGATCCATGGCAGCGCATTTCCTTTTTGCTTATCATAGGAGAAAACAGACAAGGAGGACGACATGTCACTGTTAACCGTAAAAAATGTGAAGAAAATATATACGACCCGCTTCGGCTCGGTCAAGGTGCAGGCATTAAACGACGTGAACTTTTCCGTGGAAGAGGGGGAGTATGTGGCAATCATGGGGGAGTCCGGCTCGGGAAAGACCACGCTCCTAAACATTCTGGCTTCTCTGGACACGGCAACCAGCGGACAGGTGCTGCTTAACGGGCAGGAACTCTCCAAGGTCAGCCAGAAGGATTTGTGCGTGTTCAGACGGGACCATCTCGGCTTTGTCTTTCAGGATTTTAACCTGCTCGACACCATGTCCCTGCGGGACAATATTTTCCTGCCTCTGGTGCTGGCAGAAATGCCTTACCGGGAGATGGAGGAGCGTCTTTTGCCTCTTGCCCGCAAGCTGGCGATCGCGGACCTTCTGGATAAATATCCCTATGAAGTGTCGGGCGGACAGAAACAGCGGGCGGCGGTGTGCCGCGCCTTGGTCACGGATCCCGATATCGTGCTGGCGGACGAGCCCACGGGGGCGCTGGATTCCAGAGCGTCCGGGAAACTCTTGAAACTTTTCGGGGAGATAAATGGGGAGGGGCAGACGATTCTCATGGTGACCCACAGCATACAGGCGGCGGCTCATGCGGGGCGGGTGCTGTTCATCAAGGACGGCTGCGTGTTCCACCAGATTTACCGTGGCGAACGGAGCAGGGACGAAATGTACCGTATGATATCGGATGCCTTGACGGTGATGCAGGCGCAGGACGGGCAGGAATATACGGCGGGTGATGTTGACCTCGAAGGGCAGAAATAGAGAGAGATAGGAGATGAGTGTGACTATGAATAAAATGAAATTACTGCCGGTCATGGCTTTCAGAGGAGTGAAGCAGAATAAGCAGGTTTACCGTCCCTATCTCATGGCGTGTTTTTTTTCCGTGTTCAGCTATTATCTGTTCTCCTCCCTTCTGCACAACGACTTGCTGGAGAGACTGCCAAAGGCGGCGTATGCGTGGCTGATGCTCGCGCTGGGGAAGGGGCTGCTCTCCATCATTCTGCTGTTGTTTCTGATCTATGCGGGCAGTTTTTTACAGAAGCGGCGAAAGCGGGAGCTGGGACTTTACAGTCTTTTGGGACTGGAACGCAAGCACATCGGCATCATGCTTTTCTGGGAAAATCTGGGAATGTATCTGGTCAGCGTTTCGGCGGGGATCATACTCGGTTTTGTGCTGAATAAGCTGATGTTTCTCCTGCTGCTTCGCATGTCGCGGTTACCTGTGGATGTGGCGTTCTACTTTTCCATGGAGGCAGTCATCGAGACGCTCCGGTATTTTGCGGCTGTCTTTTTCTGCGTCTATGTAAAAAGCCTTTGGAGCTTTTACCGCATGAAGCCGACAGAGCTTTTGTCCGAGAGCAGGAAAGGGGAGAAGGAGCCCCGGCGGATCGGGCTGAGGTCGGCAGTTGGCGTCGTTTTGCTTGTTTGCGGCTATTATATTTCCGTCACAAGCAAAGTGGACAGCATGATTTTTACGGACTTTTTTCTGGCGGTATTGCTGGTGGTGCTCGGCACTTATTTTCTGTTTACCTCGGGAAGCGTGGCTTTCCTGCGGTTTTTGAAGAAAAGGAAAAATATATACTACAGACCGTCCAATCAGGTGACCATCTCGGGCATGTTGTACCGCATGAAAAAGAATGCGGCGGGACTGTCCAATATCTGCATCTTCTCCACAATGCTTCTGATTACGTTGACCTGTACGGTCACTTTGTGGACGGGGATGGATCAGATTGCCTACTACGATTACCCTTATGATATGGAGGTTTCCTGTTCGGAGAGCAGCGACGTGGCGGAAGAGGCGAGAGAGAAGGCGGCGGAACTCTCAGAAAAGTACGGGCAGGGCGTAGCGCGGCTGGACGATTACTACGCCATGGCACTTAACTGCGGAAGGTCCGAGGGAAACAATGCGTTTGTGTCCGCCGCCGGACTGGAATTTGCCGACCAGTTCGCTGTCACGCTGCTTTTGCTGGATGACTATAACCGTCTGGAAGGGCAGAATAAAAGTCTGGAGGAGGACGAAGTGCTGCTGTATTCCACGGGATCGGCTTTCGGGTGTGACAGCGTAAACTTTTTGGGCGTGGAGGCGGCGGTCAAGGAGGAGCCGGAGCGGATTTATCCTTTTCCGCAGGCGAAAAACAGGATGTTCAATTTTACAGCCCAGTATGTGATTGTGGTGAAGGACAGGCAGGCGTTTGACAGGTTTGTGACGGCGTGGGCGGTGACGAACGGCGTGACTGATCTGGAAGGGTTTCTGCACAGCGGCGAGCGGCGTCTTGGCATTCTGCTTGACGGAAAGGAGACGGAGCGGGATGCCTTTATCGAAGCGTGGTCGGTGTGGTGTCAGGGGCAGCAGGGTTTCCTGCGGCTTGATAATGGTCTGGATGGCAGGGATGAAGACCGATCCATGAACGGCGGTCTGCTCTTTATCGGTATGGTATTCGGGCTTCTGTTCTTTATGTGCCTGCTGCTCATCATGTACTTTAAACAGGTGTCGGAAGGGTACGAGGATCAGGACAGTTTCGGGATTATGAGGAAGGTCGGCATGAGCGATATGGAAATCCGCAGGGCGATCCGCAGGCAGATTCTTCTCGTGTTTTTCCTGCCTCTTGCGGGGGCGTTTCTGCACACGGCGGCAGGTCTTGTGATGGTAAACGGGCTTCTGGCGGCGCTGCGGTTTTTTGACACCGGGCTTCTGATCCGCTGCTGTGTAGGTGTGGCGGCGGTGGTTGCGCTTCTCTACGGGGGAAGTTATGTGATGACGGCGGGGACTTATTACCGGATTGTGAGAAAGTGAAAATGACAGAAGCGCCCCTTGACGGGGGCGCTTCGTTGTCAGCTCCTGTAAAGATTGGCGATCTGGAGAGACTTCTCCGGGAAGTTCTCTTTTAAATACATCAGATACTGCAATGCGCTGCCTTCATAGGGCTGTACGTCGCCCAAAAGCCCCACCTCGTAGCAGCTTCTGACGACATTGATGATACAGTCCTCCGTATGGTCTTCCTTGCAGTCTTTGCATTCCTTTAAGATATGCGCGATCGCCGTTTCCAGTTCGACCTCGTCAAACACCTTGAAGTCCATTGTGGGAATATGCGCCATTCCCTGCGCAACCTCTTTTTTCGGCGCCTGCTTGTAATCGCTGATGCACTGTTTTCCGTATCCAATGATACAGTTGCTTTTCTGGCACTGTCCGCATGTCGTTTCTTTTCTGCAGCAATTCTCTAAGTCGTTTCCTACGAGCCCGGCATCTAAGCCCTTTTTATGTTCTTCCGCCATGCTTTTTACCTCCTGTTTTTTTATGTCTGATAATCGTATGTACACTACTATAACACGACTAATCCGGGGCAGGCAATAGGAAGTCTTTGCAGCCTGCAGAAATTTCTGAACCTGTTGAAATCCGTCCCGGATGCCGATATTAGTAGTAACACTGTGGGCGGAATCAGAAGTCAGGCGGGAGGTTTACAACTTATGAAAATTGGCGAAGCACAAAAAGCATACAGACAGCAGCTCAGCCTTTTAAGGGGAGAGAAAAGGGATTTTGTAAAACAGCGGGAGGAAAACCGCAAAAAGATGGAGGAGGCGAGAAAGAAGAGCGAGGAACAGGGCGTGACTTTTGAGTTCTCCGAAGCTTACCTGCAGCGGGAAAAGGAACTGCAGGAGAAAATCGACGAACTTTCCGGGCAGATCGACAAAAACGAGAAAACCCTCGACGAACTGATCGCGCAGGAGGTCGGCATCTTTAACAGCGTGGTTGCCGAGCAGCAGAGCGACGCTATGAAGGAATACGGCGAGGAGATGGCAAAGTGTCTGGAGATCGCCAGAAGAATCAGCCGCGGCGACCGTGTGCCCGCACAGGACGAAAAGAAGCTGATGGATTTCAATATGGAAATTTATAAGATGGCGAAAGAGATGGCAGCCATAAATATGGAAGGCAAACACAAGGAATGGGAGTCCCTCTGGGGCGAGGAGGAAGAGAAGGAGTACGAAGATCCCTTTGAGGCGTCCCAGAACGCGGAGACGAATGTGGGGATGCCGGAGGGCATGGAGACAGAGGCAGCGGCGGATGCGGAGGTATCTTCTGAGGCATGAAACTCCGGTGCAAAGAAACTTTGTAATAATGATTGCCAAACGGCAGGAAATACTGATAAAATCAAAATGGTATCCGCAAAGGGAAATACCATCTGGAAAATACAATACGGAGGAATCGGATATGAAACCCATGGTTCTCTACTACGCGAAATGTTCCACCTGCCAGAAGGCTTTAAAATGGCTGGATGAAAAGGGGATTGTCTATGAGGGACGCCCGATCAAAGAGGAGAATCCGACTGCTGACGAACTGCGGACATGGCATGAAAAAAGCGGGCTGCCGCTGAAACGCTTTTTCAACACGAGCGGGCTGCTCTACAAGGAGATGGCGCTTAAGGATAAACTGCCCGGCATGAGCGAGGAGGAGCAGCTTGCGCTTCTTTCCACGGACGGGATGCTTGTGAAGCGCCCGATTCTTGTGTGTGAAAAGGGTGTGTATCCGGGATTTAAGGAGAGCGAATGGGCTAACCTTCTGTGAGGAGTGAGGGATGGTACAGGACATTTTCAACGAATACGCAAGATTTCCACAGGTGCGTGCCATGGCGATCGGCGGTTCCCGCGCCGTCAAAAGAAACGACGAATTTTCGGACTATGACGTGTATGTTTACTGTACAGAGCCGGTTCCCACACAGCAGCGGTGTGCCGTGCTGGAGAAATACTGCGGCAGTATGGCGCTGGACAACCGCTATAGGGAACATGAGGACGTCTGCATTATGGAGGACGGCACGGAGCTGAATATCGTGTACCGCAATCTTGAGGAGTTTCTGGCGGGTATTGACCGGGTGATGACGCGCTACGAGGTGTCGGACGGCTGTACCACAGGCATGTGGCATAACCTTATATCGGGCAGAATCGCATACGACAAAGGCGGTCTTCTGGGGGCGGCGAAGGAAAAATATCAGATGCCGTATCCGCAGGAACTGAAAAATAATATCATCAGCCACCACATGAACCTTATCAAGTATGGTATGCCTTCGTTTATGGCACAGATCGGGAAGGCGATGAAGCGGGGCGACATGGTAAACATCAACCAGAGTGTCAACCGTTTCCTCTCCTCCTATTTCGATATCCTTTTTGCGTTGAATGAAAAGCCGCACCCGGGAGAAAAGCGTCTGGTGCAGGTCAGCATGGAAGAGTGCAGCATTCTGCCGGCAAGATTTGAACTGAATATCCGTCTGCTGTTAAACAGTATGTTCAAAGATCCTGCGGCGATTTCGGTGGTGGAGATTATGGTTTCGGAACTTGAGAAGGTGATCGGAGAGACGCTTGCATAGCCTGCCGATTTGGTGTATATTAAGGTGAATGTAACGGAAAAGAGGTTGAAAAAGTATGAAAATTATAGAAGGCGGCGTGACCGCGGCGGCGGGTTTTGAGGCGGCTGGCGTGGAAGCGGCGATCAAATATCAGAACAGAAAGGATATGGCTCTGATTTACAGTCAGGCGCCCTGCCGGACTGCCGGGGTATTTACCGGCAATGTGGTGAAGGCGGCGCCTGTTTTGTGGGACAGGGAGATTGTGGCGCACTCCCCTTACGCGCAGGCAGTCGTGGTCAACGCGGGAATAGCCAATGCGTGCACGGGTAAGCAGGGATATGAGTGCTGCCGCCAGACGGCAGAAAAGGCGGCGGAGGCGCTGGAGGTGCCGCTTGACGCTGTTCTCGTGGCGTCCACAGGTGTGATCGGATGGCAGATTCCTTTGGAAAAGATTGCGGCGGGTGTGGACAGGCTGGCGCAGATTAAGGCGCATACGCCGGAGGCGGGGCTTGCGGCTGTGGAGGCGATCATGACCACGGACACGAAGCCGAAGCAGGCGGCGGTACAGATCGAGATCGGAGGAAAGACCGTGACCGTGGGCGGCATGTGCAAAGGCTCCGGCATGATTCATCCGAATATGAGCACCATGCTCGGCTTTATCACGACGGATCTTGCGATCTCCAAAGAACTTCTGCAGGAAGCGCTTGGCGAGGATGTGAAGGACACCTTCAACATGATTTCCGTGGACGGCGACACTTCCACCAACGATACGCTGATCGTGATGGCGAACGGTCTTGCGGGCAACGCCGAGATCACGGAGCGAAACGCGGATTATGAGACGTTTAAGGAAGCCTTACATTATATAGATGAGACGCTGGCGAAAAAGATGGCGGGGGACGGAGAGGGCGCGACCGCCCTGTTTGAGACCAAGGTCATCCATGCGGCGACGAAGGAGGAGGCGCGGACGCTGTGCAAATCCGTGGTCTGCTCCAGCCTGACCAAGGCGATGATCTATGGACATGATGCCAACGTGGGGCGGATTATGTGCGCCCTCGGCTATGCGGGTGTGGATTTTGACCCGGACCGGGTAGACCTCTACTGTGAGGCTGCCGGAAACCGGATGCAGATCTGCAAAGACGGTATGCTGACGGACTATGACGAGGAGGAGGCGACGAAACTTCTCTCCGCGCCCGAAGTCAGCGTGATCGTGGACATGCACAGAGGCGACGCCGAAGCCGCCGCATGGGGCTGCGACTTGACCCACGAGTACGTCAATATCAACGCGGATTACCGAAGTTAAGAAAAGAGGCATAATATGGAACAGCAGGAAATGGACAAAATTCTGGCGAAGGCGGAGGTTTTGATCGAAGCCCTTCCCTACATTCAGAAATTCAACAGAAAAATTATCGTGGTCAAATACGGCGGCAGCGCCATGAGCAACGAGGAGCTGCAGAGAAACGTAATCAAGGACGTGACACTCCTTAAGCTGGTCGGTTTTAAACCGATTATCGTCCACGGCGGCGGCAAGGAGATCAGCCGCTGGGTCGGCAAGGTCGGCAAAGAGGCGAAGTTCGTGAACGGGCTGCGTGTGACGGATGAGGAGACCATGGAAATTGCGGAGATGGTTTTAGGCAAAGTCAACAAAAACCTTGTCAGGATGGTGGAAGAGCTGGGCGTGAAGGCGGTCGGCATCAGCGGCAAGGACGCCGGGCTGTTACAGTGCAAAAAGAGATATTCGGACGGCGAGGATATCGGCTTTGTGGGCGAGATCTGCGGCGTGGAGCCGAAGGTGCTCTACGATCTTCTGGAGAAAGATTTCCTGCCCATCGTGGCGCCCATCGGACTGGACGACCAGTTTTTGACCTACAATATCAATGCGGACGACGCGGCGTGCGCGATCGCGAAGGCGGTGGGCGCGGACAAGCTGGTGTTCCTCACGGATATCGAGGGCTTGTATCGGGATATCAACGACAAGTCCAGCTTTATCTCGAGACTGACCGCGGGGCAGGCGGAGGAACTGATCGAGAGCGGCTGTATCGGCGGCGGTATGCTCCCGAAGCTGGGGAACTGCACAGATGCCATCAGGGAGGGCGTAAACCGGGTGCATATTCTGGACGGGCGGATTGCGCACTGTCTGCTTCTGGAGATCTTTACCGATCACGGTATCGGCACGGCGATTATCGCGGACCGGGACAAAGAAACTATGTTTGACTGATTGCGAAGCGCCATTTTCGTTGTCGAAATTGCACAAATAGCATAAGGTTATACTATTTGCACAATTATTGTGGCGTTGAGAAGTGTTTCGCAATATGTAAATATGATGGAAAGAAGGCAGAAAAATGAGTGCAGAAATGCAGCAGTATATAGACGAGGCGGAGCAGGCGCTGCTTCACACATACAACCGCTATCAGGTGGTGTTTGACAGGGGAGAGGGCGTGTACCTCTACGATATGGACGGAAAGAAGTATCTGGATTTTGTGTCGGGCATCGCGGTGTTCGCGCTGGGATATCACAACGAGGCGTACAACGACGCGCTGAAAAGCCAGATTGACAAGATCATCCACACCTCGAACTACTATTACAATGCGCCTGCCATCGAGGCGGCGAAAAAACTCAAAGAGATTTCCGGCATGGACCGGGTTTTCTTTACCAACAGCGGTGCGGAGGCGATAGAGGGCGCCATCAAGACGGCGCGCAAGTACGCGTACCTGAAGGACGGGAAAACAGACCACGAGATCATTGCCATGAACCACTCCTTCCACGGGCGCACCATGGGCGCGCTTTCCGTGACGGGAAATCCGCATTACCGGGAAGCTTTTGAACCCATGATCGGCAACATCCGTTTCGCTGATCTGAACGATTTTGACAGTGTGATGGCGCAGGTGACGGACAAGACCTGTGCGATTCTTTTTGAGACCGTGCAGGGAGAGGGCGGCATCTATCCTGCCACGGAGGAATTTATGCAAAAAGTCAGGGCGCTCTGCGACGAGAGGGACATCCTGATGATGCTGGATGAGATTCAGTGCGGCATGGGGCGCACCGGGGAGATGTTCGCGTGGCAGCGCTGCGGTGTCAGACCGGATGTGATGACGACGGCGAAGGCGCTCGGCTGCGGCGTGCCTGTGGGCGCGTTTCTGATGACGGAGAAAGTGGGCGCAAATTCCCTTGTCGCCGGTGACCACGGCACCACTTACGGGGGCAATCCTCTGGCGTGCGCGGCGGTCAGCAAAGTGATCGACCTGTTTAAAGAGCAGGATGTGCTCGCCAACGTAAACAGGGTAGGGGCGTATCTGGAGAAGCGTCTGGATGAAATTGTCGCAGAGTTTTCCTGTGTGGAGACAAGGCGCGGTGCGGGTCTGATGCAGGGGCTTGTATTTGACCGCCCTGTGGGGGATATCATCAAGGGGGCGATGGAGAGAGGTCTTGTGCTGATCAATGCAGGGACGAGCATTATCCGCTTTGTGCCGCCGCTTGTTATCACGGAGGAAAATGTGGACGACATGATAACAATTTTGCGTCAGAGCATAGGGTGAGAATATAAGGAGAACGGCATTGACATTTAAGAAAAGATTACTTATGATTCTCGTGCTCGCTCTTGTCGCGGGCGGTCTTTACGGAGCCGGAAGGCTCGGTATGGCTGTGCTTCCGAAAGAAGAGGAAGAGCCGGAGGAGGATTTTTTGTTTAAACACCGTGAAACCCTGTATCTGTGGTATGCGGATGAAGGGCTTACGGACTATTTGAACGGCGTGGCGGTTTCTTACAGCGAATATCAGGACGAGGTGCGTGTGGTTCCGGTATATACGCCGGGAATGGAGTATCTGGAAACGATCAATCAGGCGTCCCTTCAGGGGGAGGAAGTGCCGGATCTGTATATAGTCAGCAATGATTCTCTGGAAAAGGCGTATCTGGCAGGTCTCGCATGTGAGGTAAAGCTGCCGGAGGGCGTGCCGTCCATGGAGGAAATGCTGCCGGAAACGGCGGTGCGGTCAGTGACGTACAATGACAAGCAGATCGGCTATCCTTTCTATTATGAGACGAGCTGTCTCCTTTACAACAGAACCTATCTGGAAGAGTGGGCAAAAGCGCAGATTGTGGCGGAGCGTGATCAGGCGCTGGCGGAGGATGCGCAGGAGCAGGCGGACAGCGGCGAGGTCGAGGAGGAGATTCAGGAGACGCAGGAAGAGCATGAGGTTTCCGAAGAGGAGATCGAGGCAAAAATCGAGGAGGCAATTCCCGAGACGATAGATGAAATTTTGTCCTTTGCAGACGTTTACGACGCGCCGGAGCAGGTGGAGGCGGTCTTTAAATGGGACGTATCGGATATCTTTTATAATTATTTTATTGTGGGGAACTATATTGATGTGGGCGGCGTAAACGGCGACAGTGCGGGTTCTATCGGCATCTACAACGAGAACGCGATCAAAGCGCTTCGCGTGTACCAGAACCTGAACCAGTTTTTCTCCATAGATACAAAGGAAATCAGCTACGACGGCGTCCTGCAGGATTTTCTGGACGGAAAGATTGTCTACACGGTGGCGACTACGGACGCCCTGTCGAAACTTGAGAAAGCGCGTGACGCGGGAGAGTTTTCCTATGAGTTCGGTGTGACCAGAGTGCCGGATGTGAGCGGGGAGCTTGCCTCCGCGTCCCTCTCCGTGACACAGTGCGTCGGCGTGAACGGCTATTCCACGAAGAAGGAGATGGCAAACGACTTCGCGGTATATCTGACGCAGAACAACACGCAGGAACTTTACACGAGAATAGGAAAACTGCCTGTGCATTGCGACGGGGACACTTACGATGACCCGAACGCGGCGGCGTTTCTGGAGGAGTACGCCCGGTCGGTTCCCATGCCGAAAATGATAGAGACCAGCAATTTCTGGGTACAGCTTGAGATTGCCTTTGCCAGAATCTGGGAAGGCGAGGATGCAAACGACGAGCTTCGGGCGCTGTCCGAGCAGATCATGGGGCAGGTGCTGGGCGAAGCTTACACGGAAGAATATATCGACGTGCCGGTTCCTGTGGAGGAGACGGAGGAAGAAGGCGAAGAAGCGCAGGAGCAGGAATAGAAACGGATTTCCGCGGGCCCATGGCAGATAAGAATAATTACCGACTGATATGGTCAACCTAAGACAAGACAGAGTAATCTGGCTTGTCTTTTTTGCGCACAGGCAGAGTCAGAAAGCGCGATAGACAGGCTGCATAACAGGAGGGAATTATGTTAGGATTCTGGATCGCTATTTTATCCGGCGCACTGATGAGCGTGCAGGGCGTCTTTAACACGCAGGTCACCAAACAGTCGGGCGTCTGGGTGGCAAACGCTTTCGTGCAGTTTACGGCGCTTCTTGTCTGCCTTGCCGTATGGCTTGCCACGGACCGGGCTTCCTTTGCGTCGCTCCTAAAGGTGGAGCCCAAATACATGCTGTTTGGCGGCGCCATCGGCACTTTTATCACTTACACAGTGATCAAGAGTATGGAGCAGCTCGGCCCCGCGCGGTCGGTTATGTTTATCGTGGTTGCCCAGCTTATCGTCGCCTATGTCATTGAAGTTCTCGGGCTTTTCGGGGTGGAGAAGCAGCCCCTTGAGATGAAAAAGCTGTTGGGGGCGGGCGTGATGATTGCGGGAATCGTTATTTTTAAGTGGACATAGTCTGAGATTTATTTTACAATAAAAATACAGCGCATAGCGGGAAACCTCCCAGAGGGCGAAGAAGCCCGGAAGGGAGACTATGCATATGAAAAAAGGAAAAATGAAGACAGACAGGATTTGGCAGGCGGGCTTGGCGTTCGCCCTGTTGTTGCTGTTGTGCGGCTGCACGAAGAAGGAGGAGCTTTTACTGTTGTCTGAGGAGGCGGCAGGGGCGGTGCAGGATCTGTCCGCGTTTCCACAGGATGCCGGGGGAGAGATGCCCACGTCGGGAGAGACCGAACGTGTGACGGAGGGCAGCCAGTGGGGTTCGGACGGTGAGAACCGGGAATACGGGATGTCTGCCGCAGCCGAAAAGGAAGCTGCTTTGCAGGCGCAGTCCGGCGTGATTTACGTCCATGTCTGCGGCGCGGTTATCAAGCCCGGTGTCTATGAACTGGAGATGGGGAGCCGTGTCTACGAGGCGGTGCAGCAGGCGGGGGGCTTTGCGGAGAACGCGGAGCAAAATTATGTAAACCAAGCGCAGGTTCTGGACGACGGCGTGAAACTGGTGATTCCCACACAGGAGGAGGCAGCAGCCGTGCAAGAGAGGGAGACAGTCTCCCCGGCAGGAGCGGCGCAGGACGGCGCGCTGGAAAAGAACGGTATTGTGCAGGCGGGCAGGGAAAAAGAGCTTGGCATTGTGGGCGGCTTATCTGCGGATGGAAAAAGCGCCGGTGAAGGCGCGGATACGGGAAGGACAGCGGATGGGCGGATCAACATCAACACCGCGTCGGAAGCCGAGCTTTGCGAAATTCCGGGCGTCGGCGCCACAAGGGCGGCGGCGATCGCGGCTTACCGGGAATCCCACGGCGCTTTCGGGAAGCCGGAAGACATTATGAAAGTAAACGGCATCAAAGAAGGCATGTATGAGAAAATAAAGGACAGCATCAGTGTAAACTAGAAGGCAGGGGCAGGGAGTATGGCGCAGAGAGTTTTGGTAGTGGATGACGAAAAGTTGATTGTGAAGGGGATCCGGTTCAGTCTGGAGCAGGACGGCATGGAAGTGGACTGCGCCTACGACGGGGAGGAGGCCCTGCGGCTGGCGGAGGAGAACGCGTATGACATGATCCTCCTCGATGTCATGCTGCCCAAAATGACGGGTTTTGAAGTGTGCCAGCAGATCCGCGGCTTTTCCAATGTGCCGATCGTCATGCTGACAGCGAAGGGCGATGACATGGATAAGATTCTCGGGCTTGACTACGGCGCGGACGACTATATCACGAAACCTTTTAACATTCTGGAAGTAAAGGCGAGAATCAAGGCGATTATGCGCAGGACGAACCGTCAGGCGTCTGAGAAAAAAGAGGCGGTTAAAATCGTGGAGCGGGGCGACATGCGCCTTGACTGCGAGAGCAGAAGGGTGTACATCAGGGACCGGGAGATCAACCTGACGGCAAAAGAGTTCGAGGTGCTGGAGCTTCTGATGCGGAACGCCGGAAAGGTGTACGGCAGGGAAGAGCTTCTGAAGCTGGTCTGGGGAAGCGATTATCCCGGTGATGTGCGGACTGTGGACGTACATATCAGAAGGCTGCGCGAAAAAATAGAGGAAGTGCCCGGAGAACCCGCGTATGTGCGGACGAAGTGGGGCGTTGGATACTACTTTGCTTAAAATACATTTACGTCAAATTTCATTCTTAAGGAGCCTGAAGGGGCGCATTTTTCTGATTCTGCTCATCGTCGGGCTGATTCCATGCTTTATCATGCGCTATGCGATCCTGCAGAATTACGAACAGCGGGCGGTAAATGTCAGGACGTCCGACATTTCCACGCAGGTCAGGATTCTGGCAAATCATCTGATTAACTACCATTATCTGCAGGATACTTCTTCCGAAGTCATCAATGCGGAGCTGGAGCAGCTCTCAAATCTGTATGACGGCCGCGTGCTTGTCATCGATGCCAATCTTCGGATTGTGAAGGACACCTACGGCATCAGCGAGGGGAAAACGATTATCTCGGAGGAGGTTATCCGCTGTCTGGGCGGCGAAGTCACCAGCCGGTATGACAGGGAAAACGGCTATATCGAGATGACCATACCCATCACGGAGACGCTGGAAGCGGATCTGCCGGTTGGAGCCGGGGAACGGATCGAACTGGTGCGGGGCATTATGCTGGTGAGCGCATCCAACGACAATATCATCGCGACCATGGATATTCTGAACCATCAGGCGGTGATCCTGATGTCCATAGTGGGCGTGCTGATTTTCGTGGTGACGCTGCTGGTGTCCAAGTTCCTGTTTGCTCCCTTTAAAAAGATCATAGCGGCGCTGGATCAGGTGCAGGAGGGCTATACGAACGACCCGATTTCCGTGACGGACTGTCTGGAGACGGAGCATATCGGCGACGCCTTTAACCGGGTGCTGGGGCGCATGAAGATGCTGGATGATTCCAGACAGGAGTTTGTGTCCAACGTGTCCCATGAACTGCGGACGCCGATCACGTCCATGAAGGTGCTGGCGGATTCCCTGATCACCCAGAAAGACGTGCCGCTGGCGGTTTATCAGGAGTTTATGAGCGACATTGCGGCGGAGATTGAGCGGGAGGATAAGATCATCAACGACCTGCTCTCCCTCGTAAAGATGGACAGGACTTCGGCTGATCTGAATATTTCGGAGGTGGACATCAACGCGCTTGTGGAACTGATTATGAGACGGCTGCGCCCCATCGCACAGCGCCGGGATGTGCAGCTCGTCTATGAGAGCCTGCGCCCCGTGACGGCGTCGGTGGACGAGGTGAAGCTTACGCTCGCGCTCTCCAATCTCGTGGAGAATGCGATCAAATATAACAAAGAACACGGATTCGTGAAGGTGACGCTGGACGCCGACCACCAGTTTTTCACGGTGAAGGTGGAGGACTCCGGCGTGGGCATCCCGGAGGATGCAGTGGAACATATCTATGAGCGGTTTTACCGCGTGGACAAATCCCGTTCCAGAGAGATCGGCGGCACGGGGCTCGGGCTTGCCATCACAAAAAGCGCGGTCCTCATGCACAGGGGTTCGATCAAGGTGGCAAGCATTGAGGGCGAGGGCACCGATTTTACGGTGAAGATTCCCCTAAAGTATATTGCAGTTTAAGTGGTTTCGGTGTAAGGAGTCGGAATGGACAATCGTATAAAGAGGACGGGACATTTTTTCCCCGTCGCAGCACTGGTTATGGGACTGCTTTTGTGTACCGCCTGTGGAAACAGGCAGCAGACGCAGGAGGGCGTGTCTTACAAAATATATTATGTAAACAATGAAGAGACAAAGATTGTGGAGCGGGAGTATGTGAGCGTCACCACGGACGGAGAGCTTCTGCTGGAGGAATTGTTGGAGCAGCTTGCCCATATATCCGAAAAGATGGAATACGAAACGCTGCTTGGAAAAGAGATTTCGGTGGAGGGGTATACGCTGGAAAACGGTCTGCTGACACTGGATTTCGATGAGAGCTACAAAAATCTGCGGGGCACGAGAGAGATTCTTGTGCGCGCCTCCATCGTGAGGACGCTGACGCAGATCCCGGGCGTGGAGCGCATGGCGTTTACGGTCATGGGCGAGCAGCTTACGGACGCGGTGGGAACGGTTGTCGGCGTGATGGCGGCGGACACCTTTATTGAGAATGCGGGCAATGAGATCAATGCCTATGAAAAGGTGGATCTGAAGCTTTACTTTGCGAACGAGACGGGGGAGTGCCTTGTGGAGGAGAATCGCCGCAACGTTGTGTACAACAGCAATATTTCTCTGGAAAAGCTGGTGGTGGAGAAAGTGGTGGAAGGACCGATGACCGAGGGGGCGTATCCCACCGTCAATCCGACCACAAAGATCGTGAGTGTCACCGTGAAAGATGGGACATGTTATGTAAACCTAAATAACGATTTCCTCAATCAGCCCTACAACGTGGCTTCCGATGTGACCATTTACTCGATCACCAATTCGCTGGTGGAGCTGTCCAATGTGAACCGGGTGCAGATCGCCGTAAACGGGGAGTCAAACATTTCGTACCGGGAAAATATGAGCCTGAACAATGTGTTTGAGAGAAATCTTGATATTTTAGAAAGATAGACGAAACAGGGAGGATAAATATGCGCAGACCATTATGCCTGCTCGGGCTGGCATTTGTGATGGTTCTGCTCTTAGGAATAAATTTGCTTTCATACGAACTGCCGGATTACGGCGCTCTCGACGGGGAGACGGTCGCCGCTGTGGGTCGTGTGGAGTGGAAGGAGCACAGGACTTCCGGTTTTGAGGAAGTTCTTGTGGTCACATTGGAGCAGGTCGTCATTCTGAAACCGGATCAGGTATCCGTTCTAAAACAAATCTTAGCAGATTCTGACACAGCATTTTCCAATTCGATCGCTGCAGATTCCGTAAAGAAAACAGAAAAATTACTGAGGAAAAACAGGGAGCGCTTCGGTCTTGCGGGCGCGGAAGAAATCGAGGGGATTTTATGCTATCTCGGGCAGGAGGAAAATCCCGCCATGGGAAGTCTTATTTTGGTGGAAGGGAAGTTCAGACCCTTTGCCCAGGCTACGAATCCCGGGGAGTTTGACGCGGCGGCGTATTACCGCGTCCCGGGGCAGCAGGGCAGATTGATAAAGGCGTCGTGTCTGGCGGAAAGCAGCGGTTTTTCCGCCTTTCGGGAGACGCTTTACCGCTGCCGGGAATATCTGTCTCTCCTTCTTGACGCCTGTTACCCTGAAAAGGAGGCGTCCATCATGGGCGCCATGCTGCTGGGGGAGAAGGCGACGCTGGATGAGGGGATCAAGAGTCTGTACCAGCAAAACGGCATCATACATATTCTGGCGATAAGCGGTCTCCATCTGTCCATTCTGGGAATGGGATTCCACAAGCTTTTGCAGCGGATGTATGTGCCAAAACCAGTTAACATCATATTGTCTCTGGCGCTGATGTACTGCTATGGCACGATGACGGGCATGGGGATATCCATCGTCAGGGCGTTTGTCATGTTTGGGATGAAACTGTGCGCGGATTTGTGCGGCAGAACCTACGATCTGCTGACGGCGATGACGACGGCAGCCCTTCTGATTCTCGTCGAACAGCCGCTTTATCTGACGCAGAGCGGTTTCCTCTTCTCCTTCGGCGCAGTGTGCGGCATCGGGTTTCTGCCGTCGGTGTCCCGTCACTTTCCTGTGCTGCCCGACCGCGTTCCTGTGGGAAACCGCTTTTTGCAGGCGCTGTTTACGGGGGGCTGGATTTCCCTCTGCACCCTTCCTGTGTATCTGTGCTTTTATTACGAATTTCCGCCCTATTCCGTGCTTTTAAACCTGATCGTGATTCCCTGCATGGGGGCGCTTTTTTTAAGCGGCATTGCAGTTATGGGGGCGGCGGCATGTGTGTTGCCGCTTGGTCGTCTGGCGGCTGTCCCGGGCGTGTGGATTCTGACCTTCTACGAGAAATGCGCCTCGTTTGTTCTGGGACTGCCCGGACGGCGGTGGGTGATGGGGCGTCCCGGGAATTGGCAGGTTATAGCATATCTTGCACTTCTGGCGATGGCGGTGTTTTTGACGGCGGGGAAGACGAAAAGAAGAAAAAAGGGACATTTCTGGTGTGCGGTTATCGGCGCAGTCGTCCTTCTGGGCTTTCGGATGCCGCAGGGCTTCGAGATCACCATGCTGGACATCGGGCAGGGCGACTGTATTTATCTGGCGGACGGGCAGGGCGGGCATTATCTGATTGACGGCGGAAGCTCCGACAGGAAAGAAGTGGAGACTTATCAGATCGCCCCGTTTTTAAAATACCGGGGCGTAAGCCGGCTGGATGCGGTGTTTGTCACCCACTCGGATGCGGATCACATAAGCGGGATTAAGGGGTTGATGGAAGCATACGGCGAGACGGGTATCGGGATCGGCTGTCTGTATCTGCCCGATCTGGCAAAGGCGTGCAGGGACGAAAATTATCTGGAACTGGCGGCGCTGGCGAAAGACTGTGATATTCCCGTGCGGCTGCTTTGCGAGGGGGAACATTTGCAGAATGGTAAACTTATGTTAACCTGCATACATCCGGATAAAAGTTATGTAAACTCAGATGCCAATGCGGGTTCCACCGTACTCTATCTGACTTACGAAAACTTTTCCGCCCTCTTTACGGGGGATCTGGAAGGGGAGGGCGAGCGCCTTGTGACAAAGAGACTGTCGGACATGCGCGGGGCAGGCAGACTTGCCGGGCGGATTACGCTGCTCAAGGTCGCGCACCACGGCTCGAAAAATTCTACGCAAGCACCCTTTCTGGAAATGGTCGGTCCGCGGATTGCGCTGATCTCCGCGGGGCGGGATAATGCTTACGGGCATCCCCACAAGGAGACACTTAAGCGGCTGGCAGACCGGGAATGCCGGATTTATCAGACGCCTGCGGGCGGGGCGGTGACGGTCCGTGTGAAGAACGGGAGCGTGCGGATAGAAGAATATGTGGCGAAATGAGGGAAATGGGAACCGCCAAATTCTGCTGTTTCTGCGGTTCCCCGGCTGTTCTGGAGAGCAGGATCGGCAAGGGGAGGAGACCTGCCCGCATCATTCCGTTTTCCAAGACAAAGGAGGACTGTAAGGCTTCCTATGCCAGAATGATGCGCCGCGCCATATTTGCGCCGAAGGAATTGAAGGATGAGGCGTATATCGAAAAATTCCGGGGGATTTCCTACGACGCGGCGGCGGATTTTTCCGACGAGCTGAGCGGCGCCATCGCACCCTACGGAATGGAGGCGGGCAAGCCCTTTACACCGGCTTTTTTGAGCGGCTTCTATGCGGACGCAAAGGATGTGGACAGTAGAGTGTACAGGCAGGACGCCGATGAGCTTGTGACGGAGGATGGATATGCGCGGCTTTCGCGCAACAGGACGTGCGCCCGGTATCATGTGAAGGACGGGAGAAATAAGGACGCGCTGAAAAATGCGCTTCGCCCGACGTGTACATCCGCGGAACTTGCCATGCTTCCCGTGTGGTTTCTCTCCTATAAAAGGGGTGACAGGATAGCATACGCCGTGGTAAACGGGCAGACGGGAAAAGCGGCGGCGGATCTGCCTGTGGACAGAAAAAAGTACGTGGTGGGTTCCCTGCTTCTGGCGGTTCCGCTGTTTTTCCTGCTGAATCTGCGTTTTACCATCACGCCGGGCAATGCCTTATTTCTGGCGGCGTTTCTGGCGGCTGTCTGCGCGGTGGTGTCCTGTGTCCAGACATCACGGATCAGGGAGAGAGAACTGAGGGAAGACGATAAGGGGTATATGCACGCCGCAGGGCGGTATGTCCGGGTGGAAGAGGAAAGAATCTTCGGACTTTCCGCCAGCGGAATCAAGCTGTTGCAGATTTTGGCAGGGGCGCTGATCTTTATGTTTTTTATGCCGACGGCTATGATGTTTGTGGCTGTGCGTAGTGAGAGCAGTCTGGCTGTGCTTGCAGCTCTTCTGTGCGGGTTTGGCTTGATACGCGTCGTGACTTTGGAGCGGCGGCAGAAGCCTGTGCGGAAAGGCATGGTAAAAGAGATGCTTCCCGTGCTGGTGAAACCTGTCGCGGCAATCCTGTTCGCCTTTGTGATAATGATATGGAACCCGGTTGCCGACCTGTACTATTACGGCGGGGCGGTGGTCTCCATGGCGGCGGTGGTCTGGACGTTACTGGATATCATTGAGAGACATAATACGCTGACGACGAGAAAGCTGCCGCAGCTTGGCAGGAGGGGAGGGGATGAGAATGTCTGAGAATTCTAAATTGAGACGAAGGATTCTGCTATGTGCCTTGATCACACTTGTGGTAGTTGTGATCTTTACATTTGTGGAAATGATCGTGAAGCTGCACCAGTTGCGTCGTGCCGGGACATTTTATCAGTTTGTGGCGGAAGATGGGGAGACAGGGACGGATGTCGATGAAGAAGTTTACATAAATCCAGATACGGATGTCGATGAAGAGATTTACATAAATTCAGATACGGAGGTCGACGAAGAGGTTTACATAAATCCAGATACGGGTTACAAGGTGTTCGTGGAAGATAGCGCGCGGCTTCTGGATGCCGGGGAAAAGCGGGAACTCGCGTCGGCGATGGAGGATATCACGGCATACGGAAATGCTATTTTTAAGACCACGGACAGCAGCGTCTGGAATACGGCTTCCTACGCGGGGGAGTATTACAGAGAAAAGGTCGGTACCGCCAGCGGCATTCTCCTGCTGATCGATATGGACAACCGTATGCTGTGGATACACTGTGACGGGGATGTCTACCGGGTGGTCACCGAATCCTATGCCGATACGATCACGGACAATGTGTACCCCTATGCCACAGACGGCGACTATTATCAATGCGCGGTGCAGGTATACGGGCAGGCGTTTGCGCTTCTTAAGGGAAACCGGATTGCCCAGCCCATGAAATATATCAGCAACGCCCTGCTGGCAATGATTCTGGCGCTGCTGTTAAACTATGGTCTGGTGTGTTTTGTCACACGGATCGGGAAACCCCGCAGACGGGAGATGCTGGGGAACGCCGGGAATTATTTCCGCTATACACAGCCGCAGGCGTTTTTTGTCCGGGAGAGCCGCACTTACCGCCCGAGAAGCAGCGGCAGCAGCGGCGGAAGCCGGAGTGGCAGCGGGCGGAGCAGCGGTGGAAGCCGGGGAGGCGGTCGAAGCGGCGGCGGAGGCGGACACCGGTTTTAGACCTTTTGAAACAGAGTTGTTTTTTGCCGGATGACAGATTATACTGTTAATTATGAAAAAGCTAAACGAAGAAATCCGGGAAGGGACATTAAAACAGGCATATCTTCTGTGCGGGGATGAGGCGTACCTGCGCAGACAGTACAGGGACAGGGTGAAGAAGGCGCTTATGGGTGACGGTGACCTGATGAATCTGAACTGTTTCGAGGGAAAAGGCATCGTGCCGGGAGAGGTGATCGATCTGGCGCAGACCATGCCGTTTCTTGCCGAGAGACGGGTTCTTGTCATAGAGAACAGCGGTTTTTTCAAGAAGGGCGGGGAGGACCTTGCGGCGTATCTGGCGGACCCTGCGCCCAGCGCCTATTTCCTGTTCGTGGAGGCGGAGGTCGATAAGAGGAGTAAACTCTACAAGGCGGTCGCCACAAAGGGACGGGTGATCGAGTGCAAAACGCCCGACGACGGTGTGCTGAAACGCTGGGTTGCGGAACTTCTCATAAAGGATGGAAAGCGGATCACCCAGCGGGATCTTGACTTTTTTCTGGAAAAGACGGGTACGGATATGGAAAATATCCGCGGCGAGGTGGAGAAACTGGTGTGTTACGCCCTGGAGCGGGATGTGGTTACGGCGCAGGACATTGAGGCGGTCTGCGTCCGGCAGATCGGCAGCCGCATCTTTGACATGGTGGAGGCCGTGGCGGACAAAAAACAGAAGAAGGCGATGGAACTGTACTACGATCTGCTGACCTTAAAGGAGCCGCCCATGCGGATTCTGTTTCTGATCGCCAGACAGTTTAACCTGCTTTTGCAGGTGAAGGAGCTGAAGAACAAAGGGTATGACACGCGCAGCATCGGTGAGAAAGTGGGGCTGAAGGGCTTTATCGCCGGGAAATATGTCAGTCAGGCGGCGAAATTTAAGGAGGCGGAGTTAAAGCGGGCGCTGACGGACTGTGTGGAGACGGAGGAGGCAGTCAAGACGGGAAGGATGAACGACGTGATGAGCGTGGAGCTTCTGATTGTGCGCCGGAGTATGCAGTCGGGGAAAGCGTGAGGAAAATAGCTCCGTGCCGTCGGTGAAAGCTTGTCGTTAGTATAGAAGTTTTGCTGCCGGCGAAAAACTTTCGGTTGCGCACGGGGGTATCTTTACAGTACAATAGTAAGCGGAATGATTATTTACCGTCATTTACTTACATGAGAGATAATTGGAGGCATGACATGAGTATGTATATTGTTTGTCTGGATCTTGAGGGCGTGCTGGTGCCGGAGATCTGGATTGCCTTTGCGAAGGAGAGCGGTATTCCGGAGCTTACCAGAACGACGAGGGACGAGCCTGATTATGATAAGCTGATGAACTGGCGGCTCGGCATTCTGCGGGAGCACGGACTGGGGCTTAAGGAGATTCAGGAGACGATCTCGAAGATAGACCCGCTTCCGGGCGCGAAGGAGTTTCTGGATAAGTTGAGGCGCATGACACAGGTTATCATCATCAGCGATACCTTTACCCAGTTTGCGGGACCGCTGATCGAAAAGCTTGGTCTGCCGACGATTTTCTGCAATACCCTTGAGGTGGCGCCGGATGGGGAGATCACAGGGTTTAAGATGCGTGTCAAAGAGTCCAAACTCACCACGGTGAAGGCGTTACAGTCCATCGGGTATGAGACGATTGCCGCCGGGGACAGCCATAACGATCTGGCTATGATTCAGGCGGGAAAGGCAGGATTTTTGTTTAAGAGTACGGAACAGATCAAGAAAGATTATCCGCAGATACCCGCTTATGAGACGTATGAGGAGCTGTTTGACGCCCTGAAGGAAGCGATAGAGCGGTAATATGCGGCGGTACGAAAGGTGAAAGGAGGAATTTATTATGAAATGTATACGTGCGGCTTTTGAGGTGGAAGTGGAGAAATATGAGGTCGGTAAGGGCATGGAGGACGGCGTCGAGCTGTGGACGGATGTGATGACAAGAGGCTGGTTTGTCACGGATGCCCTTGTCCAGATCAAGAAGGATAACGGCGCGATTGTATGTCCCTATATCATCCATAAGAGAGGAAAGACATTCATTGCCGAGGGCGATTATATCATTACCGAGAGCGACGGCTCAAGGCATGTGTGCAGCGGCGACAAGATTTTCGACAGGTATAAGCCGGTGGAAGAATAGAAGAATTATGTAAACCAAATAGAAGAGGAAAAGAGACAGGAAATCTGCGAAATCAGATTTTGCTGTTTCTTTTTTTTATGTCCCGTTTAAAGGACTTACAAAGTGCTATAGTGGTTCCAACAAGGGGGTGTGACATATGAAAAAGGGGTTAAGCCTGATTACGGCGTTTCTGGTTCTGGCTTCCGCTTTCTGTGTGAGCGGAACGGTGATGAGTAAGGAGCGGAATGATTACACACAGGAAAATGAGAGATATGCGCTGCTTGAGGATACTTTCAGAGAGCGGACGAAAGGGATTCTGGAGGAGCGCGGATATCGGGACAGCGGCGTGACAATCACTTGGACGAGGGAGAATGGCGGAGCGAGAAGCTACCGGGTTGAGATTCACCACAGAGGAATCGAAAGCCTTGACGAGGATGGCAGAAAGAGGCTGACAGAGGAACTGCGCTGCGAGGCGTTTTTCGGTGAGGTGGAGGAAATTTCCATTATTTACACTTGACGAAGCAGAACGTTTGTTCTAAAATAAAAACACAGAACAAATGTTCTGAAACAGGAAAGTGAAAACTATTCAGGAAAGAATTGCGAAGCAATTTTTTGCCGTTGACCGTTAGGTCTGCGCCGCGGATAGACATTTGCATATTTTGGGATTATACTAATAGAGAAAATTTACGAAAAAGGAGATTCCTATGAGACATAATCCCAGACCACAGGAAATGTACAGACATTTTAAGGGCAATTTATATCAGATCCGCTGTCTTGCGAAACACAGTGAGACGAGAGAACTGATGGTGGTTTATCAGGCGATGTACGGCACTTTTGAGATATTTGTGCGGCCGCTGTCCATGTTTATGGAGGAGGTAGACCGTGAGAAATATCCCGGGGTGAAACAGAGATACCGCTTTGAACTTCTGCAGGATATGGAAGATGAGGAACCGTCTGCTTTGCCGGAGTTTTCCGGGCAGAAGGAATCTGTCGCTTCCACGCCGGAGGAAGAACAACTGAATATTGATCCTCTGGTGTTGGCGTTTCTCGACGCGGATTCCTATGAACAGAAACTTACGATTCTCGATTCCCTCCATAACCGGATTACGGACGACATGATCAATACCATGGCGGTATCGTCAGATCTGGAGATTAAAGAGGGAGATCTGGAGGACAGATATCTGGAACTCAGGAATTGTCTGCGGACGTTTGAGAAATTTGAGTGCAATAGATTGAGATAGGCAGATTCCTGTCTGTATAAGGGCACACCTCCGCCGGAGAGATCACGGATGGGGGTGCTTTATGGCTTACGAACTGGAAAACAAACTCGTGGTGGGCGTTTCGTCCAGAACATTGTTCGATTTGACATTTGAAAACAAAATATTTGAGGAAGAGGGCGTGGAGGCGTACAGCCGTTACCAGATGGAGCACGAGGATGAACTGCTGCGTCCCGGTCCCGGTTTCCCGTTGGTGCGTGCGCTTTTGAATCTGAACGAGCTGCCGGGTATGGAAGGGCGCGTAGAGGTGATTATTATGTCCAGAAACAGCCCGGACACGTCGCTCAGAGTCTTTAAGGCGGTTGAGCATTACGGGCTGCGCATTACCCGCGCCGTACTGGCGGGAGGCGCATCGCTTGCACCGTATCTGGAGGCGTTTAAGACAGATCTTTTCCTGTCGGCATGGGAGGAGGACGTGCAACGCGCCATCGACTCGAACATCGCGGCGGGCATCATCTGTACGGAAGGGATTTCGACCTATGACTGTGAGCACAGGATCAGACAGATCAGAGTGGCGTTCGACGGTGATGCGGTTCTCTTTTCGGATGAATCCGAGAGGATTTTTCAGGAACAGGGTTTGGAGGCTTTTGAGGAAAACGAGCGGCGGAATGCGGAGAATCCTTTGCAGGCAGGACCTTTTGCGAAGTTTTTGAAGACACTGTCCGAGCTGCAGGGCAACTACCCGAAAGAGGAAAGCCCGATCAGGACCGCGCTTGTCACCACGAGATGCGCGCCGGCTCACGAGCGTGTGATCCGCACGCTGCGGGCGTGGGATGTACGCATCGACGAGGTGTTCTTTCTGGGAGGCATCCGAAAGAAGGATGTGCTGCACGCTTTCGGCGCGCACATATTCTTTGACGACCAGTCCGCCCACACGCTCCCGGCTTCCGAGGTGGTGCCCTCAGCACGGGTACCCTATAAAAACAGAGGAGCTGTCGCTGAGATAGAAGAGAAGGACAGCAGCTAAAGGAGAGGTTCCGCGATGCGGAGTCATGGGAGCAGGATATGAAGTACACAGAGATTGTCGCCGCTGAATTTTTAGAGCGTCCGAACCGTTTTATCGCCTATGTGGAGCTGATGGGCGTGCGGACGAAGGTGCATGTGAAAAATACGGGCAGATGCCGGGAACTTCTGACGGATCATGCGAAAGTATATCTGGAGAAGAGTGGGAAGGAAAGCCGCGCCACCGCATACGATCTTGTGGCGGTGGAGAAGGAGGGACATCTGGTCAATATGGACTCCAATGCGCCGAACAAGGTGGCAGGTGAGTGGCTGCGTGCAGGCGGACTCTATGGGGACGTCAGTCTGGTCAGACCGGAGAAAACGTTCGGCAGTTCCCGCTTTGATTTCTACGTGGAGAGCGAGTCCGGGAAGAAGGCTTTTATCGAGGTCAAGGGTGTGACTCTGGAGAGAGAAGGGGTGGCAGCTTTTCCCGACGCGCCCTCCGAGCGTGCGGTCAGGCATGTGGAGGAGCTGATTGAGGCGCACAGGCAGGGGTATGAGGCGTATCTTCTGTTTGTGATCCAGATGAAGGGTGTCAGCTTTGTGGAGCCGAACTGGGAAACCCAGCCGGCGTTTGGCGAAGCGCTTAGACGTGCCAGAAGAGAAGGGGTCCGGCTGCTTGCCTACGACTGTCTTGTGAGGGAGGATGGCATGGAGATGGATGCCTCTCTGCCGGTTTTTCTGGACAGCCTTGACAGGATTGCGCAGCCCCTTCTTGCATGGTATGACGCGGGCAGGCGGATTCTGCCATGGCGGGAGGAACCGACGCCCTATCATGTATGGCTTTCGGAGATTATGCTGCAGCAGACAAGGGTGGAGGCGGTGAAACCCTATTACGACCGCTTTTTGCAGGCGCTGCCCGACATCCGAAGTCTGGCGGCGGTGGAGGAGGAGAAGCTTCTCAAACTCTGGGAAGGTCTGGGGTATTATAACCGCGCCAGAAATCTGAAAAAAGCGGCGGAGATACTCGTCTCGGAGTATGGCGGAGAGATGCCGGACGACTATGCGAAAATACAGTCGCTTCCGGGGATTGGCAGCTATACGGCGGGTGCAGTTTCTTCCATTGCATTCGGGAGGGCGCACCCTGCGGTAGACGGCAATGTGCTGCGGATCCTTTCAAGGCTGCGGGCGGATGACCGCGATATCTTGAACGCAAAGGTGAAAAAGGCTGTGGAGGAGGATCTGGCTGACGTGATGCCGGCGGACCGTCCCGGGGACTTCAATCAGGCGCTCATGGAACTGGGGGCGATGGTATGTATACCGAATGGCGCACCTAGGTGTGAGGCGTGCCCGTGGAAAGGACTCTGCCTTGCGAGAGAGGATGGACGGACGGCGGAGTTTCCGAAGAAGGCGAAAAAGAAGCCGAGAAGTGTGGAGGAAAAGACTATCCTCGTGATACAGGACGCGGAGCGGGTGGCGCTCCGCAAAAGACCGGAGAGCGGGCTTCTGGCGGGTCTGTATGAATTTCCTTCTCTGGCGGGGCACTGTGAAGAGACGCAGGTCAGCGCTTACCTCAGAGAGATCGGTCTTTCACCTATCAGAATCCGCAGGCTTCCCCCTGCGAAACATGTGTTTACCCACAAAGAATGGCATATGACCGGGTATCTGATCCGGGTGGACGAGCTTGCCGTGAAAGGACCGGGGCAGGAGATGGAAGGGTTTGTCTTTGTGGAACCGGAAGAGACGCGGACCAACTATCCGATTCCGTCCGCATTCGCCGTTTACGCGGAGCAGGTGGAGATGAGACGCGGGGTGGAGAAAAGTCAACAGTGAGGAGGGCTGAAAGAAAAGCATACAACCTTGATTTGAGGGTCAAATGTATATGCAGGCACATCCGACTGACCCGAGGAGGCAAAAATAAGGAAAATATAAGAATTCCGTAACAATATCCGGGGAATTATATGCTAGAATAGACAATGACTGTCTGGCGGAAAACGGCTTGCAGAATCGGAAATGGAAAGGCATGGATATTTTGGCATGAAATTATTATCAGTGGCAATACCTTGTTACAATTCGGAAGGATATATGAAAAAGTGTATAGAGTCGCTTCTGCCCGGCGGCGAGGACGTGGAAATCTTGATTGTGAATGACGGTTCCACCGACGGGACGGGTGAGATCGCGGACGCTTACGAGAGAATGTATCCCTCCATCGTAAAAGCGATCCATAAGAAAAACGGAGGGCATGGCTCTGCCGTAAACGCGGGGCTTGCCTGCGCTTCCGGGCTTTTTTATAAAGTGGTGGACAGTGACGACTGGGTGAAGGAGAGCGCCTACATGAAAATTCTCGAGGCGCTCCGGGACATCGTTGCGGGAGATACCACTCTGGATATGCTGATCAGCAACTTTGTCTATGAAAAGGAAGGCGAGAAGAAGCATAAGGTGATGAAATACCGCCATGCGCTTCCGCAGGACAGGATATTCGGCTGGAATGAGGTGAAACATTTTCGCAAGGGACAGTATATCCTCATGCACTCTGTCATTTTCCGCACGAAGCTTCTTAGGGAATGCGGGCTGGAACTGCCGGAAAACACTTTTTATGTGGATAATATCTTTGTGTTTGAACCGCTTCCTTTTGTGAAAAACATATACTATCTCGATGTGAACTTTTATCGCTACTATATAGGCAGGGAGGGGCAGTCGGTCAACGAGGAGGTTATGATCGGCAGAATTGACCAGCAGATCAGAGTCAATAAAATTATGATAGATTATCTCGTGGAAAAGAAATCGAAGATTAACAGCAAGGGTAAGCTGAAGCGGTATATGATCAACTATCTGGAGATCATCACGGTGATTTCCTCGATCATGCTGATCCGCTCCGGCACAGAGGAAAATTTGGAGAAGAAAACGGAACTTTGGAAATATATCAGGCAAAAGGACATCGGCCTCTACATGCGGCTGCGTTACGGCGTGCTTGGCAGTTCCATGAACCTGCCGGGGAAAGGCGGACGGAAGATATCAGTGGAAGGCTACAAGATCTGCCGGCGGTTTTTCAAATTTAACTGAGGGCGCACGAAATCACGCAAGCATAAAAAAGGGAGAGTCCGATGACGGATTCTCCCTTTCGTTGTCTCAGACCAGTGTGCCGGGCTTGCGTTTCCGCCTGTGCTGCACACCGTGATAGAAGTTGATGAGCACGTCGGAGCGGTAAACGATACCGTACATCACAGCCGCCATGATGAACGCGGTGGTCACGTCAAACACGGAGTGCTGTTTGATAAACATGGTCGATAAAATGATCGAGACGCACAGGCACAGCGAGCAGGCGCGGATTCCCTTTTTCTTTTCCAGACGCGCGCTCTTCATAACCGCGATGTGGCAGCCGAGAGAGTTATATACATGAATGCTCGGCCAGAGGTTAGTCGGCGTATCTGCCCGGTAGAGACTGGACACTAGCTTTGTGAACAGATTGTCCCGCGGCATCATGGCAGGACGCAGATCGTGTCCGTTAGGCCAGAGGGTGCTGACGATCAGAAATACGGTCATTCCCGTGAACAGGAAGGTACATGCCCTGAAGTAGTCGTCCTTATCACGGAAGAAAAAGTAGACGACCACTACCGCCACATAGGCAAACCACAGCAGGTAGGGGATCACAAATACCTCGCAGAACGGAATCAGGTCGTCCGGTCTGTAGTGGATCAGCCGGTAGTGGCTTGTCACGGTTTTTTCCAGATAGGAGAACCACATCATATATATGATCCCGTAAAAGATAAGCGGCAGCGCGTGTCTGTATCGCTCCCATATATTCACAAGTTTCGTTTTGGCTTTCATCATAATTTTACGGTTCCTCTTTTACAACAATCCGTAGGACTGATTTTCATTGACAAGTTACATCATAGCAGATCAAGTGGAAAAGTCAAAATAAGATTTCCATAAAGTTTTCTTAATTTTCCATAAAAATCTATCCAATATGCCAAAGATATTTTTGGCGCTTGTCAGTTTATAGGGCATTTCCGGGCTGTATCATAAATTTTGTTTGCAATACATAGCATAATACTTTATAATATTGTTTTGAAATTGCCTCTATATTATTCGTATAGACATGTAATAATATAGAAGGAAAAAATGTGAGTATAAGGGTGGAAATTACAGAAAGGCAGGAACGAGGAATGTATTCATTGGATGAGGTAAGAAACGTTGACCCGGAGATCGCGCAGGCGATTGTGGACGAACAGAACAGGCAGAATTCCCATATTGAGCTGATTGCTTCTGAAAACTGGGTGAGTAAGGCGGTAATGGCAGCTATGGGCAGCCCGCTTACGAACAAGTACGCGGAAGGATATCCCGGCAAGAGATATTACGGCGGCTGCGAGTGTGTGGACGTGGTGGAAAATATTGCCAGAGACCGCGCGAAAGAGCTTTTCGGCTGTGAGTACGTCAACGTGCAGCCACACTCCGGCGCGCAGGCGAACATGGCGGTATTCTTCGCGGTGATGGAGCCGGGCGATACCTTCATGGGCATGAATCTGGATCACGGCGGACATCTTTCCCACGGTTCACCGGTCAATATGTCCGGCAAGTATTTCAAGTGTGTGCCTTATGGCGTCAATGACGACGGATTCCTCGATTACGATAATGTGAGAAAGATTGCACTGGAGTGCAGACCGAAAATGATTGTGGCGGGCGCGTCCGCCTATGCCAGAACCATTGATTTCAAGAAGTTCCGGGAGATTGCCGATGAGGTCGGCGCGGTGCTGATGGTGGATATCGCGCATATCGCCGGGCTTGTGGCTGCAGGGCTTCATCCGAGCCCGATTCCCTATGCGCATGTGACGACTACCACCACCCATAAGACCCTGCGCGGTCCCCGCGGCGGTATGATTATGTCCAGTCAGGAAGTGGCGGATAAATATAACTTCAACAAGGCGATTTTCCCCGGCACACAGGGCGGACCGCTGATGCATGTGATCGCGGCGAAAGCCGTATGTTTCAAGGAGGCGCTGTCCGATGACTTCAAGGTTTACATGAAGAATGTGGCGGATAATGCGCAGGCGCTCTGTAAGGCATTGCAGGCAAGGGACATTAAGATTGTTTCCGGCGGAACGGACAATCATCTGATGCTTGTCGATCTGACGAACTATGATCTGACGGGTAAGGCTGTGGAGAAGCTGCTTGACGAGGCACATATCACGGCAAACAAAAACACCATCCCCAATGATCCGAAGTCTCCTTTCGTGACGAGCGGTATCCGTCTCGGTACGCCGGCGGCTACCTCCCGGGGCTTAAATACGGATGATATGGATCAGGTGGCGGAGGCGATTTCCATCGTGGTTAAGGAAGGCGAGGCAGGTATCGGCAAGGCACAGGCTATTATTAAGACACTGACGGATAAGTATCCGCTTATATAAGTGTGAAGGAAAACGCTAGGCTCGAAAAAACCTCGCCAAGTGTTTTCAAGCTTCACACAAGAGAATGCCAGAGAGCGGCATTCTCTGCATGACAAGTGGGAAAATTGCAGTAAACTGCTTATACATGGAGGATAACAATGATTCAGATAGCGGTTCTGGGATATGGCACCGTTGGAAGCGGCGTCGTGGAAGTGATTGAGACGAATAAGACAGATATCAACAAAAAGGCGGCGGAGGATCTGGCGGTAAAATATATTCTCGATTTACGGGATTTTCCGGGCGACCCTTACGAGGGGAAAGTGGTACATGACTACAATATTATTTTGAATGACCCGGAGGTGAAAATCATCTGCGAGACCATGGGCGGTACGAAGCCGGCTTATGATTTCACGAAGCAGGCGCTTCTGCAGGGGAAGAGTGTGTGTACCTCAAACAAGGAACTTGTCGCTGCTCATGGTCCTGAACTCATAAAAATTGCGAAAGAGAATCACTGTAACTATCTCTTTGAGGCAAGCGTGGGCGGGGGTATCCCGATTATCCGCCCGATCAATTATTCCCTGACGGCGGAGCATATCGACAGCATCACGGGAATCTTGAACGGAACGACGAACTACATTCTGACCAAGATGGACAGGGAGGGCGCTGATTTTGAGGATGTCCTTAAGGAGGCGCAGGAGAAAGGCTATGCGGAGAGAAATCCCGAGGCTGATGTGGAGGGCTATGACGCCTGCCGCAAAATAGCCATTCTTTCATCCCTGATGTCCGGCAAAAATGTAAGCTATGAAGATATTTACACAGAGGGAATCACGAAGATTACCGCGGCTGATTTCAAGTATGCGAAGCAGATGAACAAGTCCATCAAGCTGCTGGCGCTCAGCAGGGATACGCAGGACGGCTTTTTTGCCATGGTTGCGCCTTTCCTGATCTCAAGGGAGCACCCGCTTTACAGCGTGAACGACGTGTTTAACGCGGTGTATGTGCACGGAAATATGCTGGGCGATTCCATGTATTACGGGCGGGGAGCCGGCAAGCTTCCGACAGCCAGTGCGGTGGTCTCCGATGTGGTGGACTGCGCGAGACATCAGGGCAAGACGATCATGTGCTTCTGGGACGAGGAAAAAGTGGAAGTCGCGGACGTGACGAGCGCGAGAAGAAAGTTCTTTGTCCGTATATCGGCAGACAAGCGGGAAGCGGCTATGGCGGCGTTTGGCGCGATGGCGGAGGTGAACGTAGGTCTGATGAAGGAATTTGGTTTTATGACACAGGAGATGACCGAAAAGGAATTTAATGAGAAGATAGAACAAATCGGCGGATGTATCAACAGAATTCGGATCATGGCATAGCAGGGGGAAAGGACATGAACAAGGTAGTTAAATTTGGCGGGAGTTCTCTGGCGAGCGCGGAGCAGTTTAAGAAAGTGGGCGCGATCATCCGCGCGGACAAGGAGCGTAAATTTGTGGTACCTTCCGCGCCGGGCAAGAGATCGTCGGATGACACGAAGGTCACGGATATGCTCTATGCCTGTTATGAACTTGCGGAGCAGGGAAAGGATTTCTCGGCACAGTTACAGGCGATCAAGGACAGGTATCAGGAAATCATAGACGGACTGGAACTGAAGCTTTCTCTGGACAAAGAGTTTAAAGCCATTGAGAAAAACTTTAAGGAAAAGGCAGGTTCCGATTACGCGGCCTCCCGCGGTGAATACCTGAACGGCATTATCATGGCGCAGTACCTCGGCTTTGTGTTCGTGGATGCGGCGACGGTGATCCGCTTTAAGGCGGACGGGGAGCATGACGCGGAACTGACAAACCGTATGCTGACAGAGAGGCTTTCTGGCGTGGAAGCGGCTGTAATTCCCGGCTTTTACGGCGCCTATGAGGATGGAAGGGTCAAGACCTTTTCCAGAGGCGGTTCCGACATTACGGGTTCCATTGTGGCAAGGGCGATCAAGGCGAATGTGTATGAGAACTGGACGGATGTTTCGGGCGTGCTGGTTGCGGATCCCCGGATTATCTATAAGCCTGAAGGCGTGGAGACGATTACATATAGGGAACTCCGGGAGCTGGCATATATGGGATTCTCGGTGCTGCATGAGGATGCCATCTTCCCGGTAAGGAGTGAGGGGATTCCGATCAATATCCGCAATACGAACGCGCCGGACGACAATGGCACGTGGATTGTGGAGAGCACCTGTCAGAAGTCCAAGTACGTGATTACCGGCATCGCCGGAAAGAAAGGGTTCTGTGCGGTCAATATCGAAAAGGAGATGATGAATTCTGAGATCGGTTTTGGGCGAAAAGTGCTGCAGGCATTTGAGGAGAACGAGATTTCCTTTGAGCATGTGCCCTCCGGCATCGACACCATGACGGTGTTTGTGCATCAGGATGAGTTTATGCACAAGGAGCAGAAGGTGGTTGCCGGCATTCACAGGCTGGCGGACCCCGATTCCATCGACATAGAGGCGGATCTGGCGCTGATTGCGGTGGTGGGACGCGGCATGAAGTCCACCCGCGGTACGGCGGGAAGAATCTTTTCCGCGCTGGCTCATGCCAACGTCAACGTCAAGATGATCGATCAGGGGTCCAGTGAGTTAAATATTATTATCGGTGTGGCGAACGCTGATTTTGAGACGGCGATTAAGGCGATCTATGATATATTTGTGATTTCCCAGATTTAAGATAGGGCAAATAGACGAGGTGTACCTCAAAAAGGACAAAAAAATTGTTTGTTTTTTGTCCTTTTTGTGTTAATATTACTAATATATTGTAAAAATAGCATAAATAAAAACAAAAAAATGAATAACTTTGGAGGGTACGATGGCGAATCAACCGTTAGAGGCGTTGGTGTATACCAACGACAACTGCGTAGGATGTAACAAGTGTATTTCCGCATGTCCTGTGCTGACGGCAAACCGTGCGGTAGAGGAAAAAGGAAAAAACAAGATTATTGTGGATGGCAGCCAGTGTATAAGCTGCGGCGCATGTTTTGATGCCTGTGCGCACAATGCGAGAAGCTATAACGACGACACAGAGCGTTTCTTTGAGGACTTAAAGAAGGGGGAGAAGATTTCCCTTCTGCTTGCACCCGCTTTTCTTGCTAACTATCCGAGAGAGTATGCCACGGTTTTGGGAGGACTTAAAAAACTGGGCGTAAACCGTATTATCAGCATCAGTTTCGGTGCGGATATCACGACATGGGGATATGTCAAGTACATAACGGAGCACAATTTTACGGGCGGCATTTCACAGCCCTGTCCCGCGGTGGTGGGCTACATAGAAAAGTATCTGCCGGAACTTCTCCCCAATCTGATGCCTGTGCATTCCCCGATGATGTGTGGCGCGATCTATGTGAAGAAGTATATGAAGGTGCCGGACAAGCTTGCCTTTATCAGCCCTTGTATTGCGAAGAAGAACGAGATTGACGATCCGAACTGCGGCGGCTATGTGTCCTATAATGTGACATTCGATCATCTGATGGCATATGTGAGGGAGCACAACATTTCCGGCCCCGCGGTGACAGATGAGATCGAGTATGGTCTCGGCTCCATTTATCCCATGCCGGGCGGCTTGAAGGAAAATGTTTACTGGTTCTGCGGCGAGGATATCTTTATCCGGCAGATCGAAGGCGAAAAACATGCCTATGAATTTCTGCGCGATTATAAGAGAAGGGTGCTTGGCAAGAAAGAACTGCCCTTTATGGTGGACGCGCTCAACTGTGCGAAAGGATGTATTTACGGACCGGGCGTGGAGGAGGAGAAGACCAGATCGGACGATACGCTCTATGAACTGCAGAGGATCCGGGAGTCCAGCAAAAAGAGCGATAAGCGCCACGCCTTCAGCAAGAGCCTGACCCCGAAACAGAGGCTGGCGAAGCTCAACAAGCAGTTTGCACAGCTGGATATCAATGATTTTATCAGACGGTATACGGATAAGTCTTCGTTGGTGACCGCAAAGAAGGCGAGCCCGGCTGAATTGGAAGAGATTTACGTCTCCATGGACAAGCGCACGGACGCGGAGCGCAGCATCAACTGTTCCGCCTGCGGTTATGAGACCTGTAAAAAGATGGCGACGGCGGTTCACAACGGCTGTAACAATATCTACAACTGTATCCAGTTCGTAAAGGGTGAGGTGGAGAAGGAAGGCGAGATCGCCAGAACGATGGCTTCCGAAGTGGAGCAGAAGAATACGGAGTTGCAGGAGAAGAATGCAAAGATTGCGGAGTTGATTGCCGAAGTGCAGGTAGACTTTGACAGTCTTGATATCTCCATCAGCGAAATGTCCGAGGGCAATAACAGCAATGCGGAGGAGAGCACGGGTATTTCGGCGTCCATGAGCGACGTGGTGAATTTCTGTGACCAGCTGAATGACGCGCTCGGAAAGATCCAGAGCCTGCTCGTCAAACTGGAGGAAAACAACGAGGAAATCACAAATGTGGCGGAGGAGACAAACCTGCTTGCGCTGAATGCGAGTATCGAGGCGGCAAGAGCCGGGGAATCCGGCAGAGGTTTCGCCATCATTGCGGAGAATATAAAGAAACTTGCCGATTCGTCCAAAGATACGGCGAGCGATTCCGACGCGAACAAGGAGCAGATACAGACGGCGATCTCCGACCTTCTGACGGATGCGAAGAAGCTGATCAGCGTCATTGACGGCGTGAATCTGCGCGTGACGAATCTGGCGGCTTCCACCGAGGAGATTGCGGCTTCAGCCGACATGGTGAGCACGATCTCCAGTGATCTGAAGGATAAGCTCGCAGAACTGAACGGCTAAATATGATAGTACAATCAAAAAAAGGACCGGAGTTTTGACAGCTCCGGTCTTTACTATGTGCTTTTTTGGCGGATTCAAAAAACATTCCGCATCCGCTTATGTCTATGTTTCCGGTCTTAATAGCCCAGCTCTTCACCTACGAGGTAAACTTTGATCCGGCCGGGATGCATACTCCGCCTTGTCACGACGATCTGGCAGCAGAAACATTCCGGGGAAAGGCAGTCGTGGCATACGCCCGTCGCTGCGCAGGGGAGATTCCGCTCCAGCCGGATCGCGTTGGCGGGGGAGGCTGTGTTTCTCACCCTGGCAACGCCGCTTTCCACGTCGGGGACTACTTTATTCATGCCCGCCACAACGATCACGTTGGAAGGTCCCTGAATCAGACAGGCGACACGGTTGCCGTTGCCGTCAATATTGATCAGTTCACCGCCTAAGGTGATGGCGTTGGTGCTCATAAGAAAATAGTCCGCGAGCACGGTTCTTGCGTAAATCTGGCGCGACTCTTCCGGCGTTTTCGCGGCGCTGCGGTCCAGCAGCTCATAGGAGCCGCCATGGATGGCGTCCATCAGACCACATTCCTTCAAAGTCTCGCTGCCGCCCCAGCCGATCATTGCGCCGGAGGGCATCTCAGAGAGAATCGCCTTGACGCAGTCCGCTGCCGTCTCAAAGTAATGCCCTTCCATATTTCTTTTCTCCAGATTTTTAATCAGGGTTTCCGCCTGTCTGGCGAGTGCCGTTTTTTTCGGTGACATCTGTATTTCTTCCTCCATATCATAAGATGATTTGTAAAGCTTTTTATTTATTGTATCACTGTATCTTGCAGCGGCGCAAGCGGGCAATTGGTATCAGATGTCACTTGAAAGAGCTGCGCCATACGTCCGCGGCATGGTGCGGGTATCAGACTGGCATTGCCGGATTTACATGCAGAATTGACTGTCAATTTGGGGTAATATATAATAAAATGAGAAAACAATAGACGAAATAAAGGAAAGTAAAAATTTTTAAAAAAATTTCAAAAAGTGTGTTGACAAATCATGTGCAAGTGATATAATAAACTCATAAAGAAACACTTCACATAGATAAACTAAAAGAAAGAGAGGTACGGTCCACCAAAAACTTAAAGTAACACATCAGAGAACGACAAGTGAATAGGAGACCACGAAAAAGACGAGCGGAATCGAGTACATGATTGGGAAGGCGAATCAGAAAAGAGTCCCGGGAAAGCTCCCATAGAAGAAGAGAAGAGAGCGGATGATAGAAAAGAGAAGAAGTCCGAGAGGGAGAGAGGGAACAGACGCCACAGTATCTGGGATACGAGAGAAGAGATGGAAAGAGGACGTGAGGGAAGAGACGGAGGTAAAGGCCATTGGACAGTGAGTTTTAGAGACGGGTATTGATTCCTTAGAGAATGAATACCCGTTTCGCATTGTCTTTTTTTATTTTGTTCTAAAAATCTTAATAAAATCGGGGTGGCTTTTCCACTAAAAATAGGTTATAGTATACTTATGCATACTATATCTTGTATGCGGCGGATTTTGCGGACATAATATATGGAAACCGTTTGGATAAAAGATTTCAGAAAGGACATGGATACAGCCGATGGGAAAGCTGCATAAGAGGAGAAAAGGATATTCGGACGAGGAACTGGATGAAGAAGAGGAAGATTTTGAGGACGATGACGAGGAAGATGAAGAAGATGATGAAGAAGAGATAGAGGATGATGAGGATGATGAGGATGAAGACTATGATGAGGAGGCGGAACGCCGCGCATATAGGCACAGGCGCAGGGTACGCAATCAGATTATAGTATATCTGGTCATCTTTTTTCTGGTTGTGGCTGTCGCCGGGGGCGGATTTGCAATCGGGAGGAAGGTATTCTCGGTTGTTCAGCAGAAGCGGCAGGAAGCTGAGAAGGAAAAGGCAGAGAAAGAAGCGGCGGAGGAAGAGCCGCCGGAGGAGGAAATGGTGATTGACACGCCGGAGCCGGCGGAGGAAGAGCCGGAAGAGGAGGAAGATCTTTTGGGAGGTCTGGCAGAATCCTACTATTCTGAGATGCCCATTGAAACGAAGGTGGCAGGGCTGTTTATGGTAACGCCGGAGTCGATAACAGGTGTCAAGACAGCGACCAAGGCTGGAGACGGCACGCAGGAAGCTTTGAATCAGTACGCGGTAGGCGGTCTGATCTATTTCGGTCAGAATATTCTGGATAAGGAACAGATCACAACGATGCTGTCAAGCACGGCGTCCAAGAGCAGCTATCCGATTTTTCTCGCGGTGGACGAGGAGGGCGGTGACGTCAGCAGGGTCGCAAACAGTAAAGTTGAGGTGACCAAGGTAGATGACATGGCGGCGATCGGTGCGGGAGGAGATGCTTCCAAAGCGGCAGAAGCCGGGGCGACCATCGGCTCTTATCTGAAAGAGATAGGATTTAATGTGGATTTTGCGCCTGTCGCGGATGTCGCGGTGGAGGGAAGCGCACTTGGAAACCGCTCCTTCGGATCAGATCCCCAGATGGTGGGTGAGATGGTTGCCGGTGCGGTAGGAGGAATCGAAGGTGCGGGCGTGAGCGCCTGTCTGAAGCATTTTCCGGGTCTGGGAAGCACGACCGAAGATACCCATGACGGAAGGGTGGAAATCACAAAGTCGCTGGAGGAAATGCGCGCTTCGGATTTTGTGCCTTTTCGTGCAGGTATCGAGGCGGGAGCAGATTTTGTGATGGTCAGTCACGTAGCGGCGCCCGCGCTGGACGAGGATAATGTGCCAAGTTCCCTGTCAAAGAAAGTGATTACGGATTTTTTGCGGGGAGAGCTGGGCTTTGAGGGCGTGGTTATCACGGATGCGCTTGATATGACGGCGATTACGGAGTATTATCCGCCGGAGGAAGCGGCGGTGATGGCGCTGGAAGCAGGTGCGGATATGCTGCTTATGCCGGAGGATTTTGAGAAGGCTTACAATGCGGTGCTCGCGGCAGTACAGGACGGGACGATTTCGGAGGAGCGGATTGATGAGTCTCTGGATCGGATTTACCGGGTGAAGTGCGCGGGAAAACTGGATAATTAGGGAAAATATACAATAAGAGTAAATGCTGGGAACGCTGCATAGCCGCAGGGTTCCCTTTTTCTGGTTATGTGGGGCCCGCCCACAGATGTTGACTTTGGCATATATTAGACATATAATATACTTAGCAATACAAAGTATTATGAATAGCTACGTGTCATACTTTCACGTGCGGGACTGGCGTCTGCGTATTGCCTGTAGCAGAATCGCTGAAATGATAGAACGGAGCGGAAATGTTGAATGATAAATATGAGCGGCAGATGAAGAAGGGCGTACTGGATATGCTTGTCCTGCGGCTGTTGAGATCGGAAGCCAAATATGGGTATCAAATCATTCAGGAGCTGAAGGAAAAGAGCAGAGAGACTTTTTTGCTCAAGGACGGCACGCTGTATCCGATTCTTTACCGGCTGGAGGATGACGGGCTGGTGGTGAGCAGGTGGAGCAGCGCCGTGGGGAAGCAGGTTCCGAGAAAGTATTACGAAATCACGGAAGAGGGGATAAAAGCGCTTGAGAAAATTGAGGATGTCTGGCAGCGGATTTCCGATGGGGTAGGAAAAATCATGGAGGAATAGGCAATGGATGAAAAGCGATATGTAAACGCCGTTGCGAGAAAACTTAAGTGCGGCGGAAAGAGGAAAAGGGAGATCAAAAGGCAGCTTCTGGCGGACATGCAGGCGCGGGAAAATCAGGGGGAACGGCTGGACGACATTATTTCCCGGATGGGTAAGGCGGAGGAGATTGCGGAAGGCTTTAACGAGAATATTTCAGCGGAGGAGCGGAAGCGGTATGCCCGAAACAGGGTGCTGAAGATCGTAATTCCCATTTCTCTGGCGCTGTTTTTCCTTGGCATGGCAGGATACTGGCTGTTTCCGAAAACTGTGGATATAGGGAAGAGCAGATATTTTGACAAAGAGGAAGTCGAAGCGGCTATGAAGGAGACCGTCGAGCTGCTGGATGCGGAGGAGTACGCCGCATTGCAGGAAAACGCCATTCCACAGATGCAGTCACTGTTAAATGCGGAGACGAGGGAAAGTATGCGCAAAGCACTGTCCGATGAATGGGGAGAACGAAAGCAGTTCGGCGCGGTGTATCTGGTGGAAGTGATACAGGGAAACAGGCATCTGGCGGTCGGGGAAATGACGGTTACCTATGAAAACGTGAGCGTCACTTACCGGCTGTCATATGACGAAGATATGCGTTTGGCGGGAATTTATGTGAGGTAGGATGATGACAGAAACTATTTTTTCGGCAGTCGTGCTGCTGCTCTGTGCAAGTCCCCTTATTATTCTCGGAATTGTGCAGTATCGGAGCAAAGAGCCGGTCGGGTTCTGGGCGGGAAAGAAGCCGCCACGGCAAGAGGAGATCACGGATGTGAGTGCTTATAATCATAAGCATGGTCTGATGTGGATTTTATACGGGGTGGGGTTTATTGCCTGCTTTTTGTGCGGGATGTGCTTTGGAGGACTTGTCGCAGCGTATTTGTGTATGGCAGAGGTGTTTGGCGGTCTTTTGGGGATGATTGCTTACCATAACAGGCTGAACCGCATATACGATAGAAAACGGGGGGAGAAGTGATGGGATTCTGGATCTTTATGACTGCCAGCAATCTCTTATTGCCGGTACTGATGATTGTAATAGGAAAGGTATTTATAAAAAATCCGCCCAGACAGATAAATGGCATTTACGGGTATCGGACGCGGAGATCCATGAGAAATCAGACTGCGTGGGTTTTTTCCCATTTATATTGTGGGAAACTGTGGCGGAAGTTCGGATGGGTGATGCTGCCTGTGTCAATGATTGTGATGCTTCCGGTGATCGGGAAGAGTGATGGTATCGTGGGCGTAGTGGGTGGAGTGGTGGTAACAGCGGAATGTATGGTAATGCTTGTGTCGATCCTGCTGACAGAAAAAGCGTTGGCGAAACAATTTGATGGCGGGATAAAATAGAAATAAAAAAGAGCGCGAGACGGGACTCGAAAAATACCATTGTTCTGAAACCCGCATAAATACTGGAAAGGAGAGGCACGTTGCACGATGTGATTCAACTTTGATTCAAAATGTGATTTGATCATAGAGAATTGGTGCAATCTTCCGAATTATTTTATCAAACTGCTGGGTAGTACTTTATTGCTTGGCAGTTTCTGTTAATTGGTTGCAAGATATTTTAAAATAAAGATTACTATTTGTCAATTATGAAAATAGGTATAATAATACGCGGTGCTGGTCTCATATTTTTACGGATTTTTATATATGTGTAAAAAAACTGTGTTATCAATGTTTAGCGGGATTCGGGGGTTCATAAGGTTTCATGCAGATTTCTATAGTTCTATATCAGATCGGTGTGGAAATGGTGTGGCATTATTTGAGAGAAATTCAACATAGGGAAAGGTCAATAATTGAAAGGTTGTTGGCCCTTTTGCTGATTTCAGCGTACAGTAAATTTGAAAATCTCTAGTATTTGAATTTATATTCAGGGGACATATCGTTGACAATATGGCATATCTGCCATATACTAAATGTAGAAAGAAATTGGAGATTACAATGGATAAATTTGAAGTGGAATTTTATACTAAAGCTAACGGTGAAAAACCGGCGAAAGATTTTATCCTTGGTCTGGATGTTAAAATGCGGGCAAAAGTTTTAGGAATTATTAATGTGCTAGAGGAAAAGGGAAATCAGTTAAGAGAGCCATATAGTAAACATCTGGATGATGGAATATTTGAAATCCGTGGAAAAGTCGGAACAGATATAACCAGAGTTTTATATTTTTTCTGCTATGGTAAGAGAATTATGATGACGAATGGATTTATTAAGAAGACGCAGGAGACACCAAAACAGGAAATAAGGCTGGCAAAATTATATCGTAAAGACTATTTGGAAAGGGTGAAAGAAAATGAGTGAATTTCAGGAATTTTTAAAGGAACAATTGCAGGATGATGAGTTCAGAAAGGAATGGGAAGACATCCAGCCGGAAATGGATGTGATCCGGGCAATGGTTGACGCAAGGATTTCGCAAAATCTTACCCAAAAAGAGCTTGCAGAAAGGACAGGAATTAATCAGGCGGATATCAGTAAGCTCGAAAATGGAACCAGGAATCCGTCCCTTAAACTCTTAAAACGCTTGGCAGATGGAATGGGAATGACGCTGAAATTGGAGTTTGTTCCCAAAAGTCCGGCTAAAGGTTAATATGAGAAGTAGATACTGAGCATGGAAGCTATGGTTTTAGAGAGTTCTTAAAGAAATCTCACAAAATACTGTTTGCTATGCTGGAAGAGTTGTTTTCCGAGAAAGATGCAATATAAAAGAAGCGTTTGTTACGAGATGAATATGGAAAATTCGCAATTACAATATCATGTGGCGTGGAGTGATGAATGTATTGAGTTTTGGTTTGTTTTACATTTGGCCTACTATACTTCAAACAATCATAGATCTGAGTATATTAAATTTCTCAATGATAAGTTTAGAGAATTGGGTATGGGGAAATATCAGAAAAATATAAGAGATATATTTGGTGTTCTGATGGAAAAGGGGAGTCCAAAGCTGGCGATATGGTATACGAAACGGATTATAGAAGAAAATTGGGGGGGGGGGAATACCGTCAGAGATTGTGCCGAAAGTGTATGAGTTTGTGAAGGAATTGGTGAGAGATTTGCCGAAAAGAACAAAAAGATATATTATATAATAAAATAAATTTAAAGAGTGAATATTCGATTACTTTACATAATAGAAAATAATGGGGGTAATCGAAAATGATAATAATGGAGAACAGACAAATGAAAAAAACAGTGAATTTAGATGCAATGATACGTAGAGAAGATTTTAAAGTGGAAAAAGGTTTTTCCGGTGCTAATCGCTTTAAGCAATTAAAGGCGAATGATTTAGGTAGTAATTCTGCCATGAGGTACATGCTTAAAAAACCAGATTTTCAAAGAGAAACAAGGGACTGGACTGTTACCCAAATTACAGATTTTATTTCAAGTGTACTTGAAAGACATTTTATACCTTCTATTATTTTGTGGCAAAATTCTGGCGGGGCTACTTTTGTGATTGATGGAGCACATAGATTAAGTGCATTTATGGCATGGATTAATGATGATTATGGTGATGGGGAGATTTCGAATGAGTTTTATGATCAAAAAATTAGTGATGAACAACTCGAATTAGCTAGAAAGGCAAGGGTGCAAATTGAAAAAAAAGTCGGAAAATATAGTATGTATCAAGATGCATTGAGGAATGTGCAAAAATATTCGGAAGATATAGTAAAAAAAGCGATGGGCATAGAATCTTTTGCATTTGATATTCAGTGGATAGAGGGAGATGTCTCGGTAGCGGAAAAGTCATTCTTCAATATTAATAGGAAAGCAATTCCTATTAATCCGACAGAAATGAAGATATTAGAAGCGAGAAATAAACCTATAGGAATAGCAACGAGGGCTATAGTATATTCGGGAAATGGATACAAGTACTGGAAAAACTTTGATGAAGAAATACAAAAGGAGATTGAGAATATCGCAAAGGATATTAATGAAATATTGTTTTTGCCTAAAACGAGGAAACCGATAACAACTCTTGATGTTTCGATTGCAGGAAAAAATCAGATGGATTTACAGTTTGTATACGATTTGATTGTCTATACTAATGATAATATTTCGGATAATGAAGATATAAATGGAAGTGAGACAATTAAAGTTCTATCTAACACACGAAAAGTATTACAAATAGTTAATTCGAAGGTACCAGGATCTTTAGGACTGCATCCAATTATATATTTCTATTCTAAAAAAGGCAATTTTAAACCAGCTAATTTTTATGCAATTACGTTGTTTGTAAAACAATTAAAAAAGGAAAATAAACTTGATGTTTTTACAAGTATTAGAAGTGAATTTGAAGAGTTCATATATAAACATGACTATATCTTTGATCAGATTAACCGTAATTTGCGTTCAACTAAGAATAGTGCAGAACCTTTATGCAAATTGTATTTTGCAATATTGGCACAATTAGTAGATGGCAAGGAAGAAACCGACATTTTGCGAATGATTCAACAGAATTATAAAAATCTCAGTTTTGTAAGGGAAGAGGAAGTTAGTAGTTCAGACTTTAATTCCAACAGAAAAAGTGAAACCTATATATCTGCAGCATTAAAGTCCGTTGTGAGATGCGGAATATGTGGTGGAGTTGTTCATATTAATTCGACATCAGTAGATCACATTAGTAGAAGGCGAGATGGAGGTCTTGGTAGCGCGGAAAATGGGCAAATAACACATCCGTATTGTAATACTGGATTTAAAAATTAATAGTTATTAAAATATCTTTGACAATGATTGTTGTAGGTATGTCGAAAATAGGCAGATACTCCGAGAGTAGAGTCAAAAGTGATAAGGCTATTAGTTGCAGTAGAAGATATTTTGCGGAGACTATGAGAAAAGTTATTATGATGCTGGTAAATTTGTGAATCTACAGAAACCGCATGGCGGGAGCATAACCGCATTGTTAGGGGAAACACGGTGCGGACTTATGAAGGAGAGAAATTTGTATTGAGAAGATAACAGGAATAAACTGT